>Ga0208102_1000001_pt1 | contig 379576 bp, 295 predicted proteins | sample CryBogmetaGMA17M_FD_184549 | JGI IMG/M metagenome (GOLD analysis project Ga0208102, IMG submission 184549) | Freshwater microbial communities from Crystal Bog, Wisconsin, USA - MA17M (SPAdes) | ecosystem: Environmental > Aquatic > Freshwater > Lake | place: Crystal Bog, Wisconsin, USA...
GTTCAATTCAGGTCACCCCCTGAATATTCCGGCCTGTTGGATGTATGCAAAAAAATAAAAAGCCACCTACATTTTATTTGTAAGTGGCTGATTATCTTGTGACCCCGGAGGGAGTCAAACCCCCAACCTTCTGATCCGTAGTCAGATGCTCTATTCAGTTGAGCTACGAGGCCATTTTGTGCTGCAAAGGTATGAATTTTCAATAAAACTGCAAGAGAATTTTATATGTATTTGCCAGGCTTAGCCGGTAACTGCCTGTTGATCAAGCCCAAATTTAACCCCTTTCTGATGGCAAATTGTCTGTACAACGTCCCTGGCCGATTTTAACGCAACGGGTAATCCGCCGCCGGGTATGCACCAGTGGCCCGAATAATAGAAATTTTTAAGCCCCGGAAGTGTAAATTCAACAGGTGAGCGGGCAATCAGATTTTTCCCGGGAAGCCAGCCCTGAGCCGATCCCTTCCAGCTATTGGTATACCGGTAAAATGTCGCAGGTGTCGCAATATCAGTCTCTTCAATGAATTCCTTTATCCTCCCGAACTTCTTTTCGATGATATCTATTACCTCTGTGGCAAATTCCCTTTTACTTTTATCATACTCTTCCCTGTTTGATTCCCTGAGATTGATCCAGAAATCAGCATTGCGGGTATAGAAGCTGATTGAAACAACCGTTTTTCCTGAAGGTGCCAGGGTCGGATCATAATTGTAAATATGAGCTTCAAGCCGGGAATATTTTGTATGATCAGGTGAGACCAGGTCCTGATCCAGGGGGAACCTGAGGAAGTGAGGTTCTCCTTCGAAACTCCTTCCTACTCCCAAAGAAACGATGAAAAGTGAATAATATACTTCTAATTTCTTCTGACTTCCCAGCTCGAGGATTGTTTTGTCGACATACCTGCCACCCAGCGCCTGAAATACGGTAAAATGCCAGTCGGCGGCCGACAGCACAAGATCTGAGAGTATCTTGTCCCCGTTTTCAAGCTGGATTCCGGTTGCGTGATTGTCCTGCAGCAAGATATTTCTGACCGGAGACTGATATTGAACCCGGCCGCCCAGTGAAAGGTACTTTTGCAATAACCTGCTTGTAAAAACACTTGCACCGCCTACGGGATAGGCCGCAGCCTTAAGATCACCATAGGCCAGTGGCATGGTTATGATCATCAAAGGCAATTCATCGCCATCGAACAGTAATTCAAATGCTTCCCTTAGAAACGGGCTTTTCAGTTTCTTCGCAAAAGAATAATTGGTCTCCTTTTTCAGTTTATTCAGGAACCAGAGTAACGGAAGGAAACGGATATACACTATCTTTTCTTTCAGGGGCAATATCCCGGGCACCTTTTTGATCATTGGCGGTATCTCAAAGGATTGTATCTGACGTATTGAACGGATGAGTTTATTGATGACGCGTTCATCATCAGGGGAATTTTCAATAAGATAATTCCTGAGTTTGCTGAGATTCGTGTAAAGGTGGAAAACTTTGTCTCCGCCAGGACTGCAGGAATGCTTTACTTCAATATCCATCCTGCTTTCATGAGTGATGAACGGAATGGATTGCATATCCAGTAATTCTGACCACAATTCGTAAAATGGATTTGCAGGCCCGGATCCCAGAAGCCATTGAAAGCCGCTTTCAAACGTATATTTGTTTTTCTTCCAGCTGGTGCAAAGTCCTCCTGAACTTGTATGACGTTCAAAAATTTTAGAATGGAAACCGCTCATCTGCAGATAGCACCCTGCAATCAACCCTGACACTCCCGCTCCGATAATGCTGACTTCCATTTTATTATACTATGTATCAAAAGTAAGAAATTGATGTCCCGCTAATGTAAAAAAAATTACCTTTGCACCATTAAATTGCTTTAGAAGGATTTCTTTCTGAAGTTAAAACAGTGAATAAAAGAACATGATTACAGTCGGAAGCAGGAAACTTACGGTCAATGATTTCTTTAAAGTCCTTTTTGAGGGTGAGAAAATCGATATCGATATAGAAGCACGCCGCAAAGTTGAAGAAGATTATGAGTTTCTGAAAGAATTTGCCAAGGGAAAAGTTATTTACGGAATTAATACCGGTCTTGGGCCAATGGCCCAGTTTAAGATCAATGGCAACAGAGAGCTTGAACTACAGTACAACCTTATCCGCAGTCACGCTGCAGGATGCGGTTCTCCTCTCCCACCTCTCTACGCCAAAGCCACTATGCTCGCAAGGGTGAGCTCGCTGGTCCAGGCCAAGTCGGGTATCCATATCGAGGTTGTTGACCTTTTAAAGGAATTCATTAACCGCGATGTCAACCCATATATTCCTGAACATGGAGGTGTTGGCGCCAGCGGCGATCTTGTTCAGCTTGCCCACCTGGCCCTTAATCTTATAGGAGAAGGTGATGTTTTGTACAAAGGGCAAACACTTCCAGCTGCAGATGTCTTTAAAGCTGAAGGCCTTACTCCTATTTCAATGCATATCCGCGAGGGACTTGGACTCATTAACGGTACATCAGCAATGACAGGCATAGGAATGATCAATGTGATCCATGCCAGGAACCTTGCTGACTGGGCCATCCTCGCATCATCGATGATTACTGAGATCGTGGAGTCCTATGATGATCATTTTTCTGACGGGCTCAACCGTGCGAAGACCCATCATGGCCAGAGAGTTGTTGCCAGGACGATGAAGTATATCCTCAAAGACAGCCAGTTGATCCGCCGGCGTGCCGATCATCTTTATAATGATGACAAGGCTGTAGAGGTCGAAGTGTTCAAACATAAGGTCCAGGAATATTATTCCCTTCGCTGTGTTCCCCAGGTCATTGGCCCGGTTCAGGATACGATCCTTTATGCCACCCATATCCTCATGAATGAAGTGAATTCAACCAGTGATAACCCTATTATTGACGGAGAACACCATAATGTGTATCATGGAGGGAATTTTCATGGAGATTATGTTGCTCTTGAAATGGACAAACTGAAGATCGCAATAACAAAATTGTCGATGCTTGCCGAGCGTCAGCTGAATTACCTGATGAACCCGAAACTGAATGAGAAATTGCCACCGTTTGTTAACCTGGGAAAACTGGGCCTGAACCTTGGCATGCAGGGCGCACAGTTTACGGCCGTTTCGACTGTTGCTGAAAACCAAACCCTCTCCTACCCGATGTCGTTGCACAGTATCACAAATAATAACGACAACCAGGATATTGTAAGCATGGGAACCAACGCAGCTTTAATTACGATGAAGGTAATTGATAATACCTATCAGGTGATTGCCATCGAAATGATATCCATATTGCAGGCAATAGATTATCTGAATATAAAGGATAAACTTTCTTCATATTCGAGGAGCAAATATGAAGACCTCAGGAAAATAGTCCCGGTTTTCACCGAGGATACCAGCAAGTATAAGGATATCTGGAATATTGAACAGTACATTATGGAGAACAAACCTCAGTTTTCCGTCGAAGAATAAAGTACAAACCTGAATAACAGTTCCTGGATGAGATATGCATTAGTGACTGGCGGATCCCGGGGAATCGGACGGGCTATCTGTACAAGCCTGGCAAAAGATGGTTTTTACGTCATCATCAATTACAATTCAAATACTGAAGAAGCTGAACGCACTCTGGCCATGGTCAGTGAAAACGGGGGCAGCGGTGAAATCATGCAGTTCGACGTTGCAAGCCAGGAAGCAGCTGACAAGGCCCTTCAGGCCTGGCAGGAACGGAATGAAGGCAAATACATTCATGTGCTTGTAAATAATGCAGGCATCAGGAAAGATGCACTTGTGATGTGGATGAAAAACGAGGAATGGCATGATGTTCTGAATACAAACCTGAACAGTTTCTTCTATATCACGAGGTTTCTGATTAAAGACATGCTGGTGAACAAGTTCGGAAGGATCATCAACGTAGTCTCCCTTAGCGGTATAAAAGGGCTTCCGGGCCAGGCCAACTATTCTGCCGCGAAAGGCGGGGTTATTGCAGCAACGAAGGCCCTGGCGCAGGAGATTGCAAAAAAGAATGTGACCGTGAACGCAGTGGCACCTGGTTTCATCAGGACTGATATGACGAAAGATCTTGATGAAGGCCAGCTTAAAATGATGATCCCGATGGGCCGGTTTGGAAAACCGGAAGAAGTTGCGGCAGCTGTGCGTTTCCTCGCATCCGACGAAGCCTCATACATTACCGGCTCGGTAATCAACGTCAATGGCGGTTTATACACATAAAGCCTGGATATGATTAATTTCGCTTCTATTCGCAGCTATTGTTTATTTCATTTGCTTGCTCATTTTGGCTTTCCAAAACGCTTTTCGCCTTTCGCTTTTCACTTTTCGCTTTTCGCTTTTCACTTTTCGCTTTTCGCTTTTCACTTTTCGCCTTTCGCTTTTCACTTTTCGCCTTTCGCTTTTCACTTTTCGCCTTTCGCTTTTCACTTTTCGCCTTTCGCTTCTCGCTTTTCGCCTTTCGCTTCTCACTTTTCGCCTTTCGCTTTTCAACTATGACCCGCGTCGTCATCACCGGAATGGGCATCTACTCTGTCATTGGCAGGAACCTTGCCGATGTACAAGACTCGTTATGGCATGGAAGGTCCGGGATTATTTTTGATGCGAGCCGGAAAGAACTGGGATTCCGGTCTGCACTTACAGGAATGGTTGAACGCCCTGCTCTTAAAGGTATTCTTGACCGCCGCATGCGTGTCGGCATGCCTGTTCAGGCAGAATATGCCTATATGGCCACTGTTGAAGCGTTGAAGAACTCCGGCATTGACCAGCAGTTTCTTGATCAGCACGAAGCCGGGATCCTATACGGAAATGACAGCTCCGCGGTTCCTGTCGTAGAGTCCGTTGACATTCTCCGAAAGAAAAAAGACACGATGCTCATAGGTTCCGGATACATATTCCAGTCTATGAACTCAACCGTTTCGATGAACCTGTCGGTGATCTTTAAGCTTAAGGGCATCAATTTCACCGTGAGCGGCGCCTGTGCCAGCGGTTCACATGCGATCGGGATTGGATACCTCCTGATAAAACAGGGTTTGCAGGATGTCATTATTTGTGGAGGCGCTCAGGAGATCAACCCGGAGTCTACCGCCAGTTTTGATGCCTTGAATGCTTTCTCGGTCCGCGAATCAGAACCCACAAAAGCATCAAGGCCGTTCGACCGCGACCGCGACGGGCTGGTGCCAAGCGGCGGCGCAGCAACAGTGATACTTGAAAGCTACGAATCGGCAAAAAAGCGGGGTGCCACAATACTTGCAGAGGTTGTGGGGTACGGCTTCTCTTCGAACGGAGAACATATATCCCTGCCAAATGTTGAAGGCCCCGCCAGGGCCATGCAGATGTCGCTTAAAGCTGCAGGGATAAGCCCTAAGGACATTGACTACATTAATGCCCATGCCACCTCAACACCTGCAGGCGATGGTAATGAAGCCCTTGCAATTTACCAGATCTTCGGAAAAGAAATGCCCCTTGTCAGCAGCACAAAATCGATGACAGGGCATGAAATGTGGATGGGAGGAGCAAGTGAGATCATTTATTCCACATTAATGATGCATAATAACTTTGTGGCGCCAAATATAAACTTTGAAAACCCTGATGAAGCCACCTCATGCCTTAACCTTGCAACTGCAACAATCCCGCATGAGATCAATGCTTTCCTGTCAAATTCTTTTGGGTTCGGGGGAACAAATTCCTCACTCGTCGTTAAGAAGGCCTCTTTCTGATTCTCAAATATTTTCTTACTTTTGCATTTTGTAAGAAGTCCTGAAAATGCGAAACGACGAGATTATCTCTAAGATAAATCAGTTACTGGTGGATGAAATAGAGATTGAGGAAGAAAAAATCAACCCCAATGCTGATCTTAAGAAAGATCTTGAAATTGACAGCCTTGACTTTGTTGATCTGTTTGTCATAATCGAACGTAACTTCGGAGTGAAAATGAAAGCTGAAGAAATGGCTGATATTAAGAGTTTGCAGGACTTTTACGACTATATCATTAACCGTGTCCGTTCAAATTAGCAGTGATGGAATCCTGGGAAGGTAAAACCCGCGGAGGAGTCCTTGGTTATAAAATTTTTGTCTGGACACTCAGGAACTTTGGCATTTCCTTTGCCTATTTTCTGCTAGTTTTCGTTGTATCGTATTTCATCTTTACCTCAGGCAAAGCCTTCAGGGCAGTTTACCGGTACTTTCATGAGAGGATGAACTACGGTAAGCTGAAATCCCTCATCAGCATTTACAGGAATTATTATGTTTTTGGCCAGATCCTGGTCGATAAACTTGCATTGCTTGCAGGTTTTCAGCATAAGTTCACGTTTGATTTTGAAGGAGAGGAATACCTTCGTCAGATGGATAAGGGGGGATTGCTGATCAGCGGCCATGCAGGCAACTGGGAAATTGCCGGGCAACTTCTTGTAAGACTTGAAAAAAAGATCAACATCCTGATGTATGATGCAGAACATCAGAAGATTAAGGGTTACCTGGCGGATGTGCTTCAGCGAAACGTTCACTTTATAATTATCAGGGAAGATTATTCACATCTTCAGGAGATCAAGGAAGCTTTCTCAAGAGGTGAGATCATTGCCATGCATGGCGATCGTTATATCGAAGGAAATAAGACCGTTGTCACTGAATTCCTTGGTAAAAATGCGGCTTTCCCAATAGGCCCTGTAAACCTTGCTGCAAGATTCAATGTACCTGCCGCCTATGTTTTTGCAGTCAAGGAAACCAATACACATTACCATTTTTATTCGACCCCTCTTCAGTATATAGAATTTTCAAATAACCTGAAGAAAAGGGATGCAATCCTGGCGTCTGCAGTGATAAAATTTGCAGATGCTTTTGAGACGGTGGTATATAAATATCCTTTACAATGGTTTAACTACTATGATTTCTGGAAGCTGCCCGATATTGCGCACCAGCAGCCAGTGGCGCGGGATCCTAATCTTCCTTTAGGAAATCCGAAAGGCGATAATACAGAAATCAAAAAAAAAAGGAACAGGAAACTCCTTCTGATATCCGCTAACCGGTATGCAAACCCATACCCGGTTTATCCACTTGGCCTTTCATACCTATACTCATACCTGAGTGAGCGATTGCCTGATCTCGATATCCTTTCATTTGATTCTAATCTTAACGGAAATGATGACCTTAAAAACCTCCTGATTTCTTACAAACCCGATTATACCGGACTTTCACTGAGAAATATCGATGATGTCAATTTCTATACGAAGGAAAGCTTCGTGGCAGGGTACAAAGCAATTGCCGATATTATAAAAGGATCCGGAATTCTTACAACTTTTATCATTGGAGGATCCGCATTTTCTATTTATCCAACGGAATTGTTTGAACTTTTACAACCTGATTTTGGAATTACAGGCGAGGGAGAAGAAAGTCTTTACAGGCTTTTAAAATCACTTGAGACAGGCATTGCTGACCTGAGCATCCAGGGGCTTGTCTGCAAAAAAGATGGAGAGACGAAGCTGAATGGCCGTGATGTATTCATTAAAACACCTGAACTGTCATTTGACCCGGCAATGGTGCAGTATTACTGGCAGAAAAGCGGCATGATCAATATTCAGACGAAACGTGGATGTCCATTCAATTGTATTTATTGCACCTATCCCCTTATCGAAGGACATAACGTGAGAAATCTTGATCCTGACCGCATCCTTCACACACTGCGCGACCTGTACTATCACCATAATATAGATTATTACTTTTTCACCGACTCGGTTTTCAATATCAGCAATAATTTCAATATTGAGCTTGCCGAAAAGATCATCAAATCGAACATGAAGATTAAGTGGGGAGCCTATTTCTCGCCTTATAATCTTTCGAGGGACGTGCTTCGGCTGTTTGCAAAGGCCGGCCTTACCCATATTGAATTTGGCACGGAATCCCTGTCGGATACCACCCTCAAGGCTTATGGCAAGCACTTTGATGTGGATGAAGTGGTCAGAGTGTCTGATTACTGCAACGAATCAAATGTTTATTTCTGCCATTTTATGATCATTGGCGGATACGGCGAAACCGACCAGACTGTAAATGAAAGCTTTGAGAATTCAAAGCGCATTGAAAACACTGTATTTTTTCCATATGTAGGGATGCGGATCTACCCCGGGACAAAACTGCACGAAATCAGCATTGCAGAAGGGCTTATCGCTCCCGATGATCCCATCATTGCACCCGTGTTTTATCTTTCACAGTCGGTAAATTATGCAACCCTGAAGGAAAGAGCTGAAAAGACAGGGCGTCGCTGGGTTTTCGCCGATGAGGATGTGTCAACATCGATGAACCGCATGAGAAGCAGAAACCGTAAAGGATCACTATGGCATCATTTAAAGAAATAAATATCCCTCAGAAGCCACCCATGGTGATGGTCGACCGCATCATTGGGATCAGCGGCAAGAAAACTGTCACCACTTTTCTGATCAGGGATGACAATGTTTTTCTTGAGGATGGATTTTTCAGGGAACCGGGGCTGATTGAAAATATTGCACAAAGTGCGGCAGCAGGCATAGCATCTGTGACCCTCAATGCGGATGAAGAGCCTAAAACGGGATTTATAGGAGCTATCAGGGAACTGAAGATCTTCAAACTTCCGAAATCAGGAGATGAGATCAGGACCACGGTGACAGTCACGCATGAGATCCTTAATGCCACAGTGGTTGCAGGGCAGATCATATTGCATGATGAACTGATTGCTGAATGCGAGCTCAGGATATTTCTTGAAAAGTAAATTTTAATTAATTTCGCAAACTTCAATAAAAGAAACAGGATGGAAAATTCAGAAGAAAACACAGACCCTGTATATAAGAATAAAAATTATGGTCAGTACCGTGAATTGTTTTATTCTTATGATGAGAACGGGAACTTTCAAAAATCGGTAGGTTTCCATGGGACAACTACCAGGGTACCTCTTGAACAGGCATGGGACCTGTTTAACGAACGTATTGAAGAAGCACGGCAGAAGGTCCTGGCAGGAAAAGCAAGCCCCATTGTATATTATATGGAAAAGATCCTGGCCGATCCCATGGGTTTGTCGATGATGGCAGGAGTGTCGCTATGGAAGCTCAAACTGCACTGCAGGCCGGCTTTCTTCAAGCGGCTCAGCGAAAAAACACTGGCAAAATATGCCGAAGCATTTAATATTACAATTGATCAGTTAAAAAACATCGAATAATAAAACAACAATGATGAACAGCAAACCTGTAATGATTAATTATACACACCGCCAGGCCGGTCATTGCGAAAGCGGCGCCACCTCCAATCTGTTTAATTTTTATGGTGTTAAGATGTCAGAGCCCATGGCTTTTGGTATTGGAACAGGCATTTATTTCAGTTACCTCCCCTTTATCAAGCTGATGTTTGCCCCGATGATGTCGTTCAGGAACCTGCCGAATACGGTATTCCGCCGTTCGACGAAATATCTCGGGGTTGATTCCACCGTGATCAGGAAATTCAGCAATGTAAAGGATTCGATGGATGCCCTCGACAGGAACCTTGAAAAAGGCATTCCTACAGGCGTGCAGGTCGGGGTGTTCAATCTTACCTTTTTCCCTCCCGAATACCGCCAGCATTATAATATGCACAATATGGTCGTTTTCGGGAAGGAAGGGAACCTTTACCACGTAAGCGATACGGTAATGGAACATCCGCAGACATTAACTTATGAAGACCTGGTAAGGGTGCGTTGGGCCAAAGGCGCATTTGCTCCAAAAGGTAAAATGTACTGGATTAATTCGATGCCCGGGGAACTTGATATCCGAAAAGCTGTCAAGCTGGGTGTTGACAAGAGTGTTTATGAAATGACAAAGGTGCCTTTCTGGCTCATAGGGATAAAAGGAATGCGTGTGATGGCAAAGGATATCAGGAAGTGGCCTAAAAAACACGGGAATCAAAAAGCTGCATTTTACCTCGGGCAGATACTCAGGATGGCCGAGGATTATGGGACGGGAGGCGCAGGGTTCCGATATATTTACGGAGCTTTCCTGAAAGAGAGCGGGGAGATGTTCAATAACAGTCAGCTTCTGGAAGCCTCGGATATCATGGGCCGCACTGCAAATAAATGGAGGGAGTTTACTTACCTTGGTGCGAGGAACTGTAAGAACAGGTCGTCCCAGCCGGCCGAAGATTATAACACCTTGGGAGATATGATGATGGAGATAGCAGGTATGGAGGAGCAGGTATTTAAAACAATTGAAAAGCTTAAAATCTGATGTCCGGAAAGGCGATTATTGAAATAAAGGACCTTGTTAAAATTTATAAGGGATCAGACGAGCCTGCAATAAATGGCATATCCCTGGATATTTTCGAGGGTGAGATTTTTGGCCTGCTGGGTCCCAATGGCGCCGGGAAGACCACCACTATTTCAATACTCTGCGGCCTTTTTAATGCAACCCGGGGGAAAGCCAGTATTGACGGTATGGATATTCATTCGAACCGGGATAAGATCAAACATATTATAGGGGTCGTACCCCAGGATGTGGCCCTCTATCCTACCCTCACAGCCTGGGAAAACCTGACTTTCTTTGGAAATATGTACGGCCTCAGGGGGGCTAAGCTCAGGCAGAAAATAGCAGAAGGATTCGCCGTATTCGGGCTTGAAAAACATGCAGATAAAAAAATAGCCAACTGTTCCGGTGGAATTAAAAGGAGGATCAACCTGATCGCGGGCCTTTTACATGATCCCAAAGTTATTTTCCTCGACGAGCCTACGGTTGGCATTGATGTGCAGTCAAGGGTTGTTATCCTGGATTATCTGAAAGAGCTTAACAAGACAGGTACTACCGTCATCTATACTTCCCACTATATGGAGGAGGCAGAAAAACTCTGTACACGCGTCGCCATCATTGACCGCGGCAGAGTTGTGTCTATGGGAAATCCCCGTGAACTTGTCGCTGAACATCCGGAGTTCAAGGATCTTGAAAATATTTTTCTGCACTTTACAGGAAAGGATCTCAGAGATTAACAGGATAAGAAAGACGTAATGTTCAAATTTTTTTCCGCTTGCCGAAAAGAATCATTGATCCTGATCAGGGATATGGCCGGGCTTATCCTCCTTTTCATAATGCCTATGATCATGGTTGTGATCCTGGCACTTGTCCAGGAACAAGGTTGGAGTTCTCTTACAAAGGATCCATCGATACCAGTCCTGCTGGTGGATGAAGACCATGATACTCTTGGCGCCAAAATCGGGGAAGGCCTGAAAAGTTCAAATGTTTTTAAAATTTATACAAGTCTTGACGGAAAAAAACTGACCCGTGAGACTGCAAAGGAAAAGGTCGCAAAGGGAGTCTATAATGTTGCGGTTATTATCCCGAAAGGATCCACAAGGATCATCAGACATAAAGTCCAGGTGATGGTAACCCAGATCGTCTCAGGGATCATTATGCCCCTTGACAATCCCTTTCTCGACATTCAATCGAATGATTCGATCAACATTGCAATCTATTTCGATCCGGGGATCAAAGGGACTTTTAAATACGCCTTTATGGCGACGATGAAGGAATACAGTATGTTCATCGAATCCTCGATGATCTTCAGTTCATTCAACTCGGAACTGAAAAAAATGTTCCCCCAATACCGTTCTCCAAAAATGGATTATAAGGAAACCGTATATTTTTCTGAGATTTTTCCATCAGGCAGGAATGAAAAAACCGTGCCTTCAACAACCCAGCATAATGTCCCGGCCTGGGCCCTGTTCGCAATGTTTTTTATTGTTATCCCATTGAGCGGAAGTATGATCAAGGAACGTGAAGAAGGCAGTATGATCAGGATTTATACCATGCCTGTTTCGTATCTTACAATTTTCATGGCGAAGGTTGGTGTGTACACTGTTGTTTGTATCATTCAATTCATCCTGATGATGCTGGCCGGCCGCTATTTACTTCCCCTGGCAAGTATCCCTCCTCTTACCATTGGGTCAAATTACATCGGTATCCTGCTTATGATGATAGTCTCGAGCCTTGCAGCGCTGGGCTTTGCTATTGCTGTTGGCACAATTGCGCGGACCAATCAGCAGGCTGCAGCTTTTGGTGTGGTTTCCGTGGTAGTATTTACGGCTTTAGGCGGTTTGTGGGTGCCTGTTTATTTTATGCCGGAAGTAATGAGAACAATAGCTGGGTGTTCCCCTTTGAATTGGGGCCATGTCGGCTTTATCGACCTTTTCCTCAGGCAGGCAACAATAGCAGATATCCTCCCCCAGATAATAAAGCTTCTTGCATTCTTTATTGTTATGATCTCGATCGCGATGCTCTACCGCAGGATTAATTCTCCCTTAAACAGCTGAACATGACACTTACCGACAATAAAGAGATCACTGTCAGATTTAGTGAAGTCGATTCGTTGAGAATCGTCTGGCATGGACATTACCTGAAATATTTCGAGGACGGGCGTGAATCGTTTGGTCTTAAATATGACCTTGGGTACCTTGATGTTTACCGGCACAATGTGATGATCCCCATCGTTAAAGTCAACTGCGACTATAAAAAGCCCCTGGTATATGGTGATGTTTTGATCGTTGAAACCAAATATATCCCTACCGACGCAGCCAAGATCGTTTTTTCTTATACAATTACTAGAAAGAAAGACGATGAAGTAATGGCCTCCGGAAGTTCTACCCAGGTATTTCTTACTCCCGATGGGGAACTGCTCTTAAACTCTCCGGAATTTTATACCGGGTGGAAAAGGAAATGGGGGATCGAATAAGTTTTACTGATGAAAACTGTTTACGCTGTTTCGGAAAACATTATCTCTTCCCTTGGTTTTACTTCCCGGGAGAATTTGGAATCATTGCTTTCGGGAAAGACCGGGATAACAGTCCATCATAACGAGACGCTTTATCCACAGCCTGTTCCGCTCTCTCTTGTGGATTCGGTTCAGCTTGAACAGAGATTTGAAAGCGTTCTTGCTGAGTATAAAAAACAGCATAGCCCTGCATTCTTTACGAGGCTCGAAAAGATGTTGATACTTTCAGCAGCTGATGCCTTACGCGGATCTTCTATCAACCCGGAAAATGAAAAGACGATTCTTATCCTTTCGACTACGAAAGGGAATATTGATCTTCTGGAAGACCGCTTTATGGCAAAGTTCGACCATAACCGGGTGTATCTCTGGGCCCTGGCTTCTGTCATCAGGAATTTCTTCGGATTCAAAAATACTCCCCTTATCATCAGTAATGCCTGTATTTCAGGGGTCATCGCACTGATTGCTGCGAGCAGGCTTCTTCGCTCCGGAACATATGATTCTGCTGTAGTTACAGGTGGCGATATTGCCACGGAATTCGTGATCTCCGGTTTTCAGTCATTCCAGGCTCTGAGCCCGGAACCATGTAAACCTTTCGATCTTCGCAGGAACGGGCTTTCGCTTGGTGAAGGCTGCGGATCTATAGTGCTGTCTTCAAATCCGCCTGAAAACACCAATGTACGGATCATGCTTATGGGAGGCTCGGTGAGCAATGATGCGAATCATATTTCCGGGCCGTCGAGGACAGGCGAGGAACTCAGCATGGCAATAACCAGGGCCATGAATGAATCAGGTATTGAAAAAGCCGGGCTTGATTATATTTCGGCTCATGGCACCGCTACTCCTTTTAATGATGAGATGGAAGCAAAAGCCCTGTCACTGTGCAATCTTAATGATGTGCCTGTAAACAGTTTCAAGGGTTACTGGGGGCATACGCTTGGCGCCTCAGGTGTCATGGAATCGGCAGCCCTGATCGGATCGATGAAAACGAATTGCATTTATAAATCGGTAGGCTTTGAGACCCCGGGAGTGTCTGAACGAATAAATATTGCGGCAGAAACGATATATAAACCTGTTAATAACTGCCTGAAAACCGCCAGCGGATTTGGTGGTTGTAATGCAGCACTTGTATTTCAGAAGACCTGAGCATGAAGAAACTGATCACGGCATATACTTATATCGGTGAAGGTAAAGTGGTTGTTAATAAGAACCTTATCTTTTATCAGGAAAAAATTCCTACTTTTGCGGGGTTTATCAAGGCTCTGTATAAGCAGGAACAGATTGCATATCCCAAGTTCTACAAGATGGATGCATTGAGTAAACTTGGATTTATGTGTGCCGAACTGCTGATCAGAAATGAAAACTCACAAAGGTTTAAACCCGGATCGCTTGCAGTAGTGCTGGCTAATTCGAGTTCCAGCCTCGATACCGACCTGGCTCACCAGGAAAGTATCCGGAACCGCTCGGCATACTTTCCGAGCCCTTCGGTTTTTGTTTATACCCTGGCCAATATAGTGATCGGGGAGATTTGCATAAGGCATAGACTGACAGGGGAAACTGCATTTCTGGTCAGTGAGAAATTCAATCCGTCACAACTTTATGATTATGTCACGGATATTATAGATAACAAACGGGCAGAAGCATGTATTTGCGGCTGGGTTGAAGTACTTCAGAACAATTTCAGGGCAATGATGGTTCTTGTGGAAAATGAAAACACCATCTCACGGGAAACCGGGTTTAACTCCCTGCCTTTTACTGAAGCCTCGCTTAATGATTTAATAAAAGTAAACTGAAAAAAGAAAAATGGACGAACTGATCGACAAACTGAAAAAAGAAGTTATTGCACAGCTTAATCTCGAAGATATTTCTGTGGATGAAATTAATCCCGATGCCCCGTTGTTTGGCGAAGGCCTTGGCCTGGATTCGATAGATGCTCTGGAACTGATAGTCCTCCTCGAAAAGAATTATGGTATTAAAATAGAAGATCCCAAAGACGGTAAAAAGATTTTCTATTCCATCCGTACAATGGCCGAGTATATCACCGAACACCAAAAGAAAGCATAAATGCCTTCAAGGATCTTTGTTACCGGCCTGGGTTTAATATCCGGCCTGGGAAACAATGTTCAGGAAAACCTCAACTCATTATTACATCTCCATAGCGGGATTGGCCCTATCAGACATATTGAGACCAGCCTGAAGGATGAATTGGTTGTTTCGGAAGTCTTAAAGACGAACGATGAACTGATACGTGAAGCAGCATTGACCGACGGCCAGGCCTGTTCAAGGAACACATTACTCGGTATAATCGCTGCGAAAGAAGCCTTTCTTCATGCCCGTTTGAATGAGCATGACAATCTGAGGACCGGGCTGATTTCAGGCACCACCGTGGGTGGTATGGATCAATGTGAAAAATATTACCAGGATTTTCTTAACAATGACAGTAAAAATGCTTTTATTGACATTTATGACTGTGCCGACAGCACCGAGAAGATTGCTGATTACCTGGGTTTAAAAGGATTCCTCACTACGATCAGCACAGCCTGTTCCAGCGCTGCCAACTCAATCATGTTTGCTTCCAGGCTGATGAAAGCTGGGAAACTCGACTGTGCAATTGCAGGAGGAACCGAATCCCTTACAAAATTTCATCTGAATGGTTTCAATGCCCTTAAGATCCTTGACAAGCAGCCATGCCGGCCATTCGATGCCAGCCGGAACGGCATCAACCTGGGTGAAGGAGCAGCTTACCTGATCCTTGAAACAGAGGACGCAAACAGGCAAACAGGCAACCAGGTGATCTGCGAACTCGCCGGCTACGGTAATGCCTGTGAAGCGTTTCACCAGACGGCCTCCTCCCCTGACGGTACCGGTGCATACCTTGCTATGAAGAAAGCTTTGGAAATGAGCGGTGAAAGCCCTGATTCAATGGATTACATCAATGCCCACGGTACAGGTACCGATAACAATGACCTTTCTGAAGGCCGTGCAATTGAGAGATTGTTTACAGGGAAAATACCCTTCATCAGTTCAACGAAGCCGTTGACCGGGCATATGACTTCAGCGGCGGGATCAGCAGAAGCAATAATTTCGATTTTGGGCCTTGTTCATGGCATTATCTGGCCCAACCTGAACTTTTCAAACCCCATGCCTGAATTGAAATTCCAGCCTGTGAAAGAAATGATCAGGGGGTGCGAACTGAATGTGGTGATGAGCAACTCTTTTGGTTTCGGCGGGAACGACAGCTCCCTGATATTTAAAAAGTATGGAATACATTAACGGAATCGGAATTATTTCTCCCCAGAACACTCTCCCCGGCTCGGGCTTTCTTGAACCGGTAGTTGTGCAAACAGCCGATTTCATGAAATCAGTTGAGCCCGTTTACAAGGCCTATATCGATCCTATCGCCTCCAGGAGGATGAGCCGCCTTATCAAAATGGGGATCAGCTCTGCAAAGATCTGTCTGCAGGACGCAGGTATTCAATCGCCCGACGCTATCATCACAGGAACCGGCCTGGGCAGCGTTGAGGATACCGAAAAGATATTGGGAGAGCTTACGAAAGAGGAGAAATTTCTTAACCCGACTCCTTTCATCCAGTCCACATACAATACGATCAGTTCCCAGATTGCCATCAACCTGAAATGCCATCAGTATAATTCTACCTTTGTACATCGCTGCTTCTCGCTCGAAAGCTGTCTTACCGATGCGATTCTGCAGATCAGGGAAGGCTCTGCAACCAATGTCCTGGCCGGGGGAATTGACGAGATGACCCTGAATCACCTGACTATAATCCGCAGGCTCGGTTTATGGAAAAAAGAAGCAATCAGGAACCTGGACCTGTGGACGACTGATACACCAGGCGCCCTGGCAGGGGAAGGCTCAGCATACTTTATGATTTCAGGGGAAAGGACGGAAAAAACCTATGCCCGTCTTGCTGCTGCAGAAACCTTATACAGGCCGGTATCCGTATCGTATACTGCCTCTTTTGTCAGACAATTCCTTTCTGATAACGGGCTCTTGCCTGGTGATGTGGATATTGTTCTTATGGGCAATAATGGTCATGCGGAACACGACATGATATGCAATGAGATCATCATGCAGTCTGTGCCTGGCGCAGCCCGTATATTATATAAGCATCTTTGCGGAGAATACCATACGGTTTCAGGTTTTGCAATGTATATAGCGGCAAACATCCTCAAAAAGCAATACATCCCGGCTTCACTTCTGACTTTACCATCCCCTCGAAAAAAACCAACAAACATTCTGATCCACAATCATTTCAGGAATACCGACCATGCCTTTATCCTGATCAGAAAATAATACCTCCGGATTTTTTCTAAATTTGCAGCCTTGAAACCCTGGTAATTTCATGGCAAATCCTATTGTGATAACTGGTTACGGGATGATCTCTTCGATCGGAATGGATGCGGAGGAGGCGCTGAATTCATTGATCAGCGGCAAGTCGGGCATTGGTGGGATTACACAGTTTGAAACGATTCATAAAGGCAGGCTGCCTCTCGCTGAAGTCAAACAGTCGAACGGGGAATTAAAAATGAACTGCGGTCTGCAGTCAAAAAAGAAATATACCCGTACCACCCTTCTCGGGATTGCAGCTGCACGCCAGGCAGCTGAATTGGCCGGATTGAAACTGGACAAGGCCTTAAAAACCGGGCTTATCTCAGCCACTACTGTTGGCGGGATGGACTGCAGCGAGGATTTCTATCCCCTGTTTCTAGGGAACCCCTCAAAGGGAAAATTGGCTGATGTCATCAACCATGATTGCGGTGAAAGCACTGAAGCAATAGCCGGATATCTGGGCGTTTCTGATTTCATGACGACTATCAGCACGGCTTGCAGCTCTTCGGCAAATGCGATCATGCTGGGAGCTGAGATGCTCAAAGCGGGAATGCTCGACCGTGTCATTGCCGGGGGAACAGATGCAGTGACCAGGTTCACTCTCAACGGCTTCAATACCCTGATGATATTGGACAAGGATGGTTGCAAACCTTTCGATGAGAACCGGGCCGGTCTGACTATCGGAGAAGGAGCTGCTTTTCTTGTTCTGGAAACATCCGAACGGGTATTGAGGCAGGGTAAACCAATTTATGGTGTCCTTAGCGGCTATGGAAATGCAAATGACGCTTACCACCAGACTGCTTCTTCACCCGATGGTACGGGCGCAGCACTGGCTATGGACAAAGCAATTAAAATGAGCGGCTTTTTACCCGAAAATATCAGTTATATCAACGTTCACGGAACCGGGACCCAGAATAATGATCTCAGTGAAGGTATGGCAGTTCAGAAAATTTTCGGGGAGAAGGTGCCTCCTTTCAGCTCTACCAAATCTTTTACCGGCCATACCCTGGGGGCTGCAGGTGCCATTGAAGCCGTTATTTCCCTGCTTGCAATTAATCATCACTGTATTTTTTCCAACCTCAGATGGCAAACACCCATGAAGGAGCTCAGGATTTGCCCGGTGACCTCAATACGGCAGAATGTCGCTGTTGAACATGTGTTATCAAATTCATTCGGGTTTGGCGGAAATAATTCATCCCTGATTTTTTCAAAATATAATTCCTGACCATTCGATGACTTCAACAAAAGCCATATATATCAACGGCCTCGGGAATGTTTCACCCCAGAAAACTACGGATAACAGCCATTTCCTTGATGACGTGAACAGGGTACAGGCCAACCGGCTGTCCTGCATAGAGCCCAACTACAGGGAGTTTATCAGTCCTGACATCCTTCGCAGAATGGGCAGGCTGATCAAGATGAGTGTGGCTTCTTCCAGGATATGCCTTCAGGATGCGGGCTGTACCATGCCTGATGCCATCATTACCGGAACGGGGCTGGGATGCCTGGAAGATACAGAGAAATTTCTTACCACCCTGATCAGGAACAAGGAGGAATTGCTCACTCCCACTTCCTTTATACAGTCGACCCATAATACTGTCTCGGCCCAGATCGCTTTATTGCTGAAATGTCATAATTATAACTTCACTTATGTCCATCGCGGCTGGTCATTTGAATCGGCCCTGATAGATTCTCTGATCCATTTAAATAATGGACGGGCTTCAAACGTGCTTGCCGGGGGCTTCGACGAAATCACCAATGGCTCCTTTGCCATCACGGAAAGACTGGGTCACTGGAGAAGAAAACCGGTCGATACTTTTGATCTGCTTGCTTCCTCTGCAAGGGGCAGTGTGGCAGGTGAAGGATCGGCCTTTTTCCTGCTTTCCTCCTCATTTTCTCCCGGAACATATGCCGTATTAGCCGACATCCTCACGTTTAACCGTAAAACTGCGGGCAAGCCATTACATTCAATCCTCTCAGATTTTCTTGAAAATTCGGGTACGAAGCCCGGGGAAGTTGACCTTGTAGTCAGCGGGATGAACGGGGACAGTAAATCCGGCAAACTATATAAGGAGCTTACAGATTCACTTACAGGAGCCGGAATTGCTGCCTGGAAACATCTCAGCGGTGAGTACATGACCTCCTCTGCCTTCGGGCTTTGGATGGCCTCAATGATCATGAAATATCAGAATGTGCCTGAAGCAGCTTTGATGAGGCCACAGGGAGACAGGCCGATCAGGACAATTCTTATTTATAATCATTACCTCGATCTCAATCATTCCTTCATCCTGATTAAAAAACCGTGAAGATCCTGAATTTCAGAAATACATCAAGGCTGTTTCTTCTGCTGTTCGGTATTTTCACGATCAGCCGTATTTTTATCTGTCCATGCGGACAATGCTTCCTGTCGGCTTTCTGTAACAATCCCATAGTGTTTTACCTGGGTCTTGTTTTCGTTTACCTTGGAATATCAGTGGGTATGGCGTTTTTTTCATCCTCCGGATTTCACTACAGCAATGTTCTTTCCCACGGAGACCGGAGTAAACCTTTACTGGCCCTGACTTTTGATGATGGGCCGGATCCCGGGTCAACTCCAATAGTACTCGACATCCTCAAAAAACATAGAATCAAAGCGGCTTTCTTTATTATCGGGAAAAAGATAGCTGGCAATGAGGCACTGCTTCAAAGGATCTCGGATGAAGGACATATTACAGGGAATCATTCATGGTCGCATAGTTTTTTCTGGGATTTCTACTCTGCAGGAAGAATGGCTGAGGAAATCAGGCAGAATATTCTTGAAACGAAAAAAATTACCGGTAAAAGGATGAATCTGTTCAGGCCTCCTTACGGGGTTATCAACCCCATGGTGGCCAAGGCGATCAGCAAAACCGGAGTAAAGGTTGTTGGATGGAGCTTCAGATCCTTTGATACTACTTCCGTCAGCCCTGAATCATTGCTTAAAAAAACCACTGCCGGCATAAGACCCGGCGATATCCTGCTGTTTCATGACAGCTCGAAGCTCACAGCCGGAATCCTGGATAAAATAATTGTATCATTGCAGGGCCGGGGATTTAGTTTTATTTCGCTGGATGAAATGTTTAAGTTGCAAACCTATGAAACACTCTGAAAGTTTATTATTGGTCATGATCCTGCTACTCGGCAGCATATCGGGCCAGGCCCAGGGCAAGCTTCTTTCACCAACCGATGCCCAGGATGTCAGAAAAAGTATAAGTGAAGCAGCGAAGTCGGTCAGTTCAGTAGAAGCCCGGTTCACGCAAACAAAAGAACTCAGTGTTATAAGCGAAAAGATCATTTCAAAGGGGGATTTTTATTTTAAAAAGGAGAAGCTTCTCAGGTGGGAGTATACTGATCCTTTTCCATATTTGATCATCCTCAACAACGACCGGATTTACGTGAAGGATGAGGATAAGGAAAACCACATCAGCCTTCAGTCGAACAAGGTTTTCAGGGAAGTGAATAATATACTGATCGGTGCTGTTCAGGGAACCCTGCTTTCCGATACAAAGAATTTTCAGTGCAGTATCACCGACCTGGGCAACCAGTTCCAGGCAACGATGGTTCCATTAAGCCCGCGCATCAAAGAAACCCTGAGCGAAATCATTCTGTATTTCAACAAGAATGACTATACCGTCGACAAGCTTGTTATGAGGGAAGTTTCGGGAGATTACACAAAAATAGAATTCAGCGACAGGAAGGTAAACCAGGATATTTCAGATGCGAAATTTATTATCCCTTAATATTATTCTTTTTCTGTGTCTAACCGCCTGTAACCCGGTTAATAAATCCCAGTTAAGCTCATCCGGGGAAACTTCGTTTAAGGTTCCCGTTTGGAGTTCGCCATTCCTGAAAGCATATAATAAAGCGTTATTCCGTACTTCTCTGAATATTGCTGACAAGCATTTGACGGGGATTTCAATTATTAAAAGAACCTCCGACAGCAGTTTCCATTTCACTTTTGCCAATGAGATCGGTATGACATATTTTGATATGGAGCTATACCGGAATAAATTCAAACCTGATTATATTTTTGATCCATTGGACAAAAAATCTTTTCTGAAAGTTTTACAGAGGGATTTTTCGGTTTTGTTTTTCAGCTTTTCGGAAGGAAAGCCAACGCGCAAATACATACAGAAGGGCTCGGGGGAAGCAGTTTATATGTATTTGGGGCTGAACCTTTACGTATGGATGGATATACGGCAGAATACACTGACAGGGCTTGCCGGATGGAGCAATTACTTTGATGCGATCATCGTCAAATTCAGGGAATACGAAAATGGATTCCCAGGAGAGATTCAGATAGAGAACCCAAGAATCGGGATGACACTTACGTTTAACGTGCTGGGTCATTGAATTCATCATTATACAACATGTAAAGCTGACTTGACGCGGGGGATGACCGGGGTATTTTAACATAATTTTGTACTTTTACGCATTCCGAAACCTTATCTGCAATAATGTTGAAAGGCAAATTATACAGGATAAATAAAATAGAGAAGACGCCGAAGGATGGGGAGAGTCCTGCAATAAGAAGGTTTTGTGTGACTCTGAGTCTCGACGGCAGTCACGGAATTTTCAAGGGACATTTTCCCGGAAACCCTGTTTTGCCTGGTGTTTGCCAGGTTGAAATGGTGAGGGAACTTGCAGGAGAAATACTTGAGCGGAAGCTTCTGCTGTCGCAGGCCGGCCAGGTTAAATACCTTAGCCTGATCAACCCGGTAAAAGATCCGCGGCTCCTGGTAAATTTGAAATTTACTGATATCGGGCCGGATGAATTTGATGTTTCTGCCGAAATAAACTCCGGCGATAGTGTTTTTATGAAAATGAAAGGCCGTTTATTGTCTGAAAAACCTGATGGAAACTATAAATAAAATAAGCTGGGAAATAAGGAATGATATCGGGATCATAACATTAGTGAATCCTCCCGAGAACTACCTTGTGCAACCCGAATTTGTTCCTATTGAAACACTTAAGAAATGGACTTCCTATGATTATCTCAAAGGGATCATGATCTGTGGTGCCGGAAAGCATTTTTCAGGCGGAGGCAAGCTCGAGAATCTTTTTAAAATGATCGGTGACAAAGAGCCGATCAGTGAAACAATGGGAAAAGGGAAAGCCGTCCTGGAACATCTTGAGAACCTTGACATACCTGTTGTTGCAGCTATTCAGGGGATATGTTTCGGAGGAGGGCTTGAGATCGCTCTTGCCAGCCATATCAGGGTGTGTTCCGAAAATGCCTTATTTGCCTTCCCTGAAATAAACCAGGGAATTATTCCCGGATTGGGAGGGACAGTGAGATGCCCGGCCAAAACGGGATTCCCGAAAGCAATTAAATTCATTATGAGCGGCGATATGATCAACGCCGAAGATGCGATGGAAATGCGTCTGGTGGATTTTATTGTCAGCAAACAAAAGGTGTTTGATTTTTCTTTCACCTTTTTACAGAAACTGACCAGGGACAGGCCTTTGCCGGTCATAAACGCCGTCATGAAAGCCCTGAAAAATGCCAGGTCGCTCAGTCCCGAAGAGGCAATGAAAGAGGAAACCAGAATGTTTTGCGAGCTTGCTCTTGCTGAAGCCAAACGGAGAAACGGTTCATCAGAATCATAGAAATGAACATACCAGGGTATTCCACGATACTGTTACAGATTGATGAAGGTATTGGCAGGCTTGAGCTGAATACACCTCCTTCAAATACGATGACGATGAAATTCTTTACGGAATTCTCATCGGTACTTGAATTCATAAGTAATAGTCAGGAATTTAAAGCCCTTGTTATCACAGGCCATGGCCGTCATTACTCTTCCGGGGCCGACGTCCCGGTTCTCCTGAAGGAAATTCTTGAAAAAACAAAGACCGATGAACATGGCAGGCTGACGGTTGTTCCGGATTTTCTTTCAAACAATTACAGGTCACTGCTGATGCTTGAGAGTTTCAGTATACCGGTAATCTCGGCCATCAGGGGAGTTTGTCTTGGTTCGGCGCTTGAACTTGCCCTGTTCAGCCACTTCAGGCTCTGCGGCGAAGATGCTGTTTTCGGTCTGCCTGAAGCCTCATTCAACCTGGTGCCCGGGCTTGGTGGCATATATAAGCTGGCCTGCATTTCAGGAGAAGCTTTAGCTCTGGAAAGAGTCCTAAAAGGAAGTACTTTCACTGCTGAAGATGCCCTGAAATACAAGATTATTGATAAAATTGTTCCCAAAAAAGCGCTGATGCCAACAGCTTTTAACTTTGCCAGGGAGGTGATGCAGGATTTCAGGGTAGAAAAGCGGGGATTATATATCAAGAAATATTTTTCATGAAGAAACAGGATTCAAATCATGAAATCAGAAGGCCTGTGCTGGTTTCCGGCAGCGGCTCTTACCTCCCGGGAAATCCTGTCCCTAAAGCAGAGGTTGACTATTATCTCGGGGAACTTACAGATGCGCCCCTGAAGATCCGAAAATGGCTTCAAAGAATCAGGGGCCTGATGGCTGAATTGCTCGAAGTTGAATTTTACCATTTTGCAATCGATCCTGTTAGCAGGAAGTTCACGGAAGATAATGTCAGCATGTCGGTCAAAGCAGCAACACTGGCTCTGGAGTCAGCAGGTGAAGATGCAAAGGATGTTCAGCTCATTGTATATGGCAGCGCACACCAGGACCAGATGCCGACAGCTTCTGTCAGGATACAGGAAGCACTGGGAATAGACCGGTGTGCGGAGCTGTCAATTCATGCCAATTGTACATCGGCATACAAGGCACTGCTTGTTGCTTCGGATATGATCAGGTACGGCCGTTATGACAATGCTCTGGTTATATCTTCAAGCATGTCATCGTCGGAGCTTGTTGCAGAATATTACAACCAGCCCCTGGTTACGAAAGAGGAGCTTTTCCTGAGATATTTTTTATCGGATGGAGCCTCAGCACTTTTATTAAAGGCCGCCCCGGATAAAAAATCAGGACTGTACATTGACCATGTTTACATGGAATCTGCTGGCGGGAACAAGCCTTCAGCAATGGGTAACAAACGGCCTGCTTACTGGATGAACCCTAAAGAAGAGTTTGAAAAAGGCTATCACCACCTGGCCCAGATGTTCCAGGAGGAACTAAGGCAGAATTTTCATGAAGCGGAAGGAACGGTTTTTGTGAACGGTCTCAAACGAATGTTAAAGCAATATCCTGTCGATCCTGAAGAGGTGAAATTTTTCCAGGTAAATTTTCCTTCAAGGCATATCTCCGAGCTGGTCATGGACGAATGCACGGGGCTTGGCATCCGTCGTGATGCGTTATATTCGAAAATGTCCGCGATGGGATACCTGGGCCCCCCGATGGCTTTTCTGTGCCTTGACAAAATATTAAAAGAAGAAAAATTATCAAACAGGGATGTCGTTCTCAGTTTTGTCACAGAGGTAAGCAAGTTCATGCAGGCAGGTTATGTCATGAGCTGGCGTCAATTCTGATTTACTAATAAAACAACATGCCGGCAGACAAATACAGATATACTCTTTTCCTGCTCAGCCCCAGGCAGCGCTATATTAACTACCCTGCCCATTCTGAAATGGCCAGGATGTTCGGGAAGAAACGCCTCATGGTGCCTCTGGCCCTGCCTACCGTCGCGGCACTTACTCCCGCTCATTACAGGATCGCAATTTATGACGAAGAGATAGAGGATATCCCTGAAAACATAAAACCTGATATCGTTGGGATCACCACGCTGGCTGCAACAGCCAGAAGGGCATTCGAGCTTGGCGACCATTACCGCGGCCTCGGGGCAAAAGTTATTTTCGGAGGACCATACGCCTCTTTTGCCACCGATGAAACCCTGAAGCATGGTGATGCTGTTGTTGCAGGAGAAGCTGAAGGCAAATGGGAACAATGCCTTGCCGATTTTGAAAAAGGAGAACTGAAGCAGGTATACGAATCGACAACCTATGCAGAATACCGGTCCCAAAAACCTCCCCGCTGGGACCTCGTGAATATGAAAAGAATTTTTCAGGTAGCAATCCAGGTTTCGAGGGGATGCCCTTTTAACTGTGATTTCTGCCTTGTTTCAAAGATCTTTGGCCGGAAAATGAGGTACAGGGGGATCGATAATGTCGTGGATGAGATCAGGTCGGCTCCTTCAAAATATTTCTTTTTTGTCGATGACAACCTGACCATCAATAAACGTTATGCAAAGGAGCTGATGAAAGCCATTAAACACCTTGGCATTTCATGGGGATGCATGTGCAGTCTCGATGTGGCTACCGATGACGAACTTCTGCAGCTTATGGCGGAAGCAGGCTGCTTCAACATCCTGGTGGGATTCGAATCTCTCAATCCTGAAAGCCTGGACGAAACAAGGAAACACCATAACCGGGGAGGTTCGATATACACTGAAGCAATCACTAAAATACATGCAGCAGGTATACATATCAATGCAAGTTTTGTCGTTGGCTTTGATCATGATACGGAGGATGAATTTGAAAGAATTTTCAATTTTACCCTCGAACATAATCTTCCAAATGTTAACCTGCACCTCCTGAATGCCCCTCCGGGCACTGAAACACATAAAAAACTCAGGGCTGAAGGAAGACTCGTGAATTGTGATCCTGAAATGGGCGTGGGCCACTTCCCTACCATTCAATACATGAATATGTCACAGATCGGGATCTTCGACAAATACATGGAAACTATCACAAGGATGTATTCCTTCCCCGTGATACGACAGAAAGCCTTTGCCCTGTTCAGTAACGGGGCTTTTACCCGTCCGGGCGGAGATATACCGGCCTGGCTGAAAGCCCGGCTTTCCTGGATCACCTTTAAGGAGTTTATCCTTACATCCGACAAAGACCGAAGAGCATTATTCAGCTTTATTTTCAAACTTATCATTTCGAAACAGATTGCAATAGACAAGGGGCTTGGGTTTCTCTTGTCAATGCTGGGTTACCACCGGCATGTACTCCGGCACCATACCAGGATGAATGAGTACCGGAAAATGGTTATGGCCCAGGATACAGGCAAATGGAAGGACAGATCATGATGGAAGGACCAATAGGAATCATAGGCCAGGGTAAAATGGGCATTAACCTGCTTAATTATTTTCTTGACTGCGGATTTACAGTTCACTGGATCTCAAGCCCGAAGGCTGACCTGGGCAAACTGTCGAAAAATGTCGATAAAAAGCTCAGGAGGCTTTTCGAGAACCGCATCATCAGTCAGGAAAAATATGAACAGCTCAGGCAATCAAGTGTTTCAAAAGACATTTCTGCTCTTGCTGGTTGCACGCTTGTTATAGAAGCTGTGGACGAGGACGTGAATACGAAAAAACGGGTTTTTACATCTGCCGATAAAGTTGTTAACAAGGATGCGATCCTGGTTTCCAACTCTTCATCGATCATTCCTTCGCTTCTTTGCCCCTCAGGAGAACGTGGGAAAAACTTCGCAGGTCTTCATTTCTTTTACCCTGTGAACCTTTCGAATATAGTTGAAATCATCAGGACTCCTCAAACTTCTGATGATACGGTCTCAAGGCTTAAAGCGTTTCTTGATACCATCAAACGTAACTTTATCCTGCTGAATGAGGCCGAAGGCTTTATTCTTAACAGGATATTTCTGGATGTTCAGAATGAAGCCTACCGGATTGTTGATCAGGGGTATGCCACCTTCAGAGATATTGATCAGATGGTAAAGGAATCTCTCTTCCCTTCAGGTATTTTTGAGTTCTTCGACCATGTGGGCCTCGATACGATGCTCCTGAGCATAAAGAATTATGTCTCTGAATACCCCCATGCCGATTATTATTCCTCTCTCATCAGCGAACTTGAAAAGATGGTAGCCAAAGGGAAGCTCGGCCGGAAATCCGGACAGGGATTTTACGATTATTCAGGAAGTGAACCCGGGTTCTCACCTGATCAGGCAGCGACTGTGAGTGCTGAAGAGATCAGGAACCACCTCGAATTTACCTATAAAAATGCAGCCCGGAGGTTTATCATGCATTCGGGACTGACTATCGATGAACTCAATGAAGCACTGAAAGAATATTTCGGAACAGAAAAAGGCCCCTTTGATTAATTGCGTATCTTTGCCTTAACATTAACTTTGACAACATGAAAACAACATTTGCATTTATAGGAGTCTCGCTGGCCGTAATCTTTTTCCTGGCCCTGGCATTCAGACCTGTAAACGTATCCGGTTCGGTTAAATACAGCGAAGGGAATCTCGAACTTCCCGATTCTGTCATGAAAGTCTTCCAAAAAGCTTGCATGGATTGTCACGGCCAGGATGGAAGCAGCATGGCAAAAATGCACTTAAATATTTCAAGCTGGAATACATACGACATTAAAAAACAAGCAGGCAAGGCATTTGATATCAGTAAAGAGCTTTCGAAAGGCTCAATGCCCCCGGGAAAATGGCGGAAAAGCAACCCCGATAATATTCCTACACAAGCCGAAGTCGGTTTAATTAAAAATTGGGCAAAGTCACTGAACAATTAATATCTGAGAATGGCCGTGAAAGTTGTAATAAGCGGGATGGGCATTGTTTCATCCCTGGGTTATGATTTGGAGACCTTTTGGAAAAACCTTATTGAAGGCAAAAGCGGAGTTAAGAAAATAACCCTGTTTGATGCTTCTGCATGCGCAACACAGATTGCAGCAGAAGTTTGTAAAGAATTTGAAGAATATTCGAAGTCCCTTGTTAAAAAGCGCGCAGCCGGACAAATGACAAGGGTTACGAGGATGTGCCTTGTTGCAGCCAAACAGGCGGTAACATTATCCGCATTGGATTTTGAGAAAGAGAACAAGTCCCGCTGTGCAGTCATCATGGGAGTGGTCAACACCGGTAATTCCAGCGTCGAAAAAGATACTTCACTCCAGAATACTGTATTCAAAAGCATGACTAATTCGATGCCTGCCTGGATATCTCTTGAATACCAGCTTCTGGGCCCCAGTTTCGCAATCAACACAGCCTGTGCTTCATCGGCCTACGCTATTGCGATGGGCATGCAGATGATCAGGAATAATATGGCCGATATTGTGATTACAGGAGGTTCTGATTCCATCATCAACCCGGAGGAAATAAATGGATTCAACGCCCTGTATGCTCTTTCAGTTGCAAATGACCCGCCAGAAGCAGCCAGCAGGCCTTTCACGTCAAAACGGGACGGGTTTGTAATAGGTGAAGGAGCAGGGGTTTTAATTCTGGAATCTGAGGAACATGCCCTGAAAAGAGGTGCTCCCATCCATTGCGAACTGGCCGGCTATGCACTGACCAGCGAGGGGTATAATATCATGGCCCCTATGAGGGACGGGGAAGGAATGGCTGCTACAATGGAGAAGGCTATAACCGATTCAGGTATTGATAAATCTGAAGTGGATTATATTAATGCCCATGGGACTTCCACCGAGCTCAACGACCGGTATGAGACCATGGCTGTAAAAAAGGTATTTGGTGAACGGGCATACCGGATACCCGTATCTTCATCCAAATCGATGATCGGTCATACCATAGGGGCTGCAGGAGCAATTGAAAGTATCATTACGGTCCTGAGCCTGAAGAACAACATGCTCACCCCAACCATTAATTATACCGATCCGGATCCGGAACTTGACCTGGATTATGTGCCGAATGTATGCAGGCAAAAAGAAATTCATGTTGCTCTCTCAAACTCCTTCGGGTTTGGCGGCCATAATGCAACACTTGTTTTTAAGAAATATCCCAGAATTTAATATTATTTTTGCAAAAAAAAATTATATAAATGGCAAAAATCACGGAGAAGACCCGGAATGAAGTCAGAGAGATTGTCTTTGCGTTCTTTGCTGAGGAATGTGAGGCTGAACTATCAAAGATTACAGATAACACCAATATAATCAGGGATCTTGATGGAGATTCACTGATGTTCCTTGAGCTCATTGAGATTTTCAAAAAGAAATACAATCTGGATATTGAACTGAAAACGATTGGCAAATATGCCGTTAAACATCCGGTTGATACTATTGGCCAGCTCATTGAAATGCAGATGCTGATCATTGAGCACGAGAACCGGCTTCTCGAACTGGATAAATAATTCCCATTGGCAGAAGACAAGATCGCTTTCGTTTTTCCGGCGTTTATCAGTGACTACCGGGATGATCCTTCCGGCGGGATACCAGCTTTCGGACCTGTTTTTCAAAGCTATCTGGCGAGGGCAGCATCCTTCATTGACCAGGAGCTTCTTGCCTTTCATCCTGAATCCAATCCGATGCTCCAGGATGAATTAAGGAACCAGTATATTTCATATATCTATAGCTGCAGTTGTGCAGATCTTTTTAAGAAATCAGGCATCAGGCCTGAAATAACTGCCGGTTACAGCATGGGGATTTATGCATCCTTATGTTTTTCAGGGTCCATAACGTTTGAAACCGGACTGCTGTTCATTAACAAAGCTTATGAAGCGATCAGGCAAACTCTCCCGAACACATATTACGCCATGGGCGGTGTGATCGGCCTGAAGGAGGAAGATATCAAAGAAATTGCATCTCAGCATAACCTGGACCTGATGATTGTCAACCGCAACAGCGATTATTCATTCATCGTGGCAGGAAGCAGTTTTCATGTGAATGTTTTTCTTCTGAAAGCCAGGGAAGAGGGAGCCCTGAATTCAAAATCACTGGGAGTGACTATCCCCTACCATTCTAATCTTTTAGCGGAAGCTGCGAAGGTTTTATCGGCGACTGTTTTTTCTTCGGATGTAAAGGCGCCTGAATTGCCCATCATTTCCGTGTTGAACCAGGATCTGATAACTGATGCAGGGAGAGCCAGGAATGAGGTCGTGAATAATATTTTCAATCCCTTTAACTGGCAGGCAACGCAAACACAGATGTGCCGTTCGGGTATACGACTGTTTACCGAATGCGGTCCGTCTCAGTCATTGCGTAAGAATTCCAGGTTTATTCCCGATTGCGGAAGATTTGTCAACTGGAACTCCCTGCTGTCACAGTGAAGAAAACGTTTCAGATCGCGGTTTTACAATATTTTTTATTTATAATTTCCCTTTTGACTTCCATCCCTTCCTGATCCTCAGCAACGTGCGGAACATGGGTTCAGCAAGGTTTTGAGCTTTGCGCACAGCAACAGCCTCACGCATCATTTCAGCCGGAGGGGTTGTCTCATAAGCAGGCAGGCAATGCAGACGGTCTTTGCATGCATCCAGTATCCACTCCTTCAGCTCCAACCTGGGAGCAGCCTTCGAAAAATAAAAAACCGAAGGATTAAGCAAATTATCTGTCGCAGAAATAATGCCCTCTTTCAAGGCAGTTTTATATAAAGGGGTTCCCGGGTATATCCTGAGACCGGCCGACATATAAACCAGGTCGGCCGGGTTTATATATCCGTCAATAAAATCAATCGTTTCGTTAAACGTTTTCCGGCACTCCCCCGGCCCGCCAAACAGGAAAAACCACATCGAAGGGAGATTGAATTTGTTGATGAGGTCTGCAGTCCTACGTATATCTTCAATGCTAAACCCCTTACGCAGGTTCTTTATCATTGCGGGTGAAGCGGAATCGGGGGTAACATCGATCTGTACAAACCCTGCTTCGATCATAAGTCTGAACAGTTCTTTGCTGGTATTCCGGGGATTCACTCCCATAGTCCTGAGCTTAACCTTCAGCTTTCTGCGGATGAGCTCCCGGCAGATCTCCTCGGCATGCCCCTTGGGCTCATTGAAGGTGGAATCAACAAATTCGAAAGTTACGCCCATACCAAGCCTTCCGGATGCTTCTTCAATTTCATTCACGATAAGGGCGGGAGTCCGCAATCGGTATTTGCTGCCTTCAAGGAGTGGATAAGAACAATACAGGCATCTCAGTGCACATCCTCTTTTTGTTTGTATGCTGTAAACTCCCCTTTCCGTATAGGGCTTAAAATCAATTTTCCGGTCAATCTCAGAAAAAAGGCTTAAAATGTTATCTCCATTGGTCCACGGAAGCCGTGCACCCTGCCCGTCCCTGCTATATACAGCCGGGATTCCGTTTACATCCTCTCCCCTTTCAAGGCTTTGAAGCAATGCATGCAGGGATTTTCCGCCTTCACCTGCAATACCGTAATCGGCTCCTGTATACTCAAGGATTTCCCGAGGAAACATCGTATACCCGCTTCCGCCCAGGATGCAGGGGGCCTTTGTAAGTTTACGGGCCGGCTCGATAAAGTTACGGTAAACGCCTTCAATAAAAAATGTACTTCGCTCGGGGATCATCTCATCCACATTGCGAATACTGAATCCCATAAAATCAGGATTAAAACTGCTGATGACCGAACCCAGGCTGCGGCCTTCATCGAACATCCCGTCATAAATCCTTACTTCATAAAGGCCTTGCAGATATGAAGCGATCTGGCAAAGGCCGAGAGGCGGAATGGGATACGGTGATTTTTCCGTGTTGGTATTGATCAGTAAAAGTTTTTTCATATCACATCTTTCCCTTTTTTAATCAGCCAGAGGCTGCCTACACGTTCATGAAATTTTTCGTAGGGAAGTGTGGTACGCATCACTGAGTTAAAGAAGTTGTACTTCAGGTAATCATGATCGATAATCTGGTGTTTTACCTGTTTGTAAAACACCGTTCCGGGCATAGGTGTAAGTATCGTGTAGCCTGCGTAGACCACGGGATTGTTCGATGAATATTCTTCAAGTGATTTGAAGTCATCTTCCGAATAATCGTTGGGGATAACATAATTACCCCTGATCATGATATTATTGTCATCAAATACCTTTATAGCTTTTGCAATGTCACTGGCCGGAGAATCCTTGTGATATTTTTTAAGATCCTCATCTCTGTATGATTCGAACCCGCAGATGACCACTTTAAGCCCCCCTTTTGCCATTTTCCGGATGATTGAAGGGTTCTGTGCCGCCACATCGGCCCTGATGTCCATCACAAAAGTCTTTTTTATTCCGTCTTCCAGTATCCGGTCGAACAAGGCATTCATGAAATTGAGGTCGACAATGGTATTTGCATCTGCAAACCTCACTACGGGATAATCGGGAATGGATTGAAGCTCTGTGATCAGGCTATCGATGGTCCTCTGGTAGTACCTGCCCTTAAACTGCGGCCAGATCGAACAGAAGGTACATTTATAAGGACAGCCAAGGGATGTGTACACATAAGTGCTTGGATCAGGGCTGCCGCCGACTTTGTAGGTGCTGATCCATTTTTTCAGGGCAGCCCGTTCAGGCATCAGGAAGCCGGCATTCGCCGGATCCAGCATGCGGACCTTGCCTGCAGTGCGTTTTAACGTTATTCCGTTATTCAGTAAAATGCCGGGGATGGCTTCCAGTGGGGACTTTTTTTCGATCGCGTCAACCACATCCCTGAATATATGAGCGCTTTGACCAGGGCAAACAATATCCACCGCAGGGTGAAAACAATCGTACGGAAGAAGCGTGGGATGCAATCCGCCCAAAACAGCAATAATACCGGGATCGATTTTTTTGGCTTCCGAGAATATTTCGAAGGCATAATAGAGCTCAGAGGTTATCGCTGAACTTGCAATGATATCCGGTTTGAATTCACCGACCAGCCTGTTGACCAGACCTGCAAGCGAAGGAGGCTCAGACGTGAGGTCAAACTCTCCTTTTGTGTCAATCAGTATTACATCATGGTCCTTAACGGCTGCTGCAATTGTCATCAGCCCCAGGGGAGGACCGATAAGCCTCCTGTGAATAAAAGGCTTTGCCGGTTCAGGTGCGAACTTGAGAATCCTGTTTTCGGGAGAACGCGGCGTATTGATCAGGAGAATTTTCATTCACCAAAATTACTGATTTTTGTTATTTTTGTCTTATCTGCCAGAAACCATACTACAGCAAATGCAAACCAACCAGGAAGTCCGCCAAAAGATAGCTGATCTCAGATGCTGTGTCATTATCCCAACATATAACAACGGGGAAACGCTCGGGAAGGTGATTCGTGATGTATTATCCCTGACCAGCAATGTCATTGTAGTAAATGACGGTTCTACCGACCAGACTGCTGATATCCTGGCAGGAATGCCTGAAGCCGTAACTGTCACTTTGCCTGTCAACCATGGCAAAGGCCGTGCGCTTCAGCAGGGCTTTGCTCTGGCAATGACCAAAGGGTTCAAATACGCCATCACCATCGACAGTGACGGGCAGCATATGGCAGCCGATATCCCCCTGTTTATCGAACTGATCGAAAAGGAAGAAGGGAGCCTTATCGTGGGTGCCAGAAACATGGATGACCCTTCTGTTCCTCGTTCAAGCCGCTTCGGTCATAAATTTTCCATATTCTGGTTCAGGGTAGAGACGGGCCTGAAAATAGCCGATGTACAAACTGGTTTCCGCCTTTACCCTCTTGAGAAGATAAAGGAAATAGGGAAACTTTATACCGGTAACTATGAATTCGAGGTAGAGATCCTTGTGCGCCTTGCCTGGAGGGGAGTTAAAATATTCTCTGTACCGATCGAGGTCTATTACGCCCCGAAGGAAACCAGGGTTTCTCATTTCCGGAAGGGACCTGATTTTACCCGGACCAGCGTCCTGAATGCCATACTTGTTTTCATGGCACTGCTATGGGTAAGGCCATTTATGTTTGCAAAAGGCTTAAAGAAAAAATCGGTAACGGGCTTTATAAAAGAATATATTGTTGACAGTTCTGATTCGAACAAAAAAATTACTCTTTCTGTGATGACCGGCGTTTTCATTGGAATCCTTCCTATATGGGGATGGCAGATGGTGGCAGCATTCGGCCTCGCCCATGTTCTCAGGCTGAATAAATTCGTGACTGTAAGTGCATCAAATATCAGTATTCCCCCGATGCTCCCGCTGGTACTCTACTTAAGCTATCTGACCGGAGGCTGGGTGATTGGGACGAATACTTCCGCGGGCCACCTTTCATCAGGATTTGATTTGCAATGGTTCAAGGCAAACTTCGTTCAATATATTGTGGGAAGTGTTATTTTTGGTGTCTTGTTATCTCTGACCCTTAGCGGCCTTACTTACTTTTTGCTGCAGATCTTCAGGAAGCCAAACCGGACAGAATCTTAATCATCTTCTTTTGATGGTATGAACGTTTTTTGCTGATGTCAACGCTGTTTATTAACATATATAACTTATTTGCTAAAAGAAGATGGCTCTTCTTAATCGCAATTGGAGCCAGCCTTGCTGTCATTCTGTTTGGCGTTTCGCGGATGCGGTTTGTTGAAGACATCTCAGGAAGCTCTGCAAATCCCGAAAATTCTGAACTTTTTAATGTCGTCCTCAGCCACTTCCGGTTTGCCGAAAAACTGGTCATCACCCTGTCATATGTAAATAACTCAGCAGAAGGGTCAGAAGCCGGTCTTTGCCTCGCAGCCGATTCCCTGGCAGAAACAATTACCAGGGAATGCAGTGAGAATATCAGCAAACTGTTTTATAAGCCTGATGATTCGTTATTCACTGAACTGATGAGGTGCACCCGGGAGTATCTCCCTCTGTTTCTTGAAGAAGACGATTACCGGGGCATAGATACTATGACATCCGCAGTAAATATTGAAAAAGCGGTCAAAAAGTCTTACCGGCAGCTGATATCCCCTGCTTCGATAGCAATCAGAAGCCAGGTCCTGAATGATCCCCTGGGGATACAGGGCCTTGCATTAAAGAAATTACGGAAATTACAGGGCAGTGATCAGTACGAATCATACAACGGATATATTCTCAGCAAAGATCATCGACACCTCCTGATATTCATTACGCCTTCAAACCCGCCCGGAGAAACGGGAAAGAATGGGGAGTTCCTGAAAAAGCTGGATAAGATCCTCGACGAAAAAATCAATTCGGGACATACCTTCAGGGCGGAATATTTCGGGGCGGCAGCTGTTGCCGTCGGAAACGCAGAACGTCTGAAAAAAGATATCATGCTGACGCTGGGGATTGCATTTGTTGCCATCTTCCTGCTGCTCGGATTTTATTTCAGATCGGTCATGGTTCCTATACTCGGCCTTCTCCCTGCCGTTTTCGGCGGCGGCCTTGCAATTACGGTCCTGGCCCTGGTTAAGGGTTCTGTTTCTGCCATTTCCCTGGGCATCGGTTCAGTCATACTGGGGCTGATCATCGACTATTCTTTATACATGATCAACCAGTACCGGAGCTGCAGGGACGTAAAGCAAACTCTCAGGGAAATGTCACAGAGTATCGTCATTTGTGCTGTAACCTCTGCAGCCGCATTTCTTTGCCTGGTTTTTCTCGAGTCAAGCGTGCTTCATGACCTGGGATGGTTCGCTTCATTAAGTGTTGCAGGGGCGGCATTGTTTGCCCTGGTCTTCCTGCCACAGATGTTTTCGGCAGGTTTCCGTGAAAAACGTCCTTCAGTATTTTCTTCATTTATAGATCGTGTTGGCCGTATCCGTTTCGAGCAAAATGCACCCCTGATCATAGTTTTGGGCCTCCTTTGCCTTGCAAGCCTCTTTTTCTTCAGGAAAGCTGGTTTTGAAACGGATATGAACACCCTGAATTATATGGAGCCGGGGTTGCGTAAAGCTGGCGAAGACCTGGACAGCTTGTCAAGCGGACAGCTTAAAAACATTTACCTTGTCGCTACCGGCAGTAACAGGGAAGAAGCTTTGCGGCTGAACGAACGCATACAGTCCCGGCTTGACATGCTTATTCAAAACGGGACCATTGCAAGCTGCTCGGGAGTGCGCACCCTGCTTCTGTCTGATTCTCTCACAAAGATCCGCCTCGACAGATGGAAAACATGTTTTTGTGCAGAAAAGTCGGAAAAGCTTATTTCTGAAGTCGGCCAAGCTGCACAAAAAACCGGGTTTGCGACCGGAGCTTTTCAGGGGTTTTCAACTCAGATCAGGAAATCATATCAGCCAGCTGACGTTAAGTTTACGCAAGGATTCGGGAAATCATTGTTTTTAGAATGGCTCAACGACCAGGCCGGAATGTCGATGATCACAAGTATCGCAAGGGTGAAACCAGTAAATATTGAAAAGATTTACAGTGAATTCAGGGGCCTGCCCGGCATTGTGGTCTTCGACAGGCAAAAGCTGACCCAGCTCTTTGTTGACAGTGTCAGACGCGATTTTGACAGGCTGGTTTTACTTTCGATGGTTTTTGTAAGTCTCTTATTATGGTTCTCCTTTGGCCGTATTGAACTTGCCCTGTTCACTTCCGTGCCGATGTACCTTTCCTGGCTGATAACCCTTGGGTTTATGGGGGCAGGCGGGATACGCTTCAATATTTTCAATATTATCATTTCATCGTTTATTTTCGGGCTGGGAGTTGATTACAGCATTTTAATGATGAGAGGAATTATGCAGGATTACAAATACGGGACCCAAAATATTTCATCATACAAGGTGTCGGTAATGCTATCCTCTGCAACCACTCTTTTTGGAGTTACTGCCTTATTTGCAGCGAAGCATCCTGCACTGAATTCAATCGCACTGATTTCGGTATTCGGGATAGTTGTTCTTGTTCTGATCACATTCAGCATACAGCCTCTGCTTGCCGGCTGGTTCATGACCGGCAGGCTGAAGAAACACACTTTCCCAATCACGGCAAGAATTTTTATTAAGACCATCATTACCTGGTTCAATATTGTGTTTATCGCTTTAATCCTGACTGTAGTTGGTTCTTTGATGTATTTCCTGCTTCCGGTGAAACGCAGATGGAAGGAGACCGCCTTTCACTATATGTTCTGCCGGCTTTCACAGCTGTATATATTTGTTGTATTCCCCAACCGCAGATTATATAATCCTCATCGTGAAGATTTTAAAAAGCCTGCGGTGATTATCAGCAATCACCAGTCGCTGATCGAAACTCCTGCTATGCTCAGGCTGTATCCGAAGATCATCATCCTCACGAGGACCTGGGTTCACAAATCGATTGTTTTCGGACCTATCGCGAGGCTGGCAAGCTTTTATAATGTTGATTACGGACTTGATCCCATCATCGGAAAGCTGAAGGAAAAAGTGAATCAGGGATACTCCATCCTTATTTTCCCTGAAGCTCACCGTTCAACAGATCATACAATACAAAGGTTTCACAGGGGGGCGTTTTATCTCGCCCAGCAATTAGAACTGGACATCCTTCCATTGATGATGTTCGGAAGCGGAGACTTTCTTGAACGGGGTGAATTCTGGGGAAGGCCGAACATGTTCAGGCAAAAGGTCTTTAAAAGGATATCTCCGGATGATATTTCTTTTGGGGCAGGCTATCAGGAAAGGACAAAAGCTATCCGCCGGTACTATAAACATGAATATGCATTATTCCGTGCAGAAGAAGGCAATACATCATATTACCGGCGCAGGCTGATCCTGAATTATATCTATAAAGGCCCTCTGCTTGAGTGGTACCTCAGGATCAAACTGAGACTCGAGCAAAATTATCAGCTCCTCGACCAATATGTACCAAAGCGGGGTGATATCCTTGACCTTGGCTGCGGATACGGCTTTATCAGCTGTATGCTTGCTCTTACATCCGCAGAAAGAAATATTACAGGAATTGATTTTGACGCGGAAAAGATCAGGGTGGCTGAATGCGGATTTCTCATGTCGAAACAGCTGACTTTTAAAACTGCCGATATCAGGTCCTTTGAATTTTCGCCGGAGGACTGTATCATTCTCAGCGATGTTCTTCATTATCTTCCGCCTTCAGATCAGGAACACATACTGGTGAAATGTATGTCAAACCTGAAACCGGGAGGGATGATTTTAATCCGTGATGCCGATGAAAACCGTAAAACAGGGCATTTCCGATCTAAGCTGACTGAACGTTTTTCTACAGGAATGAAGTTTAATAAAACATACGACGACAGCCATCTCCTGCACTTTCTGTCCGCTGAATTCCTTGAGTTGATCACTTCACAGGCCGGCTTCAGCCTTGATATCATAGGTTCGAAAACATATAGTTCAAACACGTATTTTCTTATAAAAAAGAGCTTACAAAAAGCTCAGGATGCATGAACCGCTATGACGTTGTAATAATCGGGTCCGGATTAGGGAGTTTACTTTGCGGGTATATTCTGAGCAAAGAAGGATTCAGTGTGTGCGTGCTTGAAAAACACTCAGTCCCGGGAGGCTGCCTGCAAAGTTTCCGGAGAGGGGAGAATCTTTTTGACACAGGGATCCATTACATAGGCAGTATGCTACCCGGTCAGACCCTTCACTCCTACTGGAAGTACTTCGGGCTGTCAAGAATGCTCAATATTGAAAGATTGAATGAAAATTGCTTCGATATGATTTCGATTGATGGAAAAGATTATCGCCTGGCCCAGGGTTTCGACAATTTTGTCGAACAACTGGCAGGTCATTTTCCATCATCCGGGACTTTTCTTAAACGCTATGTTGATTCGCTTAAGGAAACTGTATCTGCTTTCCCTTTATATAATTTTGAACTGAACGACAGTCCTACAAAAAATACCTGGATGGGTATCAATGCCTGGGATTTTCTGAAATCAATGGCTGGTTCTGATCCGGGAAACCTCAGGCTTCTTGAAGTGCTGTCGGGCAATAATTTTTTATACGCAGGGCGAAAACAATCAACCCCCTGGCATCAGTACGCTCTCATCAACCATTCCTTTATCAGCAGTGCCTGGAGGCTCAGGCAAGGCAGTATGCAAATCGCCGGCCATCTTATCTCTGCCATTACTGCAAGCGGAGGCCAGGTCCTGACCCGTAAAGAAGTTAAAAAAATATCACCTCTGAAAGATAAATTCCAGGTCGACACCTCCGGAAATGAAATGTTTGTTTCAAAGCGGATCATTGCAGGAATTCATCCTCAGGCAGTTATCGGGCTTCTTGAACCTTCCCTGGTCAAAAAATCCTTCCGTTCAAGGATCATGAGCATGGAGAATACGGTTTCTTCTTTCGGATTGTATCTCGGGCTCAAACCAGGCAGTTTTCCTTATTTTAATAATAACCTGTATTATCACCGTGGTCAGGACGTTTGGGCTGCTTCCGAAGCCGGAAATGAACAATGGCCTGGAATGTATTTTGCTTATACACCTGCCACTGCAAAAAGCGGCGAATATGCATCAGCCTTGTGCATCCTGTCGTATATGAGGTTTGATGAGGTCCGGCGTTGGGAAAATACGCTGACGGGAAGCAGGGGGCCGGATTACAGGACCTTTAAAAAGGAACATGCTGAAACATTGTTACAGCTGGTTGAAAGAAAATTCCCCGGCCTGCGTTCATTAATAAATACTATCGAAATCTCAACACCCCTCACCTGGCGGGACTATACCGGCAGCCCGGAAGGTTCAATGTATGGCATCAGAAAAGAATCAGGAAATTTTCTGAGGACAATGATACTGCCGCATACAAAAATTCCCGGGTTTTATTTTACGGGTCAGAACCTTAATATGCATGGAGCTCCGGGAGTTACAATCGGTGCGATCATGACCTGTGCTGAAATACTGGGGCTTGAGTATCTGTTTAAAAAGATTCGGGATGCAGAATAATGGATTTCGCAGGAAAAGACGTATCTGGCTGACAATTTTCATCCTGGCAGCCATCATTCTCAGCCTTTGGTCATGGTTCAGGATATCCATTAACATCAATCCCCCTGCTGTTGCAGATCGTTCCTCAGATACCTTAAAAGTCATAAAACTCACTGACGAGATGAGCCGATGCGGACAATCCTGGCTAAAAAAGGATTCGTCAGGCCTTTGGCTGATGTACTTAAAGGGAAGTCCTTACCAATGCGGCCTTACAAACGGCAGGCTTGCCCGGAACCTTATATATACCCAGGAAAAAGCTTTCATCTCCCAGATCAGGAAAATGATCCCCTCCGATTTCTATCTCCATTTTCTGAGGTATTTTATTTACTGGTTCAACCGTGATCTCGACACCTACGTTCCTCTCGAATATAAGCAGGAGATCTTCGGAGTGAGCCGGAGTGCGAGTGATGACTTTGCTTTTATAGGCAACAATTATCAGCGGATGTTAAACTATCATTCGGCTCATGATATTGGCCATGCCTTGGAGCAGCTGAGCCTTGTTGGATGTACATCCTTTGCCGCATGGGGGAACTCCTCTGCCGACGGCAGCCTTATCCTGGGGAGAAATTTTGATTTTTATATGGGTGATGAGTTCGCAAGGAACAAGATCGTTTGTTTTGAGCAGCCCGACAGTGGACATGCTTTCATGATGGTTACCTGGGGAGGCATGATAGGCGCCGTTTCCGGCATGAATGAAGAGGGGCTTACAGTAACCATTAACGCGGCCCGGTCGAAAATCCCTCTCTCGGCTCGAACACCAATCTCTCTTCTGGCCAGGGAAATACTTCAATATGCTTCAACAGTTTATGAAGCATATGCCATTGCTGAAAAACGTCACACATTCGTATCTGAATCCCTGCTCATTGGCTCTGCCAAAGACGGGCGGGCGGCCATCATCGAGAAATCACCATTTAAAACTGCCTTGCTGCAACCAAAAGGGACCACGGTATTATGTACCAATCATTTTCAATCGGCAGATTTTGCAGGGGATTCCCTCAATCAGCAAAACATCAGGTCTGGTACCTCTTTATACAGGATGAGAAGATTGCGTGAGGATATGAATCTTCAGGCACCATTAAATGTCGAAAAAGCAGCCTGGATACTTAGGGACCGGGCAGGATTAAAGGGCCGGGACATAGGCTTGGGAAATGAAAAAGCAATGAATCAGCTTATTGCCCACCATTCTGTTATTTTCATGCCATCCCGGCTGCTGGTATGGGTTTCAACAGGTCCATGGCAATTAGGCGCTTATAAATGCTTCGACCTGAGAAAAATTTTTCATAATTTTGCACCCTCAGATCAGGGGATGGAAATTGATGAGACTGCGAAGGCGATTCAACCCGATATCTTCCTGAAGTCAAACGGATACAAAGCTTTTATTGAGTTCAGGAGCATGAAGCGAATCCTTTTTAATTGTATAAAAAGTGGCAGTAAACTGACTAACGAGAGTTCTTTCGTTTCAGCATTTATTCATACTAATCCCGGGTACTATGAATCCTGGTTTCTTGCCGCTGAGTACTTTTACAGGATGAAAAAAACGGCTCTTGCGAGATCATATTACTACAAAGCTCTTCAATGTGAAGTGCCGGCAATGCAGGAGAAACAGAAAATAATCAGGCGTATTGCCGAATGCAGTGCCGGGTTAAAAAGAAATTACAGCTTAAACAAAGACAGATGAAGTTCAAACTGATATATCCCCGTTGGGAAAAACTCGAAGGACAAACAATCTTTAATCTCCCTCCTCACGGGCCTGTTGTTATGGCAGCGGAAGTACCTGAAGATGTTGAAATCGATTTTACCGATGAGAACGTAGAAGATCTTGTTATTGATGACTCTGCTGATTTCGTTGGTATTTCGATGATGCTGACCACCCAGGTGAAACGGGGCTGGGAAATCGCCGACGAATACCGGGCATTGGGTAAGAAGGTTATTTTCGGGGGTATTTCCACGATGCTTCATGCAGAAGAAACCATGCTTCATGCCGACTCCGTCTTTCTTGGCGAAGTGGAAGGCCGCCTTCATCAGGTTTTCTCAGACTTTCGTAAAAACGACCTGAAAAAGTCCTACAACTTCCTCAGCAAGCCCCCCGATATGAACCTCGTGGGGCCGGCAAACAGGGAGATACTGAAGAAAGACCTGTATTACCATAAAGGATTCAGAATGGTAGACCTGTTTCATGCTTCACGCGGATGTATTTACGACTGTTATCCCTGTGCGGTAAGGTATCTTGGTGGCCGGGGCTTCCGCCCCCGCCCTATTGAGCGTGTTGTTGAAGAACTTTCACAGATGGATAACAACCGCCTCTTTATTGTTGATAATTCATTGGCTCTTGACACCCAATGGGAAAAGGATCTTTTCAGGGCAATGATCCCGCTTAAAAAGAAATGGGTCAGCCATACAATAGAAGATAAAAATGAAGTGCTTGACCTTGCAGCCCAGGCCGGAGCATGGTATGTTTACCAGGCTGTTTTCGACACTTCCGACGTGATACGGAACCGCATAAAGCAATATCATGATTACGGTATTGCCGTTGAGGGAACTATCCTGCTTGGCCTTGATAACCAGACTGAAGATGACATCAAACGGCTTATCGATTTTCTGCTGGAAATAGACCTTGACCTTGCCGAATTCACGGTTCTTGCACCTTTCCCCCATACCAAAGCATACAGCGACCTGCTGAAGCAGAACCGCATCTTTGATAAAGACTGGAATCATTACAATGCCGGGAAGGTCGTTTATTACCCAAAGCATATGAGCCCTGAACGGCTGGCCGAACTTTATCAATACGCCTGGGATACTTTCTACAAGGACGAACCACAGACGATGAAAATGTTCAACCTCATCAACAGAGTGATGTCAAAAGAACTCGCGGACGGTACATTCACTCCCCGCCGCCGCGACCTGGCTGATATAAGCTTCGGGAAAAAAGTTACTGATATTGTATAAATAAAATTCAATAATTCCGCTCCCTCGCTACCTCGCTACCTCAGTATTTACCCATGGAAACAAATCCCGCATTCAACAAATACATGGACAGTTACTTTGATTACCCCGGCCATTGGGACAGTCCTTCGAAATGCGGGCTGAGGCTGGTCAAAAGGAAAGACGGGAAAACACTGGCCATAGCAACCGAGATATACAGGCAAAACCCGGGTTCCCCTGTAACTGAAGTGGTCGCCCTGCTTGCAACCCGGATCCTGAAGATCACAGGTGAAAGTCCTGGTAATTTTATCTTTATCGAGCATACCCCCGACCTCGGAAGCAAACTAAGTTTTTATGGCGAAACTTTCGACAGGGTGGAATTTGACTGGAATGGCGAAAACTTTTCAAATCCGGTCTGGACAAGGCTTACAAAGGAATGGGTTGACAGCTTAATGGAAGAATAAAATCTTCCTATCTTTACAGCATGCCAGGCCCTGTTTATCGTTCCTTCCCCACTGCCCTGATATTGTTTTTCTTTCTTCTAATGACTGCGGATGATATGGCCGCTCAGCCTGTACTTAAATCCTCGGTTAAAGGCATCGTACTGGATGCAGCTTCACTTGAACCTCTGGCCGGCGCCAGTATACTGCTTGCAGGCTCCGACCCTGTGATTGCATGCTCATCGGATGGAACAGGCCGCTTCAGGCTTAAAGGAGTACCTATCGGCATCGCCGAACTTAAAGTGAGTTTTATCGGTTATACCACGGTGATTTCAGATCCGGTCGTCATCAGCAGCGGGAAAGATGCAGATGTCGTAATTTATCTTAAACAAACCGGCATTAACGGAAAGGAAGTCGAAGTTAAAGGGGATTACCGAAAAGGTGAAACGCTGAACAGGATGGCCTCCGTAAGCATACGGCCGTTCAGTGTCGACGAAACATTCAGGTTTCCAGGGACCTACAACGACCCGGCACGAATGGCCCAGAATTTTGCAGGGGTCACTTCGGGTATTGATAACCGTAACGATATCATCGTCAGGGGGAACTCACCTTCCGGGCTTCAATGGCGGCTCGATGATATGGAGATCCCGAATCCCAACCATTTTGCCGCTGTCGGGACCACCGGGGGGCCCGTGACAGTGCTGAATGATAACCTACTGACCAATTCGGACTTCCTTACAGGTTCTTTCCCGGCCCAGTACGGCAACACCACGGCCGGTGTGTTTGACCTGAAGATGAAAACAGGCAACAGCGATCATCATGAATTCTGGTTCGGAATGGGATGGAATGGCCTGGAATTTGGTTCTGAAGGCCCGTTCTCAAAAAAAAGCGATGCATCTTATATTTTCTCTTACAGGATATCCATACTGCAGTTACTGAGCTATACCGGAGTGAAAATGGATGTGGTGCCCCAATATCAGGACCTGAGCCTGAAAATAAGCCTGCCCTTAAAGAAAGCCGGTATCCTTACTATTACCGGTATGGGCGGACTAAGTTATATCAAGCTTTTCGACAGCCGGAAGGGGCCGTCGGATTGGATGTTCCCTGACTATGGTGAGGATCTTGCCAACGGCTCAAACCTCGGAGTTCTCGGGCTCACTCATCAGCTCGCATTAAAAAAAGGATTACGAATAAAAACAATGCTTTATGCGGTCGGTTCGCTTGCATATACACGTGTGGATACATTTTCAAATATTGCCATAACGCCTTCATTGTGGGCGGGCGAACGCAGCTCGGAAGTCAAACTTGCATTCTCGTCGAGGATTTACAAAAAGTTTTCCGCTAAAAGCTCTTTAGAGTCAGGTTTCAGCTACGATCATTATTTTATGCATTTTGCCGACAGCATGATGTTTAAAAGCTCTTTTAAGGTTAATACCGGTACAAAGGAACAAATGGATTTTTTTAGAGCCTACGGCCAGTGGCTTCAATGTCTCTCACCTTCAGTCGATCTCAAAGCCGGAATTTACGGATCATGGCTTCCGATGAATAATTCCTGGGCCGCAGAGCCCAGGCTGGGTTTGGATTGGCGTATTTCGGAGAAACATGAGCTGAATTTCGGTGCGGGTATGTATAGCCAGATGCCTCCGCATGTGATCTATTTCCTGATAAACAGGATACCCGGTGGCACAGTGTTTGAGCCGAACCGGAACCTGGATTTCATAAGATCGTTACAAAGTGCATTTTCATACGATTTAAAACCAAACCATCAGCTTCATCTGAAAACCGAGATCTATTACCAATACCTTTACAACCTGCCGGTGAAAGCTTCGATTCCCGAGTATTCGCTGGTCAATGAAGGGCATGACTTCTTTCTGAACAGGCAGTATTCCGATAGCCTGGTGAACCAGGGAACAGCTTCCAATTACGGGCTCGAATTTACTTTTGAAAGATATTACAGCAAACAATATTATTTCCTGTTCACGGCTTCAGTGTTCAGTTCAACATATACTGCCAGCGATCATGTCATAAGGAATTCGGCATATGGAGTGAATTATGTGCTGAATGCGGTCGGAGGATATGATTTCGTGATCGGGAAACGCCGTTGGGGAATACTTTCGCTGGGGTTAAGGGCAACCTATGCAGGCGGAAATCCTTATATACCTTTCGATGTGAATTCAACAGTTTCTTCCGGCGAGACTATGATGGATTGGCCAGCATCATTTGCAGTGAGTTATCCTGACTACAAAAGGGCTTCGCTGAGATTCGGGCTGAAAAGGAACCTTCCGGGTTACAACATCGAGTTTATTCTGGATCTGCAATACAGGACAAATTATACAAATGTGTATCTTCAGCGGATCGATCCCCGCACGGGTGAAATCCGGAACTTTTTTACTATGGGGTTTTTTCCCATGGCAACATGGAGAATTCAATTTTAACATCACAACAATGAACAGTTCACAAAAATTCCCACCCTTTATCATGGTTCAAATAATCAGCCGCTTAAGGGGCATGCTGCTTAACCTGCACAATAAAATGTTTCCCGGATCAGTGGTCCTGTATGAGCAATTCCAGTCGTTCTGGTTGCTTCAGCCCCTGTATATTGCCGCTGAACTGAATATTTCAGAACATCTGAGAGAGAAACCCCTCGGGATTGAAGAACTGGCTGAAAAAACAAATTCACATCCGGAACCCCTTTACAGGGTACTCAGGGCACTTGCATCTTCAGGCATCTTCAGGGAGCTGGATGGAAAGCGTTTTAAGCTGAATTCCCGCGCCAGAGCCTTGCTCGATGGAGACGGGAGCATCAGGAACATGATCCTTCACCACCTGGGAAAAATCAACTGGTCTGCCAATGGCAATCTTTTGCACGCTGTGAAAACAAATGAGAGCGCTTTTAAGGGCATATTTCAAATGGACATCTATCTGTACCTGCAGCATAATCAGGATGAACTCCGCCGTTTTGAAAAGTCAATGTCGGATCTTACTGCACTGGCCTTAAATCCTTTGCTTTCCCGGTATGATTTCTCGAAATGCAGAACCATTGCAGATATTGGAGGAGGTGAAGGGTTTTTACTTGCAAATATCCTTCAGAATTTTCCTGATACAAAAGGAATACTTTTTGACTTGCCTGAAAACTCCGTTAAAGCAGAAGAATTTATTCATACTTCAGGCCTTGACCAGCGTATGAGCTTCGTCCCCGGTAGTTTTCTCGAACCCGTCAATATTCAGGCTGATCTGTATTTGATGAAAAATGTATTGCACAACTGGGATGATGAACATGGGGCGAGGATCCTCCTGAACCTGGGCAAAACAATGATTAAAAGATCAACATTGCTGATTATTGAAATGGTTATACCCGGCCCGAATATCCCGTCATTTTCAAAGATGGTCGATATGCAGATGCTGGCTACAATGCCGGGCGGGAAAGAAAGGACTGCACAGGAATATGAAATCCTGCTCAAAAAGTCAGGATACCGGCTTAAACGTATCATACAGACCATAACCCCCCTGTCTATACTGGAAACAGTCAGGGAATAATTTACCTTTGCCCAATGAATAAACTGTTTTTTTCAGCAAAAAAAGAGGTGCTCCTTATTGTGCGGGATGTTCCCGGCCTTCTTATACTCTTTCTTATGCCTGTTTTGCTGATGACCGTGGTTATTATGGCCCAGGAATTCACCCTTAGAAACGAAATGGGAAAAACCAGGCTGCTGTTTATTGACGACAGTCATACAGGCTTCTCAAATTCATTGCATAAGAACCTTCTGTCAAGCGGTTTTTTCGATACAGATACCCTGGCTGAAGGTAAAGCTGTAACAAAAAGACAAGCTGCGGCAATCATCAGCACAGGAAAATACTCTGCCGGCTTGTATATAGGTCCGGGTGATTCGGCCATCGAAATTATTTCCGACCCGGCTCTTTCAGGGCCTTATCGTTCAAACCTGGTCACTCCACTTAAGTATCTTGTAAGGGGAACGCAGACCAGTTATATGATAGAAGAAATGCTGGCAGTCTCGGCCGGCGATATGAAACCCCTGATAGATAAAGCAATTGAAGAATCCACCGGCAAATTGCCAGTGGTCCGGGAATCCTTTGCCGGATCTGAACTCCGGGAAATTAAACCTACCGCTATTCAAAACATAGTTCCGGGCTTCATTTTATTTGCCATGTTTTTCATTGTGATACCACTTGCCGCAAGTATTATCAGCGAAAAAAACGAAGGTGCTTTTCAAAGGCTGCACACACTTCCCGTGGGATATGGAGTCATCCTGGGTTCTAAGGTCTTAGTATATTTTATAGTATGCATGATCCAGTTTCTCCTGATGATGCTGGTCGGTCTGTGGATATTCCCGAACTTACTTCAGATGCCCCCGTTGCAGGTTGGAAACAATGGACCGGCAATTCTTTTTGCAACAACTGCTTCTTCACTGGCAGCTATTGGCTTTGGTATTCTGGTCGGTTCTGCGGCCGGAACCATGGCCCAGGCATCTCTGTTCGGATCCGTGATGGTCGTGCTTCTTGGTGTGATCAGCGGGACCTTCCTTCCCGTTCATGTGATGCCAAGAGCAATACAAATGATAAGTGTGATATCCCCTATGCGCTGGGGAATCGATAACTACCTGGATGTTTTTATCCGCGGGGGCGGCATTATTGATATTTTACCGAGGAGCCTGCTCCTCTTTACCTTTTTCATTTTTGCAATGATCACCAGCATTTATATTTTTGCAGTAAGAAAAACCAAGTTCTAGTACCGGGGGATTAATGAAAGAGAAGGATGGATATTCAGAATGCCCTGAGCAGCAGGTAATACTATATGTCGAAAAGGAAGACGGGAAGTATGAAGCCATACAAACCGGATCGTATCTTTCGGCTAATTATCTTGACGATTTTTTCCTAAAGAGAAAAAATCTTGAAAAAATGCTCGGAGAGAAGATTGAAAAAGGTGAGATCAATGCCATCGGGTATTTTATGGTAATGGAAGACCTTTCTTTTTCAGAGCTTGCTGCACGAACAGGCATACTGAAGTGGAATGTGAGAAAGCACCTGAAAGCCGGGAACTTTTCAAGGATCAGTGAATCTGCACTAAAGAAATATTCTATGGTTTTTAATGTTCCGGTCGAAGAAATTGTGAGAAAGCAGTCAGAAAACAGAAAACAGGATAATGATCATTGAGAATTATCATCATAAAATGGCGGCCCACTGCGAGTCGGGTTCGATTACTTCTTTACTTAACCATGCCGGTCTTAAGATTACCGAGCCTATGGTGTTTGGTATCTCCTCCGGAATTTTCTTCGGTTATTTCCACAACATGAAATCCTTTACATTCCCAACGTTCATCGTGAGGAATAAACCGGGGCAAATGAGGAAAAACCTGGAAAAAAGGACAGGGGTGAGGTTTAATACCAGGGACTTCAAAGACCAGGGATCCGGTCAGGAAGCACTGGACCTTCTTATTTCGAAAGGGGTTCCCGCTGCAACTCAGGTAGATTTTTTTTACCTTGATTATGTGCCTTCCTGGGAACGTGTTCACATCAATGTACATTTTCTGGTTGTCATCGGAAAGGAGAACGATGTATACAAGGTAAGCGACAGCTATTTTCCTCAGCCTGTCGACCTGCCTGTGAAATCTATGAACAATGCCCGGTTTGCTCATGGAAATATGTCACCCAGGGGATTTATTTTTTATCCAAGATATGTTCCTGAGACCTTCGATTACGAAAAGGCAATCCGTAAGGGGATCAAAAAGGCATGCTTTTACATGTTAAAAATTCCTATCCCCTTCCTTGGCATCAAGGGCATGAGGATGTTTGCTAAAAAAATAACCGATTGGCCTGCGATGGCGAGAGATACCGAACACCTGTCGCATGAAGTCATGAAGATCAACATCCTTTTAGAGGACCAGGGAACCGGCGGAGCAGGATTCCGTTTTATGTACGCGACATTTCTTCAGCAGGCCTCGGAAATTATCGATAAACCCGAACTCAGGGAGTTTGCAAAAGAACTCATGGAAATAGGTGACGGCTGGCGGGAATTTTCGCTTTTTGCTGCCAGGATCGGAAAAAACCGCGACCTTGGCCCTGAAAAATTTAAACAGATGAGCAGCCTCATTTACCAGAGGGCCGATAAGGAAGAGGATTTTTTTAAACGACTATCAAAAACGATAAAATAAATCAACATCAATGAACCAGATACCGACGGAAGAACTTAGAACTGAGATTAAAAATCTTATTTTGGAGACACTTCAAATAACAGAGATTAAACCTGGTGAGATCGACAATGACAAACCCTTGTTTAGCGGTGAGAATACACTTACTCTGGATTCTGTCGACGCCCTGGAGATCATTATGGCAATACAGCGCAAATATAATCTGAGGATTGCTGACCAGAACCTTGCACGTTCGGTCATCGTCTCCATTAACACAATTGCTGAATTCCTTGTTTCAGAGCAGGGAAAGCAATCTTAATAATATAATTCTTGAAGCATTCCTATCTTACTGCCGGGATGACGTTCGGCAGGCTGATCAGAGTCCTTTCACGAAATAACATCAGCTGGAATTTAAAGACTTCCGGCCGAATACTTTTTTTATTGCAAAGTTCGGTCTGGTCAAGCATTTTTGCTACAGTTGAGAAATTCCGTTACGGCAAGCTTATTAAGGTTATGCCATGTCCTGATGACCCGGTCTTCATTATTGGCCACTGGCGTACAGGAACCAGTTTGCTGTTTAAACTGATGAGCCTTGATGAGCAGTTTACAGCTCCTACCCTTTTCCAGGTAGCTGAGCCTGACAGCATGCTCACATCCCATGCTTATTATAAACCTGTAATGAAAACCCTGGTCGGGGAAACCAGGCCTATGGATAATGTCAGGATAGGCATGGATGAACCTCAGGAAGACGAATATGCTGTATTCCGGCTGACCGCTTGTTCACCTCTCGAACAACTGGTATTTCCCTGCAGGGAAGAATATTTCCTGGAGAAATTTGCAGAATGCAAAACCTTATCCAAAACCGAAGAACAAATCAAAACACAGCTTAAATTTTTTTTTACTAAAATCAATTACCATCGGAATGGAACTATCCTGTCAAAAAACCCATTTCATTCATTCAGGATCAGAATGCTGATGGAGACTTTTCCAAAAGCCAGGTTTATTCAGATCCACCGTCATCCCTTTTCGGTGGTTCCCTCAACGATAAACATGTGGGATATCCTGCAGAGGGAGAATGCGCTTAACAATGAGCTGCATAAGCACGGAATTGCAGAGACCTGCAGGGTTATGAATCTTATATCGGAGAATATCAGCGCCGGCACCGCTGCATTACCGGAAGGATCATTTGCTACGACCAGGTTTGAAGACCTCGAACATGATCCAGTAAATACATTAAGAAAATTATATGCTGTATTAAAGCTCGATTTTCCTGAGGGCATTGAAATCAGGATCAAGGAATTCATGGCTATTAACCGGAACTTTGCCAAAAACAAATTCCTCCTTTCGGATAGTGATAAGGAAGTTATAGAGTCAGAATTAAATGACTATATGAGAAAATATTCTTATTCCTGATACCTTTGTATCTTTGTGAAAGTAACAGGAATTTTAATCGAAAGGTAAACCCGTTTTTATGAAAAATTTTTTTCTGACCCTTGTATGTTTTACTATTGTCAGCACATTGTCCTATTCGCAGGAACAACCTCCTCAGCAGCAGCAAGTCCAATCCCGGCAACCGACACATCAAAACCATATTAAAAGCGGTTTTTATATCAAACTGGGAGGTTCTTTTCCGATGGGCGAGTTTGCTAACCAGCAGTTATATAATGACCAGGGAAAAACCGATACAATAGCATTCAACCGTGGAAAGTTTGGTGGTGTTTTTGAGCTTGGCTACATTATTTATCTTGGCCCCGCTTTCGCAAAAAATCACCTGAGAGCCGGTTTGGATGCGACCTTTCTGGCCATGTCATTCAATCCCTCGGATCAGAACCTTGCATCAGGTTCCTCATCTACAAAAAAACTCCAATACTGGTATTATTTCGCAGGTCAGAAATTTGGTCCTATTTTCACCATCAATCCTGTCGACTACCTGATGATTGATCTTTCATACAAGATCAATGCAACAGCAGCATGGTTCAATAATATGTGGGGAATGAATCTCGCATTAAATGAGGTAAGCTTTGGGATCAGGTACAGGGTGATAATGTTTGGTTTCCAGTATAACTGGGGTAAAGTCAACTATACTTATAATAATGACAACAGCCTGAAATGCCTGGTTGATAATTCTACATACCGGGTTCTTATAGGATTTAAATTCTAGTTCATATAGCAAAATTGATGGATAAATCCTTTTTCCCTGAGATTGAACGTAAATCCGAGGGGGAGATCAAGAAGTTCCAGGAAGCAGCACTGAGAAACTTATTGTTGTATTTAGAATCCAATTCAGCTTATTACAAGAGGCTTTTCAGAGAATACTCCGTTGATGTCAGCAAGATTCTTTATCTGGAGGATCTGGCACATATACCGGTAACAGACAAGGCTCACCTTCAAAAGTTTAACCAGGATTTTATTTGCGTACCAGGGAACAGGATCGTCGACTATATAACAACTTCAGGTACAATGGGTGACCCGGTTACTGTGGCAATGACCAACAGTGACCTTGACCGCCTTGCATACAACGAAGCCATTTCTTTTACATGCGCTGATGGTTCGGTGGATGACATCTACCAGTTAATGACGACACTGGACCGACGGTTTATGGCGGGCATGGCCTATTTTTTAGGTATCAGGATGCTGGGAGCGTCGATCATCAGGGTGGGCAACGGTATCCCTGAACTGCAGTGGGATTCGATCAGCAGGTTTCAACCAAATGCCATCATCGTTGTACCATCCTTTATTCTTAAGATCATTGAATATGCCGAACTGCATGGCATTGACTATCGTTCTTCGAGCATCACTAAGGCAGTCTGCATAGGTGAGCCTCTCAGGAATCCTGATCTGAGCCTGAATGCCCTCGGAAGGAAAATCCGGGAAAAATGGCCTATCAGGCTTTATTCTACGTACGCCTCTACCGAAATGGCTACAACATTTACAGAATGCAGTGAAGGTACCGGAGGGCATCATCATCCTGAACTTATTATTGTTGAATTCCTCGATGATAATAATAAGCCTGTCAGTGAAGGACAGCCTGGTGAAGTAACGATTACAACCCTGGGAGTTGAAGGAATGCCGCTTTTGCGATTCAAGACAGGAGATGTTTGCATCCATTACAACAAACCCTGTTCCTGCGGCAGGACATCAATGAGGCTTGGGCCGGTCATCGGACGTAAAAAACAGATGATCAAATTCAAGGGAACGACCTTGTACCCTCCGGCACTGTATGATATCCTTGATAACATCCCGTATATCAGGAATTATTATGTTGAAGTATATACCAACTCTATCGGGACTGATGAAATAATTATCAATGCAGGCCTGAACCAGGTAAACTCTGAACTTGAAAAGGATATCAAAGACCATTTCAGGGCCAGGCTCAGAGTGGCTCCCCAAATACGGTTTCTGAAACCTGAGGAAGTACATAAAGTCCAGTTCCCGGAAGGCGGCCGCAAAGCCATTAAATTTATCGATAAAAGGAAAGCACCAACCCGGTCCTGATAAAGGAAGCCCGCCTCAAGCAGCGTGGATGTTTTAACCCAAAAGAAATCTGATTTTACAGCACTTAACCCGCCTCAAGCAGCCTGGATTCTTCGACCCCGCAGGAATTTGATTTTTAAATCACTAAGTCCGCCGAACATAGCGGGGAATTGGTTTGCGGGGATGAACATGAGATTTTGAGCAGGAAAAATTTGGAAAAACATTCTTTTTGTAATAGTTTCGCAAGGTTAAAATCCTTAGTCAAGAACTTAAAACCTATTGCATATGAAAAAAATCGGCATTCTTTTATTCATGTGCTTCCTGGTTCTATCCGGAAGCAAGGTGTTCTCCCAGAAACTGAAATCAGGGAGTCTGTCTGTTCTGAAAGGTCAGAAAGTGGTCAATCTTCAGTTTGATTATGCAAAAATGAAAGTCGGCAAATTTGATAATGAAGAGGAATATATCACTAAAGGGATTGCAGACAGGAATAGTAAGAAAGAAGGTACCGGCGATGCCTGGGCAGTGAAATGGAAAAGTGATAAAACGGAACGTTTTCCACCGGCCTTTGCTGAGACATTTAACGGCAAGGCCGATGACTGCGGTCTGGAACTGAAGGAAAATGCATCAGATGCAACCTATACTATGATCGTTCATACTACTTTTCTTGAGCAGGGTGTAGAAGCTTATATTGGAACAAAAGCATCGGAGGTTGATCTTCTTATCGACATCGTAGAAACAAAAGCTCCCGAAAAGGTGGTCGCCACCATTGAGACCAAAGGCAAGGGAAGCACTACCCGAATGACAGTCGGCGGTGTCCCTGTGAGCAAAGAGACCTATGATACAGGGTTGCGTATTATTGAAGCTTATGAGAGTGCTGCCAAACCCCTTGGTAAATTTGTTTGTAAAGAATTGAAATAGATTAATTTAAACAGCAATAAAAAAGGCTGCCTTTACCCAGGCAGCCTTTTTTATCCCATACTATCCGTCTCAGGGATTCTCATAAACCTGCTTGCCCGAAAGATAGGTTGACATTACCTTTGTCAAAGGAATTTCATTTTCATTTACCTGCATGATATCCCTGTCAAGAATGACAAAATCTGCATTTTTACCGCGTTCAAGGCTGCCTGTTTCATGATCCCAGAAATCTGCCATCGCCGCCCAGATTGTGATTGAACGAAGTGCTTCTTCCCTGCTTAGTGCATTTTCGGGCTGAAAACCTCCCTGGGGATTGCCTTTAACATCTTTTCTCGCTACAGCTGCATAAAAGGTATTTATCGGCGAGATGTTCTCGATCGGGAAGTCGGTCCCGTTAGCAAGCCATCCATTTTGCTTCATCAGGTCATTATAGGCATATGCCCACTTAACCCTTCCAGGGCCAAGCCTGTCTTCAGCCCATCCCATGTCTGACGTGGCATGCGTAGCCTGTACCGAAGGAATAACGGAAAACTTTTTGAACTTGCCCAGATCCGAAGGATCCACAACCTGGCAATGCTCAATCCTCCACCTCCGGTCATTTTCCCCTTTGAGATATTCACCATAAATATCGAGAACGAATTTATTGGCAGAGTCCCCGATGGCATGGGTGTTGACCTGGTAGCCGTGATCAAAGCACAACTTGCATATTTCCCGAAGCGAATCAGCCGATATCACCCGGATGCCCTGCTGTCCGGGCATATCTTGGTAAGGTTGTTTTAAAAGAGCGGTTCGGCTTCCGAGGCTGCCGTCGGAATAGACTTTCACAGAACTTATAAGCAAACGGGGAGTGTGGTAAGGTCCCTTACTGACGTATTTGATGATATTTTCACTGCTGGGTTCAAGCATCGCATAAATCCTTATCATTGATACTGAGTCTTTACCGGAACACAGGCTGTCAAACACGCCAACCGTTGCCAAATCAAGACCTGCATCACTGACCGTGGTTAACCCAACCGAAAAACAGTCTTCCCTGGCCCTGCTGATGAGTTTTCCAAGTTCCCCGGGGCCAGGCTTCGGAACCGCCTGCTTCATGTGATCAGCAGCAATTTCACTCAGTATCCCGGTAAGCCTGCCGTTTTTTATTTCAACCTCCGCGGGATTAAACGCATGATGAACACCGATTCCCGCAATCCGGAGAGCTTTGCTGTTTGCAAGAACAACGTGGCCGTCAATCCGTGACAGAACAACAGGATTATCCGGATAAAGATCATCCAGGGCTTTACAGTCCGGAAAAACTTTTTCTTTCCAGAGATTATGATCCCATCCCTGCCCCACTATCCAGTCTCCGGTTTTATATTCCCCCGATCTTTTAATACGACTCAGGACTTCATCAAAAGATCTGCATCCATTCAAAACAATATGCCTGAAACTTAAGGCATAGCTGTAAAAATGGCAATGGGCATCAATGAATCCGGGATAAACAGGCTTTCCCCCTGCATCCAGCAACCTGCCAGGCTTGTACTTCGCAAGGATTTCTTTCGATGTACCTGTTGCAAGTACCTTCCCGTTTTTCACCGCCATTGCCTCTGTGACTGTAAGCACAGAATCAAGGGTGTAGATCCTTGCATTATAAAGGACAAAGTCGGTTTTTGTTTTCATAAGGCTGCAGGAATAAAACACAAAAAAGAGAGGTACAATCAGTGTTAATAACTTTTTCTTCATAGGCCAAAGGTCTGAATTTGATAAAGCTTTTCAAAAGTAGAAAAGATTTTTTTCCAAAACTTGACTTATATACAAAGGATTTCATATTTTTGTATTATTATAAACCCGATATATTAATGCTATATAAATCTATTACACCTAGGTTTATTGTTGTTTTTTCAGTAATTCTTACTGCAGCCATGTTAAGGTTGCTGCCGCATTGGCCAAACTTCACACCGATCGCAGCTATGGCTTTATTTGCAGGTACCTATTTCGACAGAAAGCAATATGCTTTCGCCATTCCGGTCGCCGCGATGTTCATAAGCGACCTCATTATAGGTTTGCACGCAAATATGCCTGCCGTCTATCTTAGTTTTGCCATTACGGTTGTTCTGGGTATGGCTATCCGGAAGAAAGTTTCAGTTGGATCAGTATTCATGGCTTCTATTTCTTCAGCTCTGATCTTTTTCCTGATCACAAACTTCTCTTCATGGCTTGCCATGAGCTTATATCCTAAAAATTTAATGGGCCTTCTTGAATGTTACACCGCAGGCCTGGCATTTTTCAGGGATACATCAAATGGCTTCTCATTCCTGGTGAATGACCTCCTCGGAACAACGTTTTTCAGCGCCGTATTATACGGAGCCTTTTATCTGATGCAGATGAGGTTTCCCGTACTTGACAGGTCAAGGTTTTAGCGACAACTTTCCTCGTTTCTTTCGAGGAGCAAGATGGAATTCTGAGACACAATAACGTACTTCTCGTCATTGAAGACCGTATCAATGGCCGCATTTTGCAAAAAAATTGCCAGATCCCCTTTCTTCGCCTGAAGGGAGGAATAAGCCGGTTTTTGTTTTATTCAGATATCTGATCAGATACATTATTTACTTATGCCGGATATCATCAGGATGCTGCCTGAATCAGTTGCAAACCAGATAGCTGCTGGGGAGGTTGTTCAACGACCCGCATCAGCAGTTAAGGAATTGCTTGAAAATTCAATAGACGCGGGAGCAACTGAAGTCAAGCTGATCATTAAAGATGCGGGCAAAACCCTGATCCAGGTCGTGGATAATGGTTGTGGAATGTCGGAAAGGGATGCCAGGATGTGTTTTGAGCGACATGCTACTTCTAAAATAAAAACGGCAAATGACCTTCTTTCAATCCGGACTCTTGGATTCCGGGGAGAAGCCCTGGCATCTGTCGCTTCTGTGGCTCAGTTAGAACTAAGGACAAAGAAGGTTGAAGATGAGATAGGCACCCAGCTTATTATTGAAGGATCGGAGGTCAAAACCCATTGCGCCGTCAACACCTCGAACGGGACAAACATCCAGGTGAAGAACCTGTTTTTCAATGTACCTGCGAGAAGGAATTTCCTGAAATCAAACTCATCCGAACTGAAATATATACTTGATGAGTTTTTTCGTATAACGTTGGTCCATCCTGATATTACATTTACCATGTTCAATCAGGAAAGAGTGTTGTTTCAGCTTGCATCGGCAAATCTGCGTCAGCGTATTGTGGCTCTTTTTGGTTCGAATTACAATCAGAAACTGATCCCGGTTGAACAGCAGACAGTAATGGTTAACATCAGCGGTTTTATTGGTAAACCTGAGTTCGCTAAAAAAACAAGAGGTGAACAATATTTCTTTGCAAACAGCAGGTTTATCCGTAACCCCTACCTGCATCATGCTGTAGAGGCAGCATTCCAGGAACTTATACCAAAGGATTCTTTCCCGACATATTTCCTCTATCTTGAGCTGGATCCGGCAAATATTGACGTCAACATACATCCTACCAAAACAGAAATCAACTTTACCGACAGCAAGAGTATTTATGCCATCCTTCAGGCTGCAGTGAGACAGGCTCTTGGGAAATATAACCTGACTACCGTTTTGGATTTCGAACAGGAGCAAAGTATGGAAATCCCACCCCTGAAACCCGGGCAAACAATAAACCAGCCTCAGATCACTATAAACCCGGACTATAATCCATTTGAAAAGAAAAAGGAGTTCCAGCCAAGTCTCAGGTTTGAAAACCAGGGATCAAAATCAAAAGTAGGCGAATGGAGGGAAAATATACCGTCGTCCTTTACACATCCGGGAAACATCCCATCTGCCCCGCTTGCGGAACTTATCGACAATCTCAATGCTGAAAATAACTTCAGTCTTAACCTTGAGCATGATAAAACACCCCATCCGGTATTCCAGATCTCAAATTCATACATTCTTAAGGAAACTTCCGGGGGTTTGCTTATCATCGACCAACAGGCAGCTCATGAAAGAATTTTATATGAGAAGTTTATCGCTCAGGGTTCCACGGATAAAAACCCCAGGTCAGGCATTATACCCGTGACCCTTTCATTCTCACCTGATGACGCGGTTTTAATTAAAGATCTTCTCGAAGATTTTAATGCCCTGGGATTTGATATCTCGGAATTTGGAAATCATGATTTTGTCCTTCATTCCATTCCCGTCGACCTGGCAAATACCGATTATCACGGAGCCGTTGAACAGGCGCTTGAAGCGCTGAAAAATGATTTTACAGGGAAACATGCAGGGAAACAGCAGATCATCGCAAAATCATTGGCAAAGAGTTCAGCTGTCAGGCGGGGGAAGTCACTCAAAAAGGAAGAAATGGAAGCCATCCATCAGAAGTTGTTTGAATGTAAAGTTCCTGAATTTTCACCCGACGGTAAACCTGCGTTTTTCATGCTTTCGTTTGATGAACTCTCTAAAAAATTTAAAACCTAAACTACAACATGACCTTAGAACAATACAGTCCCTCAGGCTTCAAGTTTCTTCCACTGGTTGTCAAGAACCTTCTGATCATCAATTTGCTCTGCTTTGTTGCTACGATGTCGCTGGAAAGCGCTTTCAGGATCGATCTCACTAATATTTTCGGCTTGCATTATTTCAAATCGGATTTGTTCAGATCATACCAGTTTGTGACCTATATGTTTTTTCATGCAGATTTTCAGCATATCCTTTATAATATGTTTGCCTTATGGATGTTCGGATACCTGCTTGAAAACGTTTGGGGGCCAAAACGGTTTCTGACCTATTACATGATTACAGGAATAGGTGCTGCATTAGTCCAGACAGCAATCAATTACTGGCATATTTCAGGCTATGAAGCCGCCGCTCTTGCCTATTCGTCCGCTCCTTCTCCTGATGCCTTTCTGGCTTTCGTAAAAACATGCCCGCCAAGGAGTCAGGAACTTCTCGACAATATGAATACTCTTCTTTCTCAATGGCAGAGTTCGTCAGGCGAAGTTAATTACCAGCAACAATCGGTGGTCTATGTTTATGACCTGATAAGGCAGCAAATGGATATATCAACAATTGGCGCATCAGGAGCAGTATTTGGAATATTGCTTGCTTTTGGAATGATGTTCCCCAATATGCTTGTATTTCTTTACTTTTTATTCCCGATAAAAGCCAAATGGCTTGTGATCGGTTATGGAGCAATTGAAGTTTTTCTTGGAATTTCGAATAACCCCAGCGACAATGTCGCACATTTTGCGCATCTTGGTGGTATGATTTTTGGATTTTTCCTTATTATGTACTGGAAACGAAAAGCAAAATTTAACTGATATGTATCCAAATGCAACCGAACCAAGCCTTGCTGATAATCTGAAACGGTTCTTCAGGGAAGGTTCTGTCCTGGCTAACCTGATCATCATTAATGTAGCTGTTTGGATACTTATCCAGGGTTTCCGGATCATTTTCTTCCTGTATAACCAGCCTGATGCTGCCCTGGCCACAACCTCCATCATCAGGATCTTCGGGGTCCCGGCTTCCCTCCCTTCCCTGCTTAATAAACCATGGACTGTTGTTACCTATATGTTTCTTCATATCGACATATGGCATATACTGTTTAACATGCTCTGGCTTTACTGGTTCGGAAAGATATTCCAGGAATACCTCGGAAGCAGGAAGTTGTTGATAGTATATCTTTTGGGAGGAATTTCGGGAGCTTTTGTATATATCCTTGCATTCAATATATTCCCGGTCTTTTCCTATGCCCTGCCCCAGTCTTATGCTCTCGGAGCATCTGCTTCCGTCATGGCAATAGTTACAGCGATCTCTTTCAAAGTGCCAAAATATTCCGTTTATCTCTTATTTTTTGGAAGAATTCGCATTCTTTATCTTGCGATTGCCTTGTTTGTATTCGATTTCTTTATGATACCCACAGGCAATGCAGGGGGGCATATTGCGCATATCGGCGGGGCATTATTCGGATTCCTTTATATTCAGCTGACTGCAAAATCTTTTCGGACCGGAAACAGGGAACGTAAGAGACAGAGTGGGTTCTTTCGAAAGAAAACCATGCAGGCCGGTTCTTACGATCCCGGCAGCCGTCCTTTGCGGGACGAAGAATATAATTTACTAAAAGCCGAGAAGCAAAAGCGGATGGACGATATCCTTGATAAAATCTCGAAAGGAGGATACGACAGCCTGACCAAGGATGAAAAGGATTTCTTGTTCAGATCTTCAGGTAAACGTTGATATTACAGGGATCATGACTAAAACGGGCAAAAATAGACGATGGGTGAAGATCTCTCTGCTGATCCTGAACTGCTTTGCAGTGGTCGCCTTATTATCTTCCTGCGCAGCTGCGTATATCAGTCCTGTTTCTTTCTGGCCTTTTGCATTCTTCGGGATCGCATATCCTGTGATTCTCATCATCAACCTGCTATTCGTTCTTCTCTGGCTGGTTTTATGGAATAAATACATTTATTTTTCATTGATCGCAATACTCCTTGGATTTGGCAATTTAACCACAATGTTCCCTATCCGGACCGGTTCTCCAAAAACCCATACCCGGCAAATGATAAAAGTAGTGACCTTCAATGTTGACAGGCTTTATGGCAACCAGCCTGACAATTCATTAACAGAGGCAAGGAGCCAGGTGGCTGATTTCCTTGCAGCAGAAGGCGCAGACCTTGTATGTGTACAGGAATTTTACGCGATTGGCGAGGAATACATGAAAACATTGCATAAATTTTCCCGTTCTATCAGGCTCGAATATTTTTTCTTTAAGAATTACAGGGATTTCTGGCAAAAGACGAAGATCAATGCGATTACAACTTTTTCACGATACCCCATAGTAAACCAGGGATTTTTCAGGCTGGGGGAAAAGAGTACGTTTTGCATTTTTACTGATATAGCTGTTCATCTCGATACGATCAGGGTATACAACCTGCATCTTGAATCAATCCGGCTCGGGAACGATGACTATTCTTTTTATTCGAAGCTTACTGACCCGGGAGCTGATGAAAAGAATCTGGCCAAAGGTTCCAGGAAAATGATATGGAAACTTAAAAAAGCCTTCGTGTTAAGAGCAATGGAAGTAGATATGCTTGAGTCTCATATGAAGTATTGCCCCTACCCTGTCCTGATCTGCGGGGATTTCAATGATACGCCTTCTTCGTATGCCTATCATACTTTATCCAGGAACAGGGATGATGCATTTGTGAAAGCCGGAAATGACTGGATCGGAAGCACGTATGCAGGACGTTTCCCCGCTTTCCGGATAGACTATATGCTGTATGATGATTTTTTTACTGCCTTATCATACCGTAAGAGAGAAGTAAATCTTTCAGATCATTACCCGGTTATTTCAGAATTTATTTTTAACCATTGAATATGGAATTCAGACTTACCACGGAGTTTGTTCCCACGGGAGACCAGCCTGAGGCTATAAGGGAGCTTGTGGAAGGGTTGAACCGTGGTGATAAGGCGCAGGTACTCGCAGGGGTTACAGGTTCGGGGAAAACCTTCACTATTGCGAATGTTGTTCAAAGGATCCAGAGACCCACACTTGTATTGAGTCATAATAAAACTCTTGCAGCTCAGTTATATGGTGAATTCCGTGAGTTTTTCCCGGAAAATGCGGTTGAGTTTTTTGTTTCGTATTATGATTATTATCAGCCGGAAGCGTACATACCGGTCACAAATACCTACATCGAAAAAGACCTTTCCATCAATGCTGAAATTGAGAAACTCCGGCTAAGCGCTTCATCCGCCCTGCTGTCAGGCAGAAGGGATGTCATCGTTATTTCCTCTGTATCCTGTATTTACGGTATCGGCAACCCGGATGATTTTACGGGGAATATTGTAAAACTTAAACTTGGTGATCAGATAAGCAGGAACAATCTGTTACTGAAATTTGTCAACAGCCTTTATTCACGGACAGAATCGGAATTTACAAGGGGGAAGTTTCGTGTTAAAGGTGATGCTGTTGATATTTTCCCGGCTTATCTTGATGTTGCCTACCGTATTATTTTCTGGGGAGATGAGATCGAGAAACTGGAATCGTTTGATCCTCTGACCGGCAGAACTTACGAACCTCTTGAATTTATACAGGTTTATCCTGCCAATATTTTTGTTACTTCACAGGATAAAATGAGGGAAGCGCTGACCGGCATCCAGGATGATATGTTCCGTCAGGTCGAATATTTTAAAAATGAAGGGAAAGCCTTAGAGGCAAAAAGGCTTGAGGACAGGGTCACTTACGATTTGGAAATGATGAGGGAGCTGGGTTATTGTTCCGGCATTGAGAATTACTCAAGATATTTCGACGGAAGGACTACCGGTTCCAGGCCTTTCTGTCTTCTTGATTATTTTCCTGATGACTTCCTGATGGTCATTGATGAGAGTCATGTTACTATTCCCCAGATCAGGGCAATGTACGGTGGCGATCGTTCCCGTAAGAGGACTCTTGTCGAATACGGGTTCAGGCTCCCTTCGGCGATGGATAACCGGCCTCTTAAATTTGATGAATTTGAAGCCATTGTAGGGCAGACTGTGTTCGTAAGCGCCACACCTGCCGATTTTGAGCTTCAGAAAGCTGAAGGAGTGGTGGTAGAGCAGCTTATCCGCCCTACGGGTTTGCTTGATCCCATGGTAGAAGTCAGGCCGAGCCTGAACCAGATCGATGACCTTCTGGATGAGATCGATAAACGGGTGACTGTTAACGAAAGAGTACTTGTTACTACGCTGACTAAAAGAATGGCCGAGGAGTTGGCTAAGTATTTCATCAAACTCAATATTAAAACCAGGTATATTCATTCGGATGTCGTGACGATGGACCGGGTGGATATCCTGCAGGACCTGAGGTCAGGCACTATCGACGTGCTTATCGGAGTGAACCTTCTGAGGGAGGGGCTTGATCTTCCTGAAGTTTCCCTTGTTGCAATCCTTGATGCTGATAAAGAAGGCTTTCTGAGATCTGAACGCAGCCTTACCCAAACAGCCGGAAGGGCTGCAAGGAATGTCAACAGCAGGGTAATCCTGTATGCCGATAAGATCACAGATTCAATGAAAAGAATGATTTCGGAAGCTAACAGGAGAAGGGAGAAACAAATGGCCTACAACGAGAAAAACAACATCACTCCTGTTCAGATCACGAAGGATATGAGAAAAGTTTTTGATCTGAGGGCCAGGGATTACGAGGGATCAGGGACCGGACTTCCGTATATCGAAAAAGAAAATCTTGATCATGCCGCAGATCCGGTGATTGCGTATCTGCCAAAAGATAAAATCCAAAAACTAATTAAAGAAACAGGAAAAGCAATGGAAGAGGCTGTTAAACAACTTGATTTTCTTGAAGCTGCAAGGTTACGGGATGAGCTTGTAGCTTTAAAAAAGGCAGTTTCGGAGGGAGGCAAGCAGTAAACTGCCGTCAGCCCTTCTCTTAATAACTTTCGATTTTTTGTTAATATCTATTTTTAGAGGTTGGATCAAATTCGAATATATTTGCTTACCAAAATTATATATGAATGAAAAGAAAGATACTCGCAATAGACGATGAAAAGAGTATCCGGTTTATCATAGAAAATACCTTTAACAAGGAGTTTGAAGTGACAACCCTGAGTAACGGGATGGATGCTTTATACTATATCCAGTCGGGAAACCTGCCGGATGTCATTATCTGTGATGTGGAAATGCCGGTTATGAACGGGTTCGAGTTTATCAAACGCATTCGTGAAAGTGGATTTTTTGATGAAATCCCATTGGTTATGCTGTCGGGAAAAGAGGAAAGCGCTGATAAGATCAAATGTTTTGAAATGGGAGCTGATGATTACGTTGTAAAACCATTTAATCCCAGGGAACTGATAGTACGAGTTAAACGCCGGATTGAAACATCCGTAGCCTTCTCAGGCAGCAAAAACAGTCAGTAAGACCGATGGAGAAAGAAATCCCGATTATGAATATCCTTTATATTGGCAAAGATCAGTCAGTGGCTGATCTGTTCCGTAGTTCAGGTTATTTTAACGTTACGGTCATGGGGAACCCGCTTGCGGCAATATACTGGCTGACCGACAATCAGTTTAAAATTTTCGATCTCGATAAAGATACCAGGTTCGACATCAAATATGAAGAAAAGCAATCCATTGACGCAATAATCTGTGAACTGCTTCTTCCCGGGATCAATGCTTTTTCGTTTTTCAGGCGTTTAAAGCTGAATAAGCTCTACCAGAAGACACCGTTCATGGTAATTTCTTTTTTCATGGATTATAATTCGAAGAAGAATGCTTATTCGCTTGGCATTGACGATTTCTATCACAAGGGGCTTAACCCTGAGAATATTTACAACAGGATAAAATTATTAAAGAAATTCAAATCGGAATTTGAGAATAAGACAATATCGGTAGACACAAATGTCAGCTTTAACGCATATAAAACGCCGATCATCAAGAGAACTTTTGACATACTCCTGGCTGCAACAGCACTTTTGGTACTTTCTCCATTGATGCTTCTTACGATGATTGCGATCAGGCTTGAATCGAAGGGAAAAGTATATTACTTTTCAAAACGTGTGGGTTCAAATTACAAGATCTTTGATTTCTACAAGTTCCGCTCAATGTATCCCGATGCAGACAAAAGGCTGAAGGAAGTCGAGCATCTTAACCAGTATATTGGTGAAACGGTGGAAGTGACATGCGCCGAATGTGCTAAATTACCTGAAGGCCAGTACTGTTCACCCCTTGTATATTATGACGGCGAACAGATGTGCGAAAGAATCGCAAACAAGCAAAGGAGCGCCAGAAAAGCTTTTCTTAAAATTAAAGACGATCCGAGAATTACGAAAGTCGGCAGGATAATCCGTATGACAAGCATTGACGAACTGCCACAATTGATCAATGTACTTAAAGGAAATATGTCTATTGTCGGGAACCGCCCGTTACCATTGAATGAAGCTGAAGCCCTGACAAAAAAGAAATGGAGCCGCAGGTTTAGGGCTGCTGCCGGGTTAACAGGTTTATGGCAGGTCGAAAAAAGAGGAAGAAGCGGACCAATATCGGAAGAAGAACGATTTGCACTTGATAACTATTATGCCGAACATAACTCCTTCTGGGGAGACATTATAATAATATTCAGAACCTTCGGCGCAATATTTCAAAAGGAGAATGTCTAAATGAAAATTCTGGCCACTTATGAACTCACAGGAAAACACTGGTTTTTTAACCTTGTGTTTATCTGTGTGTTTGGAACACCCTTACTGTGTTCTGGCCAGCAGAAAGATACCACATACTATTTCAACCCGCTCATCGAAGATATCACACAGCGCATTCCGCCGCTTTCAGACCTTATCGATTCGGCCATCGTCCACGCACCTTTATTAAAGTATTATGATGCCGACATTGCCGAATGGAGGTACAAAGTCAAAACAGCAAGCCGTTTCTGGATGAGAAACTTCTACATTGATGCCAGTATTCAGAATGATTTCTGGAATTCCTATACCGACAATTCCTCTGATAAAATAAACTGGAATCCCCAATGGTCAAACCAGAATAATTACAGGGGTATAGCCGGTGTAAGCCTCAGGCTCCCCATGGAAGATCTCTGGGACAGAAAGAATCAGGTCAAAACGGCAACGAAGGAAATTGAAAAGTCAATGGCCCAGAAGGAAAACCAGATCGTTGAACTGAGACAGCAAATAATCACCCAGTATAATCAATTAAGCGTCAATCAGAAAATTCTGAAAAATGCAAACGAGAGTGTGATCGCCGGCGCAATGAACAAGGAAATGGGCGATAAGGAATTTATAAACGGTCAGAATACTTTGTATGACCTGGCTTATATTATGGAAATGTACCGTGTTGCCATTTACAATTACGAAACATCAAGAAATGCTTTTTATAACTCCTATATGATTCTTCAGGAGCTATGCGGATTTAAGTTCAACGTAATCAACAAAATAGAATAATGAAGATTATCTACTTTGTCAAGATTCTGCAGCGCCATGTGTTACTCCTGATACTTGTCCCCTTGCTTTTGGCAGCTATTGTGTTCTTCCTGACAAGGAAGAATCAATGGAGTTATGTCTCGGAGGCAACAATCTATACAGGAGTCACATCGGGATATTCGGTGCAGCAACAAGCGTTCTCTGATATCATGCTCAAAACGACAATCTATGATAACCTGATAAACCTGATCCGCTCCCGTCAGACCCTCGAAGAAGTTTCGGCTTCACTCCTTGCACAACACCTTCTGCTTGATAATTACGATGACCGGTATATATCAAAAGAACACTGGGACGATCTTATTGCAAGAGTTCCACCTGACGTAATGGATATTGTCAGAAAAGCCAAACATGCCAACCCTAAATTTTTTAAATCCCCGGGTAGAAGGACTTCTTTCTCCGACACCTCACTCAATTCGCCTGATTCCCGCATCAATTCGGAGAAAACAGCTTATGTGGCACCTTCTTCAAGGAGATCATTCCATGTAGTCGCCCCGGGTGAAACCATGTTCTCTATCGCACGTTCCTATGGAATGACTGTTAGTGAACTGATGAGCTATAACAGGCTGAGATCAAATCATATTTCTACAGGGCAAAAACTCAAAATCTCTGCAGCGGAACAAGTACCTGAGCCTGCTGCATATCCGACTGAAACAGGTAACATTGAGCCGGCTCCTGTCAGAACTGCCGGCTCTGAGAGACTTGTGGACTCAACTTCGCTCCCTTCAGATTTTTACTCCCAATTTGATACAGCTACCGGCACAGTTGCCATCCGCAATGCTATCGGCGATACATCCGCTTTTGACAAACTGGTCAAACGGCTTATCAATTATGGCCATCAGAATGACTACAATTTTATATATCAGCTGTGGAATTCTACTTCTGACCCTTTTTACAGCCTTAATGCCCTGTCAACTATAGAAATAACAAGAATACAGAGTAGTGACCTTCTGAAATTGTCTTATAAGACTTCAGATCCCGGGATTGCACAGCAAACCCTTGTTTTTCTCATTAAAGGATTCATACGTTCATATAAATTACTGAAGCAGAATCAGACCGATGCTGTTATTGCGTATTTCAGGCGAGAGCTTGACAATGCAATGGGAAGGCTTCAGAAAGCCGAATCGGCTCTGCTGGTTTTTAACTCAAAAAACAACATCATCAACTTTTATGAGCAGACTAAAGTAATAGCTACGACAAAAGAAGAACTTGATGTTGAATTCCAGAATAAACAGATTGCCCTTGCATCTTCAGATGCCGCAATTAAAATTATTGAGAAAAAACTTGAAAATCATGCGAAGCTTTCCCTCAATACGAGCTCTATCCTGAGATTGAGAAATGAGCTGACGAACACAACCATGCAGATTGCCAATCTTGAGATCGATCTTGGAAATGATTCGGCTACAATTGAAACGCTTGCAGTTTTAAAAGGGAAAGTCGAATCGATCAAGGCGGCATTAAAGGACAACCTGGACCAGCTGTACCTTGTGACTAATTCCGTTGAAGGACTTCCTTTAAAAGATCTGCTGAACGCCTGGCTGACTAATGTTGTGGCATACGAAGAAAGTAAAGCAGCACTGAGAGTCCTTTCAGCGCGCAAAATATATTTCCAGAAGGTCTATGAAATTTTTGCACCATTAGGAGCCCAGCAGAAACGTTTTGAACGACTGATCGGTGTTACGGAAAGTGAGTTTCTTGAGCTGCTGCATGATTTGAACCTCGCGAAACTCAGGCAGCAGGATGATGAATTATCAACAAACCTGAAAATTGTGGATTCACCATTTTATCCTTTACATCCATTAAGATCAAAAGTTATGTTGCTTGTGCTTGCCGCTGCCTTGCTCGGATTTTTGCTGGTTGTTATCATCCTTCTTGCAATGGAATTTTTCGATACCACGATTAAAACACCTGAAAGAGCCGAGCGGTTTATCAAACTTAAACTTGCAGGAGTTTATCCTAAGATCGTAAAGCAAATATATAACGTGGATATCGGATTTATCCTGCCAAGGCTTGTCGAAATAATTGCCCAGAATATTAAGTTAAACATACATAAAAACCTGGACGGTACAGAAAAGAAACCTGCAGTCATTCTTTTTATAAGTACGCGGGATTCGGAAGGAAAGACTACAATTGGCAGGGAATTAACTAGAAAGTTCAGATCCTTTGGCGAAAATGCCCTGTTCCTGAATTACTTAAAAGAAAATGCCACTCCTACTGAAGATTTCCCTGGCGGAGAACTGATCCCGCCTACTGATGACGAGCTGCAGTATATTATCCAGGATAACTTTTTTGAAACAAAGGATACTATGGATCTGCTTAAAGGATATGAACATATCGACATTGAAACCTGTGATTATATCTTTATTGAGATCCCTTCATTGATCAATAACGCATATCCTATAGATCTTATCAAGAAGTCTGATTATACATTGCTGGTGGTCAGAGCAAACCGTTCCTGGACTGATGCTGATAAAACAGCTTTAAATGGATTTCTGTCCTTATCAAAAGAGCCTACACAGATTGTTCTTAACGGAGTTGAATTGATGTTTCTTGATTCAGTTTTCGGGGAAATTCCAAAACAAAGATCCAAATTTCGCCGTACTGTCAAGAAAATTTTGACTTTCAGATTTCGTGAGGACAATGTCATTTCTTAGCATGGCGTCATAAGAGTATTATCATGTGGGCAGGAATAAAACGAACGATAGTTAATATCCTTAAAGATGCCAATTTTCTTTCCTTAGCAGGCAATCTGACCACTGCTCTTGCCAGTTTGTTTTCTTATATGATTCTGCTCAGGATGCTGTCCATTCCTGATTTTGGTGTCTGGGTATTATTTACCACCCCATCGTCTCTCATTGATATGCTTCGTTTTGGAATTACAAAAGAAGCGCTTGTCAGATATCTTTCGGGGAGTACCTCGGAAGATAAAAAATATTACCTGGGATCTGCATGGGTCGTGGGCCTGGTGATCCTGGCAGGAATAACAATTATCTTATGGACTCTGGCGTTAACGATTCCTCAGCCATTGCGTGCAAGTGGTTATTCACTTTTCTTTATCTGGTACCCTTTGCTCGGCCTTGTTACGCTTCCATGGAATTATGCCTGGTCAATTTTCCAGGCCGAAGTTGATTTTGGGAAAATATTCTGGATCAGGTTCTTTAACCTCTGCTCTTTCCTTGTGATCCTTTTTGTTGCATATTTATATATTAAAATTGATGTCAAGACGGTTGTTTTCCTTTATATAGCAACTAACCTGGCAACCTCAATATTTTGTATAATTAAAAAATGGGCCGGGCTTCAGTATATCAGGCGCGTAAGTAAAGTAAAAGTGATTGAGATCCTTAAATATGGCAGGTACTCAATGGCAACAAGGATTGGTACAAGCCTTTTAAAAGGTGCTGACAGCTTCATCATTTCCTTCAGCGCTTTTCTTGGCCCCCTGGGTGTAGCTTTGTACGCTATTCCGCTGAAATACATTGAACTGGTCGAGATCCCTTTACTGAGTTTCGCTACAACTGCCTTCCCTAAATTATCAAAGGCAAGTATGGAAGGCAAAAGGGAAGAATTCAAACGAATATATTATGCATATACAGGACCTCTGGTGTTTCTTTTCTTTTTCATTGCAATCATCAGCCTTGTCTTTCACAACTATTTTATTCTGATCATGGGTGGTCATAAGTATCTCACATTATATCCCGGTATCTCATTTGTACTTATCTCTTTTATTATTTATTGTGTTCTTCTTCCTTTGGACCGGTTTACCGGCGTAGCCCTGGACAGTTTGAACCGGCCCGATAAAAACTTTCAAAAAGTAGTCGTCATGACAACTGCCAACATTCTGGGAGATATCTTCGCCGTTTTTGGCCTTCATCATTTTTTCCCTTCCTGGTCAGTCACTACAATATTGCTTTTCGTTGCACTTGCTTCTATAATTTTTGCATTTATCGGACTTTTCATAGGATATTATTTCCTGAAAAAGGAAATAGATATCTCGTTTACGAAAATTTTCTCTGAGGGGATTGACTTCTACAAGGGATTGTTGATACGAATAAGGCAAAAAAAGTTTTGACCGATAAATGATGGGGAATCCTTTTAATATTCCGACAGGATCCGATCAATTGCGAAATCCGCTGGCCATCGGGACTATTCTCGTTGGCACGATTGCTATAGGGTATGCTATCGCCCAGGCCGGATTGATCGTTGCAGCTATCGTGATCACTGTTCCCTTACTCTTTTTTGCTTTCTACAAGTTGATCCAGGATCCATCTAAAGGATATACCATTGCCCTGATACTGAATTTCATCATCATGGGACTCACGAGGTACCTTCCAATCAAATTGGGGTATGTCATGGATATTTTGCTGATTTCTATATATATTGCCTTATTCTTTCATTATTTTAATAAAAAACTGGACCTTACCCCGGTTAATAATGATCTTACTTACCTGTCGGCCATCTGGTTTATTTATATTCTTGCTGAGTTTTTTAATCCGGAGGCAATCAGCAAAACAGCCTGGTTTGCATCGATGCGCGGTATTGGTTTTTATATGGTACTGGCTGTTCCTCTTGTTCAATTACTTTATAATGACCCGAAACACCTTGACAAATTCCTGAAAATATGGGGAATCCTGTCTATCCTGGCTTCTGTTAAAGCCTGGATGCAATTGAATATAGGCCCCGACCCCTGGGAGCAAAAATGGCTGGATGAAGTAGGTGCGGTTACACATATCCTTTGGGGTAATCTCAGGGCTTTTTCATTCTATACCGATGCTGGTCAGTTTGGAGCGGCACAGGGCCAGATCGGACTTGTCGCAACGATCATGGTCTTTTATGAGAAACGGTTTAAACAGCGTATTTTCTGGTTGTTATGCATGATTGCCGGGTATTATGGTATGTCATCTTCCGGGACGCGGGGCGCTATCTTCGTGCCTTTTGCAGGTCTTGCTTTATATGTTATCATAAGGAAAAATGTCCGGGTCATTGTTGTGGGATTGATACTGCTGACCTTTGTCTACAGCTTTTTCAGGTATACGACTATTGGGAACAGCAGTTACCAGATTTTTCGAATGAGATCAGCATTTACCCCGGAAGATGATGCATCCTTTCAGGTTAGGTTAAAGAACCAGGCTATTTTCGAAGAATATTTGAAAACCAGGCCATTTGGTGGAGGAATTGGCCATGCAGGTGGCCATGCTTTAGCATATACAGGCAACACCTTTCTTTCAAGTGTTGCAACCGACAGCTGGTTTGTGCTGATATGGGCTGAAGCTGGTATTCTGGGATTATACCTGCATCTCTTCATTCTGGGTTATATAGTTGGTAAAGGACTGTATATATGCATGTTCCGGATCAGGGACCCGGACCTTCAGATCAAGATCGCGGCACTCCACTGCGGGATCTTTGGTATACTTGGTGCCAGTTATGGTAACGCAGTCCTCGGGCAATTCCCCACCGGGCTTGTTGTATATACCAGTATGGCATATGTATTTATGGGGCCTTACTTAGATAAAATGATCCTGAGCCGCAAGAATCTTATTGTAACAGCTGATCCGGAAATTATAGTATAAAACCATGACTGGAATTATTGTACATATACTTATTGGTATGGTTCTTTTTATCCCTGTTGGCTTTATTGCCGGTTTTGTACAGGATCAACGGGATCAGAAGCTGGAACGGGAAGAACAGCAAATGAAAGAAATTACTCACGGGGAAAACAGGAACGAAACATCTTCTGATTAATGATTAAATATGGATCCACTACCTCTTGTATCTGTTATCACTGTGAATTATGACCAGCCTGAAGTAACGATAGCTTTTCTCGATTCAATAAAGAAAATCTCGTACCCGCATTTTGAGGTCATCGTGGTCGACAATGCCTCCCCCACCCGCAATCCACTTATCATCAAAGAAAAACATCCCGATATTACATTTATCCAAAGCAACAAAAACCTCGGATTTGCAGGTGGCAATAATCTTGGAATCTTTGCGGCGAAAGGGAAATATCATTTGCTGATTAATAATGATACTGAGGTCGAACCGGGTTTTTTAGAACCCCTCGTAAAGAAACTTGAAGAGAATCCTGAATTGGGAGTTGTAAGCCCGAAGATTCGTTATTTCCATCATCCTGAGCTTATTCAATATGCAGGGTTTACATCCATCCATCTGCTCACGGCAAGAAACAGAGGAATCGGATTTCAGGAAATTGATACTGGTCAGTATGACCGGGACTACTTCACTGAATATGCTTTCGGCGCTGCCATGATGATTCCTGTTTCAGTTATGAAGCAGGTCGGCCTGATGGCCGATATTTTCTTTCTCTATTATGAGGAAATGGACTGGATCCAAAGGATCAAGGATGCAGGCTATAAAATCGGATATGTCCATAACTCGGTTGTTTATCATAAAGATTCAATCACCACAGGCTCACTGAGTCCGCTTAAGATCTATTATCTTAACCGTAACCGCATTTTATACATGCGCAGAAATGTACATGGGCTTGCATTTCTCCCGGCTTTTATATACCAGTCATTTATTGCCATACCAAAAAATGCCCTGATGTTTTTGTTAAAAGGCCAGTTTTCTTTGCTGAGAGCATATAAAAATGCCATTGGGTGGCATGTTAAGAATACATTCAACCGGGCTCTTCATGTCAACCCTAAATTAAATTGAAGTGCAGACCAACGGGAATCCTCTTGTTTCGATAATCACAGTTAACTTCAACGGTTCTGTTGACACTCTTGAGCTTATCGAATCCCTGACCCGCATTACTTATCCCAATATTGAGATTATTGTCATCGATAATCACTCTGAAAACGATACCCCCAGGGTAATCAAGGAAAAATATCCTTCAGTCGTACTCTACGAAAGCAATATTAACATGGGGTTCGCCGGAGGGAATAACCTGGGTATTATGAGGGCCAGAGGTGAATATGTTCTTTTGCTTAATAATGATACGATCGTTGAAAAAAAATTCATGGAACCCCTGGTGCGGAAATTTCAGTCAGATCCCAGGATTGGAGCAGTCAGTTCAAAGCTCCGGTTCTACTATGACCGTTCCGTAATCCAGTTCGCGGGCTATACGCCGATCAACCACCGGACTATGAGAAGTTTTGCGATCGGATATAATGAAAAAGACAAAGGGCAATATGATACCGATATGGAAACTCCTTATGCACATGGGGCTGCGATGATGGTTTCCATGAAAGCAATCAGGGAAGTAGGTATCATGTCATATATTTTTTTCCTTTATTATGAGGAAGCTGATTGGAGTTACCGTATCCTCAGAGCCGGCTATACCATCTGGTATGTCCATAATTCACTGGTTTATCATAAAGAATCAATCGCCGTCGGGAAGATCAGTTCATTAAAAATCTATTATCAGAACCGTAACAGGCTGGTATTCATGAGGAGAAATATCCAGGGAAAAGATTTTTACCTCGGAACCTTTTACCAGCTCTGCGTTGCCATTCCAAAAAATGCCCTGAAATACCTTATTAAAGGGAAGATGAAGTATTTCTATGCCTATGTCAGGGCAATTGGGTGGCATTTTAAAAACATGCTGAACCATCATATTCACGATAACCCATACCTTTAGTCAATTTTGAATTTGGAGCATCTTTGACTATATTTGCAATGATACGCAGCAGATAAAGACGAACGGCAGATATGGCTAAAGAAATCCTTACATATGCTCTGACCATCACAGAGGCGATAGTGTTCATTTACCTGGCCCTTTCAACCTTATACTTTCTTATTTTCTCGGTCGCAGGCCTGTTTACACATCATGTACCTTCTCCCCTTACTAAAAAAACGAAAAGATTTGTTGTACTGATCCCGGGATACAAAGAAGATCTGGTTATCGTAAATGTAGCAGAAAGGGCCCTTGAACAGGATTATCCTAAAGAATGTTATGATGTCGCCGTCATTGCTGATTCATTTCAGCCAGAGACGATAAGAAAGTTAAAAGAACTTCCGATCAAAGTCATTGAGGTGGTTTTCGAAAGAAGCTCAAAATCGAGGGCCCTGAATAAAGCAATGTCGATACTTCCCGATTATGAAGGGGCCATGATCCTTGATGCTGATAATATCATGGCCAATGATTGTCTGAAAAGGATGAATGAAGCTATGAATAATGGGTATGTAGCCATTCAGGGACACAGGACTGCGAAGAACAGGAATACTGCTTTTGCTGTTCTTGATTCAGTGAGTGAAGAGATTAATAATCATATTTTTCGCAAAGGCCACAGGGTGCTGGGGTTATCTTCCGCGCTTATTGGATCCGGCATGGCGTTCGATTACCTGCTTTTTAAAAATTCCCTTTCGGAAATAGACTCAACGGGTGAAGATAAAGAACTTGAGATCAGGTTAATTAATGCCGGCATAAAAATTGAATATCTGAATGATGCCTATATTTATGATGAGAAGGTACAGAAATCAGAAGTTTTTATGGTTCAAAGAACCAGATGGCTCGCCAATCAGTTTATTTATGCCAGGAAGTACTTTGGATGGAGTGTCAGGCAACTGATTACGAAGGGAAATATTGACCTTTTTGACAAAGTGATCCAGCAATTCCTTCCTCCCAGAATATTTTTAATCGGGTTCCTGTTTATTACATCAGTACTCTCCATATTATTCAATCCGTTCATTTATACCTTTGCCTGGCTCTCCCTGACACTGATTTGCGGTATCACCCTGCTGATCTCCACACCCCGAAAATATTATACATACAGCACATTCAAAGCAATCTTCCTTCTGCCGAAAGGCTTTATTTTTATGTTCTTTTCACTTATCAGGATATATAAAGCAAAAAAAAGCTGGGGTCATACAACGCATGGTGTCCAGACAGAGAAACGATAGATCGTATTAACACAGAGACATGCAGATAATTTATACCATTGCAAAAGTCATAGATATCATTTTTCTGGTCTACCTGTCGGGAAATGCTTTATATATTTTTATTTTCGCTATCGCTGGTATTTTTAGGAAAAAACCTTCCTATGCCTCTTTCTCCAGGTTCCGCCACATCACCCTTCTGATAACTGCTTACAAAGAGGACTCAATTATTGAAGCCATTATCAAATCTGCACTCCAGCAGGACTATCCTGCAGAAAACATCAATATTCTGTTGATTGCTGATTCGTTTGCTCCCGAAACCATTGATACCCTCAAAGCCTATCCAATCAACCTTGTTATCGCTGATTTCGCTGAAAGTACTAAAGTACATTCGTTGCAGCTTGCGATGGATCATCTGCCCTCATATACCGAAATTGTTATCGTTCTGGATGCGGATAACGTAATGGAAACAAACTGCCTCCGGAAGCTCAACCTTGCATTTGAATCCGGTTTCAAAGTTGTCCAATGTCACCGTTCAGCAAAAAACACAGATACTTCCTTTGCTCTGCTCGACGCGATCAGCGAAGAAGTAAACAACAATATATTCCGTGACGGCCACAGGGCCCTTGGGTTATCCTCTGCTTTGATTGGTTCAGCTATGGCCTTTGATGTGAATATCTTCAAAGAATTCATTCCCGGCCTGACTGCTATAGGAGGTTTTGATAAGGAACTTGAGTTAAAGCTGTTAAGTTCATCTGTTGAAATTGAATATATTCCTGACGCATATGTTCTGGATGAAAAGGTCCAGAATTCAAAAGTGTTCTATAAACAACGCAGGCGCTGGATCGCCTCCCAGTTGTTTTATTTCGGAAAAGATATTTTTCCCAGCATCAGGGCCCTGATTTCAAAAAATAATTTTAACTATTTTGATAAAACGATGCAGTTTTCATTATTTCCAAGGGTTATGTTACTGGGATTCCTTTTCTTTATGAGCCTGCTAAACATCGTTCTTGCCCCGCCATTATTTGCAATTTTATGGCTCTCTGTATTTATCGTTTGTATTCTTGCTATCCTGTTTTCAGTACCCTATTATTTTTATACGAAAGAAACGCTGAAAGCATTGTTTTCACTGCCTAAAGCTTTCCTTCTGATGTTCTTTATCCTTTTTAAAATCAGGAAAGCCAATAAGCAGTTTATTCATACTGAACATCATTATCAGTCACATTTATAAACCGGAAAATGCGTATCGGGATTGAAGGTCAAAGGCTATTCCGCAAGAAGAAACATGGCATGGATATGGTCGCTCTCGAACTGGTGAATAATCTTCGGGCGATTGATCACAGCAATGAGTATTTTATTTTTGTTAAAAAAGGAGAATCTCCCTGTCTTGCATCTGAGGGGAACTTCCATGTAATCGAACTCGAAAGCCGGCCATACCCTTTGTGGGAGCAGAAAACACTTCCTTCTGCCGCAAGAAAGGCCGGTTGTGACCTGCTGCATTGCACCAGCAATACAGCCCCTGTTTTTACATCAATTCCCCTGGTAGTTACCCTTCATGATATTATTTATATGGAAAGCCTGAGTATTTTCGGGAAAGGGTTTTCAAATTATCAGAAATTCGGGAATATGTACCGCAGAATGGTTGTTCCCAGGGTCGTCAGAAAATGCAAAAAGCTGATAACTGTATCGGAATTTGAGAAACAGCGTATTGCAGATTTCTTTCACATTGATGAGCATAAGCTTTCCGCGGTTTACAACGGGGTGAGCGATCATTTTAAACCGGTAACGGACCCGGTCGAATTGTCGGGCCTGAAAATTAAGTATAATCTGCCCGACAGGTTTGTATTCTTTTTCGGGAATACAGACCCTAAAAAGAATACGATTGGTGTTCTTCAGGCTCTTTCTTTGTTCAATAAACAAATGGATGAAAAACTTCATTTGGTTATGCTGGACTACGACATTAAGGAACTTTCAAAATTGATTAACGAAACAGGTGATCCGGCACTCATTAATTATATTACCCTTACCGGGTATGTCCCAAATACTGAATTACCAGGCATCTACTCCCTTTGTAAAATATTTCTGTATCCTTCGCTAAGGGAAAGCTTCGGGATACCTATGCTGGAAGCTATGTCTTGCGGTGTTCCTGTGATAACATCAAACACATCTTCTATGCCTGAGGTTGGCAGTGATGCTGCATTATATATTGATCCCTTTAAACCTGAGCAGATCACCGAAGCCATGAAAAAACTTCTCAGGGATGAATCCCTGAGATCAGACCTGATTAACAAAGGGTTTAAGAATGCATTGAAATTTTCATGGAAAGCCATGGCAGAGAAAGTACTTTCTATTTATAAAGAAATTGAAACCAGCCAAACTCATTAATATTAATTATGGATATAGTCGTAACAGGATTACAGTCTCTTGATAGTGATATCGGCAGTAATTCAATCAACATTGCCTATGAATTTGCAAAACATCACAGGGTCTTATATGTCAACTACCCTGTTGACCGCTTTACAATGTGGCGTGAGAGAAATGATCCGAAAATTATAAAGAGAGTCAACGTTGTAAAAGGAAAAGAGAATGGCCTGATAAAGGTCCAGGAAAGCATGTGGAACCTGTACCCGGCAACAATTCTGGAATCAATAAGCCAGATCGGCAACCCATGGTTATTTGATTTTCTGAACCGCATCAATAACAAGCGTTTGGCAAAGGAGATCAGAAAGGCGACCGATGTCCTTGGGTTTACCGATGTTGTTATCTTTAACGACAGCGACATGTTCAGGAGTTTTTACCTGAAAGAGATGTTAAACGCATCCCTGTATATTTATTATTCGAGAGATAACCTGATCGCGGTGAACTGGTGGAAAAAGCAAGGTATAAGAATTGAAGCGGCGCTGATCCACAAATCTGACCTTGCTCTTGCAAATTCCGTATTCCTCTCAAATTATTGCCGGAAATTCAACCCGCATTCCTATTATGTCGGCCAGGGCTGTGATGTTACTGCATTCAATAAAAAGCTTATAAATGAAATTCCCGAAGACATTAAAAATATCAGGGGGCCGGTCATCGGATACATAGGAGCCCTGTACAAATTAAGGCTTGATATCGGGATTATATCTTATCTGGCCAGTCAAAGACCTGACTGGAGCATCGTTTTAATTGGCCCGGAAGATGAAGCTTTTATTAACTCTGACCTTCATAAACTTCAGAACGTCCATTTTCTTGGCAGCAAGCCCCCCAATACTCTTCCTTTTTATCTGAATTGTTTCGATGTGGCAATCAACCCACAGATCCTTAATGAAGTCACTATCGGGAATTATCCGAGGAAAATTGATGAATATCTGGCAATGGGCAAACCTGCTGTAGCTACAAGAACGGAGGCAATGTCGGTTTTTGAAGGCTACACCTACCTGGCCGGTTCAAAAGAAGAGTACCTCAAGTTCGTTGAACTGGCCCTCAAAGAAAACACTCCTGAAAAAGAAACGGCAAGGGAAGCTTTTGCAAGGAGTCATTCCTGGGAAGCCAATTTAAATGAGATTTATAAGGCCATTGAGATTGTTTCAAAAGACAAAGCAAAGATTGCCGGTATTACAGACAGCTATTCAATTGAAGGTAAAATAAAGGCTAATCCAAGGCTTAAGAGGCTTGCAATTAATTTACTCACTCCCAAAAATCAGGCGAGGCCGAGGTTATGGGTCAAACTTTTCTACAATCCCTTTAAACACAAAAGAGGCCGTCATTCACGGATACGCAGGAGGACCCGCATTGACGTGTTTCCCTGGAATCCCTTTGTGCTTGGGGTAAATTCAACCATTGAAGATTTTGCCACTGTGAATAACGGAGCCGGCCCTGTTTATATAGGCGATAATACCAGGGTCGGGATTGGGTGCACCGTCATAGGGCCTGTAAGGGTCGGGAACGATGTGATGTTTGCCCAGAATATCGTCATTTCAGGGCTAAACCATACTTATGAGGATATTTCATTGCCCATCAGCCGGCAGAAACAATCAACTTCTATGATAGTCATTGAAGACGAAGTATGGATCGGCGCTAATGTGGTAATTGTCGCCGGAGTCACCGTGGGGAAGCATTCAGTGATCGCTGCCGGAAGTGTAGTGACCAAGGATGTACCCCCGTTTTCAATCGTAGTCGGTAATCCGGCCAAAGTATTGAAATACTATAATCAGGAAACCAGGCAATGGGAACGTAAGGTTTAATTGTTCATCGTAAAATACTTCTTATGCTGGCCTTAAAAATTATTATCTGGATATTTTTCATCATAATCTTCTATGCTTACCTTGGATATGGGATACTCCTGTTCATTTTGATCCGGTTAAAACGCTTGTCAGGGAAGAAAAAGAAGCTCGAAGTGAAAGGCTTTGAACCTGAAGTTACGCTGTTCGTAACAGCATATAATGAAAAGGATTTTATTGATGCTAAAATCAGAAATTCGCTCTCCCTTGATTATCCAAAAGAAAAAGTCAGGCATGTATGGGTTACCGACGGTTCTGACGACGGGACTCCCGAGCTATTAAAAGAATATGAAGGGATCGAAGTCTATCACCAGCCTCTTCGGGCAGGAAAGATTGCAGCAATGAACAGAGGAATGCAGTTTGTAAAAACACCGATAGCAATCTTTTCAGATGGGAACACCCTGCTCGGAAAAGAATCAATACGAAGGATTGTCGCGCTTTTCAGCGATTTGAAAGTTGGTTGTGTGTCTGGTGAGAAAAGGATATTTAATAAGGATTCCGTCGCCGCCACAGAAGGGATATACTGGAAATATGAATCGACGCTGAAAAGATGGGATGCTGAACTATATTCAGTTGTCGGCGCAGCAGGAGAACTGTTTGCCCTAAGAACGGAGCTGTTCAGACCTGTTGAACCTGATACCCTGCTTGATGATTTTATTATATCCTTAAGAATTGCTGAACAGGGATATACCATTCAGTATGATCCTGAAGCCTATGCAATTGAGAACCCATCAGTCAGTGTAAGGGAGGAGCTGAAACGAAAAATCCGTATTTCTGCCGGAGGCATACAGTCGGTGATCAGGCTGAAGGAACTGCTTAATCCGTTTAAATTCGGACTGCTTTCATTCCAGTACATTTCACACCGCGTGCTTCGATGGACGCTGGCCCCTCTTGGTTTACTGATTATGCTGGTTTGTTCAGGACTTGTTGCCGCTGAAGCGGGATTTTTCAATTTCCGGAATATATACATCTGGCTTTTCTGGGGTCAGATACTCTTTTATATGGTGGCTTTGTTCGGCTGGTTTCTTGAAGAGAGAAAAATCAAATTGAAGATCTTTTTTGTACCATATTACTTTTTCATTATGAATCTTGCTGTTTACCTTGGATTTGCCAGGTATATCAGGAAACAACAGTCAGTAAACTGGGAAAGAGCAAAAAGAAGCTGATGATCATGAATCCGATTATGAGAAAAAGGATTTTCAATATATATCTGATGGCCACGACATGGCTCTTGCTGTTGCCGTTTACCGGATTGGCCAGTCAATTTATTTTCGGGCCGGATAAATCGGTTATTGACGGCCGGAATAATGCCTCCGCGGTGAAACCAGGAGATACTATTTATCTTTCGGCCTCCTCCCGGCAGTTCCTGATCCTCAGAAACCTTCATGGGACTGAATCAAACCCTATTCTCGTTCAGAATTACCAGGGGCAGGTGAGCTTCAGTAACTTCAGTTATGGGATCAAGTTTGATACCTGTTCATGGGTCAGGGTTATCGGAAATCCTTCAGGTAACACCTATGGTTTTATCATCAGTACGACAAATGCCGGTGTGAGTATAGGGGGGCTCAGTACGTGTATCGAGCTTGCAGGCGTTGAGATTTACAATGCAAGCTGGACAGGTATCGTTGCCAAAACAGATCCTGATTGCAGCTTTAAGTCGACCAGGGACAATTTTGTTATGAGAAATATAAGTATTCATGATAATTACCTCCATGAAATTGCCAATGAAGGAATGTATATCGGGCATTCCTATTATTACGGTTATACGTTGCACTGCGATCAAAAAGACACAGTAGTTTACCCTCATTTTATCAGGGGCCTGAATGTTTACAATAACAGGGTCGAAAATACCGGATGGGACGGGATTCAGGTTTCCTGCGCCGACTCAGCCTGCTATACTAATAATAATACTATTTTTCACGACAGCCAGGCGGAAGTCAGTGGGCAAATGAGCGGTTTTCTACTTGGAGGAGGGTCTTCCTGCAATTGTTTTTCAAACTTTATTAAGGAGGGGAAAGGCGATGGTATAGATGAACTCGGACAGGGAGGGAATTATATTTATAATAACCTGATCGTTAATCCGGGTAACAGTTTTTCCGGCTCAGGTCAGAAACACGGCATATTCATTGGCACCCAATCTCCTGCAGAAGGAAGAGGTTATCACCTGGTATTTAACACTATCGTTTCGCCCCTGACAAACGGTATTGATTTCAGAAGCTCATCAGCCGTAAATAGTATTGCATATGATAATATTATAGCTAACCCCGGGGGATCCTATATTAAAACAGCAGCAGGGACAACCCTCGCACAGCAGGATAATTTGTTGGTTCCTGATACCAGCGATGTTAAATTCATTGATCCGGGCAAAGATAAATATGACCTTCAGCCCTCCTCCCCCGCTGTAAATACAGGCTCAGCCATAGACGGATTTTCATTAAACTCAGATATTGCCGGAAGGACCAGGCCATGGCCTGTTAAATATGATATAGGCGCATATGAATGCCATGACTCCTCACTGCTTGAAATACCTGAAAAATCAAATACCGGCGATTTGCTGATCACTAAAATTCTTTTTAAAGACGGGAATTTGAAGATCTCTTTAAACCTGGCTGCAAGGAATGTTCTTAACATTGACCTTTATTCAATGCTTGGCATTCAGATTGCAACGATAAGCAATTCAGCAGAAGGGCCAGGGCAAACAGAAATAGAAAAATATTTAGGCCCTCTTCCTGAAGCATGCTATATTTGTATTTTCCGGTTTGAGGCTTATACGGTATCACGAAAGATACCCATTCTTCAATCAGGAAATGATTTAATAAAAAAATAAACGATGAATTTTCCATTCAAAAACCTGATCCCCTACTGGTTAGCAGCAAAATTAAGGGGTATTTATCAGAAATTATCAGCTCTCATTCACAAAGGTGATGCTTATACCTGCCCGTTTTGCAATCATTCCTTCCGCAAGTTCCGTCCCGGTGGCATAGATTTACCGGTGATTTATGAGAAGCAAATAATAGGTGCAGGATACAGGCTTAATGATGTTTGTCCACGCTGTTATTCTTTGGACAGGGACAGGCTGATATATTTGTTCCTAAGCCATAAAACGAATATTTTCAGCGGACCTCTTAAAGTTTTTCATATTGCTCCGGAAGGATGTATCAGGGCAATGCTTTCGAAACTTCCAAACATTACATACGAGGCCGGGATGAAATATCATCAGGGATTTTATTATGATAAAAATACCGCTATACTTGATATCACTAAACTGGAGTTTGAAGATAACACATTTGATGTGGTTATTTGTAATCACGTCCTGGAGCATATTCCTGACGATCATAAAGCAATCAGTGAACTTTACCGGGTGCTTAAACCAGGCGGCTGGGCAATTTTGCAGGTTCCTATCTCCGGAATACTTGAAAAGACATTTGAAGATCCTTCAGTGACAACAGCTGAAGAAAGGGAAAAAATATACGGCCAGTTTGATCATGTCCGGATTTATGGACAGGATTACCCCGGCAGGTTAGAGTACAGTGGTTTTGTTGTGAAACGTTTTAACCCTTATAAAGACAATTGGCCTTTGGAACTGGACAGATTTGCGATCAATCCACTGGAAGATCTGTTTATTGCTTACAAATAACTCCCGGTATGACTACTCTGAGCGTTTTCCTTATTTTGATGATACTGTTACTGATGATCCTGTCATCATTTTTATTTCTGAGATTCAGACAACATACATCAAAACACATCATATTGCTGAAAGAGAAAGAAGAAGAACTGAGCAAAGCCTCTGAAAAGATCAGAGAGTATGAACAGCAGGTAGATAAGCAGGTGAATACCCGGATGATGGCTATAAAAGAGGAATATGAAGAGAAACGGGATCGGGATATCATGTTGAAAAAAGCATTAAAAAAAGCTGAAGATGCCAATTTCCTTCTGAACTCTTTTCTTTCCAATGTGAGTTCCGAGATCCGAACCCCTTTAAATAACATCATCGGTTTTGCGAGCCTGCTTGAGGCTGAGCTTTCTGTTCTGGAAAATAAGGAACTTTTCGACTATGCTCATGCGGTACTCGAAAGCGGTGACAGACTGCTCCATCTTTTAAATAACATCATAGATATCAGCAGGGTTGAGTCGAATGACTTTACTTTGAAACCTGTACCCTGCGCTTTGAATGTGATCGTCGCTAACACGATACAGGTATATCTCTTTCAGGCAAATAAGAAAAAACTGAAATTGAATTTCAAACCAGGTGAGGTTCCTGAAGGTTTGGCTGATGAAACAGGATTCTCGAAAGCTTTGAGTATCGTTCTGGATAATTCAATAAAGTTCACCGAGCAGGGCTTTATCAATATTTCGACGGATTACAATAAAGATTCCCATCTGATATCCATCAGGATCAAAGATACAGGGGTTGGAATTGACCCCGCGTTTTTACCTGAACTACTGGCTCCATTCAAAAGCGATACTACAGGATTTTCAAAAGAAGGGAAAGGTTCCGGATTAGGTCTTCCTCTTGCAAAAAGTCTGCTCGAAATGATGGAGGGATCGCTTGAGATCAATTCTGAAAGAGGAATCGGGACTACGGTTACACTCTATATACGCGCTTCTGTCGCAGTTGTGGAAGAATCAGCGCATCCTCCTCAGGAAGTAAAGAAAAAAGCAAAAGGCCTTCACGACCTTGATATTTTTATTGTTGAAGACGATATGATGAACAAGCTCGTTCTGACTGAAATGACGAAGGCGATGGGCCGTGTTGTTGCAGCTGTTAACGGGGACGAGACCCTGAAGATCATCAATGAGAAAGCCGCCGCAGACAAGTTTTTCGATATCATGCTCTTCGATATCAACCTCCCTCCTCCCTGGGACGGGATAAAGCTGATGCAGGAGATCAGAAAAAAATGGAAGCAATACAGGTCAGTGCCCTTTATTGCGCAAACTGCTTATGCTATGGCAGGAGACCGTGAGACCCTTCTGGAAGCGGGGTTTGACGATTATATTTCGAAACCGATCAACCAGCAGCAATTATATTCAATTATGAAAAACCAGCTGAATAAGTATTGATTTTATGAAAGAGTTGAAGATTCAGGAATTGGAGTCCCAGATTACGGAACTTGAAAACAAATACACCCGGGCTTTAAAAGATCTCGATAAAGCCAGGATAATAGCTTACGATGCGGAACGCACGAAAACAATATTTCTGGCCAATATGAGCCATGAAATCAGGACCCCGATGAATAGTATTATCGGGATTTACAATATCCTTGACCAGACCAACCTCAGCCCGGAACAGCGCGAACTTCTTGAAGTAATTAATATATCCAGTCATAATCTGCTTGCGATAATAAATGATATTCTTGATTTCTCAAAGATCAAAGCCGGGCAGCTGAAACTCGAAAGCAAGCCATTTCTGCTCCATGAAGAAATTCACCAGATAATCAAGATGTTATTTCTCAGGGCAAAAGGCAAAGGTGTAGAACTTTCATACAGGATACAATCGTCAGTACCGGAATGTATAATCGGTGATGCTGTCCGTTTGCATCAGATCCTTGTAAACCTTACAAACAATGCATTGAAATTTACCATTGAGGGATCTGTAGTAGTTTCAGTCGAGATCCTTGACGCCAGCCGGCTTGATGACCTCAGACTTACCGAATATTTACCTGATAGTATCCTGACCATGCAAAGCCTTCCTCCGGGGCATGTACTCTTGAAATTTGAAGTAAGTGATACCGGAGTGGGAATTCCTGAAGAAGAACAACCAAATCTGTTCAAGGAATATGCACAGCTGGATAGTCCCCTGATAAAACAATTTGAAGGCACCGGACTGGGTTTGTCGATCTCAAAGAATCTTATAGATCTGATGAATGGTAAAATCGGAGTGATCAGTAAAAAAGACAGCGGCTCGACTTTCTGGTTCACTTTATTGTATGCGGTTGGCGATATAGAAGCATTCAGGAATAACATCAAGCAGGAACAAAAGGTAATAAAGAAGAGCAGGCCTTTGAACATTTTATTGGTAGAGGATAACATCCTTAACCAGAAATTTGCAGCCACTACCCTGGGCAGGTCAGGCCACCACGTTGAAATCGCGGAAAACGGAAAAATCGCATTTGAGAAATTTCGCGAAACGCAATATGACCTGATAATCATGGATATTGCAATGCCGATAATGGATGGGATAGAATCGACCCATGTGATCCGGAATTATGAGAAAGAGCAGATGAAAAAAGATCCTGCCAGTGCCAAACCTCCGGTTAAAATTATTGCAGTGACAGCCCATGTTATCATGACTGACCGTGAAAAATGCCTGTCAGCAGGTATGGATGAATATCTTGCAAAGCCATATCGCCCGAAGGAACTCAGCGATGTCATCGATTCGCTGGCCATCCAATAGCTCAGAGCCTGACAACCTTTACGTAATACTCCCTGTTGTTATGCCTGAGGAGTAATATATAAACGCCCTTTGCAATATTTGTCACAGGTAATTTCGTGATCCTTTCCACCATTTGAACAGAAGCGATTATTTCTCCCTTCATGTCTGTTAATCTTGCCTGATCGCCTGTTGCCGGATTCTCTTTCATGACTATATTTATACTTTCATTGAAAGGAACTGGAAAAATCTTAAACAGGTCTTCAGCAGCTATATCATTGATACCGATCGGATTTTTAATAAAAATGATCCTGGCTGTATCCGTGGCAACACAACCCTCCTTCGTTACATAGACCCAAACTTCCAGCAGACCCAGGCCATGATGCAAAGTATCTGCCGAGGTATAATAGGTTGTATCCCCGTTTGACCAGAGGTAGTTATCAGCGCCTGGCCCTGCATCAAGTAATATTGTTTTATCGGCATACAGGGTAGTATCCGGTAATTTCGGAATAACGGGAAGCAGGTTAACCACGACATGGGCCGTATCAGCATTATAACATCCATGCTGAGTTGTTACCTGATACCATACTGTGTCTCTTCCTGGCCCGGCCAGCTTTGGGCAGAATGTACTGTCTACCACCCCCGGACTGCCCCCGAACAAACCGTTCCCCGGAGTTCCATGCATACCGTAACAGGTATCAATGGCACAATATTGCGGAAGGAGACCCTGAATTTTAACGACAGGGATTTTCTCAACTAAGATAGTGGTTGTGTCACCTGCCGAACAATCCCATTGATTTGTTACTTTGACAGAATATACGGAATCCTTACCCGGGCTGACAGTAATTGATGCCGTTGTATCCATTGTGCTCCATAAATAACTGGTCCCTCCCTTCGCGGTAAGAATTACCGATTTGCCTTCGCAGATGGTTGAGTCTTTAAAAAGACCAGGTTCAGGTGATGCATTGACATTAACAAAGACCGTATCGGCTTTGTAACATCCGTGCGTTGTGGTGACCGCGTACCACACAGTATCTCTGCCTATCCTGGCCTGTTTGGGACAGAATTGGCTTCCGACAATTCCCGGACTGCCGCCGAAATGCCCATACCAGGGAGTACCCTGCATCAGAATACAAGTATCATTCGCGCAGTAATGTGTGAGCAGTCCTGAAATTTTCACATCCGGAATTTTATCAACTGAGATTGTGCAAGTGTCATCTGCCGAGCAATGCCCCTGGTTTGTAACGTGGACCGTATACACAGTTGTTGTATCCGGTCGAACCGTTATTGTAGCCGTAGAATCGCCCGTACTCCACAGGTAATGATTTCCTTGATGGGCAGTGAGGACGACTGAATCTCCAAAGCAGATTGTCGAGTCTTTGAAAAGACCGGGCACCGGATAAGGATAACGGCTGATCACGATGCTGTCATGAAATATATTTCCAAGCAGGTTGTATACTTTGACATAATAATGCGTTGTGATCTTAGGAGAGACTGTCGGGTTAAAGATCGTGGTATCGCTCATTGTCGAGTCATAGGGCGAGGAAGTCCACACAACATAGTCTAAACTTGTAATGGTGTCAAGAATTGCAATGTTGATACTCTCACCCGTACAACCCGAAGGGACGGAATCTGACCTGAACCTGAAAAAGCAGCTGTCGGTAAGCATGTCGGGCCTTCGTGCAATCGCATAAACACTGTCCTTTCCTAACCAGAAGGAGGTTGGTCTGCTTGATTTCATCATGCCGAGCGAATCCTTCGAAAACCGCATATGATGATTGTGTTTGAAGGTCCAGATTAAACTTGAAGGCGGATATGTAGTATCCAGTACAAGATTATTCAGGTTGATTTTCGGAAACAGCACATTAGCAGTTTCCACTTGCAAGGGGATCGGTGTACTTGTAAGAAATCCGGCAGAACGGAAATTCATTCCGCTGATTTTCACAATATCATGGTTATCGGGAATATTTCCATAAAATTCAAAGTCCGCAATGCTGGTTGAAGCAGGAACATAAATGACATAGGTATATTGTTTCCATCCACTGCTGTCGGAAGGAATATAAATATCCTGCAATTGGTTCTGGAACCTGATATGGCATAAAATCCTGCTTCCTGGTTTCCCAAGGCCTTTCGTCCAAATGGAAAAGAGGTTTTTCCCTTTTTCAAGACCAGCCAGGCTGTCGACAAAACATATTTTATTATTGCCTGATAATGAATCCAGCCTGAAGCACTTATTGCCGCTTTCCTCCACACCATCAGTCTGATCAAATACACCACCCAAACCATAATTAAAACCATCGGGCCAATTATCCTGGTCCAGATCTACATTCAGTTGTGGAAAAATATTCGTGATTTTTTGTGGAATGCTGTCATATAATATTGATTTCCATTGTGAATATGTACGAATCGGGATATTATTGGAAGTACACCACGAAAGCAGGCTGTCCATCCTCTGAAGATACGCATTAAACCCTCCGGTCGGATTTGCTAATCTTGCAACATCAAAAAGCACATAATGTTTCGCAATAGCTTTCGCGATCACATGGATAGTTGAAGTGAATGTACCTGTTTCCATATTAAGAACTTCGCTGTTGATTGCGAATTGCTTAATCTTTTGTGGGTTATATTCATTATAACAAAACCATGAAGGAGTGATAAATGAGGTTGATTGCTTATAATTCAGTTTATCTCCAAGGATTGATTTTAATTTAACCGGGTTAATCCAGGGATATGGACCTTCGGGTTGGATCCATGTATATGGTCTTGCAAGGTTCACAGAATCAAAGACATGTAATGACCTTTGGCCAAGGATTTTAACCGCTGTATCATGCATGACTACCTCATTGTTTTGAATCTTGTGATAATGGATATGCCAATTATCAGTGAGGCTGATTGTTTCATCCCAGAAAGACTTGATATAGAGTGTATCAGGATCAGATCTATTGACTGCCTGGATGTCGTAGAACAGGCATAAAGGGTTGACCGGGACATCCAGGTAAACAGCAAAATAGGGCGATGGTGATAGCAGGTCATGGAATTCACCGGGTTCATAGCTGATCACCTTATTTTGAAAAACATTTACATACCCTTCGCCATGTGGATTTGCAGTGTCGCATGAAACATATTTAAGGCAGACTTTTTGTCCGTTGAAGTGGTCCACCCCGGGATTGTTTATATACTGATTGAGCTCGGATAAATTCAGAACATTAAAAAACTGTGTGGAATGGGTGGGGGTATTGTCCATAAGTTCGATACCTCTTTGGGCAAGCGATTTTAAGGTATCTGTATAAGAAGGGACCAGGGGCAGTACGTAGGAAGTTACAGCAAATGAATATTTCTGGCCAAAAATCGAAAAAACGGAATCATAGGAATGTATTTTGTTTACAGGTGGATTTTCATCGATCCTGAACCCAATACCTCCCCGCTTATTCGAGTTCTGGCCGAACGCAACAGCTGGCATCAGCCCTCCCAGGACAAGGATAAGAAGAATATTGTATATTTTTTCCTTTAGCTTCATTTTCAATAGTCTTTCACCTTTAAAGGAAGGGCTTTCTTCTTATGTTTCCCCTGATAAGAGTATCCGAGCGTCACCTCATGGGTTCCTCCGCTCTTTCCCATCATAGCGCTACCCGAGAACTCATAATTATATCCTAGTACAAAAGTATTGGCAACACAGAATCCGGCGTTCACTGCAAAGGTATTTCCTTTGCGGTACAAAAGTCCCAGCCAGTAACTTTCTTTATACTTGATCATGACTCCCGCATCGATAAGCCAGGGGGTATATTGCATGTTACGGTATAATACATCAAATTGCAAACCCCAGTCTTTTGAAAATAAAAGCATATAATTCAAATACAGCTGGAAGTTGGTCCCCATTGTAAGGTAGTTTGAATACTGAGGGTCCTGATATAACGACCTGTTGTTAAACAGGTACGGGAATGCAAAGCAAATATTAAGTGTTTTATAGGAATACATAAGGCTTGCACCGAAGTTGATATATGTTTCTGTAATTTTTCCGGATGCATTGAGCACAGGATCGTTTTGATCAGAAACAACCAGGTTTGACAGGTCAATTGAATTCTGGTACAGGCAGGGACTGACACCGAAATGAAGAAAATGATAGGTGGCTAATTGAAGGTGATAAGCATAATTAATACTGAAGGAGAAATACCTGACTATTCCTGCTTTATTCAGCATTATATTTGTTCCCAGCCCCATGTTTTCAAAAGGTGAACCTTCAATATTGACAGCTCCTGTCACCGGGGCACCGGGGATGCCTGTCCATTCATTCCGCTGGGTTAAATATACCTGGAACAAAGAAGACTTTCCTGTAAAGGACGGAGCAAGGATGCCCGGGTTGATGCGGTACTCATCCAACACCGGATATTGCTGGGCAATGATAATTCCCGGGGTAACCAGTAAGAAAAGAAACAACAACCGGCATTTACTCATAGCTCGGGAATTCATCTGATCATTTTAATATAGTTACGTTTCCTTTATACAGAATCTGATTATAGCAGCGGGCAAAATAATAGTATGTATCATTGGCCAGCTGTTTCCCGTTAAAGGAACCGTCCCAGTCGTTCTTGTAATCGCTGCTTGAAAACACCTGTGTCCCGTATCGGTTAAAGACATTAACCTGGCAGGGTTTAATATCAGCGAGATTTAAAATTTTCCAGCGGTCATTAAACCCGTCGCCGTTTGGTGTGACCAGGTTAGTGACAACAGGATCAGAGCCGTGCTCTTTCACAGTTACATTGAAACCAGCCTGGCCAGGACAAGCTCCGTCATAGGCTTTGACGGAATAATAACCTCCCTGAGTGATCAGTATCGTGTAGGTTGTATCTTTTGTCGGTAACCAGCGTATACTGTCATAGGTTCCCTGGACACTTGCAATGAGAGTGTCACCTGCATGCATGATCGTATCCCCTGCGAAATTCACAACAACAACAGGTTTGTTTTTCACAGTGACCCATGAATTATAAACTTTTGTACCACAGTTAACACTGAACCGGGCAGTTAAACCAACCTGAAACTGGCCATAGTCAATAAATTTATGATGAGGGTTAGTATTGGTATCAGTTGCGGATCCGTCACCGAAATCCCAATCGTAGAGGACATGGGGATCACCCTGAATTATCGTCTCGTTTGTGAAGACAACCGTATCCTGGAAGCATCCTGACTTTGCTGAGAAAGATGGCTCAAGGTAATTAACAGGAATAAAATTGGAAGCTGCCTTTGCCAAGCCGTTTTTTGTGATTGCTTTTAATCCGACACAATGATATCCGGCATCTTTAAAACGGAATGAATAATTGGCAGTGTCTTTTCCCTCATCAAACTTTCCATCACAATTCACATCCCAGGCAATCGCAACTATCTCGTCTCTCGGGGGAATCTGGGTATCAATAATTCTGCAATTACTTGTCAGATGAGTGCTGTCTCCGAGGCATACTGTATCATAGGTGAAGTTGACCACAAGTTCCTGCCCACGGGAGGGCAGGAACCAGGCCAATGCTATGATTGCCAGCAGGATCTTCCTCATCTCCGGACCTTACTTCTTAAGAGTTGGAGGCTTTGAATCTTTTACATCAAGAAGTTCGACATCGAAAACCAATGTTGAATATGGGGGGATTGTTCCCATATCACGTTCGCCGTATCCCATACCGGAGGGAATGATCAGCGTTGCTTTTCCGCCAACGTTCATCAGAGCGACACCCTCGTCCCATCCTTTGATTACCTGTCCCTGGCCGAGAGTAAACTCAAAAGGTTTGTTCCGGTCACGACTTGAGTCAAATTTGGTCCCGTTCAGCAAAGTTCCAGTATAATGAACAGACACGACTTTGCCGGCTGCTGCTTTCGCTCCGCTTCCTTTCACTTTCTCAATATAGTAGATTCCACTTTGAGTTGGTTTGGCAGTAATGTTTTTCTCTTTCAGGTATTTGCTGAGATTAGCAGTTTCCTCACTCTTGTTTTTCTTCAGCTTTTCTTCGGCTGCCTTCTTTTCAGCTGCGAGGGATTTTTCATGCTCGGCCTTTGTTTGCACATTAACGATTTCCAATTCATAAATCATCGTTGAGTAGGGAGGTACGATACCGCCTCTTCCTGCTTCTCCGAAAGCAAGTTTCGAAGGAACTATCACTGTAGCTTTACCGCCTTTTTTCATCATCCCTATGGCTTGCTCAACACCCGGGGTGTCAAAATGCTTCCCGAACTCGAAAGTAATCGGTTCTGCCCTGTCATACGAGGAAAAGAGCTGCTTCCCTTCGATAAGGAAGACTTTAAAATGGACAGAGACCCATGCGCCTGTATCAATCTTCATTCCCTTTCCTGCAGCAGTCTCGATAAAATAAATGCCTGAGGGAGCAGCCGGAACTGTAATGTTCTTTTCTTTAATATATTTTGCAAGTTCTTCAAGTTCTTTTTTCATGAGATTCTGCGGATTGTCAATTGTAAGTAATTTAATATGAAAGGTAATAACAGCATTAGTATCCACGAACTTAGGACGACTGGGCTGACGGAAGGTTTTCCGGAACAGTGAATCGGCATTTACCAGGAGAACTGCGCTGTCGCCTGCTGATAACAGTTTTAAGCCTTCGTAAATATCGCCTTTGAAATCAGAAGCAGGCAACTGGAACCTGATTGGGCTGCCGCCCTGAGCTTTGCGACTGTCAAACATAACAGAATCTTTGTACTGCCAGCTCATATGCAAGGAAACCCAATCACCTAACTTAGGTTTAATGGTATCCTTCGATTCTTTAATAATTTTATAATACAAGCCATTAGCTGTTTTATCAAACCCTGAATACTTCGAGGAACAGGCAAAAGTTGTCAGGGCCAACAGTAATAAAAGTACCAACGATTTAAAAAGATTGTTTTTCATGTGTTTGTTTTTAATGGTTTTTATTTATTTAGACAAAGAAAAATATTTAACAATTAAATGGTGTAAACCCAGGGGCAAGCCCCGGCCCCAGGTTTCGCAGCAGACTGCGGGGGAATTAACCTGGTTGGATTAAAATTAACTAATTGCTTCTATTTTAACAGTTTAATTTACTTATTATTGTATTCCTATCCCTTCTTAACGATTGAACAAGATAGTAAAGTTGGTAACAACAGGGTCCATAAAAAAAAGGCTACTTATTAACACTTTTATAAAGGTTATTAACGATTTCAACGGGCAGGTAAAAGGATTTCAATATCATAGACCAGGGCGGCGCCGGCAGGTATGTTTTTCAGGTCTCCAAGCAGCCCGAATGCCAGGTGCGATGGTACAATCAGTTTTGCACAGTCACCCTGCTGCATAAGTAACAGCGCTTCCTGTAGCCCGGTTTCCCCTTCCGAGGTTCCGGGGCAAATGATCTTCGGGCCGAGAGAATCGGAGCTGTAAACTGTGTTCCCATTAAGAAGGGAAAGGCTGTACTTCAGTCTGACTACATCTCCTGAAATGATCTTTCTGCCGTTTCCTTTCTTATAGACCATATACCTCAAACCTGTAGAGGTCTCTTGCATTTTCCAATGATGCCGGATGATATAATCCTCAATTTCACTATTCTCTGACTTTACAAGCTGCTGATTATACCCGATCAGTTTAGCGTCCATCATGAGGATATGGTCTGTTGAACGGGCCCGTCTTGTTTCAGGTTCACATGAGAAGAGTACATAGGAAAGACAGATGGCTGAAAAAGCCAGGAGAAGCATCCTGCGACCCGATGAAAGTAAAGGATGATTGGAATCTGACATCCTCAGTCGTTATAAACATTTTTAAGGCTGATCCTGAATTCCGGGAGCAGTTTAAGAAAACTCTCAACAGTCTCTGTTAAGGTCATAAAGCAATTTGCTCCGGAAGCATTACGATGCCCTCCCCCTCCGAAATGTTCACGTGCAAGGCGATCAACGGAAAAATTTCCTTTCGAACGGAAGGAAACCTTCACCTGGTCATCCCTCTCCATAAAAAGAGCGGCAAGATTGATGTCCCTGATTGAAAGAGCATAATTAACAACCCCTTCGGTATCACCAACCTCGTAGTTAAATCGGATCAGATCGTCTTTTGTAAGAACAATATATGCTGTATGATATTCAGGAAGAACGATAAGACCATCACTGACGGCATATCCCAGGAGCCTTAAACGGCTTTCAGAATATGTGTCATAAATCAGACGGTGAATATGCTCCCCGTCAATGCCCAGGCGGAAAAGTTCAGCTGTTATAAGGTATGTTTTAACGTAATTGCATGAGTAACTGAACGATCCTGTATCGGTGGCAATACCTGTGTATAAGCATTCCGCAATCTCTTTATCAATCAAGTGCCTGTAACCCGATTCACCGATAAAATCATAAACCATTTCAGAGGTGGATGATATCTTGTTAAATGATATTTTGTAATCGAATTCATCAGCAGGATTTAAATGATGATCTATCAACACCTTCCCGGAACCGGAATTCCTTACTTCCGTTTGAAGTTCATTCAGCCTGCTTAAATTATTAAAATCAACACATACAATCAGGTCCGATTCCCCGATTAATTCCTTGCATCTTTCCTGATCACTTTCAAAGACCTTAATCTCTTTTGCACCGGGCATCCATGCAAGAAATTCAGGGTAGGGATCTGGAATTATAACCGTGACGACGAATCCCCGCTTTTTTAAATACAAAAACAGGGCAAGACTCGCTCCTATCGCATCTCCGTCGGGATTTGTATGGGTCGAGATAATTATCTTGCCTGATTTGTCCAGGATTTCCCGAACCTGAATGAAATCTGAGTTTTCTAAATAGTTTTCCATGAATGAAGGGACAAAAGTACATATTTTTAAAAATAGTCTTACTTTTGCCGCCACCTAATTTTAAAGATGTCACTATGACAGGGAAACTCACATTTACAATGATAAAGCCTTCGGCCGTAGCTGCCGGGCATGCAGGAGATATCCTTGCGATGATCGAGAAAGCCGGATTCAGGTTAGTTGCAATGAAACTCATCCATCTGAGCAGACACCAGGCCGGCTTGTTTTATGCAGAACACAACGGCAAAAGCTTTTACGAAGATCTCACCCGGTTTATGTCTTCCGGCCCTATCATCGCGGCAATAATTGCAAAGGACGATGCAGTTGCCGAATTCCGTAAGCTGATCGGTGCCACGGATCCTGCAAAAGCCGAAAAAGGAACTGTGAGAAACCTTTATGGTAAAAGTATTACAGAAAATGCAGTGCATGGCTCAGATGCCGATGCAACTGCTGAAAGGGAAGGGAATTTCTTTTTCTCTTCGATTGAAAACGTCTGATAATATGTTACTGAGGAAAATACTGGACGAAGGACTTGTTCTTATTAAATATGATAATCCTTTCAATTTCTTCCTCATTACCAGGATTTGACGCAGTTTGCCCCTCTCCTGACGCTTCTTTTTTCCCGTTTGCAGTGACTTTCAGTTGGGTTTGCCGTTGCCGGGTCGTCTGATCTTTAGGTGTTTGCATAATTGCTTTCTCATTATCAAAACCCGCTTTGCCTGATTCACTGAATAATCCATTCATGAATGAAGGTTGTGGAACCGGATTATTTTCATTCCGGGATATCTTAGTACTGTCTGTTGAAATTTCAGGTTTCTCTTCAAAAGACAAATTTGAATTCCCATCCCGATAAACAGGTTCGTTTCCAAAAAGCAGCCAATCAGGATTAACATCCGGAAAATGATTCAAAATTTTTAAAATGAATTCCAGGCTTGGTTTATTCCGGCCTGAAATTAAATGTGAAATCCCGGAACGCTGCACCTTGATTTCATCCGCAAATTGCGAAGGTGACAGGTTTTTTATCTGCATTAACCTCTTAAGCCTCTCAATCATACTTACTTCATTTATAAGTTTAACTAATCTTCATTAACTGACTGGTTTATTGTCTTATAGAAAATATTTAATTCAAAATATAAATTAATTTACATTTGTAACTTTTAAATAGTATAATTGATTTACATATGTAATCTTATTAAATCGTATTGTAAATATACATAATTTAGAATTGTAAACATTATAATTATTTGTTTACTGATATGATTCGCTGAATTGAATAAAACAAAACATAAACAAAGACTTGTCCGTTTTTTGTAAGTATCAAATTGCCTTTTATTTAATCCGTTCTTCGCCTGAATTTCGCTCAGCCTACCGGGCGAGCTTGGGGCCTGGGCTTGCCTCTCGGTGAATACCATCTAATTGGTTTACAATTGTAATTACAACTGTAAACATTTAATCCATCCAGGTAAATTCCCTTCAGCTTGATGCCTGACCTGGGGCCGGGACTTCCCACAGGGTTCATACCATTTAATAAAAATAAAACCCAGCTGAAAAAATCTTCAACCGGGTTTAAAAATATACCCTTAAAGGACCAGTCCCTACTCAGGCAATTTGATCATCTGGCAGGTTGCATGCAGGAACTCTGAATTCAGTGTTATAATATACATACCTGGCTTTAATCCTGTCAGGTTATTAATGATCAGACTGTTCTCCCCTTCCCTTACCGAGATAATTCTTACCATATGTGCCCTTCCGATGGCATCAATAATTTTAATTTCCGAAGTCCCGGCCTGGCTTGAATTGAACTTCAGGCTTAGCCCGGAGGAAACGGGGTTTGGAAAAGCACTTAAATTAATGCTTCTGCTATCTTCTTTTATTCCTGTAATATTCATTGCTTTAACAAAATCAGGGATTCCGTATCCTGTAAGGCTGTCAGGTGTTGAACTATGGTTGCCGGCCCTTTCAATGGCATTCTTAATAAATGTATTGGCATAAGCGGGACGCGACTGCAGCAGGCAGGCTGTCATGCCTGCAATAATAGGAGCAGAAAACGATGTGCCATTACCCCTGGTGATATTACCTCCAACATCCTGTATAACCGTGAGATAACCCATTGCAGCAACATTTGGTTTAACCCGGCCTCCGGTATCAACTCCCAAGGAGCTGAAAGAGACTCTTTTTCCGTCAGAATCAACAGCAGCACATGCTATCGCAAAATCTGCATCCGCAGGTGCACTTATACATCTCCAGTATGGCTTATCTCCCTCATTTCCAGCACTAACTACTACAACTATACCCTTGCTGAAAGCAGTGTTGGCACCCCTGCTGCAAACCGTTGCATGGCCATCCATATCAGCACAGGTATGGTCCCTGAACGTTGAATCGAATAAAGTGTAACCAAGAGATGATGTTATTATATCAGCCCCGACACTGTCGGCAAATTCAGCCCCTGATACCCAATTATATTCCTCGGTCTCATACTCATGCTGATACTCTTCGGTTTTCAGAAGCCAAAAACAGGCTTTAGGCGCAGAACCAATCAAATGTCCGGGAATCAAGCCTCCCATGATTGAAAGCACCCACATCCCATGCGCGTCCTTTGGATCGTCAAAGATCGGCAGGCCGTTTTTAACAAAATCTTTATAACCAAGTATCTGATTATTCGCTCTCAGGCTGTCAAATGCAGGCAAAAGAGGAACATGGTAAAAGCCTGCATCCAACTGTGCGATAACAATACCCTGCCCCCGAAAACCATTCTGGTGCATGACATCCCCGTCAACCTGGTGAATCTGGGCATATGACTCACCATAATCAAACCCGGATGCGTTTTTAACCGAATATGATGGCCGTGATACCGGAACAATCTGATTTTCAATATAAAATTTATCGTATGGAGCCGAAACCTTTAAAGAAACCCCTGAATGATTCACAACCGATTTTACAAACAGCAGCTTTTTAATTGTATCAATCAGGGAAGTATCAGCAAGGTATATCGTGGTGCCATTGAGCCATTTTGTTGGATTAAGAATTTGAGCGCCAAGGTTTTGAATTGTTTGCAGGTAAACAGGAGTAACCGGAAGGTCATTTTGCTCATACCCTATTCCCATCGCCTGACGGCGTTGTATTGCCCTTGGCGTAAGGAATTGTTCGGGATGGTCAAGCGACCATGGATTCTGGTTTTTATCCTTGAACTCAACAAAGTATTTATGCGGGGCTATTTGTGCGGATATTGTGAATCCTGCTATTAAGAAGACAAGGGTAATTATTCGTTTCATTTGTTAATATTTGTTTTTTGCAAATTGGTCAAATGGAATACCCATAATTAACATTCGGAGTTTGTATGAACATGTCCTTATGGGTATTTCATGTTAAAATTTAAGTAAAACAACATCAAAAATCATGCGAGATATTGCAGATTTGATAAAAAATCTATTTTAATTCCGGTATTTTACAAAGGTACCAACAGTTTAAAGCCGTTTTGTATCTTCGCAATAAATTTATTTGCATGTTTTCCACTTACGACCTCAGGCAAATTCAGGAGAGGGGAATGAGCGTTGAAGCTCTTGAAAGGCAGATCAGCCATTTTATTCAGGGTTTTCCTTTCATTGATCTTGCAGCCCCGGCCATTTCAGGGAATGGCATTGTTTGTCCCGGGGATGAAGAAAAGAAAAAATTCATCAAATTATTTGAGCAGGATATTAAAGATCTGAAGATCATGAAGTTTGTCCCGGCTTCCGGAGCTGCCAGCAGGATGTTCAAGCATTTATTCGAGTTCAGAAATACATACCGTAACGGTTCTTCAGGAGAGGAACTCTTTAACAGGGATAAAGGATTTAATTCAGTCTGGTATTTTATCAATCACCTTAAAGAAATTGCATTCTACAGTGAATTATCACTGAGGCTTGAGCGTAGCGGCTTCGATCCTGACCAACTTCTCAACAACCATGATTACAATACAATAATTGATCATGTCCTTACAGACAAGGGCCTTGATTATTCAAACCTTCCGAAAGCGCTGGTGCGTTTCCATGACTACCGTCAAAGCGCCAGGACTTCGGCAGAAGAACATATGGTCGAAGCAGCGTTATATGCAGGCGACAGCAGCGGGCTTGCCAGGCTTCATTTTACGATTTCTCCGGAACACAGGTCAAGGTTCGAATATATGGTGAGCAACGTCAGGGCATTCCATGAATCTGAATTGAATGTCACATTTGATGTAAGTTATTCATTTCAAATGCTTTCAACTGATACCCTCGCTGTTGATGAAGAGAACAATCCTTTCAGAAATGCCGATGGCAGCCTTCTGTTCAGGCCTGGCGGCCATGGCGCTCTGTTGCAGAACCTGAATGATATTGATGCAGATATTATTTTTGTGAAAAATATCGACAATGTTGTTCCTGACCGTTTAAAAGAGCCAACGGTTTTACATAAAAAACTTATCGGGGGTTATCTTCTATGGTTAAGGAAACATTGTTTTGAATTCCTGCTTAAGGTTCATAACGGGAATTGCAATTCAGATGATATTTCGAAGATTACTGAATTTGCCAGGAAACATCTTCTGATCACCTTACCCTCAGATTTTTCAGGCATGATCATAGGAGATCAGATCGGATGGATGTATAATAAATTAAACAGGCCGATTAGAGTTTGCGGAATGGTAAAGAATGAAGGAGAGCCGGGAGGCGGTCCATACTGGGTAAGGGATAAACAGGGCGGGACGTCCCTCCAGATCGTTGAATCTTCCCAGGTAAACATGAAGGATCCGGCACAGGCATCCATTTTCCGATCAGCAACACATTTTAATCCAGTTGATCTTGTGTGCTCGACCCGTGATTACGAGGGCAATAAATTTGATCTTTCCCGTTATGTTGATGAAGAAACGGGCTTTATATCAATAAAGTCATCCGGAGGTAAAAATTTAAAAGCCCTTGAGCGTCCGGGCTTATGGAACGGGGCAATGGCAGAGTGGATCACGGTTTTCATTGAAGTACCGATCATCACCTTTAACCCCGTAAAGACTGTAAATGATCTGTTACGGAAAGAGCACATCAGAGAATAGCAGCATATGGAAAAATCGAGAGAAAATTATATACTGCTAAGCAGGAAATTGAGATGGGGGCTGACTTTTTGGGGATGGACCTTATTGCTGTTTATATTTATCATCTCCGGTTTTTTCTTTTTCAGGAACCTGTATTCGATTTTATCTCCTGTTGAACGAGAGAGGACGGATATACTGGCGTTGGAAGGATTTGTAAGCGATTATGTCCTCGATGATGCAATCCGTGAATTCAGGCAAGGCCATTATTCTTTGCTCGTGACTACAGGAACCCCTATCGAATCGGGTGGTTTATTGTCGGAATATAAAAACACCGCCAGGGTGGCAGCAGAATCCCTGAAGAAGCTTGGATTCGATTCGACCAGGTTGGTTGTAGTCGAAACAGATGAAATCATGAATGACCGGACCTACAATTCCGGCCTTGCTTTTAAATACTGGCTGCGAATCCACAGGCCTGATATAAAAGCCGTTAACCTGATGACATCGAGTGTTCACGGTGCCCGTTCCAGAATATTGTTCCAATCAGCTTTGGGCGATTCCATAAGGGTTGGGATCATTTCCCTTCCAAATTTGTTTTACAACGCTGTCGACTGGTGGCATTCAAGTAAAGGATTTCGGGAAGTCATGAACGAAGCAATCGGCTTAATATACGTGAAACTGTTTTTCCGGCCATATGAAACTGAGCTGAAAAATAAAAAAACAAAAAAGTAATTGAAGAATACCGATGGGATATTTTAACAGACCTATTTTGCTTGCGCTTTTATACAGCTGTTTATTCACTGCAGCAGCCCAGAAGGGATACAAAGTTCAATTCCACATCAGAGGGTTGCAGGACAGCACTTGCCTGATTGCAAATTATTACGGCAATGGCACTTATGTCAAAGACACTGTGAAGCTTGATAAAACAGGAAAGTGTACGTTTTCTGCCCCTGGTGGTCTGCCCAGTGGCATGTATATTTTTATCATCAGCGATAAAAATTACTTTGACTTCATCATCAATAACGACAAGGAATTCAGCATGGATGCAGAAGCAGCCAATACCCTGAATACGATGGTCATTAAAAACTCTCCTGAAAACAAGCTGTTCTATGAATATCTTGCATTCAGCAAGAAGGAATTCGATATTGTGCAACACATTCAGAAAGAGTTGGACAAGCATTCAAAGAATGCAGATTCAGCCAGGCTGCTGGCCGACAGCATAGGTAAGCTAAACCATCTCATTATCCAGTACAAACTGAATATAGTGAAACAATATCCCGGATCATTTCTTGCCTTTATGATCAATATCATGAAGGAGCCGGAAGTACCCGAGGCCCCTCTCCTGCCAAATGGGCGCAAGGATTCTGCTTTTGCTTACAGGTATTACAGGAATCATTTCTGGGATGATGTGGATTTTACTGACGACCGTACGTTGCGCACCCCGGTATTTCACAGTAAGCTCGTGAAGTACTTCGACAAAATACTTCCGCAGTCGCCCGATACAATAATTAATGAAGCTGACTTTATGATCGAGAAGTCACGTATAAACCCGGAAATGTTCAAATATATGGTCTGGTTTTTCACCCGTCAGTACGAAAACTCCGAGATCATGGGATTTGACAAGATCTTTGTTCATATAGTAAACAAATATTATGTCACGAATCAGACGCCCTGGGTGAATGAGACCGTGAAAAAGGAGATCATTAAAAAAGCTGCTAAGATGGAGTTGCTTCTAATCGGCAAGCGCCCTCCCAATATGATCATGCAGGATACAAGTCTGCGGCTTGTGTCAATGTATGATATCAATGCAAAAACCCTGCTGATACTATTCTGGGATCCCGAATGCGGGCATTGCGAGCAGGAAATTCCCAAACTTAAAAACTTCTATGATAACAACCGGGGAAAATACAATCTCGAAATCTTTGCTGTTTGTTCCGACTCCTCGATGATAAAGATGAAGAATTACATTAAAAAGAAGAAATTGAGCTGGATCAACGTTGACGGGCCCAGGACACTTACCGGCGAATACCATGGGCAATACGATATTACATCAACACCGGTCATTTACATTCTGAATGAGCAGAAAGAGATTATCGCCAAGCGGCTTTCCGTTGACCAGATCGAGAAATTTCTCGAGAATTATTACCGAAAAAGAGATAAGAATTAAAAAAAAGCGGCTTACCTACTTGTTGATCTCATCCACAATTGCTTTAAAAGCATCGGGATGATTCATCGCCAGGTCGGCAAGTGTTTTGCGGTTCAGGGTAATGTTTTGCTCAGCAAGTTTTCCCATGAAAACCGAGTACGATAATCCAAACTGGCGCACACCGGCATTAATACGGGTGATCCACAGACCGCGAAAATTTCTTTTCTTCGTACGGCGGTCGCGATAAGCGTAGCCCAATCCCTTCTCAACCGAGTTTTTTGCTACGGTCAGAATATTTTTTCTTCTTCCAAACTGCCCTTTGGCCTGTTTCAGGACTTTTTTCCTTCTGGCCCTTGAGGCAACTGCATTTACTGATCTTGGCATTGTTTTACTTTTTTTGTATCAGCGCCCCTGGTTAATGAGATCTTAAAGCTGAATACAAGTTCGACATAATTTAACTCTGAAGCATTTCCTTTACATTCGCTGAATCAGCTTTATCAACAACGGTTGAATAAGTGAGATTGCGTTTGCGTTTCTTCGACTTTTTAGTCAGAATGTGGCTTTTGAAAGCATGCTTCCTCTTGATTTTTCCGGTACCGGTCAGAGTGAACCGTTTTTTTGCACCGGATTTTGACTTCATTTTTGGCATGACAATTATATTTACGATTTACAATTTACAAATTACGATTTACGATTTAACGCTGAACGAAATAACGTTATAACCCATTATGGCTAAATCACTTCTTTGGCGCTATGATCATTATCATTCTTTTACCTTCAAGCCTGGGCATTTGTTCAATTTTCCCATAATCGACAACCGCCTGCGCAAACTTCAGGAGAATCAATTCGCCCTGTTCCTTATAAATGATCGAACGGCCTTTAAAGAACACGTCTACTTTCACTTTTGCACCATCCTTCAGAAACTTGATCGAGTGATTCAGTTTAAAGTTGAAATCGTGATCATCGGTGTTCGGACCCAGGCGAATCTCTTTAATTACGATCTTCGCCGTTTTGGCTTTCATTTCCTTTTGTTTCTTCTTCAGCTCATAAAGGAATTTCTTATAATCCACAACTTTGCAGACCGGCGGATTGGCGGTTGGTGAAATCTCAACCAGGTCAAGCCCAAGATTTTCCGCTATAATGAGCGCTTCTTTGAGGTTATAAATACCAGGGGTAATATTCTCTCCAACCACCCGCACTACGGGCGATTTAATGTTTTGGTTGATGCTGTGGAGATCTTCCTTTTTTTGCGGTCTTACATACCTCCTCGGATGTTGATAAGGTGTTGCTATAGGTCCTCCTTTTTTAGGGATTAGGGATTGGGGGTCAGGTTAAAAAATTAACTTAATCCTCCCAATTCCTTTTCGACTTCAGTTTTTATATAATTAATAAATTCCTCAATTTTCTGTGGGCCCAGGTCTCCATGTTGATGCCTGCGCACCGAAACGCTGCCTTCGATTTCCTCCCGTTCTCCGACTACCAGCATAAAGGGTATCTTTGAAAGTTCCGCATCGCGTATCTTTTTGCCAGTCTTTTCGTTACGGCTGTCAATCCGCGTGCGAATTTCGGAATTATTCAGCAAATTTAAAACTTTATTTGCATAATCATGATACTTCTCACTGATTGGCAGTATGATAGCCTGATCGGGAGTAAGCCAAAGAGGAAAATTCCCGGCCGTATGTTCAAGCAGCACTGCAACGAAACGTTCCATCGATCCGAAAGGTGCGCGGTGAATCATTACCGGGCGGTGCTTTTGATTGTCGGCTCCTATATATTCCAGTTCAAATCGTTCGGGGAGGTTATAATCCACCTGGATAGTTCCTAATTGCCATTTCCTTCCAAGGGCATCTTTAACCATAAAATCCATCTTCGGCCCATAGAAGGCGGCTTCGCCAGGAACGATGACGGTATTCAGATTACATTCAGCAGCAACTTCCAGGATAGCACTCTCGGCTTTTTGCCAGTTTTCATCAGATCCGATATATTTTTCTTTGTTGTTCGGATCGCGAAGTGAAATTTGTACAATAAATTCCTTAAAATCAAGGGCTCTGAAGATGAGCATTACGATGTCCATCACGCCTTTGAATTCATCTTTAACCTGTTCAGGGGTACAGAAAATATGGGCATCATCCTGGGTAAAGCCACGTACCCTGGTAAGTCCATGCAGTTCCCCGCTCTGTTCGTAACGGTACACTGTGCCGAATTCGGCGAGTCTTACCGGCAAATCCCGGTAGGAATGCGGTGCATGTTTATATATCTCGCAATGGTGAGGGCAGTTCATTGGTTTCAGGAAGAACTCTTCACCCGGGACCGGAGTGGAAATTGGCCTGAAAGAACTTTCACCATATTTCTGATAGTGTCCGGATGTCTTGTATAATTCAACATTACCAATATGCGGGCAAATTACCGGTTCATACCCTGCTTTTTTCTGAACTTTTTTCAGGAATTGTTCAAGGCGCTCACGAAGCATCGCGCCCCTGGGCAACCAGAGAGGAAGACCAAGGCCAACTTTCTGTGAGAAAGTAAAGAGCTCAAGTTCCTTTCCCAGTTTGCGATGGTCCCGTTTTTTAGCTTCCTCAAGCAGGGCAAGGTGTTCATCGAGTTCCTTCTGCTTTGGAAAGGTAATGCCGTAAATACGTGTCAGCTGCTTCCGCGTTTCATCACCACGCCAGTAAGCGCCGGCAATATTAAGCAGCTTTACAGCTTTGATAAAACCTGTATCAGGAAGATGAGGCCCGCGGCAAAGGTCTGTGAATCGACCTGATTCGTAAAAGGTAATCTGTCCGTCGGGAAGGTCATTCAGCAATTCCACCTTGTACTCATCTCCCTTTTTCGTGAAGTAAGCGATGGCATCAGCCTTTGAAACATCTTTACGGATAAATGACTGTTTTCCCCTTGCAAGTTCAAGGATCTTAGCTTCTATTTCAGGAAAGTCTTCGGATGAGATCGTGCGGTCGCCAAAGTCAATATCGTAATAAAACCCATTCTCGATATCAGGCCCGATTCCGAACTTCACCCCGGGATAAAGCTGTTCGATGGCTTCAGCCATAAGGTGAGCCGAGGAATGCCACATCGTGGATTTGCCTTCAGCATCGTTCCAGGTAAAGAGTTTAAGTGTGGAATCGGAGGTAATGGGCCTGGTGGCGTCCCAGACCTCATCATTAACTTTAGCAGCCAGCACATTACGCGCCAGTCCTTCGCTAATACTTTTCGCAACTTCCAGCCCGGTGACACCCTGGGGGTGTTCTTTTACGGAACCGTCTGGCAAAGTAATTCGGATCATTGAATACCTCTGTCAAATTAGGGGTGCAAATTTACAAATAATAACGAAGAACGCAAAGGATTGAAGAAATAATGTACAATGGACAAAATACAGGGGCTTCTGCGGGCTTTTCAAAAGACAAAATTTTATTTGATCCATCCCTGGTTTCGCTTTGCTCACTCCCTTATAATCCGGAGATCCGGAACTCAGTCCGGCGGTTATTCGCCCTGCCCTGCTCTGTATCGTTGGTATCGATGGGACGGGTGAGCCCGTAACCTTCATAGCTGAGACGGCTTGCAGCAATGCCATTCAGGATAAGAAAATCGCAGACTGCTTTCGCCCTGTTTTTAGACAGTTCGACGTTATAGGCAGCCGTACCGACGTTGTCGGTATGGCCCCCGAGTTCCACTTTGATGGTTGGGTTCTTTTTCATCAGTGCAAGCAACTTCTGAAGCTCGGTCATTGATTCGGGTTTCAGGATATACTTGTCGGTATCGAAAAAGATGTTTCTCAGGATGACCACCTCCCCTACTTTTACAGGTTTCAGGGCTATATTTTTAATAAAGGGTTTATCGATGCCATGCACGCCTTTCAGCGAGAAGTTTTCCGAATAAAAAAGATAACCGTCTTTTGAAACATTAAGCCCGTAATCCTTATCGGATGGTAAAACAAGCATGAATTCCCCGCTTACGGGATCCGAGAATGACCTGGCAACGGTCTTCCCGTCTTCGAGGTTTGTCAGTTCGAAACGGGCCTGCAGCATTTTCTTCGTATCATTGTCAGAAACAACTCCCTTGAAGTAAGTTGAACTCACGGGGCGGGCTTCCTTATACAGGGAGAATTCATAAATATCCTGGCGGCCTTTTCCTCCGAATTTGTCGGATGAAATATAGGCTTTATCGCCTTTTGAATTTACAACAAGTACTATTTCATCGGAATTAGTGTTGATAGGGTAACCGAGATTCACAGGGGTTCCCCAGCTGCTGTCGGGCTTCATCCTCGAGTAAAACAAGTCATACCCCCCCATACCCGGATGGCCCTTCGATGAAAAATAAAGAGACTGACCGTCACCATGGATAAAAGGGGTCATTTCCTCAAATGCTGTATTAATGGAATCTCCCAGGTTAACAGGCTCAGTCCAGCTTTGATCTGGCCGGAGCTCTGTTTTCCAGATATCCGAGCTTCCTTTTCCGCCCCCGCGTTTACTCGCGAAATACAAGGTCTTTCCATCCGAAGAAAAGCTGGGCTGTGAATCCCAGCTGGGTGAATTCACGACAGGACCAAGATTCTCAGGCTCTGACCAGCTGTCACCTTTCTTTTTCGACCAGTAAATATCGCAACTTCCAATGCCATCCGGCCTCTCGCATCCGGCAAAAAAAAGATACTGTCCGTCGGGAGAAATATCAAGCGCCCCTTCGTTTCCGGAAGTGTTGATAGGCGGTCCCAGGTTTACCGCCCTTTTCCATGTTGCTGAATCTGCTTTAACTGCCACATAAAAATCTTCCTCATACCCTTTCAGGTCCTGATTCTTCTCATTTCTGGGAACTTTGCGGGTAAAATAGAGAAGCGCCTCATCCGTGGTGATCGTATTTACATATTCATCAAAAGAAGTATTTATACTGTCACCCAGGTTTATGGGATTAAAAGGGACCGGATGTTCGACGGCAACTGAACCGAAACGGGCATTCGCAAGCTGAGCCACCGCTTTTTTACGTTTTATGTCAGGCACATTCCTGCCTTCAAGGTAAATCGTAAAGTCAGCTTCGGAATCCTTATAGCGGCCGAGGTACAACTCAAGTCCGCCAATAATGAAATAAAGGTTATTTGAAAAAGAAGGATTTATCCTGAGTACATTTTTATAAGAACTGATCGCTTCTGCCGGCTTTTTTAAATCTGAAAACAGGTCGCCTTTAAGGATCAGGGCTTCACAGAATAACGAATCGGCCTGCAGAGCCAGGGTGACTTCTGTAATAGCCCTTGGGTAATCGCGTTTCTGATATGCCTGCATCGCTTCATCGAAAGCCTTCAAAGCTTTTTTATTGACTGTGGATAGCTGGGTTCCGGGAGTCTGGGCAAAAGTCACGCTTGCAAGGAGAAGAAGGACGGTGATAAGATTGCGGCGCACGGATTTGGGTTGGGGATTAAGGATTAGGGATTAGGGGGTTGGGGATCAGTTATCACTCATAACTCATAACTATCTTTACGGTATCCTCATGTATTTATGGCTTTGCAATGAGATAACCCAACGGGGGTTCCGCTTGATATAACTGATGATCAAAGGCATTGTTGTATTTCTTTGGCTCCATTCCGGCTGAAGGTATAACCTGCAGCCCATCCTCACCTTTTTCATATTTTCTTCCGCCCAAATGAAATCATCAGCATCCCTGATGATCACCTTTAGCTCATCAGCCTTTAAAAAAAAATCATCCAGAGGCGGGCTGTTTTTTTTCGGAGAAAGACATATCCAGTCAGGGGTTCCGCTTAAAGGCTGTGAACCGGAGGTTTCAATAAAGATTTTTATACCGCGTTTTCTAAGTCCCTGCGAAAGATATCCGAGGTTGTAGTTCAGGGGTTCACCTCCTGTAATGACAACAGCTTTTGCAGGGTACTGAACCGCCCTCGCAATAACCTCATCTGTGTTAACCGGGGGATACAGCCGTGCATCCCAGCTTTCCCTGATGTCGCACCAGCTGCAACCTACATCGCATCCTCCGATACGAATGAAATACGCTGCCTGCCCTGTATTAAATCCTTCACCCTGGAGAGTGTAAAATTCTTCCATTACGGGAAGGAGTTTTCCCTCGGACAATAAACTATCAGCAGTGTTATCCAAAAGGTTTATCTGATTTCTTTTTTTGAAGCTTTCAGCGTATTCATGAGCAGTGAAACGATGGTCATCAAACCCACGCCGCCGGGCACAGGAGTTATGGCAGAACATTTTTTCGAAACCTCATCGAACAGTACATCTCCCTTGAGCCTGAAGCCGGATTTTGTATCCTTTGACGGAACCCGGTGAATTCCCACATCAACAACGACTGCATCCTGTTTCACCATATCCGCAGTCACAAATCCTAATTTACCCATGGCAACGATTAAAATATCTGCATCAAGTGCATACTTTTTAATGTTTTTTGTGTAGCTATGGCAAAGAGTCACAGTGGCATTCGCAGTTTTTGCTTTTCTTGAGAGCATCAGGCTGATCGGGGTACCTACGATGTTGCTTCGGCCAAGGACAACGACATGTTTCCCTTCGGTTTCAATATTGTATCGTTCGAGCAAAGTCATGATACCAAGGGGCGTTGCAGGAAGAAAAGCAGGAAGGTTCAGCATCATGCGGCCTGTGTTGACCGGATGAAAACCGTCTACATCCTTCATAGGGTTAATCCTTTCAATGATCTTCTGTTCACTGATATGCTTCGGAAGGGGCAACTGAACTATAAAACCGTCAACATCATTGTCATTGTTCAGAAAATCGACGACTTCCAGCAGGTTTTTCTCACTGAAGTTTGCGGGGTACCTGTAAACGGAAGATGTAAAACCGACTTCTTTGCAGGATTTTTCCTTATTGGTAACATAAGTCTGGCTGGCGGGATCTTCTCCTACCAGCACAGCGGCGAGGTGAGGCGCAGGTTTCCCTTTATCAAGGAAATCCTTTTTAACTTCCCTGGCGATTTCCGATTTGATCTGTTCCGATAATGTTCTGCCGTCGAGGAGGATCATAGGGTGGAAATTTAATTTTGGCGCATATTCCGCATGACATTGGCCATGTTGCGGCCTTTGTTTGCCGTCACCATTTTCATCATTTTACGGGTATCATCGAATTGCTTGATCAGCTTATTCACATCCTGTATCGTAGTGCCCGACCCTGCTGCAATCCGTTTTCGCCTGGCACCGTTCAGAAGAGTCGGATCGGCCCTTTCGGAAGGAGTCATTGAACAAATGATCGCTTCGATATCTTTGAAGGCATTATCGTCGATTTCGAGGTCGCGGATGGCTTTACCCATTCCCGGCAACATCCCCAGAAGGTCTTTCACATTCCCCATCTTCTTGATCTGCTTGATCTGAGCAAGGAAATCATCAAAATTGAACTGGTTCCTGGCAATCTTTTTCTGAAGTCTCTTCGCTTCTTCCTCGTCGAATTGTTCCTGGGCTTTTTCGACAAGGGATACGATATCGCCCATTCCCAGGATACGGTCGGCCATTCGTTCGGGATAGAACACATCCAGGGCATCCATTTTCTCCCCGATACCCACGAATTTTATCGGTTTGTTAACCACCGATTTGATACTGAGAGCTGCCCCGCCGCGTGTATCACCGTCAAGCTTCGTCAGCACCACCCCGTCAAAATCAAGTCGGTCGTTGAAGGCTTTCGCCGTATTCACTGCATCCTGGCCGGTCATTGAGTCGACAACGAAAAGGATCTCATGAGGATTAACTGCTTGTTTGATGTTGAATATTTCATCCATCATGGCCTCATCAATTGCCAGTCGCCCTGCAGTATCAATGATGACTACATTATGGCCGTAATCCTTTGCATAGGAGATACCATGCCTGGCAATTTTAACAGGGTCTTTGCTGTCGTCTTCGGTAAATACTTTCACATCAACCTGTTCACCCAGAACTTTAAGCTGGTCAATAGCGGCCGGACGGTAAACATCACCGGCAATGAGTAAAGGAGTCCTGCCCCTCTTCGTTTTCAGGTAATTTGCCAGTTTGGCGGCGAATGTCGTTTTACCTGACCCCTGAAGTCCGGCAATAAGGAAGACAGCGGGGTCGCCTTTCAGATTGATCTCGGTTTTCTGGCCTCCCATCAGTTCGACGAGTTCATCGTGAACAATCTTGACCATAAGCTGACCGGGAGATACTGCGGTAAGAACATTCTCACCAAGGGCCTTTTCTTTGACCTGGTCGGTGAATTGTTTGGCTATCTTAAAACTGACATCGGCGTCAAGCAGGGCTTTACGGACATCTTTCAGAGTCTCAGCAACATTAATCTCCGTGATATGCCCGTGGCCTTTGAGGACCTTAAAGGCCGTTTCGAGTTTGTCACTTAGTCCTTCAAACATCGGAATTACTTTTGGGGTGCAAAGGTATGAAAAAAACCGAAAGGCGAAAAGCGAAAAGCGAGCTTTTTACACGGAGGGCATTACATTCTTTCAGGACTTTCTATACCCAGTAAATTAAGTGACTTCCTGATCACCGAAGCGGTAAATACCGAAAGCATAAGCCGTAGCTGCCTGAGCCCGGGATTTTCCTCTTTCAATACAGGGATCTCCTGATAAAACTGATTATACTTTTTTGCCAGTTCATAAACATAATTTGCAACAATTGCCGGGTTCAGCTCATCAGCTGCCTGCGAGACGACCTGGGGATAGATCATCAGAGATTTTATGGTTTCCTTTTCTGATGGCATCAGTGAAAAGCCGGTCAGAATCGTATCTTTCCCGGGCAGTTGCGACATCACGGATGCTTTTGAAATAAGGGAATTGATCCGGGCATAAGTATACTGAATAAAAGGCCCGGTATTGCCGTTGAAATCAATTGACTCTTTCGGATCGAAAAGCATATTTTTCCTGGGATCGACCTTCAGAATATAATATTTCAAAGCTCCCAGTCCGATGGCTTCAAATAGTTTTTCAGCTTCCTTCCCGGGGAAACCGCCGGCCTTGCCAAGCTTGATGGTCATGTCAGCCGCCGTGGTGTACATCTCTTCCATCAGGTCATCGGCATCAACTACTGTACCTTCCCTTGATTTCATCCTGCCTTCAGGAAGTTCAACCATTCCGTAAGAAAGATGATAGATCGAAGGGGCATAGGGCTTATTCAGCTTAAGCAGTATCCTTTTCAGCACATCAAAATGGTAATTCTGTTCATTGCCTACAACATAGATCATCCGCGATGGATGATAATCATCATATCGTATCTGGGCTGTTCCCAGGTCCTGGGTCATATATACCGATGTGCCGTCCGATCGCAAGAGCAGTTTTTCATCCAGGCCTTCCGAAGTCAGGTCAATCCATATACTTTGATCCTCATGCTTTCGCAATACTCCTTTTGCGAGACCCTCAACTACGAGCTCCTTGCCCGAGAGGTAAGTGTCGCTTTCATAATATATGTGATCGAATTCAACCCCCAGCCTATTATAAGTTACTTCAAAACCCTCGTAAGCCCACCCGTTCATGAGTTTCCAAAGATTTACAGTCTCCCGGTCCCCGTCTTCCCATTTCCTCAGGATCTCCCTTGCTTCAATCATCAGGTGTGAAAGCTGACCGGCTTCATCCTCAGTAATTCCTTTTTCAATGAGGTCTTTGATCTCTTCCTTATATTTTTTATCGAAAAGCACATAATACTTACCAATGAGCTTGTCACCCTTCATACCTGAAGATGCCGGAGTTTCGCCGTCTCCCCATTTCATGTATGCCAGCATGGATTTACAGATGTGGATTCCGCGATCGTTGACCAGGTTCACTTTGATAACAGGAAAACCGCTGGCTGTAAGGATCTGCGACAATGAGTGTCCGAGCAGGTTATTCCGGATATGCCCGAGGTGGAGAGGTTTATTCGTGTTGGGTGAACTGTATTCAAGAACCACCTTTTCTTCGCTTAAGACAGGACAAACACCGAACTCATCCCTGTTATAATTCTCTGAAAGGAAAGAGATCCAGAATTCATCAGACATTATAAGATTAAGAAAACCTTTAATGACCTTGTATGAGCTGATTTCGGAAAGTTCTTTCAAGAGCATCCCGCCAAGTTCCGAGGCAGTTTGCTCAGGGCTCTTACGGGAGAGTTTCAGCAGAGGGAATACAACCAGGGTGTAGTCGCCTTCTATCTCTTTCTTTGTTCTTTCGATTGTTAGAAGGGATAAATCAAACCCCGGTCCATACAATTTGCTGATGGCATTGTCAGTGGCAGCAAGAAGGCGTTTTTCGAACATCAGATTTAATATTTTTTGCAAAAGTAGCGTTTTTTGGTTTTGTTTAATTACCCAAATATCAATACCTTTGCAAAAAACGGGACAACATTATAACACACACTATATGACGAAAAAAAATGTAATTATTATCGGCGCGGCCGGAAGAGATTTTCACAATTTCAACACGTATTATCGCGACAACGCGAATTTCAATGTAGTAGCCTTTACAGCTGCACAGATCCCCGATATTGACGGGAGGAAATATCCTGCTGCCCTGGCCGGAAAACTTTATCCCAAAGGCATTCCGATCTTTGCAGAAGCTGAGTTACCCTCGCTCATCAGGAAATTCAACGTTGATATCTGCAATTTTGCATACAGCGATGTCCCCTATGCAAGGGTTATGAACATTAGTGCAGTTGTGAACGCAGCCGGGGCCAACTTCCTGCTGCTGGGTCCCAAAGATACCATGATTAAAAGCACAAAACCTGTGATCGCTGTCGGAGCCACACGTACAGGTTGCGGAAAAAGCCAGACTTCCCGCCGGATTATTGAGATCCTTATGGCGAAGGGGCTTAAAGTAGTAGCAATTCGTCATCCTATGCCGTACGGAGACCTTGTTGCCCAGAAGGTGCAGCGTTTTGCTACTGTAAAAGACCTTGCAAAACATAAATGCACCATTGAGGAAATGGAAGAATATGAACCCCATGTTGTCAGGGGCAATGTGATCTATGCCGGGGTTGATTACGAAGCTATTCTCCGCGCTGCTGAGAAAGACCCGAAGGGATGTGATGTGATCCTCTGGGATGGCGGCAATAACGACTTTCCCTTTTACAAGCCTGACCTTATGGTCACTGTCGCCGACCCCCATCGCCCCGGCGCTGAAGTTGGTTACTATCCGGGCGAAGTGAATATCCGGATTGCCGATGTGGTTGTTTTGAATAAGATTGACTCAGCTTCCATCGAGAATATCACAATAGTTCGTAATAACATCAGGAAACTCAACCCTCTTGCTATCGTGGTTGACGGAGCTTCTCCGATACGGGTTGATAATCCGGAGATCATCCGCGGAAAAAGAGTATTGGTAATTGAGGATGGCCCTACACTGACACATGGCGAAATGAAGATAGGCGCCGGCATAGTTGCCGCCCAGAAATACGGCGCTGCCGAGATCGTTGACCCGAGGCCTTTCGTGGTTGGCAAACTGGCCGAAACATTCCGTATCTATCCGAATATAGGCACTCTCCTGCCCGCCATGGGATATGGCGAACAACAGGTCAAAGACCTCGAAGCCACAGTCAACAAAACAAAGTGTGATTCGGTCATCATTGCCACGCCCATTGATCTCAACCGCCTGATCAAGATAAAGAAACCCAATACCAGGGTTTATTATGATCTCCAGGAAATCGGCCAACCCGATATGGTTGGAATCCTGAATGATTTTTTAAAGAAGAATAAAATCAAATAATTAAAAAAATCCCGTTCATACGGGATTTTTTTTTGATATTTGTTCATGCTTAAACATCGATTGTATGAAGAATAAAAGTTTAGTATCCATCAATGATTTCACGAGGGAGGAACACATCCATATCCTGGACCTGGCAGGAGCTTTTGAACGGCGCCCCAAACAGCACATTCTCGAAGATTACGTTGTTGCAACCTTGTTTTTCGAACCTTCAACACGTACACGGCTCAGTTTCGAAAGCGCCGCAACCAGGCTTGGAGCCCGGGTGATCGGTTTTTCCGAGCCGGGCAGTTCAAGCGTGCAAAAAGGCGAATCCCTCAGAGACACCATAAGGACCGTAAGTAATTATGCCGATATTATTATCATGAGGCATCCCAGGGAAGGCAGCGCCAGGTTTGCCAGCGAGGTGAGCCGGGTGCCGGTGATCAATGCAGGCGACGGGGCAAACCAGCATCCGACACAGACCCTGCTCGACCTGTATTCGATCAGGAAAACCCAGGGGACACTCGATAATCTTAACATAGCATTTGTGGGAGACCTTAAGTACGGACGTACAGTTCATTCGCTTACTATGGCGCTCTGCAATTATAATACCACCTTTCACCTGGTTTCACCGGCTGAGCTGAAATTACCCAGTTCAGTTAAAATTCATATCAAAGAGCGTAACCTTGCGTATCACCAGTATACCGACATGAGCGAAGTCATCCCGAAAGTGGATATCTTGTATATGACCCGGATACAGAAAGAAAGGTTCCAGGATCCTATGGAATATGAAAAGGTAAAGAATTCGTACATTCTCAGGAACAACCTTCTCGATAATGCAAAATCAAACCTGAGGATACTGCATCCTTTGCCAAGGGTCAATGAGATCACATATGATGTTGACGACAACCCAAAGGCCTATTATTTCACGCAGGCCCTTAACGGGGTTTTTGTACGCCAGGCAATTCTGGCAGCTATACTTGGAGTGGTTGAATAATAAAAGCAGGAATTATGGAAAATACAGAACAAAGAAAAGAATTAAAAGTATCGGCAATTGAAAACGGTACCGTAATAGATCATATCCCTGTTCAGAGTGTTTACCAGGTACTGAGGATACTCAACCTGATGGAGTACAACGATCAGATCCTGATTGGCACTAACCTTGAAAGCCAGAAAATGGGTAAGAAAGGGATCATCAAGGTCAGCAACAAATTCTTCAAAAGTGATGAAATCAATAAGATCGCCCTTGTTGCCCCTTCTGCAACTCTTATCCTTATCAAGAACTTCAGTGTTAGCGAGAAAAAGAAGGTAGAGATCCCGTCAAAAGTGGAAAAAATAGTCAAGTGCTTTAACCCCAACTGTATAACCAATGTCGAAGATGTGATTACCCGGTTTGATGTGGTTAATAAGGATGAGTTAAAGCTGCGTTGCCATTATTGCGAAAAAATTACAGCAAGAGATACGATGGCATTCAAATAAACGTTTTTTCGTTATGAAGCCTTTTTTGGTTCTTTTGTTCTCCCTGACAATAATTCTCCAATGTGTCGGACAGGCGGTTGATATTATGCCAAAGGGTGCGGTTGAAAAGGATACTTCAGGCATACAAAAATCAAAGCCGTTCGGGGGATTTCATCAGATTAAAAAACCTGAATATCATGTCTCTGCCGGGATGGATTTCTTTACCGCTTCCGGTTATGGCTCAGGGTTTACAGAATATGTGACCCCCAGCGTCAGTTATGCACTTGGGAAGAGATTTATCTTGAGCGGAGGGATCTCCGTTGCCAACACTAATTATTTCAATGCTCGTCCTCTTTATTCCGGGGATATCTTTGAGCCATACAGTGGAAATTATACGAGTATTACGGTGTTTGCTGCCGGAACGTATTTCGTAAGCGACCGCCTTACGATCAGCGGCGCGTTTTATAAGGAGATCCCGCTTGCCGGGAGATCGATCGCTTATGCGCCTTATAGTTATAACGCAGGCCAGGGTTCACAGGGTTTTAATGTGAATGCCCAGTACAAGTTGGGCAAGCATGTATTTATACAGGCTGGTTTTGAGATGAACCAGGGCCGGGATCCATACAACCTCAACCCATTCGCTCCTGCACATAATCATGGTATCGAAGGCCTCAACTGGGGAGGGCTTCCTCAGACCATGTACAACATTTTTTCCCCCCAGCCCTGAAATATATGCTGTTTTTTTCTTCCCGCCATGGGCAGTTTGCTATTTCCCGGTAAAATGATCTGAAATATATTTCAGGGCTTCGCTTACTGCGAGGGCAATGGTGCCGGGGCCTACTCGCACATAAAATTCCTCTTCGAAACCTGGTTGTCTCAGGAATACAGGCCTGCCTGAACGGTTGCACCTGACCGTGCATACTGTCTTACCTTCTGCAGGTTCAAGCTTCGTTTGTATGTTCGGGCTCACGTCGGTGCCGAAGGAAGTCCTGATGAGAGTCCATAAGTGAAGTAGAAATTTATCGGTATTCGGGAAACGGTCACTCTCAATCCCTTCGACACTCCCGTCGTCCCTTACTCCGATGAGCAGTATCCCGCCGCTTGAATTTAAAAAGGCAGAGATCGTCTTCAGGCAGGCCCGTTCTATCTGCTGGTTTGTTTTCCCGGCTTTCAGGTCCCATCTCAATGTGGACTTAAATTCAAGATCATATCCTTCCCCCTTCCCGATAATGCCTGCAATGCCTTTCAAACGTACAGGTTTATATGAATCAAGAAATTGAAGGGCTTTCTGTACATCATCAAGGATCAAAGGTACAATGGTCAGAAATTCAGAACGTCCTGCACTGACCCGGGGGACAGAAAAGGGCGAAATGGCCGTGGCCTCAGCCATCCGAAAATGAATCGATGAAAGCCCGTTCACATATTCCATTCCGTTAAGATATCCGCAGACAAGTAACATAGGTAAAACCACTCCCGAATGATGAGTTAAGGAAAGGAGGTTGACGATTGTTCTCTGATGATCAGGGAGCCCTGAATAAACGTTTTTTATAAAACCATTCCAGTCGGTAATTTTTTTCCCATTCAGCGTGGTTTCCCTGAAATCAATGCAAAAGAGCGAAAAAGCCTCCAGCGCCCCGCTCACACCCCAGAACATCATATTGAAAAGCACAGGATCTTTATCCGGAAGCGACTCCAGGGAACCCCCGGAACTGATCTCGCCTGCAGTAATGCTTCCCTTCCTGAGCTGAATAAAGGGGTCACAGCTGCACAGTTCATCAAACTGATCGAGAAAGGGATCCTTCCCCGAACCAAGAAAATCAGTATTTGCCGACTGAAGGGCGAAAAAGCAGATTTTCTCATCAGTGATCATATTCAGCAGGCAGGATTCAATGATCAGTTGCTTGAGAACCCTCTGGTTCCCGGTTTTGATCTCATTTCCTCCGGCTGTTAGTAAAGGTTTGTTATTATAATAGACAAGGTGATCATCATCTGACATCACCAGGTCGATCATTCCGGCATTCACGGGCGATATTCTCATTGCACTGACAAGGGTTGAAGAAATACAACGAAAAATGAATTGTCAAAACTATGAAATTTCCGGCTGATGTTGATTTTCCGTTTTTTATGTTTATATTTATAATCTTTGTAATTGATTATGATGACAATGGTAATATTTTCGGATTGCATGGTACATTGCAGGACATAACCGCACAAAAGCTTGCAGAAGAGGCCTTGCAGAAGAGCGAAAAAACTTTACTGGTCTGTGATTTCTAACAGAACTTAAAAAACTATGGGATTCTGGATTAATCTTCCCATATCGGATAGTTAAAAGTGGATATGTTGATCCCATTGCTGTTTCCAAAAAATTGAAGAACTTTGCTGAAGTGAGAACGATTTACACCGTATTTATTGCCATAGGGTTTTGCCTGGTATTGGCCGGCAATTCCTGCATGTCCCATTCAAAGAGAAAATCAGTAAAAGGCAGCGAAATCCAGCTTCACGGTGCTATTAACCAGCACAGTCACATGCCTTTCGACAGTAACCTGCTGATCACCTTCTACCGTAACTATCCCAAACTGGACAAATACGAAGATGAAGTTTTAATGGTTTACAGGCAACACCGGTTCAACCAGATCTGGTTTGACAAGCATGGGGTTGTGGAGTTTGGCCAGACGCTTTATGGCAAGGTTAAAGACCTTGAAGCAGAGGGGGTTTCAGCCAGATTTCCATATGATGAAACAATTGACGGTGTGTTCGATAATGAAGTGGAAAATTCCCTCTCACCGATAGAAACCGAACTGATGCTGACCAACCTTTATCTTTTTTATGCAGGTAATGTCTATAAAGGGCTCGATGATTCCACCACCACGGCCATGGGCTGGCTGCTGCCCCGCAAACAGGTCTCCTTTAATGCTTTGCTGGATTCGGTCATGTCGGATCCGACGCTTATCAACCGCGACGACAGCGTTTTATTCAACCAGTACTACAAGCTTAGGGATGTTTTGCAAAAGTATCGTGAAATTGAGAAAAAGGGGGGATGGAAACCCATTGACCCGGATCCGGGGAACAGATCCTACAAGCCGGGCGACTCGGCAAAAGCGATCCGGCAGATAAGAGAAAGGCTTTTTATAACAGGTGATTTAAAGAGCAACAATAAGAGCGAGAAATATGATCCTGAATTGCTTATTGCTGTGACTGCGTATCAGCTTCATAACGGGAAGATACAGGATATGGATATAAGTCCTGATCTCATCAGATCAATGAATGTTGCGGTTGGTGAACGCATCAAACAGATCATCGTAAACATGGAACGATGCCGTTGGATCTCACCCGAATTTGCAAAAGCCAGGGAGTATATCGTCGTTAACATTCCCTCATACCGTTTAAACTTTATACGCGGGGGGAAAAGTGCATTTGAATCCCCTGTGGTAGTCGGAAAGAATACAACAAAGACGGTAATTTTCAACGGGATGCTGAGCTATATCGTATTCAGCCCATACTGGAACCTGCCGAAAAGCATCATCGATAAAGAGGTTAAGCCAGGAATAAAAAAGAATAAGAATTACCTGGCAGCCCACAACATGGAGTGGAACAACGGGCAGGTGCGCCAGAAGCCCGGAAAGAACAATTCGCTTGGGCTTGTGAAGTTCATCTTTCCGAACTCAAATGATATCTATATGCATGATACACCTGCCAAAAGCCTTTTTGAAAAGGAAAGCAGGGCATTCAGCCATGGCTGCATACGTGTGGGGAAACCCAGGGATTTTGCGATTGAAATTCTCAGGGATGACCCGGAATGGACCCCGGCAAAAATTGACGCTGCGATGCAAGCGGGAAAAGAAACAAGCTATTCATTAAAAAAGAAGATCCCCGTGTATATAGCTTACCTCACCGCCTGGGTTGATCCCAGGGGAGAGATCAACTTTTATGAGGACATTTATGAGAAGGACGAGCTTTTAACTGAATTGCTGGTCAGTGAATGACGGAAGCTCCTTTATTTCTGTTTGATCACATCAATGCATTTGTAAAACCGTTTTTTATATCCTTTAGAGCCAAGGTCGCTGATAGTTACGCTCATCGCCTTGCCGGAAGAAGCATGAATAAACCTGGATTTCATGCCGTTCGCCTCGCAGATGATGCCAACGTGACCAATATGTTTCTGGTCTTTATACCCGTATAAAACAAGCACGTCGCCAACCTTGAACTCTTCGGGTTTTAAAGCTTTTCCGAATGTTTTGTAATCCCCGGAGCTACGCGGCAGGATAATCCCGAAATGACTGAATACAAATTTTACATAACCCGAACAATCAAACCCTTTTTCAGGGTCCATGCCGGATTTCCGGTAAGGTGTGCCAACGTATAGTTTTGCATAATCAGCCAGGGCCTTCCTGTCGACGGCCGGATGCGCTTTTTCAGGACCGGGATTTATTGACTTCTGCCCTTTCACTTGTGCAAACAAGGCAATGGTTAACAGAAGGATAAAAGACAGTATTGAATTTTTTTTCAGCATTCCCGGGAAAGAATCTCCTGGTAAAGATACAAAACCGAGACATCTCATTGGTTTCTTAACAAGAAGTGAATTCTATAAAACGACCGTCCTGGCGATCCCCATCAAGATGATTTTCTGACTTGTTTTCATATTCTTACGAATTAAGTTTTATTGCTTAATCCGGTTTGATATGCAAAGATGATACAGGAAACAGGAAAAGTTAATGGCTTTTTTTACCCAAATGAAATCCCTCCCCAAATAAGTCCCTTCCCTCCCCTTCGCCTTAAGGGAAAGGGGACAGATCGAGACGTTCAGCACAGATCAACGAAAACCGGCAGAGGGTTAGAGGCTCTGGTTTTTCCACTCCTGACCGACATCAGGGATTAATCGCAGCACTCATTGTCTTCACGGAGGAGGGAGTTAATTCCCGCGGCATAATAAAATGAAATATTTACCCTTTTCCCACTTCGCTTTCAGCCCATATCTTCCCTCCATGCTTTTCAATAAACTCTTTACAGATGATTAAACCAAGACCTGTGCTTGGTTCCCCTTCAGTACCTTTGCGGTTAATATTTTCATTAAGATTAAAAAGTTTAGGGATCATTTCATCGCTTAATCCAATGCCTGTATCACGGATGCTCAATTCAATATTATCATGTTCGGTTTTACTCACAGAAAGGTAAATCTTGCCGCCTGAAGGTGTAAATTTCACAGCATTCGAGGCCAGATTACGAATGATGGTCTGGATCATTTGAATGTCGGCCCAAACTACAAGATCATCAGGAGCTTCATAAACAAACTTAATCTTTTTTTTAAGGGCTGAATCCATTGCCGGTCTGAGGGACTCGGATATTATAGGTAAAAGCGAAAATTGTTCAGGATTAAAATTAATGACACCCCTCTGTAGAAGTGACCATTCAAGAAGGTTTTCGATCAGATAGAAGAGATTGGGAAGTCTCGATAGTTTATCTTAAAACAATATCGCGCACAAACGCGTTTTTGCGTATTTACGCGATATTTTTCAGAAACAAACAACAAATGTCCCCCACTCTCTTTCCGGATATTCCTTCTTCAGATATAAATTCTTTTTCTTTACTTTCATTTTCAGATAGATAGTTGACAGAAACCGAACAATGTCCTTTTTTGTTCAACAACGGCCCACTCTTTGCATTGTATTCAATCCGGAACAGGAGTTCTACACTTCAAAAAAAAGACAAATGAACACGTTCAAATGTCCCAAATGTGGCACTTTAAGGAATGGGAATGATAAATTTTGCTTTCTGTGCGGACAACCGCTGAACTGTGACCTGCCGACATGCGGGGAAACATGGCGGTTTTTATCTGATTACAGGCATTTTCCTGGTGTTGTCATAAACATGACCAGGGAGGAATTCAAACTCGCATACCGAAAGAGACCGCCAAGAAGTCATTAAGTTAAAGGGAGAGTGCATTGAGGGTTTTAATGTTATCCCTTTTCAAGGGGGCTAATGAAAGTTTCCGATCCCGGAAAGCATTTGAGTAGTTTTATTGTGGGGTGAAAATTAGATTAGAATTTTCCGAATACGACAGACTTTAAACTTCTTTAAACAATAAATTCCCTCAGGTTCTTTTCCCTTAACGCCCCCCCCTTTTCAACCTATTCCACTGTAATTTCCTCTTGATATCCAGGGACATATAGATTATCTTTACCATTCAAGTTATTATTAAATGAGGAATATACTCAACGATATCAAGGGCAAAGCGTCATTCCGCAGCTACGGTGTGACCTTTTATTATCAAGGCTGGTATTGATAGTCCTGGCATCCTCCTTTGTTCCTTTGATACATCCATGCTGAGCATCCCATCTTTCGGACTCAATAAACAGATGTGTCGTTAGATCTATCCTATTCCCGTTTACGGTAATCCTCATATAAATTGGAGAATCGCCGGTTTTTCTCTTCATACTCCTTCTTAGATAAAAGAGAATTGATAAAGTATTTTCCATATATCCTCTATTTATTGCACCCTTTTAGATATAAAATTACAAAAAATGAATGGTTTTCAAAATAAAATTCACGTTTTAAGTGACTAATTATTAACAATTTGTATCAAATTCGGTGCATATTTTCCATGCAAAAACACATGCACCGAATTATGCACCTTTTATTTGATTTTCTTTGAATATTTTGGCTGGGGAGAAAAAATAAAAACCGCCTAAAACATTGATTTTAAGCGGTTTTCATGTATTTTGATACAACTTCTGCGGAGAGACAGGGATTCGAACCCTGGGACCCCCTTACGAGGGTCAACGGTTTTCGAGACCGCCCCATTCGACCGCTCTGGCATCTCTCCGGTAGAACGAGGCAGCAAAAGTAGAAATAATTCGGGTAATTTCGGCCAGGGACTCAGTCATCCAGTTTAAATAAACTTTCCATTACACTTATGATGTCCTTGCGCTCAAATGGTTTTGCGATGAAATCATTAAATCCGGCTTTAAGGAAATTATCCCGGTCTTCCCGGCCTGCAAACCCGGTAACCGCCACAACAGGAAGGGTCTCATTCCCCGACTGTTTCCTGATCTCATGCATGGCCTGGGTTCCGTCCATTCCCTGTCCGAGGTTAATATCCATAAAAATTACATCAATCTTTTCTCTCCTGGTCACTTCAATAGCAGCTTTTCCTGTTTGAGAAAAAAAGAGATGGCAGTATTTCTTAATATGTTGCATCAATAAGTTGCTATTGACCATATTGTCTTCAACGATCAGCACGTTGGGTAATTTTTTCCTTGCTGATTTGGATTTCCTTTTGCCTGGAGCTTCAGGCAAGGGTATAGGTTGCGAAGAGATTACTGCCGGGGGTGACGTGTTTGGGATTTCATCAACCAGCGGCATGGCAAAACTGTAAATACTGCTGTTTTCGAGCATCTGCATCAGCCTCCTGGCTGAAGTAAGGATCTGCTCCGTTTTCCACCGCAGATCAGGATCTGTAATTTCTTCAAGCAGGATCTCTGTAAAGCCGAGTATCCCGTTCATTGGTGTGCGGATGGCATGATCGAGCCTGTTCCAGAGGGGAGGAATTGCCTGAATACCTGCTTCCCGGGCTTTCAGATCTTCGGCCAGCATCTCCTCGATCATTCCACGGATCAACTCGGAAACCGCCCTTGCATCCCTTTTACCATTTACTGCTTCGAGAAAACCGAAAATCGCCTGAACTAGTTTTGCATTACTATTATCATCCATGCAGGCTATCAAGTAATTAGCGGAGAAAGAGGGATTCGAACCCCCGGAGGTATGAGCCTCAACGGTTTTCAAGACCGCCGCAATCGACCACTCTGCCATTTCTCCGGGAGCAAAATTAAAACAATTTTCCGAACCGGCAAGAAGGGCTTTGGCATTCTGAAGATATGGATTCAGCTTTCAGACTCCCTGTTTTGCAGAATTTTCTTGTAAAATCGTGTAATTTTCAATATATTTGTATAGGATTTATAAAATCATACCCCAAATACTTTTAATTGCAACTAGAAACCTGATGTTATGAAAAAGACCTTACTCCTATTGATTACTGCCGGTTTAATTCTGGCAGGATCATCTGCTTCGGCAAAGAATCTCTGGGCTTATCTTACATATACGACATTCAACTCCCCCGAAGGGCCTTATGTTGAAACTTACCTGAGCATCGCCGGGAACAGTGTGAAATGGAGCAAACAAGCCGATGGCAAATATAAAGCCGTTGTCAATGTGCTCATGACATTCAAGGATAAGACCGGCATCAAAGCCTTTAAAAAATATGAGTTGAACAGCAACGAGATGGCCGATACTGCTAATCTTAATTTTCAGTTCATCGACCAGCAGAGGTTTAAGCTCGCGAACGGAACATACAATTTCGAAATCCAGGTATCAGATAAAAACAAGAGTGCCTTGGCATCGCCATATACCCAGAATATTGTAGTGGATTTTCCTGCCGACAAACCATCGATGTCGGGTGTTGAGATGGTAAAGAGCTTTACAAAAACAGACATGCCTACAACTCTTACCAAAAGCGGGTATAATCTTGTCCCGAACATCTATAATTTTTATAACGGGCCCGATGCCAACCTGGGGTTTTATGCTGAACTGTACGGACTTGACAAAGCAGTTCCTCAGGATCAGAAGTTCCTGGTCTGCTATTATATTGAATGTTTTGAAAATAATCTGAAGCTTAACGATTTTGCGAAAGCTAAGAAAGAAACTCCCAAAGCAGTGAATGTATTGCTGGCCGACTTCAATATCAAAGACCTTGCAACAGGGAATTACAATCTTGTGGTTGAAGCCAGAAATGCAAATAATGAAGTTTTACTTTCGAAGAAAGTTTTCTTCCAGAGGACCAATCCGAATGCAACATATTCACTTACCCAGATTGCGTCAACGGTCATTCAGGGAACTTTTGCAGAGAAGATCACATCTGCAGATTCGCTGAAAGAGTTTATCAACAGCCTGTATCCTATCTCCACAGGATATGAGAAGGACTTCATAAGATTCCAGTTAAACAAATCGGACCTCCCCACATTGCAGAAGTATTTTTATTCTTTCTGGCAGGAGAGGAGTTCAGCTGAGCCTGAAAAAGCCTGGCTGGCATACAAGGACCAGGTTAAGGTGGCCCAGGCCAACTTCAGCACGACGATCAAGAGAGGCTATCAGACAGACCGGGGCCGAGTTTTCCTTGAATACGGCCCCCCGAATGCAAGAGAAGGGCATTATGCAGAACCCAATACATATCCTTATGAGATCTGGCAATATTATACCCTGAATAACAGTCAGAGAAACAAGAAATTTGTTTTCTACTCTCCTGATATGGTTACGGCTGATTTCATCCTGCTTCATTCTGATGCGATCGGAGAACAGTACACGCCTACATGGAAAGTATTTTTGAGAAATAAGATGACCGCACCTGTTGACATCAGTGAAACACAGGTTGTCAATGTATGGGGTGATTTCTCGGAAGATTCATGGGACTTGCCCACCACCAATCTCTGACAGGAACCTATATTGCCCGTCATTTCTTTCTTCCGCTAAGGATTTATTCTTACTTTTGAACCTTAAATTAATCCTTATTTTTCGTTTGTAACGTGCGAGTCGCGGTAGTAATACTTAACTGGAACGGGAAAAATTTTCTTGAAAAATTCCTCCCTGCATTGATACAGCACATTGAACCTGATACAGGTATCATTGTTGCTGACAATGATTCTACCGACGACTCCCTTGAATTCCTGAGAACAAATTACCCCCAGATCCGGGTCATCCAGAATCCTGATAACGGGGGGTTTGCAAGGGGTTATAACCTTGCCCTGAGGCAGGTTGAAGCAGAATATTATATTCTCCTTAACTCCGATATTGAAGTAACCGAGAACTGGATCAGGCCGGTCATTGAGATCATGGACAGTGACCCGGCAATTGGAGCCTGCCAGCCGAAAATCCGCTCTTATCTTGAACCTAAGAAGTTCGAATATGCAGGCGCAGCCGGGGGGTTCATCGACAAATATGGTTATCCCTTCTGCAGGGGAAGGATGTTCCTGCAAATTGAAGAAGACCACGGGCAATACGACGATGTTCATGAAATATTCTGGGCTTCGGGCGCCTGTTTGTTTGTAAGGTCAAAACTTTATCATGAACTAGGTGGTTTCGATGAGGATTTCTTTGCCCATATGGAAGAAATTGATTTCTGCTGGAGGATGAACAATGCCGGGTATAAAATTATGTATTGTCCAGATTCAACAGTATTTCATATAGGCGGGGGCACATTGCCCAAAATCTCATGGAGAAAAACCTACCTGAATTTCAGGAATAATTTTATCCTGCTGTATAAGAATCTCCCCGATTCCTGGCTGGTACGGGTATTTGTTGTGAGGCTTCTGCTTGACGGTGTTGCTGCAATGAAGTTTCTGATCCAGGCTGGTTTTAAGGATTTCTGGGCAGTAGCCCGGGCACATTTCAGTTTTTACTCCACCCTCTCCAAAACCAGGCAGAAACGTAAATCGATTCAACAGGGCTCTGTAAGAAACATTTATAGCGGAAGTCTTGTATTTGATTATTTCATTCTCCGGAAACGGAAATTTTCACAACTGAAACCTTCCAGGTTCAAACCTCAGGCATAGAGAAGACTTTCGATGGCCAGCCTGTATGAGTCCATACCAAATCCGGCGATCACACCCCGGCAAACAGGCGCAATATATGAAACATGCCTGAAAGATTCCCTGGAATACACATTGGAAATATGCACCTCGATCACCGGTACATCAATGGCCTTTACCGCATCCCCTATGGCAACCGATGTATGAGTGTATCCCCCTGCATTAAGGATGACACCGGTATATTTCCCGTCGGCTTTCTGCAATGCATCGATAATTTCACCTTCAATATTACTCTGGAAACAGGATATCCCGATGCCCGGAAAGACCGTTTTCAGGGTTTTAAGGTAATCTTCGAATTTTTTATTGCCGTATACTGAAGTTTCCCGCTTCCCAAGCAGGTTGAGATTCGGGCCGTTGATGATTAGGATCTTTTTCATAGAAGCAAAGGTAAAAGGAATAAAAGAATATTGAATATTGAATGTTGAACTGGGTTTAAAATTTGATATTCAATGTTCGATATTCGAAATTCCTTACCTTTGTTTCAACTTTCCAATAGGGGTGCCTAATCATACAGGCTGAGATCATACCCTCTGAACCTGATCCGGATAATGCCGGCGTAGGAACAAGAGTATCACATTACAGCTTGCCTCTGTTGTAAGTTATCAGTTTAAATTCATTAAACGAATAACTTATGATGACGCAAAAAAACAAAAAAACTAACGCCCTCAGGTTTCTGGCCTGTTTTATGGCCGTGTTTTTACTGGGCGCAACGTCATTTGCCCAGTTAAAACTGGGCGGAACAATCAGTGATAAACAAGACGGGAAAACCCTCTCCGGAGCCAATCTTATTCTTGAGAAAACCGGCAAAAATGCTGTGAGTGACAGGAGCGGGCATTTCAGCATTTCCGGTATTAAGGCAGGTCCCTGCACTCTTCGTATTTCATTTATCGGGTATGCCACTTTAAGGCTTGAACTTAAACTGAATAACGATACAAGCCTGAGCATTCAAATGGTACCTGCTGCAATACTCGAAGAGGAAGTGAATGTGACGGCTACCAGGGCACAGGATAAGTACCCGGTTGCACATACCAATATTTCAGCGAAGCAGATACAGGCTGTGAACCTGGGAAAAGACATGCCCTACCTTATTCAGAATACACCCTCGGTCGTTGTATCGTCGGATGCAGGAACAGGAATAGGTTACACGGGCATCAATATCCGCGGCAGCGATCTCACGAGGATCAACGTAACCATAAATGGTATTCCCCAGAACGATCCCGAATCCCAGGGTGTATGGTTCGTCGACCTGCCCGACATCGCCTCATCTTCCGACAATATACAGATCCAGCGGGGTGTGGGAACCTCGACAAACGGAGCAGGCGCATTCGGGGCCTCAATCAATATACAGACGACAAAACTGAATCCTGATCCTTATGGCGAACTGGATGTTTCGGCGGGCTCATTTAATACAATTAAATCAACACTCAGGTTCGGAACCGGTTTGCTTGCGAACCACCTGAGTGTCGACGGGCGGTTTTCAGTCATTCATTCAGACGGGTATATCGAAAGGGCTTTTTCGAACCTGGGCTCATGGTATCTTTCGGGCGGGTATTACGGGAGTAAAACCACATTCAGGCTGATCCTTTTTTCAGGGAAAGAAAAGACTTACCAGGCATGGGGCGGAGTACCAAAAGACTCCCTTGAAACAAACCGGAGGTTCAATCCTATGGGATTATATTATAACCAGAACGGGCAACCACAATATTACGATAACGAAACCGATAACTATGTACAGACCCATTTTCAGGCAATTTTCTCTCAGAAACTAATGAAGGACTGGGATTTGAACCTGGCCTTGCATTATACGAAAGGCCAGGGCTATTATGAGAGTTATGAACAAAATGCAGCGTTCTCAGCTTACGGGCTCCCCGATATAATCCTTCATAATGACACGATCTCCTCGACAAATCTGGTTAACCGTAAAATGCTGGATAATGATTACTACGGATTTACATTTTCGAGTAATTACAAACCGGATGCAAAGCTGAATGTGATCGTTGGCGGCGCCTGGAGTCTTTATTCAGGCGGCTCTTTCGGGAAGATTGTCTGGGCGCAGTATGCCTCAGCGAGCACCAATGACTGGAATTGGTATAACGGTAACGGAACAAAAACTGATTTCAATATCTTCGGAAAGATAAACTACACCCTGTGGAAGAAGCTGAGTCTGTTTGCCGACCTGCAGTACCGTTATGTTACCTACAAGCTTAACGGCACCATCGAGGACCTCAGAACACTGGACCAGTCTCATGTCTTCAATTTCTTTAATCCCAAACTCGGCTTTTCATTTGCTTTCAATAAACACCACCAGGTCTATCTTTCTTTTGCTGTCGGGAACAGGGAACCCAGCCGGGACAACTACAAGGATGCCGACACCAGCCGCATGCCTTCTCCTGAAAGACTGTATGATTATGAAGCCGGGTATACTGTCGTATATGACTGGTTCACTGCCAATGCAAACCTTTTTTATATGGACTACAGCAGGCAACTTGTGCTGACAGGGGAAATTAATTCAGTGGGAGAAGCCATCATGGTGAATGTTCCCCACTCCTACCGTTTAGGTATAGAGATATCGGCAGGGATCGATATCATAAAAAAACTGCATCTGGACATGACGGCGACATTCAGCCGGAATAAGATCAGGGATTTTACCCAATACATTGATGAATATGACTCTGACTGGAATTTCAAAGGCCAGCAATCGAATTACCTCGGAAAGACTGACCTTTCTTTCTCTCCAAATATACTGTGTTCCGGAACCCTTACGTACAAACCTGTTAAGAATCTTTCATTTTCCTGGAACTCAAGGTATGTAGGCAGTCAATATATCGATAACACATCGACGAAGGGACGTTCTTTGCATGATTATTTTGTAAACGGATTAGGTGCTGCCTGGGCAATCCACCCGCGATGGATGAAGGAAATTGCCTTTAACCTCACTGTAAGTAACCTTTTCAGTGCAAAGTACGAATCCAATGCCTGGGTTTATCCGTATCTTCAGAACGGCAGCTATTACGAACAAAACGGATATTTTCCCCAGGCCCCGCTGAACTTCCTTTTCGGGATCTCGCTTAAAATTTGATTGAATTTATAACGCCAGAACGCAACAACGCAGAACGCCATAACGCAATAACGCTAAACTTTTCTCGTACCTTTGCAGCCGGTACAATGGAAAAAACTATAAGCATAAAGAACAAAAGGGCAGCCTTTGAATATTTCCTGTTGCAGGAATTCACTGCCGGGATTCAGCTGACCGGGACGGAGATCAAATCGATCCGGGAAGGCAAGGCCTCTATCGCCGATGCCTATTGCAGCTTCAGGGGGAATGAGTTGTTCGTGATCAATATGCATATTGCTGAATACAGCCTGGGCAACATATACAACCATGAACCTAAGCGGGAAAGAAAGCTTTTACTCACCAGGCGTGAACTTCATAAGCTCCTCGTGAAAGTCAAGGAAAGGGGGCTTACCATTGTTACCACCCATTTATTCATCAATGAAAAAGGCCTCGCGAAGCTTACCATTGCCCTGGCTAAGGGAAAACATTCATACGACAAGCGCGAGACCCTGAAACAGAAAGATATGAAACGGGAAATTGACCGGTCAAAGGATTAAATCACAGATTCATGAAAAACCTTATCAGGCAGCAGTTTTTAATAATTATTATGATTTCCCTGCCGGGGATTGTTTTGTCGCAGGGAAACAAAGAGAAGAAGAATATCATTGAATGGCTTAGTTTCGCAGATGCCTACAAACTGAATAAGAAGAAGCCGAAAAAGATGTTCGTGGATGTCTATACCGACTGGTGCGGCTGGTGCAAAAAGATGGACAAGGAGACTTTTCAGGATCCTGACATTGCAACGTACATGCAGAAACATTTTTACTGTGTGAAGCTGAATGCCGAGACCAAAGACACTATTGTAATCGACACTGTAAAATTTGTCAATAGCAATCCCGTTGGAAGGGGTGGGAATAACAGGCTTGCTGTGGAATTGCTCAGGGGTAAAATGTCATATCCTTCCTATGTTTTCCTCAACGAGCAGAACCAGGTGCTATCGGTGGTTCCGGGCTTCATGAACGTGGATGGATTTGCTCCTGTCATCCATTATTTCGGCGAGAACGCATTTAAGGATGTGAAATGGGAAGAATACAGGGATACCTATAATAAAACAGGTACTAAAAAATAAGGTTCGGACTTCGTGCAATAAAAAAAGCCGTCTTTCAGGGACGGCATTTTTTTAAGGGTGGAAGATGGGGATCGAACCCACGACCTTCAGATCCACAATCTGACGCTCTAACCGGCTGAGCTACGACCACCATATTGTGCTGCAAAAGTACAAAAAAAAATTAAATTTGCAAAAAGACCCGGCTTCCTTGAACCTTTTCAAAAAACGTCCCCGGATTGTTTCCGCATCCCTTTCCCGGCTGGCATGGGTCAGGTTCAGCCATGAACCCATGGGAATGGGCTCGCTCATTTTTATCGGCTTCGTTTGCCTCGCCGCAATTCTCGGTTACCTGATAACACCTGATAAAAGTCCGTATTCAAACCAGCAGTTTCTCGAACTCGGGCTTAAAAAGCCGGGGTTTAAGGTTGACATGCTGTATATCATGAAAGCCGACCCCCCGCCTCCTTCAAACTGGCTGAAAACTATGCTGGCCGGGAAAAAGAGCGCATATATCCCTGTTCCTTTAAGTAATTACAGGATCAGCAGCGGCACTTTATACTACAGACCTTATTCAGAACCAGGGGCGGCTTTATCCCCCGAAAATAGGATTGCATTAAAAAAAGTGAGATTGCCCGAGAAAAAAACTTTCTGGCTGGGCACCGACCGCTTTGGGAGAGATTATCTGAGTGAGATGATCATTGGTGCAAGGGTAAGCCTTTCGGTTGGTCTTATTTCTGTTTTTATTTCACTGCTGATTGGCATTACCCTGGGTGCAATCGCGGGTTATTTCAGGGGCTGGACCGATAACCTGATCATGTGGGTTATCAATGTGGTTTGGTCAATACCAACGCTCCTGCTGGTGATTGCGATCACCTTTGCGCTGGGTAAAGGGTTCTGGCAGGTTTTTATAGCCGTCGGGCTCACGATGTGGGTTGATGTGGCCAGGATGGTGAGGGGACAGGTTTTAAGCCTCAGGGAGAAAGAATTTGTTGAAGCCGGGCAGGCGCTTGGTTTCTCAGACACAAGGATCATTATAAAGCATATTCTGCCTAATGTAATGGCAGCGGTGATTGTAATATCGGCTGCGAATTTTGCTTCCGCCATCCTGCTGGAAGCCGGTTTGAGTTTCCTGGGGCTCGGCGTCCAGCCTCCCGTTCCATCCTGGGGTTCAATGATCAAGGAAAACTACGGGTACATAATCCTTGATTATGCATACCTGGCAATCCTTCCGGGCATTGCAATAATGTTGCTGGTCCTGGCATTCATGCTCATGGGGAATTCCCTGAGGGATGCCCTGGATGTGAAAATCCGGGACTGATCAGTTTGGTCCGAATTCGAGGTTGCCGCAGCGACCTTTGTCCCTTTTATGGCATGAACCTTTTCCGAGGAAGTATTTTATTGAAAAATACACATCAAGACCCGTAAAGTCGCTGAAATTAAAGAATCCCCCAAGTTTATCGCAGCCTATCGTAAAGCCGTAGGCCCTTACAGCAAGGCCAACCCTTGGGAGGTACCAGTCGTAAAGTGAGACCGGCAGGCTGACCTCAAGCCAGCCTGATTCATACCTGGGGGTTATAGTTAATTCGGCAGGCCGGCTGACTGAGGCTTTCGCAAAAGAAACCGGAAAGATAAGGCTTGCATTCACGTAGGTGAACTTTGTAAGATGGTAATCAAACTGAACACTCAGGGCCGAAGGGAGCCAGAGGGTGAATTTATCGGCGACCCTTGCTGAATTCGTATCCCCATAGAATTTATAACTGATGGTATCAAGAATATGGTCGATACTCCGGAACTTAATCCTGGTAAGACTTTCCCAGTATGAGGACCGGTTATCAACAGACAGTTTCTGCGCATTGGTATTGAAGCGGATCCCCCCCACATCGATAAGTGACACACCAAGACGGTACAGATAATCCTCATAGTGTTGGGCACACAGCCTCGTAAAATATTCGTTCTGGTGAGGTTTGATCAGCCGTGTATAAGTGACCCCGAGATCAACTCCCCAGCCTCCTCCCCTGAACGCTTTGGCGCCGCTGACCTGGTCGCTTGAGTAATCGATCGGCCACGACAATCCCATTTCAGCTTTCAGGTTGTTTATCTGCAGGGTAGAATCGTCAATGACCGTGTAATTTATATTATCAACCGCTGCATAGGTTCCCGTATAGCCAAAAAGCCGTTTTACAGACAAGCCTGCATCAATACGGCTAAACCCCCCGCCATAGACCTCATAGGCATATGAAAGGCCGACTTCCGCCCATGCCATCTGGGCCACGCTGAATGGGCGGTTATCCTGATAATTGATCTTTTGCTGGGGTCTGTAATTCAGGCCGAGATATATGAAATTCGCTAACTCATAAGGCATTTGATGCGCCGAAATGATATTTCTGATTGCAGTAGTAATGGCAAATGCATGCTTTCCCCAGATCAGCATTGCCCCCGGCCCATTGACCCTGGTATCAATATAGGCACTCTTGGGTTTCATAGTACCATAGTGCTCAAAAATACGAACTTCACTTCCATAACCCTCGTAATGGGTCGGCCATTCATAGCCGCTCTGAAAAAAATGAGAGAATTTATAATCCGATTTTTGCTGATACAGATAATTGTTCTGGAGAAATCCGCCAACACCAACAAACTGAATATCAAGCCATGTCTTCGAATTACGCATCGCGCTGGGGTTAAGCTGAACACTGTTCACACCGGCATAATTGTCCAGTACCAACCCATACATTGACTGTCCCTCAGCCATAAAATGCAGAGCCGGGAAAAGCACAAAAAACAATATAAACTTATGCAGCCTCATGGTTACCATGTATGAGGATTGGAAACTGCGGGTGAAGGTTGCCCAAAGTCAGAAAACAATAATCCGGGAAAAGCATCTCCATTTATCATAAACGCAGAAAAAGAAATAATTAGTACCTTTGCAGGCTTAAAAATCACCCCATGATGCGGATGTGGCGTAATTGGTAGCCGCGCAAGACTTAGGATCTTGTGCCTTACGGCGTGGGGGTTCGAGTCCCTTCATCCGCACCAGATAACAGGCCTGTTGAGGATTGCAACCAGGCAGGAAAGAAAGACAGAAATAAACATAACAGAAATTCATGAATATATCTAAAGAAAGCACATCTGAACTGACTGCAACTATCAGGCTGGCGATCACTCCTGAAGATTACACTGAACAGGTAAATAAAGTAATCAAAGATTACCAGAAAAAAGCGAATATACCGGGTTTCCGGCCAGGGCATGTGCCGTCGGGACTTGTCCGTAAAATGTACGGCAAGGCAGTACTGGCAGAGGAAGTCAACAAACTGATCTCCGATTCGCTTAACAATTTTATCAAGGAACAAAATTTAAACCTTCTTGGAAACCCCATCCCGAATCAGGAGAAGAATTCTGTGGTGAATTTTGAAGCCCAGACAAGTTTTGAATTCTTTTTCGATATTGGTTTTGCACCGGATTTCAAGGTTCCATTGGGCCCCGAAACAGAAGTTGAGGATTTTGAAATCCTCGTAGATGAAAGCATGATCGACAAATACGTGAATGAAACACGCCAGAAGTTTGGCATACCGGTGACATCTGAAGTCAGCGAATTGCCGGCCGAAACTGGAAAACCTGCGGAGGAAGAAAAAACCAGCTCTCCGGCTGAAGGGGAACCGCCTTCAGAACCCAAAGTCCGGGAAACGACACCAGCTGAACTCACCCCCGAATTTTTTGATAAGGTATATCCAGGCGAGAAAATTGAAGATGTTGAGCAATTCAGGGACAGGATAAAAAAAGACGCTTCTGCCAGCTTTGCCCAGGAGACAGACCGGATATTTTTCAATAAAGCCATTGACACCATTGTAAAGAGCAGCAGTTTTGAACTTCCTGATGAATTCCTGAAACGATGGCTTCTTGAATATAATGAAGGTAAATTTACACAGGAACAAATCGAGAAGGATTACCCTTCGTTCAGGGAATCGATGAAATGGCAGCTGATAGAAAACAGGATCATCCGCGAAAATGAAATCAAGGTAAGTGACGAAGACATAAGGAATTATATCAAGACCGTGATGCTCCGCAGGGTTGGCACGGAATTTGTCGATCCGGAGATGGAGAAAAAGTATGATTCCATTGTTGATGCGTTTATGCAGAACAAGGAGCAGGTGCAAAGGATCAATGACCAATTGTACAATGCGCGTCTCATGGGTCTCTTTAAAACGACTCTTAACATTGTAAAAAAAGAAATTTCATACGATGAATTTGTCAAACTCGCCTCAGAAATACATGAGCACGAGCATCAGCATGAACATGAGCATGCGCATGAACATGAACATCATGAAGAGAATAGGGATTAGGGAATAGTAAAATCAATAAATCAATCAGACATGGATGAATTTTCAAAATACGCAGTACGACACATGGGTATCAGCAGTCTGAACCTTGAAAAATACAAGAGCATATCGGCCAATTACATTTCCCCTACCATCATTGAAGAACGGCAGCTCAACATTGCTACAATGGATGTGTTCAGCCGTCTGATGATGGACAGGATCATTTTCCTCGGTGTTCCCATCGACGATTATGTGGCAAACATTATACAGGCCCAGCTATTGTTCCTCGAATCAGTTGATTCTCATAAGGATATCCAGATCTACCTGAACACTCCCGGCGGATCTGTTTATGCAGGCCTGGGAATTTATGACACCATGCAGTACATCAACCCTCATGTTGCCACCATATGTACAGGAATGGCAGCATCGATGGGGGCAATCCTGCTTTGTGCCGGAGAAAAAGGGAAACGAACGGCCCTGAAACATTCGCGCATTCTGATCCATCAGCCTATGGGCAGCGCCGAAGGCCAGGCATCAGACATTGAGATCACCACGCGCGAGATCCAGAAACTGAAAAAAGAACTGTACGAGATCATCATGCTTCATTCGGGTCAGCAGTATAAAAGAATTCTGAAAGATGCCGACAGGGATTACTGGATGACTGCCAATGAAGCTAAAGATTACGGTATGATCGACGAGGTATTGGTGAAATCGAAGAAAGAATCGCAATAATGGCAAAGACTGATGAACGCTGTTCCTTCTGCGGAAGGGAAAAACGTGAGGCCAGGATGCTTATTGCAGGTCTCAACGCCCACATCTGTGACAACTGTGTACAGCAAGCTCAGATCATCCTGAACGAAGAACTTACTTTACAGAAGCCCAAAAATTTCCAGGAATATACATTGCTAAAGCCGCATGAGATCAAGCGGTATCTTGACCAGTATGTAATCGGCCAGGAAGAAGCCAAACGCATAATCTCTGTGGCTGTTTACAATCATTACAAGAGGATCAGGCATGCCAGGGAAGCGAGAGAGGATGATGTGGAGCTTGAAAAATCAAACATCATCGTTGTTGGCGAAACAGGCACCGGGAAAACTTTACTGGCAAGAAGCATTGCAAAAATGCTCAATGTCCCTTTCTGCATAGCCGATGCCACGGCCCTCACAGAAGCCGGTTACGTTGGTGAAGACGTTGAAAGCATACTTTCGAGGCTGCTTCAGGTTGCAGATTACAACATCGAAGCTGCTGAAAGAGGTATAGTATTTATTGACGAGATCGATAAAATTTCACGAAAAAGCGACAATCCTTCAATCACAAGGGATGTCTCGGGAGAAGGGGTTCAGCAGGCCCTTCTGAAAATGCTTGAAGGTTCCGTGGTGAACGTGCCACCCCAGGGAGGGCGGAAACACCCCGAACAGCGCATGATCCAGATCAACACGACGAACATTCTGTTTATCACGGGAGGCGCTTTTGACGGTATTGAAAAAAAGATTGCAAACCGTTTACAGACAAACCGTATAGGTTATAAGGTTGACAGAAAAAAAGAAGAAGTTGATAAAGATAATATTCTTCAGTACATCTCTCCCGTTGATCTGAAAGCCTATGGGCTTATTCCGGAACTGGTTGGAAGGATGCCAATTGTCACCTTCATGCATGCTCTTGACAGGGCTACCCTTAAACGCATTCTTATCGAGCCGAAAAACTCACTCATAAAGCAATTTGTAAGGCTTTTTGAGATCGACAATATTAAACTCAGTTTTGATGAAGAAGCCCTGGATTTCATAGTCGATAAATCTGTTGAATTCAAGCTTGGCGCCAGGGGCCTCAGGGCTATACTTGAAGGAGTCATGAATGATGCCATGTTTGAGCTTCCTTCGAAAACCAATACAAAAAGCCTGAAAGTTAATCTTGCCTTTGTCGAAGAGAAATTCAATAAAACAAGTTTATCAAGGCTTAAGGTAGCCTGATACTAAATTGCCCCTCTACTCGTTTATTTTATTTGTAAGTACAGGCAATTCCGATGAGAATATTGTTACTGACCTCCTTACTTTTATGCACATTTCACGTATCCATTTTTTCTCAGGATACCACCAAAATCACCTTACCCTTTAAGATCATTAAGGGAGATACTCTCCCTGCCGTTGACCTTGTCGGAGTTACCATTTTACCGCCAGCCAGGTACGATACCAGGAGGGAAGCAGCACGGTACGACCGCCTGATGTATAATATCAGGATTGTTTACCCTTATGCCAAACTTGCAGGTGTGAAGCTAAAACAAATTAAAGCGGTACTCGACACAATGAAAAACGAGAAGCAGAAAAAAGCATTCCTGAGGAAATCGGAAAAGGAGCTTGATGCACAATTCGGTGACCAGTTACGCGACATGACCTATTCTCAGGGAAAAATACTGATAAAACTGATTTACCGGGAAACCGGCTCATCGACCTTTGCCATTGTGAAAGAGCTCAAGGGAGGATTCAATGCTTTTTTCTGGCAAACGTTGGCCCGTCTTTTCGGGTATGACCTTAAGACCTTATACGACCCAAAAGGAGAAGACGAACCTATTGAAAGAGTAGTGCAAATGATCAATGCAGGAACTATCTGAATAAGCATTAAATTTACAGCTTCAATGCAGCAATGAAATTATCCGTTGTCATCGTCAATTATAATGTGAGGTATTTCCTCGAACAATGCCTGCATTCCCTTCAAAATGCCTGCAAAGGCCTTGAGGTGGAAGTTTTCGTGGTGGATAACAGTTCTGTTGACGGTTCAATCAAGATGGTCAGAGATAAATTTCCTGATGTTATCCTGATCGAAAACAAAGAGAATCTTGGTTTTTCGAGGGCCAACAACCAGGCGATGAAGATAGCGGGGGGGGAATATATCCTGCTTCTGAACCCCGACACTCTTGTAGAAGATGACACGCTCAGAAAAGTTGTTGCTTTTATGGATGAGCATCCTGATGCCGGCGGCCTGGGCGTTAAAATGATTGATGGTAAAGGGAAGTTTCTGCCCGAATCCAAAAGGGCCCTGCCCACCCCGGTAGTCTCTTTTTATAAAATTTTCGGGTTGTCATCACTCTTTCCCAAATCAAAGATCTTCAGTCAGTACCATCTGGGTTATCTGGATAAAGATAAAGTACACGAGATCGACGTTCTTGCAGGCGCTTTTATGTTGCTGAGGAAAAAAGTCCTCGATGAAATCGGTTTACTGGATGAATCTTTTTTTATGTATGGCGAAGACATCGACCTGAGCTACAGGATAAACAAGGCAGGTTATAAAAACTATTATTACCCGGGAACAAGGATCATTCACTACAAAGGAGAAAGCACGAAAAAGGGCAGCCTGAACTATGTGTTCATGTTTTATAATGCGATGATCATTTTCGCCCGGAAACATTTTTCTAAAGAAAATGCCAGGTCTTTCTCCATCATGATCCACTCCGCAATCTACCTGCGTGCCTTTTTCTCGATCATGACACGGTTTGCAAACCGCATATTTCTCCCTCTTCTCGATGCCCTAATGATCTTTACCGGGATGTTTTTTATGACTTCTTACTGGGAAAAGAACTTTATTTTTCCAAACGGGGGCCACTACCCGCCTGAATTTATGCAGATCGCGGTGCCGGTTTATATTTTTATCTGGCTCATCAGTGTTTATGTGAGCGGTGGATACGACCGCCCGATCATGCTTAAAAAAATAGTCCAGGGGATGCTGGCAGGTACTGTTCTGGTATTGCTGTTATACAGCCTTTTAAGTGAAAATTATCGGTTCTCGAGAGCGCTGATCCTTTTTGGTGCAAGCTGGGGATTGTTTATCATGCTTGGAATCAGGTTAATCCTGAATTATTCAAAGATCAATGGGTTTCAGTTGAATTCGAACAAGAATAAAAAATTTGTAATAATCGGGGAAAAAGAAGAATCGGAAAGGGTTGCCGACCTTCTGCAAAAAACCGGGATGAACCCGGCATTTGTCGGACTGGTGTGTTATCGTCCCCTTAAAGGTAACCTGAACGGATTCATCGGGAATCTTCAGCAAATCAAAGAAATCATTATAATCCACAAAATTGACGAAGTAATTTTCTGTGCAAAGGATGTACCCGCCCAGGTCATTATCGATAAAATGTCGGAGTTAAAAGATGCCCAGGTTGATTATAAAATAGCACCTCCCGAAAGCCTGTCCATCATCGGAAGCAATTCAATAAATACCTCCGGGGACCTTTATGTCGTCGACATTAATGCTATCACGAAAAAATCAAACAGGAGAAATAAAAGAGTGTTTGACCTTGCTGCTGGACTGATTATTTTATGCCTTTACCCCCTGTTTATTTTTGTTGTCAGAAAGCCGATCGGTCTCGCGAAGAATATAGCCCTGGTATTATTCGCAAAAAAATCCTGGGTAGGTTATACCCCCGTGAGCGGCGACAATGTTCAGCATGTTCCGCTGATTAAAAAAGGAGTGCTGAACCCGATGGTTTCACTGAAGTCAAAGCAGATCAGCGAAGAAGATAAGAACAGGCTCAACATTATGTATGCCCGGGATTATCACCTGGCGAACGACATTAATATTGTAATTAAGGGATTCCGTTACCTGGGCAGTACCTGATCATTTTATTTTGAATCCCCGCGAGCGCTTTCCGCGCTGCTGGCAGCGGGGAATGCGAGCAGAAATTTAAATTCCTATGGGATCGAAGAATCCTCGCGGCTTGCCGCGAGGTTCTTCAATGATTATAAATAAGAAAAAACGTATCTTTGCAGGCTGATGAGTAATTCAAATGGCGACTGTTGAAATAGTTGTTCCAAGGCTTGGTGAAAGCGTGATCGAGGTTACGATCACCAGGTGGCTGAAGAGCGAAGGTGATCTGGTTGAAACCGAAGAAGCTCTCGTTGAGATTGCTACTGATAAAGTTGATTCTGAAATCGTATCAACTGCAAGCGGTAAGCTGTTGAAAAAAATATTCAATGAAGGCGATGTGGTGCCTGTTGGCAAAGTTTTTGCCGTAATTGAGGCGGGGGACGGCACTCAATCTGACAAAGCTGTTCCTGATACAATAACCGCTGTTGAAACTCCAGTGCCTGAGCCTCAACCGGGGAACCGGCCCACAGAATCCCTGGAAGCCATTCCTGTTGTTCCTGAAGAGACCTTTTCCCAATCAAGATATTATTCGCCTCTTGTAAGAAATATCGCAAGGCAGGAAGGTCTGTCATTTAAAGAGCTGGATACCATTCCTGGGACGGGAAAAGAAGACCGGCTTACTAAGCAGGATATCCTGGAATATATTTCGGGAAAGAAGAAAGGGGACTCATTATCAGATAAACCATCGGCTTTGGCAGTCAGGCCAGAGCCCATCGTTCAGGTATTTAACACAGGCGAAGACCGGATTATCGAGATGGACAGGGTAAGGCAGCTGATTGCAGCCCATATGGTCAGATCGGTACAAACTTCTCCTCATGTAACCTCATTTGTCGAAATCGACATGGGCAGGATCGTTGGCTGGAGGGAGAAAAACAAGGATAATTTCCTGAAGAAATACGGAGAAAAGCTGACCTTTACTCCTATTTTTATTGAAGCCATTGCCAAAGCTGTCAGGGATTACCCGATGATCAATGTTTCGGTGGACGGCACGAAGATCCTGGTTCATTCGAAAGTTAACGTAGGCATGGCAGTCGCACTTCCCGGGGGGAACCTTATCGTGCCTGTTGTCAGGGATGCTGGCAATATGAATCTGTTTGGGATTGCCAAAACCGTAAATGATCTTGCAAACCGTGCAAGAAACAATAAACTGGTTCCTGACGAGATCAGTGGCGGGACCATTTCGCTTACGAACCTGGGATCATTTGGAACTGTCATGGGCACTCCTATCATCAACCAGCCTCAGACAGCAATAGTTGCTGTTGGCGCTATAAAAAAACGCCCGGTGGTCATTGAGACCGAAGAGGGTGACATGATTACGATCAGGCCTGTCATGATCGGATCCGTCACGTTTGACCACAGGGTCATCGATGGCGCTCTTGGCGGGCAATTCCTCAACAAGCTTGCACAATATCTTGAACAATTTGATAACACTCAGACTATCTGATTATGGAGTTAAACCTTACCCGCCCCCTGGTATTCCTTGATTTGGAAACCACAGGGATTAAAGTCGCAACGGATCGTATTGTTGAACTATGCCTTCTGAGGATCAACCCGGATGGCTCGCAAAAGATCAAAACCCTTCGTATAAACCCTGGAATTCCGATCCCTTCTGAGGCAACGGAGATTCACGGCATCACTGATGAAGACGTGAAGGATTGCCCTAAATTTTCGAAGGTAGCCCATGAACTTTCAGAATTCCTCGATGGCTGTGATATTGCCGGATACAACTCAAATCATTTTGACATCCCCCTGATCGTAGAAGAATTTTTAAGGGCAGGCCTCGACCTGGAACTGAAAGGACGCAGGTTTGTCGACATTCAGAATATCTTCCATAAAATGGAACCCAGGAACCTTAGTGCAGCCTATAAATTCTATTGCAATTTGGAATTGAAGAAGGCTCACTCAGCTGAAGCCGATACCATTGCCACCTACGAGGTGCTTAAGGCCCAGCTTGACCGATATGATAAAACCGAGTTCAAGGATAAAAAAGGGATCATTACAAAACCCGTAGTCAACGACATCAAAGCCTTAAGCGATTTCAGCTTCAGCAACCGTTCAGCCGACCTGATAGGCCATATCATCTACAATGATAAAAATATTGAGGTCTTTAATTTCGGCAAACACAAAGGCAAAGCGGTGAGCGATGTGTTCCGTGATGAACCTTCCTATTACGACTGGATCATGAAAAGTGAATTCCCTCTGTCTACAAAAAAAGTAGTCACTGCGATAAAACTCCGCGGGTTTAATAAGGAATCTGTGAAAACAGAACTGTTTTAAGATTTTATGAAGATTATTTGCATCGGCCGCAATTATGTTGAGCATATCAGGGAACTCAACAATGCAATCCCCTCCGAACCTGTTTTTTTTCTGAAACCCGATACCGCTCTGCTCATCAGGAACCGCCCTTTTTATTACCCTTCCTTTTCAGCTGACATTCATTATGAACTTGAGCTCGTGATGAAGATCAACAAAGTGGGTAAACATATTCAAAAGCAGTTTGCTTCCTCATATTTTGATGAGATCGGACTGGGTCTGGATATGACCGCCAGGGACCTTCAGGAGAATGCGAAGAAAAAGTCACTGCCCTGGGCTGTTGCGAAAGGATTTGACCAATCGGCTCCCATCAGCAGGTTCCTTCCTAAAAACAGATTCAGCGACTTGAAAAACATCAATTTCCATCTTGACCTCAACGGTAAAACCGTTCAAAAGGGAAACTCAGGGCTGATGCTCTATTCCTTTGAAGATATCATTTCCCATATTTCTCAATATATGACTCTCAGAACGGGTGACCTTATTTTTACCGGAACACCGGCTGGAGTAGGGCCGGTTAAAATCGGGGATATGCTGGAAGCATATCTTGAAGATGAAAAAATACTCAAATGCGAGATCAAATGATCCCTGCCTGGTCAACCTGAACCGGATATCCCTGATGCGAGATCAAATGATCCCTGCCTGGTCAACCTGAACCGGATATCCCTGATGCGAGATCAAATGATCCCTGCCTGGTCTATCTGAACCGGATATCCCTGATCACCTCCCTTTCGGATGACTTGTTCAGGAGTTTCAGAAGGGTTTCTTTCCTGTATTGCAGTTCCTGCCTCAGGGCTGCTGAATCGACATTCACGTGCAATATCTTATCTCTGATCCATAGACCGCTGGTATGATTGGCTATCATTGGCCCGACGACCTTACCCCAGGTTTCAATGACCCTGGTTTCCTCAAGATGATCTTCAAGCCTGTATTTCTTTAAGATCTCCTGAACAATCTCTTTAAGAGGCCGGTCGTTCGTCTTCATATATCAGTCCTTAAGGGGGAGGCTGAAAAACTTATGATCTATGTCCATTGTATCGAAGATCCTGCGTATTCTGTCTTCGCTGGTATCCGTGATAAAGACCTGCCCGAAATTATGCTGGCTGACCAGGCTGATGAGCTGCTGGACCCTCACGTCGTCGAGTTTGTCAAACACATCGTCGAGCAATAAAATAGGCTTGTATCCTTTAATATTCCTGGTGTAATCAAATTGTGCCAGCTTTATCGCGACCACGAAGGATTTCTGCTGGCCCTGGGAACCAAATTTCTTGACCTGGAACCCGTCAAGGGTAAATTCGAGGTCATCCTTATGGATTCCCACCGTGGAAAACTGGGCTGACCTGTCGCGTGACCGGTTTTCCCTGATCAGTATTTCCATTTCTGAACTGCAGAGATGAGAATTATATTGCACATCAACTTTTTCTTGTCCTCCGCTGATGAAAGTGTAGTAATGCTGGAAAATGGGTATAAAGGCTTCGAGGAAACGGGTTCGTTTCGCGAACAGCAGCTTCCCGAGCCTGATCATCTGTTCGTCCCAGATCTCAAGCTGGGCGGAGTCGAAGAAATCCCGTTCAGCAAAAGTTTTAAGAAGGGCATTCCTTTGAACCAGGACCTTGTTATATTGAATCAGATCGTCGAGATACTGTTTGTCGAACTGGGAAATGACGCTGTCGATATACTTCCTCCTGATTTCAGAACCTTCGCTGATAAGATCCCTGTCATAAGGAGAGATCATGACCAATGGGAAATTCCCGATATGGTCGGCAAGGCGGTCATACTCTTTTTTATTCAGCAGGAAACGTTTCCGCTGGTTCCTTTTCTGAATGCACTGAACGAGTTCGTTGCTGTCGCCCTTCCTCTGAAAACTGCCGTTGATCGCAAAAAAATCCTGGCCATGTCTGATGTTCTGTGTATCGGCCGGGTTAAAAAAACTCTTGCAAAATGAGAGGTAGTGGATGGCATCGAGGAGGTTGGTCTTTCCAACCCCGTTATTTCCGGTAAAACAATTGATCTTGTCGGAGAAGACCAGACTGGCCTGTTCGTAATTTTTAAAATCTGAAAGTAAAAGCTTATGAAGAAACATCCCCGGGGAAATAAGAAGTGCAAAGATACGAAGTCCTTATTTCTTCTTCGTGAATTCCGAAAGATTAACCCCGACGGTGAAATAATTTGGATTACGGCCTCCGGCCTGCATACTGGCCCTGGTGTAGCTGATGTTAAACATTTTTATCCTCAATCCGAAACCAAGTGAGAAACCTGCAAGTCCGGTCTTCCCGTAAAGCTTCATTTCCTGCCTGTCCCGGTAATTGTAACCAAGGCGAATGGCAAACACTTTCGCAATAGTGATCTCAGCTCCAAGCACCACATGCTTCATAAAATTATCGGCAAACTTGCTGATTCCCGATTTTGACTGGGTCTGGCCTGTGATAGGATCTGCCTGGTTGGCCGGATTATTGGGATCTGTATAGGAAAGGTCCCATTTCTGAAGGTCAGTGAGCAGCTCATAGAACCGAAGAGGGATATGCTTTAATTTTTCACTGAGACCAATCTGGATCTGAAATGGTAAAGGTTCATGATTGCCGGCTGTATACGGGACAATCTGGTAACCTATATTCCTGAAGATCAGCGAGGCATTGAATACATCATCGGTCGAAGTATATGTGCCGGCCACATCGACGGCGATGCCGAACGAGCGGTATGTTTCGAGAGCCGAATAAATCAGCTTGGCATTGGCTCCGATGTTGAAACAACGGCTCAGTGGCCTTCCCCACCCAATGCTCAGGGCATACTCGGAGGCAGAGAAAGTCCCTGTTATAGTACCGCTGGCATCAGCCTGTGTAAAACTGCCATAGGAAACGAACTGTAAGGCGCCTGCAAAATTTCCGGCTTTATTGAATGAATGTGCAAACATGACATAGCCGTAGTTTGCAGCCATATAGTTGACAAAACTGAAGGCGAGGCTGTTATTCATCTCAGGAGTGATCACCGAAGGGTTGGCCAGGGCAATGGTCACGTCGTTATCCCTTACAGGAAGGAAATTCCCTCCGATGGAGGCAATCCTTGCGGAATTGGTCAGGTTAAGGAATTCATAGGTGCCTGAGCTGCCGCTTTGGGCAAAGAGAGAATTTATAGTAACTGACAGTAAAATAGCGGAAACAAAAAGGAAGCGTATAATACCTTGCACGATTATTATTTGGTTTAACTAATTAACGAAAGCCCGGGTAAAATATTTTATTCCGATCAAGAAACTATTGGATCAGCCCCCTGCCTGACTTTTTGATCAGATCCTGATCCTTCAGGTCGGCAACCAATTTATCCAGGATGCCATTTATAAATTGTTTTGATTTCTGGGTACTGAAATGTTTTGAAATTTCAATATATTCATTCAGGGTAACCTTAACTGGTATTTCCTGAAAATGCAGCAGCTCGGCCAGAGCCATTTTAAGAATGATCATATCTGTAAGGGCAATCCTTTCAACTTCCCAGTTCTTTGATCTGGATCCGATCAGCTTTCCATATTCTTCACTGTGCATTATGGTTGTTCTGAACAGCTGGCTGATGAACTTATCATCTTCAGCTGCTTCATCCTCGTTCTCTTTTATAAACAGGGAAACTATGTCTTCTTTGTTCGAAAAAGTTTCAGGAAGGATCATAATTGCCTTTATAGCATACCCCGAAACAACATCAAAGTCGTCCTGCCAGTGGATGCTTTTTGACTCACAGAAAGACCTGAGATCCTGGTTATTGGCGACATTCTTCCTGAACAGTTTGACCAGGAAACTGCGGTCCTCTTCAATTGAGTTCTCATCTGAATTAAGATAAGACTGGAGGTCCTTCGAGGCTTTTAATCTCATATAAGTAATTCTGACCATTTCCTGTTCTTCTGTCCAGGAGATTGACCAGTGCTCAATCCGTTTTTTCAGGGGTTCATTTTCCTGCAATATCTTTAAAATACGGTTCTGAAGCAGTTTATAGCTGGGGTTCAGCTCATCGGCAGTAGGATAGAATTTATTTCTCGATTCTTCCATCCTGAATTCGTAGAAATGCATCAGTTCAAAGAGGAATGAAAACTGCAGGCTGAATAGCTGGTAAACCATTTCAATACTTTTCATGAGGTTTTTTTCCGCTATTTCCATACGTGGTTCCCCCCCCTGAATAAAAGCATATAATGCCTGCAGTACTTTTACCCTGTAATGTCGTCGTCCCAGCATGTAGTCAGTGTTTATTTTCCTCCCGGAATCGTTTACAAAGCTAAATAAAGAAGCACAGAGTTTTCAAATATTATTTTTAATTTTGCGTTTACTCATTATCAAAGAAACCGAAAAAATGCCAGTTTAAAATGGAAGATACTGAAAATAAGGGTAAAGAACGAGATGAAATCTTCTCAAGAGCCGTCAGGGCGGGAAAGCGTACTTACTTTTTTGATGTCAAGACCACAGTTGAGGACGAAGCTTACCTGACTATTACCGAGAGCAAGCGCAGGTTTGATGATCAGGGAAAGTTTTTCTATGAAAAGCATAAACTCTTCTTATACAAGGAAGACTTTGAAAAATTTCTTACCGGTCTTAACGACTCCCTTGAATTCATTAAGACCGGCAAGGCCCCGGATCGCGCTGAAGCTGAACAAACAGAATAAAAAAGGAGTTCAGATATCAGCCTGTTGCCCCTTCGGCAACCTTTTCACGATCTATTAAAACTTATTAACATCGCCTTAGCAGACGGCTTTATACTTTAATTTTGTTTGTTGATTAATACACTATATGGGGAAAGTAATCGCTATTGCCAATCAGAAGGGTGGCGTGGGTAAAACCACAACGGCAATCAACCTTGCTGCGGGGCTTGCCGTACTTGAGAACAAAACACTTCTCATCGATGCAGATCCGCAGTCGAATGCCACTTCGGGGGTTGGATATGATCCCCGCAGTATTGAAAACAGCATTTATGAATGCATTATCGACCATGTTGATCCATTATCGATCATACTGAAATGTACGACTCCGTTCCTTGACCTGCTCCCTTCTCATATCGACCTGGTGGGAGCCGAGATCGAAATGATACAGCTTCCTGAGCGTGAAAAGGTTATGAAAAAGGTGATCGAAAAATTGAGGTCCCAGTATGATTTTATAATCATCGACTGTTCGCCTTCACTCGGCCTGATCACCGTGAATGCTCTCACCGCAGCCGATTCGGTGATCATTCCTGTTCAGTGCGAATATTTTGCCCTGGAAGGCCTGGGCAAACTTCTGAACACAATTAAGATAGTCCAGTCCCGCTTAAATCCGGCCCTGGATATTGAAGGGATACTTCTCACGATGTATGATAACCGGCTGAATCTTTCAAAACAGGTCGTCGAAGAAGTTCAAACTCATTTCCAGCAGATGGTGTTTCATACAATTATCAACCGGAACACCAAATTAGGCGAGGCTCCAAGTTTTGGGCAGACTATCATGATGCATGACATCAACAGTACCGGTGCCATTAATTACCTGAATCTGGCCCGTGAGATTTTACAGAAAAATGAAGAAACGGTTCAAACCGGGGTTGAGCAAGATATAAGCCAGTAGCATGCAAGGAAAAAAGAAAGCATTGGGAAGAGGCTTGAGCGCTTTACTTGAGGGCAGCTCATCAGAACTTGCGAGGGAAGAATTACCGGTTATCCCGGCAAGCCATATGGTATCGGCTATTCCGCTCGATCAGCTTGAATCCAATCCATTTCAGCCAAGGTCTCAGTTCGAGGAGAAAGAGTTGGCCGAACTGGCAGTTTCGATTCAGGAACAGGGCATCATTCAACCTATTACCGTTCGAAAAATAGGTCATGACAGGTACCAGCTGATCGCCGGTGAAAGAAGATGCCGTGCGGCCAGGATCGCCGGGTTAAGAGAGATCCCGGCATTTATCAGGCTTGCCAATGATGAACAGATGCTTGAAATGGCGATTGTTGAGAATATCCAGAGGATGGACCTCAACCCCCTTGAGGTGGCCCTGAGTTTCCAGCGGCTGGTCGAAGAATGCCGGATACGCCAGGAAGACCTGGGTCAGAAAGTCGGTAAGGACAGATCCACTGTATCCAACTATATCCGGCTGCTCAAACTGCCTGTCGAGATACAGGTTGCCGTGCGGGATGGTATTATCAGTATGGGGCATGCCAGGACCCTCATTACCATTGAAGATGAAAAAAGGCAGTTGCAGCTTCTTCAGAAGATACTTGAACGGAAGTTATCGGTTCGCCAGGTCGAGGACCTTGTCAGAGACCATCAAAAGCCAGCCAGACTTACTTTGCCGTCAGGCCCCAAACTGCTTCCATACCATTATCAGAAAGCCAAAGACAGCATGAGCCTTAAACTACAGTCAGAGGTAGAGATCCACCTGCATCGCAAAGGGAAAGGAAGTATATTGATCCACTTTAGTTCAGAAGAAGAATTCGACAAATTACTTTCCAAAATGAACCCTGAATGAGATTTCAGATACTGGCGGTTGTATTACTCTGGCTTGCCGTTTTACCGTTTAAAACAGCAATAGCCCAAACCGACAGCATCCCCAGGGAAATACCGGATTCAACGCTTGAGAAGCAACATTCTCCCACAAAAGCCTCTATCATGTCGGCATGCCTTCCGGGGCTCGGGCAAATATACAATCACAAGGTATGGAAAGTGCCGATCATATATGCTGGCTTTGGGGTGATGGCATATTTAATTGTATTCAATACCAATTACTACCTGGACTACAGATGTGCTTATATCGAGTCAGTCAACGGTGATAAAAACGGGAACTATGCATATCTTGTAAACCGTTACAGTACGACTGAACTGGCTTCAGCCAGGGAATACTACCGCCGAAACCTTGAAATTACCTGCCTTGTGAGCGCCATCTGGTATTTGCTTAATATTCTTGATGCCACTGTTGATGCTCATTTATACAGTTTCAACATTAATAAAACCCTGAGCATGAAAATCGGCCCCTCGGTGGAAGTCCCGGTAGCTTCAAGAGAGATGGGCGGGGGAATAAAATTATCATTACACTTTTAAATTCGAACTATGAAGATTGCGTTGCTGGGGTATGGAAAAATGGGACAGGAGATCCACAAACTAGCTGAAAAGAGGGGCCATGAAATCGTCATGATCATTGATAATGACGAGGAATGGCAGGATAAAGGCCACCTTCTGAAAGAAGCCGATGTTGCCATAGAATTCACAACCCCTGATTCGGCAGTTGATAATATCATGCATTGTTTTGAAGCCAATATCCCGGTAGTCGTCGGAACCACCGGCTGGATCGAAGACATTGAGGAAATCCGCCAGACATGCCTTAACGAACACAAGAGCCTTTTCTTTTCGCCGAATTTCAGCATCGGAGTCAATCTCTATTTTGAGCTGAACCGATTCCTGGCATCTTTGATGGCGAAATGGGACAATTACGAGATTTCCATCGAGGAGACCCACCATATCCACAAACTTGACGCACCCAGTGGCACAGCTATCGTACTTGCGAACGACATCATCCGGTATAACGAAAGAAAAGAAAAATGGGTTAAGGAACTGCAGGAGAATCCTGACGAAGTCGGGATCAAGTCTTACAGATCGGAGGATGTACCCGGCACCCATGTGGTGAGATACGAATCTGAAATGGATGCCATCGTGATCACCCATACCGCTAAAACACGCAGGGGATTCGTACTTGGCGCCCTGCTGGCAGCGGAATGGATCAAAGGGAAACAGGGATTTTTTGAGATGAAGGACCTTCTGAACTCTCAAAAAAGTACTGCCTGACAGTAAGAAATCAATGAAAATCACGTTATTGAAATATAAACTCACAACATGAACCTTTATCTTGTCTTATTCATCCTGTTTTCGTTAGCCATCGTTGCCGGCCTCTGGGGGATTTTTGTAAAAGCCGGAGAAGCAGGCTGGAAGATCCTCATCCCTTTCTATAATCTGTTCATCTGGCTTAAAATCATCAATAAGCCTCTTTGGTGGTATATTTTCCTGATCATTCCCTTCATCAATGTATTTGTTATTTTACTGATGATCGTTGAGATCTTGAAGTGTTTTAAAAAATACGGACTGCTCGAACAGGCAGGCGGAGTGATCTTCCCGTTCATCGCCCTCCCCTACTTAGCCTTTTCACCAGGCCAGCAGTTTCATGATCCGGCTACTCTTGCAGCGGTAAAGAAATCTGCAGTAAGAGAATGGGTGGATGCCATCATTTTTGCAGTGATCGCCGCAAGCATAATCCGCATCTTCTTCTTTGAAGCCTATACCATTCCGACCTCCTCAATGGAAAAATCACTGCTTGTTGGAGATTATCTTTTTGTGAGCAAGGTCAGTTACGGGCCTAAGGTTCCAAATACCCCGCTTTCATTCCCGTTTGTGCACCATACCCTCCCCCTGACGGAATCTACCAAATCCTACCTTGAATGGATAAACCTGCCATATTACAGGTTCCCGGGCCTGGCTCACGTTAAGAATATGGATGTTGTCGTGTTCAACTATCCCGACGGAGATACGCTTTCAACAAAACTTCAAAGTAATATCAGTTATTACCAGCTGGTAAGGCAATATGGCCGGGATTTCGTCTGGAGCAGCAAGGAAAATTTCGGCGACATTATTGCCAGGCCGGTCGATAAACGGGAGAACTTCATCAAACGCTGCATCGGAATACCCGGCGACAGTATCCGGATCATCAACCGGATTGTCATGATCAACGGGAAAGAAGAACAGAATCCCGGTAAACGGCAGTTCAGGTACCTTGTTCATACCGACGGAAGCCAGATAAACAGTAAAAACCTGGAAAAACTGGATATAACCGAGAATTTTTCAACCGACAATAACGGCAACTATGAGTTTGTTCTTTCGGATGCTTCCCTTGAAGGGATTAAACAGTTCAGTAATGTAAAATCCGTTGAACCCGAAATAGCCCGGAAAGGGGTTTGGGATCCGAATATCTTTCCGTTTGACTCCTTATACCGCTGGAACCTCGATAATTTCGGCCCGATATGGATCCCCAAAGCAGGCGTGACAGTGAAATTAAGCACTTCCAACATCATGTTCTATAAACGTATCATCAAAGTGTTTGAAGGCAATGACCTGCAGTTACGCGATGGAAAGATCTATATCAACGGAAAGGAAGCCGACTCTTACACGTTTAAAATGAATTATTACTGGATGATGGGCGATAACAGGCATAATTCGGCTGACTCGAGGTTCTGGGGCTTTGTTCCCGAAGACCATATCGTGGGGAAAGCATCCTTCGTATGGCTTTCTATGGATCCTAACAAAACATTGTTGGGCGGTAAGATCCGCTGGAGCAAACTCTTTCATTTTGTAAATTAAAAACAGGAAAACCTGTTCCTTCCTATGAAACTCCCGAGACTCCGGTTTCTTCTCATACTGACACCTGCCTTGCTGTTTGCCACTATGAGTGTGCAAGCCGGACAGCAGTTCGAAGGAGTCATTAACTTTAAGATCACTTACCCCAACAATAAACTTACCAAAAGCCAGCTTGCCCTTTTCCCGAAAGCGCTTACCGTAATGATCAAAGGAGGCAAGTCAAGGACCGATATTATTACAAGTGGCGGCAGCCGGATAGAAATGACCGATCATCAGGAGAAAACAAAGATCAAACTACTGAATATGATGGGCCAGAAATATGCCATCCGATACACTACCGAGGAAATTGCTCAGGAAACAGCGAAAGAACCCCCTGTAAAAGTGGAATATACCAGCGAAACGAAAACCCTTGCAGGTTATCCATGTAAAAATGCCAGAATCACTGTCAATGACATAAACGGGAAGTACACTATTGAGGTGTTCTATACGCCGGAACTTGGCGGCAAACAGGCAAATTTCGATAAGGGGATCTACAAGGATATTGACGGGGTCCTTATGGAATTCTCAATGAAGACCACTGATATGCTGATGCGGTTTACAGCCGTTTCAGTTGAAAAAAAGGCAATTTCATTAAAAGAATTTGAAGTACCTGCCGAGTATTCGATAATTACAAAAGATGAATTGAAAAATAAAATAGGGGGCAAGGAATAGAAACACATGTCGAAACAGTATAATCCTTTAAAATCAAACACTTTCAGGGAAGAGATCAATACTTCCGAAGATGTATTTCAACCTGAGCGGGCGGAAAATCAGCAAACAAAAAAAACAAAAAAAGAAAAACCCGTCAGGGAAAAACCATCAAAAAAGGAAAAATCACAGAAAAAGAAAAAAGAGCTTACCCAGGAGCAAATTGAAAAAAAAGAACGAAGGCTGAGGGTTTGGGGGCTTGCTTTCATGTTAATCGGACTTTACCTGCTCCTGTCATTTACGTCTTACCTGCAAACCTGGAAGACTGATTACAGTTACACCGATACGGTTTTCAAACATTTTACCATTGATACATTCAGGGCAGGCGACTTCAAATGCGAGAACTGGATGGGCAAAACAGGGGCCCTGATTGCCTACATGTTCATTTCAAACTGGTTTGGTATCGCATCGTTTCTTTTTCCTGTCATCCTTCTTGTATGGGGTATCAGGTGGCTGATGAGGATCACGATACTGCATCCATGGAAAGTCATGGAATACTGTTTCTTTGGGGTCATCTGGCTGCCTGTATTTTTCGGGCTTACTCTTCCCCGGGACCTCGTCACTACAGGAGTTTTATTTACCGGGGTATATGGTTTCCAGATGAACTTATGGCTGGTTGATTTCCTCGGCACTTCCGGCCTGGCCATACTGCTTGCCTTTACCTTCCTGAGCTTTATGATCCTTTCGTTTAATATTCCATTCCGATGGATGAAAGCCGGGCCGGATAATGATAATTCAGGAAATCTGACTGCGGATGGGGACGCGGCAAAGCCTGAGTCTGTGCCGGCTGAACCAACGGTGCTGAGTTACGCGAATACCTTCATTGAAGAGCCTGAGTTGTCACCGCTGCCAATCGATCTGGGAGGCCCCGCGGACGCCATGCCCGTGGAAGAAGCAGCTACCGGAATTGAACTGCAGATCGAAAGGCCGGAAGATGATGTGCAATCCGAAGCAAAAGGACCGGTAGCCCGGCAGGGGCTTGATACCTTATATGATCCTACCCTTGACCTGCCAAGCTATAAATTCCCTACCCTTGACCTTCTCAGCGATTATGGCGGGGAATCTGTTGCGGTAAGGAAAGAAGAGCTGGAAGCCAATAAGGACAAGATCGTACAAACCCTGTCACATTACGACATCAGGATTTCAAAGATCAAGGCCACTATTGGCCCTGCGGTTACCTTATATGAGATTGTCCCGGAAGCGGGAATCCGTATTTCAAGGATCAAGAACCTGGAGGATGACATTGCCTTAAGCCTGTCGGCCCTGGGTATCCGAATCATCGCTCCCATCCCGGGTAAAGGGACCATTGGCATCGAGGTTCCAAATCAGAACCCCGAAATCGTCTCGATCAAATCGTTGCTTGGCTCCGACAAATTCAAGAATACTTCCTTTGAACTGCCTTTTGTTCTTGGAAAAACCGTAGCCAACGAAACATTTATCGCCGACCTGGCGAAGATGCCCCACCTGCTGATGGCCGGGGCTACCGGGCAGGGTAAATCTGTGGGATTGAACACTATCATCACCTCCCTGTTATACAAAAAGCACCCCTCACAGATCAAGTTCGTGATGATTGACCCGAAGAAAGTGGAACTGACCTTATTTTCAAGGATAGAACGTCATTTTCTGGCCAAATTGCCCGACAGCGAGGAAGCCATTATCACCGACACAAAAAAGGTCATCCGCACCCTGAATTCCCTGAATATAGAGATGGACAGCCGCTACGACCTGCTTCGCGACGCCCAGGTAAGGAATATCAGGGAATACAATGAAAAATTTGTGAACCGCAAGCTGAACCCCAACGACGGGCACAGGTTCCTGCCATATATTGTTCTGGTAATTGACGAGTTTGCCGATCTTATCATGACAGCAGGCAGGGAGATTGAAACACCCCTCACCCGTCTGGCCCAGCTGGCCCGGGCTACAGGGATCCATCTTATCATTGCAACCCAAAGGCCATCAGTCAACATTATCACAGGCACTATTAAGGCGAACTTCCCCGCCCGTATTGCGTTCAGGGTGATTTCGAAGATAGACTCCCGCACGATCCTGGACTCTTCCGGGGCCGATCAGCTCATCGGCCGGGGCGATATGCTGCTGTCGACAGGGAGCGACCTTATCAGGCTGCAATGCGCCTTTGTTGACACCCCCGAGGTTGATAGATTAACCGAGTTTATAGGATCCCAGAGAGGCTATCCGCAGGCATTCTCATTACCTGAATACTATGATGAAGAGAATGCATCGGGTAAAGATTTTGATCCCAACGAAAGGGATGAATTCTTTGCTGAAGCCGCGAGGCTCGTGGTCCAGCACCAGCATGGCTCCACCTCCCTTCTGCAGAGGAAACTGAAACTTGGTTATAACCGGGCCGGGCGTATCATAGACCAGCTGGAAGCAGCAGGAATTGTGGGCTCTTTTGAGGGCAGCAAGGCAAGGGATGTAAAATTCAAGGATTCGACAGCTCTTGAGGATTACCTCCAAAGCATGGGAAACGACTAATTCATTTATCAAAAAAACAGCAAGTATTCTATGAAGAAATTCCTCATTTTATTTTTCTCACTGGCAGTGATCAGCGCATACAGCCAGAAAGACCAGAAAGCAAACGATCTCCTCGACCAGGTAAGCTCTAAAACAAAAGCCTACAAGTCGATCAAAGCTGATTTTTCATATAAAATGGAAAACACGAAAGCAAAGATCAACGAGCAGAAACAGGGCACCCTGCTGCTCAGCGGGGACAAGTACAGGATGGAAGCCAGCGGACAGACCGTGATCTGTGACGGGAAAACGATCTGGACCTTTATGCCGGAAACGAATGAGGTACAGGTGAATTCTCTTGACAATAAGGATGAGGCACTCACTCCGTCGAAGCTCTTATCGAACTACAATACCAATTTCAAATCAAAACTGCTGAATGATAAGAATACCGATCCCGGAACAGTTAAGATCGAGCTGGTGCCGAATACTATCAAGAATTATAACCGTGCCGTGCTTTCGGTCGATAAGTCAAAGCTTCAGGTCAAATCGTTTGTGATCTATGATAAGAACGGGAACATCTTCACTTATACAATTACCCGTTTCCAAACCGATATGCCGCTAGGCGCTGCTGATTTCACCTTTGACGCCAAAAAGTTCCCCGGGGTCGAGGTCATTGATATGAGATAATATGTGTTATACCCTGACCAACGATCTGGAAAAGCTGGGCCTGCTCGCCCGGGCAATAAGGCAGTCGGTGGTCAGAAGTCTTGCAGAGGCAGGCTCAGGCCATCTCGGAGGGTCTCTGGGTTCGGCCGATATCTTTACAACCCTTTATTTTTCAGTAATAAGGCATACGCCTGATGAACCCTTATGGCCAGGCCGGGACAGGTTCATCCTTTCAATCGGGCATATTGCGCCGGTGCTGTATGCAACCCTTGCCGAAGCGGGGTATTTTCGAAAAGAAGAATTGTTAAGCCTGCGCAAACTTGGCAGCAGGTTACAGGGGCATCCGGGAAGGGACCATCAACTGCCCGGGCTGGAGCTCTCGGCGGGTTCCCTGGGCCAGGGGCTTTCGGTTTCGGTGGGTATGGCCCTTGCCTTAAAAATGGACAGGCTTGATAACCGGGTTTACTGTCTGTGCGGCGACGGGGAACTCCAGGAAGGTTCGGTATGGGAAGCCGCCATGTCAGCTGCTCATCACAAGCTGAATAATCTTACAGTGATCATCGACCGCAACAGTCTGCAGATCGATGGCAGTACCGAGAAAGTAATGGCGCTCGAGCCCCTGAAAAAGAAATGGGAAGCGTTTGGCTGGCAGGCGCTGGAATGTGACGGGCATGATTTTAGGTCGCTGCTTCCTGCATTTAACAAAGCCCGCATGGAACTGTTACATCCATCGGTGATCATTGCGAAAACTGTAATGGGAAAAGGGATAGCAAGCATTGAAGGGGATTACCGCTGGCATGGGAAAGCACCGACGAAGGAACAGGCGGTGGCGTTTTTGAGGGAATTGGAAGGTGGAATACAGAATATTGAACATTGAATGCTGACGCACTTCATTAACCGGGGAAATAAATCAACGAAGCTTGGATTCGGTGAAGGCTTGCTTGAAGCGGCAATCCTTAATGAGAGGGTTGTTGCCATCGGGGCGGATATCACCGCTTCGGTGGGTGTTGACCTTTTTGCTTCCAGGTTTCCTGAGCGTTTCATATCGCTGGGGATCGCTGAACAAAACTGTGTTGGTGTAGCGGCAGGGCTGGCGCTTTCAGGTAAAATTCCCGTATTTGCGACTTACGGTGTATTTTCGGCATTGCGCACTACTGACCAGATCAGGGTTTCACTTTGTTACAACAGGCTTCATGCGGTCATTGGCGGGGCTCATGCGGGCGTTTCGGTAGGCCCCGACGGGGCAACCCACCAGGCACTGGAAGATATTGCCGTGATGAGGGTAATGCCCAATATGACTGTACTGTCACCCTGCGACGCCACCCAGGCCAGGCTGGCCACAATGGCCGCAATACAGCAGTGCCGGGGACCAGTTTATATCAGGTTCGGAAGGGAAGCCATGCCTGATTTCACATCAGTTGAGATGGGTTTTCAGATCGGCCTGGCCCAGCTGGTACACGAGGGCAGCGACATTGCCATCATTGCTACAGGGCATATGATCTGGGAAGCGCTGCAGGCAGCCTACGAACTTGAAAAAGAAGGGATCCACGCAAGAGTTCTGAATATCCATACCATCAAGCCCCTCGATGAAACTGCAGTAGTAATTGCAGCGAAAGAATGCGGAGTCCTTGTAACTGCTGAGGAGCACCAGGTTGCCGGCGGACTGGGTTCGGCCGTATCGGAAGTCATCAGCAAACAGTATCCTGTACCCATTGAGTTTATAGGGATGAATGATCGTTTTGGCGAATCAGGTACTCCCCATGAATTAATGCAAAAGTTCGGTCTTACTTCCGGTGATATCATCAAAGGCTGCCGTAAAGCGCTCGGAAAGAAGAAATGAACCGGATTCTCAGCCTGATGCACCGAAGTCCGCCCCAAAATGATTAAATCCCCCGATTATGACCTGATATCTTCAGGGTAAACAACCTGCTCAAGAAACAGCCCGCATGCAGCCACAGAATCTCCTGCGTCGGAACGGTTTTTTGCTTCGATCACGAGCTTCAGGTCGCGTAACAACATTTTTCCTGTGCCCAGATCCAGAAGGGTTCCAACAATAGCCCTGACCATGTTCCTGAGAAAGCGGTCCGCCGAAATAGTAAATACAAGAAGATCCCCGCTTCTCTCCCACTGCGCTTCAGAAATCCTGCAGATCTTCGTTTTTGTGTCGGAATCGACTTTCGAAAATGAAGTAAAATCGGAATATTTCATGATGAGTTCCGCTCCCCGGTTCATCAGGTCAATATCAATCGGGCCAAAATGATAATAGGACCGGTCGACCAAAAAAGGATCCTTAACAAGGGTGATGTAATATTTATAAGTACGCAGTGTTGCGCTGAAACGGGCATGCGCGTCAGGCCGGACACTAAAAATCTCCCGAAGGGATATATCTTTCCCGAGGAAGGAATTGAGTTTGAAAACGAGCTTCCCCGCCTGGGTCCTGCCCAGCTCTTTTACCAGATCCATATGCGCATAGTATTCCCTCGCATGCACCCCTGCATCGGTCCGGCCACAACCGGTCAGGCTCACTTCCTCCCTGAGCATCATACACAAAGCATCTGTGAGCACTTTTTGTATGCTGATGGCATTCTTCTGTGCCTGCCAGCCGTGATAGTTTGTTCCGTTGTAAGATAGGTTAATAAAGTATCTCATCATATTGAAAAAACCCTGTGCAAATCTGATTTGTTGACTCAAAGATAATGGAGATAAAGTATAATATGACAATTATACATAATTTCCGTGTTTTTTTGCTTAAATTTGTTACCAGATAAACAGTACAATGGGTCCCAGGAAAGATAAAGAAGCCCAATGTGAACTCTGCCATCAGGCTTATCATAAATTCTTTATCTGCCTTGACAAGGCCGACCTTCAATATCTTAATACCGAAAGAGAGGTAAGGCAATACCGCAAGGGACAAAATATTTTCGAAGAAGGTCATAAAACTCACGGCATTTTCTGTATCAAGGAAGGACAGGTCAAACTATACAAAAACGGTTTCGACGGGAGGGAGCATATCACAAGAATTGCTTTTCCCGGCAATCTTATCGGGCTGAGAGCGCTGTTAAGCGGGCGTGATTATTCCGTCAATGCCACTGCGATGGAAGATAGTACTGCCTGCTTTATTCCCAAATCTGATTTCTTTCAATTGATGATAAAATATCCCGATTTCTCAAGGAGGTTAATAGTTGTGCTCACCCAACTTCTCGAGGAAGCGGAGGCCCGGCTGATAGGTATCGCCCACCGTCCGTTGAAGGAACGTCTTGCAGAATCCCTCCTTTTTTTACATAAATCATTTCATAACACCTCCCCTTCTTTCCCGATGCCTTATCTTAATTTAACAAGGTCTGACCTGGCGAATATCATTGGAACGACTCCCGAAACAGTCATTCGCATGTTATCGGCCCTGAAGGACGAAAGAATAATCAGTATCAAGGGAAGGAAGATTTTTATTCTTGACTGCCCAAGGCTTGAATTTATTGCTAATCCAAAGTACTGACCATACAGGCTTTTCAGCAGGAGGTTTTAAATTATCAAACAAATTAAAAACATGATTTAAATCATTGTTTTAAGCGTGATCTTTTAGTTCATTTGTTAACAAATTAACAAATAAATGAAAAACACCGAGATCACCGGGATGTTTTTCTACAACCCTGAGGGTTTGTACCCGGACCCCATAGATTATTCAGAGTTAATCAGATATTCATTTTCATTTCCAAACATCGTAAAAGCCTACACTTATTCCGGCTTCATCTGGAATGAAAAGAACATCCTGCAGAAAATAAAGGAGAATAATTTTGAGCGGCTGATTATTGCCGGCCTTATGCCGGGAACGGTTAAGGCATTGTTTTCTAAAGCCATGACACTTGCAGGCAAAGATCCGGAGAAGGTCCTTCTTGCAAGTTTCAACGATTACTGTACCGGTATGGTTTTCAACACGGAACGGCTTAAAATAGTTCTTGCTTCGATCATAGCAGGTGTTCCTTATGAATTTACCGGGATCCCTGATGAACTGCCGGTGAACAATGCAACACTCGTAGTCGGAGGCGGAATCTCAGGAATCCAGGCTGCCCTCGAAATTGCGTACAGCAACAATATGGTGTATCTGGTTGAAAAAAGCGGTACGATAGGCGGGAAAATGGCGACGTTCGACAAAACCTTCCCAACCCTGGACTGCGCTGCCTGCATACTTACTCCGAAAATGGTGGAGGTAAACCAGCATCCGAATATAAGGCTGATGAGCTACTCAGAGATTATTGAGGTTAACGGAAAGCCTGGCGATTTTAATGTTAAAGTATTAAAGAAAGCCCGGAAGGTGAACGTGAAGACCTGTATCGGATGCGGAACCTGTGCCGAGAAATGTCCTGCCCAGGCCCCAAGTGAGTTTGATGCGGGTACCTGCATGAGGAAAGCAATCTATATCCCTTTTCCACAGGCTGTTCCCAATAAGTACCTGGTTGACGCGGAAAACTGCATATATCTGAAAAACGGAAAATGCAAAGCCTGCGTGAAGGCTTGTCCTGTCCCCGGCTGTATTGACCTGGACGAACAAGACTCAGTTGTAACAATCAATGTAGGGAATATCATTATAGCCACCGGATATAAACTTTTCGATGCCGGGCGGATGACTCAGTTCGGGTACGGGCGTTTCCCAAATGTGCTCAACTCGCTTGAGTTTGAACGACTGTTGAATGCCTCGGGCCCCACCGGGGGTAATATTCACTTCAGGAGCCAGGATAAAAAAGGGAACTGGATATTCAATACGACAACCGCCAGGCCTGAGAAGATCGCAATTATACATTGTGTAGGCAGCCGTGATAAGAACTTCAATAAATACTGTTCGAGGGTATGCTGTATGTACTCCCTGAAGTTCGCACACCTTATTATGGAAAAATTGCCCGAGGCGGAGATCTTCGAATACTTCATCGACATGCGATCCTTTGGCAAAGGCTATGAAGAGTTCTATGAAAGGATCAGGCAGGAGGATGTTTCCATAATCAGGGGCAAAACAGCAAAAGTTGAACAACATGGAGAAAAGTTGTTTCTCAGGGGAGAGGATATCCTAAAGGGTGAAATCCTTGAAAACCTGGTCGATATGGTCATTCTATCCGCAGGCCTTGAAGCAGGCGAGGATGCCGGGAAGATCAGTGAAATGCTGAATATTCCCACGAATACCGACGGATGGTTTGAAGAAGCGCATTACAATCTTGACCCAACGGGAACCTGCCGGGGGGGGATTTTCCTGGCCGGTACCTGCCAGGGTCCAAAAGACATACCTGATTGTGTAGCCCAGGGATCTGCTGCTGCAGCCAGGGTTATTCAAAGCATTCTGAAAGGTAAGATACGCAACGACCAGGCATCGGTTTCGCTTGAGAACGTGTTGCGGAAAATAGAAGAATTATCGAATGTAGCTTTATAAAATCGAACAACCAATGAGTGTACGTGTTCAACCGGAATTGAGGAGCCAGCTGATCCAGTTTGGGATTGGTGACTGGAATGCCTGTTACCATTGCGGTACCTGCACGGCTCAATGCCCGCTTTCGGAAGAAGGCTTTCTTTTCCCCAGGAAAAAAATCCGCCTGATGCAGATGGGCCTCAAAGATGAGCTGGAAGCCAGTGTTGAGCCATGGCTTTGTTATTATTGCGGGGACTGCTCAACCTCCTGCCCGAGGGATGCGAATCCGGGCGAACTGATGATGTCGCTGAGAAGATATCTTACATCAATCTACGACTGGACTGGTTTGTCAAAGAAATTTTACACTTCTGAATTGTGGGAACTTGGCTTCATAATTGTATTTGCCATTCTCGTTGTGTTATCATTTCTGGTATTGCTCCCATCGATGGGATATCATTTCACAAGAGAGCTGACAGCCCAGGGAGGTGTGCAGTTAAATGCTTTCGCCCCGATCCATGTTGTTGAGACATTTGACTGGTGCATGGCTGCTGTAGTGGCATCGTTGCTCATCTCCAATATATTACGGATGTATTACAAGATCATCTGGAAATACGGCAATATGAAGGTTAGCCTGTGGGTTCATATCAGGGAATTCTGGCTCCTGATCTTCAATTTCGCAGTACAGCCGAAATTCAACAAATGCGATGATAAACGTTACTGGCTGTCACACTGGTTTCTGATGTCGGGGTACACTATAATGTTCATTGTAATTGTGGTATACCTCCCGTGGTTCCAGACACAGAAGATCCTCCCGATATGGCATCCGCAACGGCTTCTGGGTTACTATGCAACCTTCGGCCTGCTCTTCGGTTTGTTCGTGGCTATCATCGGCCGTATTCAGAGGAAGGATGTCAAATTCCTGTTTTCGCATATCAGTGACTGGCTTTTCCTGGCAATGCTGACCCTTACCGCCATTACCGGCATACTGATCCATATTTTCAGGATCAATGGGATGCCGCTGGCCACTTATATATCTTATATTACCCACATGGCGGTGCTGGTTCCTATGATACTTATCGAAGTGCCATTTTCGAAATGGTCACATCTTGCCTACAGGCCTTTTGCCGTGTATTTTCAACAACTTAAAAGATACGCTGTTCCGAGAGAATCTGGTCATCCCTGAAAAACAAAAATTATGGAAGAACCGAGAATTGGGGTTTACCTCTGCTGGTGCGGCACCAACATCTCCAAAATGGTGGATGTGGAAGCTGTGACTAAAGAAGTCAGCACCCTGCCGTATGTGGTACTGTCGAAAAACTACAAATATATGTGTTCCGACCCAGGGCAGGATCTTATAATTAAAGATATAAAATCGCATAACCTGAACCGGGTTGTTGTAGCTGCCTGTTCCCCCCGAATCCATGAACTCACTTTCCGTAATGCCTGTGAAAAGGCTGGTATCAATCCTTATCTTTTCGAGATGGCAAACATACGGGAGCAGGATTCCTGGGTGCATACCGATCGCTCGGAAGCAACATTAAAAGCCATTGACCTGGTTATTGCTGCCATCAGGAGGGTAAGATACCATGAACCCTTACAGAAACGCACAGTGAATGTTGACCCGGCCACTCTGATCATTGGCGGGGGCATTTCAGGAATGTCTGCAGCCCTTGAGATCGCAAATGCAGGTAAAAAAGTTTATCTGATCGAAAGAGCTGACCATCTTGGCGGCCAGGTTGCCAGGTTCGACCTCACATTCCCTCACCTTTCGAGCGCTCAGCAGATGATAGGGCCGATGATACAACGGGTTGCGAATCATCCCATGATCAGTGTATCTCTTAATACCGAAGTAAAGGAAGTTGATGGCTACATCGGAAACTTCAGGGCCAGGCTTGCTCAAAAGGGTGCAGAACAACCCGAGATCACGTTTGGCAATATCATAGCGGCCGTTGGTCTTAAACCATTCGACCCCTCAGTAATCGAAGAGTACAGCTATGGCAAATTCCCGGATGTGATAACTTCACTTGAATTCGAGGATAATCTCAGGGCAGGCAGGATACTTACAAAGTACGGCAAGGAACCCAGGAATGTAGCCATCATCCATTGCGTTGGCAGCCGTAACAGGAAATACCATGAATATTGTTCTAGGGTTTGCTGTATGGTTGCCCTGAAGTTTGTTCATGAAATCCGCGCTGCCCTGCCCGAGGCCAATATTTATGAAATATATGCCGATATGAGGGCATACGGGAAAGGGCATGAGGAATTCTATGCGATGACCACCCACAAGCAAATTATTTTTTTAATGTACGACCAGCAGAAACGTCTGCCCGTGATACGCGAAGCCCACCGTGATGATGATTGCAATATGCTGATCGAAATGAATGAGCTTCTTTCGGGGATCGACATAGAAGTCCCTGTGGATATGGTGATCCTTATGGTCAATATGGAAGCTCATGAAAATGTCAAGGAAGTTGTCCGTACCATTGGTGTAAGTTTATGCGGCAACCAGTTCTTTATCGAGAAACATCCGAAACTGGATCCGGTTGCCACTACTACCGGGGGAGTATATATTGTTGGCACATGTCAGGGCCCTAAGGATATCCCGGATTCTGTGGCCCAGGCTAAAGCTGCAGCGGCCAGGATACTTGCAACCATCGCACAGGGTTCTGTGCCGGTTGAAGTCACTACGGCCATCGTAAATGAATCTCTTTGCTGCGGCTGCCAGACCTGTATCAGCGTATGCCCTTATTCCGCAGTATCATATGATGAAATTAAAAAAGCTTCGGTAGTTAATGAAGTACTCTGCAAAGGCTGCGGAACCTGCGGCGGGTGCTGCCCCGCAGGAGCTATCACAAGCAAACATTTCACCGACCGTCAGATTCTCTCGGAAATCGAAGGTATAATGTCAATGTCGTATTAAGCTTTACAGTATGAATTTCAGACCCACAATCGTAGCTTTCCTGTGCAACTGGTGCGCCTATACCGGCGCCGACCTGGCAGGCACTTCAAGGCTTCATTATGCCCCGAATGTGCGTATCATCCGTATCATGTGTTCAGGCCGGATTGAACCCACTTTTATCCTGAAAGCCTTTAAAGAAGGGGCTGATGGTATTCTTATCTGCGGATGTCATCCTGGTGACTGTCATTACCAGGAAGGCAATTATAAATGCCTCAGGCGGTTTAAACTGCTGGAGAAATTCGTAAGCCAGATGGGCATTGAGAAAGAACGGCTAAAGCTCGAATGGATCAGTGCCAGCGAAGGAAAACAATTTGCTGAACTGGTGAATGAGATGACAAAAACTATACTTCAGCTTGGTCCGGGTAAAGTGAAGAAAACTCTTGAATTTGAACACTTAAAAACGAAATAAATATGTCTCAGGAACCTACCAAACCAAAGCTCAAACTGGCAATATACTGGGGTGCTGCCTGCGGCGGCTGTTGCGTTTCGGTGCTCGATACACATGAAAAACTTCTCGATATAGTTGCTGCTGCCGATCTTGTTTTCTGGCCTATCGCGATGGACATCAAGTATAAGGATGTGGAGAACATGCCGGATAAATCGATCGATCTGACGCTTTTTAACGGGGCCGTCCGCAACAGTGAGAATAAGCATATGGCACAAGTGCTTAGACAGAAATCAAAAATTCTCGTGGCCTATGGTTCCTGCGCTTATATGGGGGGTATCCCCGGCCTTGCAAATTTCTTTTCAAAAAACGACATCTTCAAGAGGGCTTATGAGGAAACTGAATCGACCTTCAACCCCGAAAAGACCTACCCCGTCACCAGTACATCAGTCAAAGAGGGAACTCTGGAAATCCCGGTAATGTTCAACGATGTGTTTCCACTCGATCAGATCGTCGATGTGGATTATTACATTCCGGGATGCCCGCCTCAGAGTGAAAGGCTCATCGAGGTCTTTTCAGCGATTGTCACCGGGATCGGGCTGCCGCCAGCCGGCTCGGTCGTCGGAGCCAATGACAAGACCAACTGTGATGAATGCAAGCGGAAAAAGTCAGACAAGAAACAAGTCAGAAAATTTTACAGGCCCTGGGAGATCCAGGATGATAAAGAAACTTGTTTTATCGAGCAGGGTGTTATCTGCATGGGCCCTGCAACCCGCAGCGGGTGCGGCGTTCGCTGTGTGGAAGGGAATTCCCCTTGCCGTGGATGTTATGGCCCGCCTCCGGGAGCGACCGACCCGGGAGCAAAAATGATGGCAGCCATCGGAACTATGATAAATTCCAATGATCCTGATGAAATTGATAACATCATCGAAACTATTGTTGACCCCGCCGGACTGTTCTATCGTTTCAGCCTGCCCGGCTCTATCCTAGGGAGGAAGGTAATATGAAGCACATCAGCATTGATCCTATTACAAGGCTTGAAGGCCATGGGAAAATCGAGATCTTCCTTAACGACGAAGGGGAAGTCGAGAATGCCTACTTCCAGGTCCCTGAACTTCGCGGTTTTGAGAAGTTCTGTGAAGGCCGGCCGGTTGAGGAACTTCCTTCCATCGTCACGAAAATATGCGGCGTCTGCCCCGGCTGCCATCATATGGCTTCAGGCAAAGCGGTAGATGCTGTTTTTGGTGTGGAGCCACCCCCGACTGCCAAAAAATTAAGGGAATTATTTTACATGGCTCACTTTGTTCACAGCCATATCGTTCATTTTTATGCACTCGCGGCACCTGATTTCGTTGTGGGTCCCACTGCCAGCCCGGTCGATAGAACAATACTCGGAGTGATCAATAAAGTGGGTTTGCAAATTGGGTCCGAAGTTATCAAACAACGCAGGATTGCCCAGGAAATTCAAGCGCTGATTGGTGGTCACCAGACCCATGTTATCATGAATACCCCCGGTGGGGTAAAAAAAGGTATCACCCCGGAACAAAGAGATGATATCATAAAAAAGGCCGAAGGATTCGTTGAATTTTCAAAATTTTCGATCCAGCTGTTCAAGGATGTGGTACTCGGCAATAAGGACTATGTTGATCTTATAATGAACGGCCCCTACTCATTAGTCCTTCATTCGATGGGACTGGTTGATGAGCAGAATAAGGTCAATTTTTATGACGGTAAGGTTAGAGTAGTAGATACAAAAGGTAAAGAACTCTATAAATATTCGCCTGAGCATTACCTTGATTTCGTCGAAGAGCGGGTTGAACCCTGGACATACCTGAAGTTCCCATACCTTAAAAAGATTGGCTGGAAAGGATTTACTGAAGGTCAGGAATCAGGGGTTTACCATGCGACACCTCTGTCGAGACTGAATGCTGCTGACGGAATGGCCACAGCTGTGGCGCAGCAGGAATATGAGTTTATGTTTAAAACCCTTCAGGGAAAACCTGTCCATGCAACGATGGCCATGCATTGGGCCAGACTTGTCGAACTGATTTACTCAGCTGAGCACTGCCTTGAACTGGCCATGGATCCTGAAATAACCGGCAATGAGCTTCGCGCCCCATTGGGAAAAATAGTGGGCGAAGGTGTTGGCATTGTTGAAGCCCAGAGAGGAACACTAACCCATCACTACTGGACCGACGACAAAGGCATGGTCAGAAAAGTCAACCTGATTGTAGGAACCACGAACAATCATGCGGCTATCTGCATGTCCATTAAAAAAGCTGCCCGGGGCCTTATCAAAAAAGGCAGCGAGATCACCGAAGGCACTCTGAACATGATCGAAATGGCTTTCAGAGCCTATGATCCCTGTTTCTCATGTGCCACTCATTCCCTGCCGGGCCAGATGAGGATGATTCTAAACATAAGGGATATTGAAGGAAACATTATTGATTCATTCAGAAGATAATAGCAAATAACTATGACAACAGAAAAAATCATGGTGCTCGGCATAGGGAATGACATTCTCACTGATGATGGCATTGGACCCAAACTGGCTGGAGACCTCACCAAAATGGACCTTCCGGCTGAAGTCACTTTCAAAACGGCAGCCGTCGGCGGATTGGAATTAATGGAGACCATTTCAGGGTATTCCCGAATTTTCATGATAGATGCTATCCGGACCGCAGGCGGGAAACCCGGGACCGTGTACTTCTTTTCTCCTGATGATTTCAGGGAAACCATGCACATTTCAAATCTTCATGACATCAACTTTTTTACGGCTCTTGAAGTCGGGAACAAACTGAATTACCCGCTCCCTTCAGAAATCATGATAATAGCAGTGGAAATAGCGGAAGATCTTGAATTCAGCGAGGAGCTAAGCCCGGTCCTGCGAAAACGGTATCCGGACATCCTTTCAAAGACCCACAAATTTCTTCTCGAAGCGCTTCTATCTCAGAAATCCTGAACCCTCGATTAATGCATGGTGTCAGTAGGTTGTCCTGGATGTATAATGAGTGTGAAGCAGGTCTTCGGCCACCGGGCTCATAGGGTCAAGTAAAAACTCTTCATAAGCTTCGATGGCTTCCGGATTTTCATGTGCCTTGCGCAAATCAATTCCCATTTCTTCAGCATATAATGCCTGTACCCTTTTCAGGCGGATGTCGGGGTTGGTGGGAATTGGCTGCCCCCCACCGCCAAGGCATCCACCCGGGCATGCCATAATCTCGATAAAATGATAGGGGGAATCGCCGCTGCGTATCATCTGCATCAGTGTTTTTGCATTGGCCAGCCCATGAGCAACGGCAACTTTTAACTCCAGCCCGTTTAAAAAGGACCACTGCTCTATACAATCAGTAATGGGGAGTGAGAGTTCCTTAACCCCATCCATGCCACGGATCGGTTTGATGATCAGGTTCTCAAACGGGATATCCCTGCCTGTGATTTTGTCATATACAGTTCTTAAGGCAGATTCCATGACCCCACCTGTGGCTCCGTAAATGACACCTGCACCTGTAGTCTTACCCATCAGGTCGTCATAATGATCGTTTGGCAGGGATTTGAAGTCAATGCCTGCCTGGATGATCATTATAGCCAGTTCGCGGGTGGTCAGAACATAGTCGACATCCTTAAATCCGCTGCCTCTCATCTCGGGGCGGTCCGCTTCAAACTTTTTGGCAGTACATGGCATTATGGATACGGTGACAATATTCTCAGGCTTAAGCTGGCGTTTTTTTGCATAATAGGTTTTTGCAAGTACACCAAACATTTGCTGAGGAGATTTACAGGTGGAAAGGTGAGGCAGAAGGTCGGGAAAATAATGCTCGCAATACTTGATCCAGGCCGGGGAACAGGAAGTGATCATCGGTAGTTTCACGCTATCATCATGAAAGTCAAGTTTCCTCCTGAGCCTGTCAAGGAGCTCCGCACTTTCTTCGATAGTTGTGATATCTGCCGAGAATGCAGTGTCGAGGACAGTATCAAATCCAAGCCTTCTGAGAGCGCTGACGAGTTTTCCGGTTACACGTTTCCCGGGTTCTATACCCAGGTCTTCCCCAATGGCGACTCTCACTGCAGGAGCAGTTTGCACGATCACATGATTATTTTTATTCCATATGGCATTCCAGACTTCCTCGATGTAGTTCTTTTCGACTAACGCGCCTGTAGGGCATCGATCGATGCATTGCCCGCAATTCGTGCAGAAAACCTCATATAATGGTTTGCCCAGGTACGTAGATATTTTCATTTTCCCTCCCTTATGGGCCACCCAAACAGCACTCACACCCTGGATTTCAGCACAGGTGCGCACACAACGCTGACAGCGTACACATTTGCGGTCATCTTTCACCATAGCCGGTGACATGATATCAAGATGAACCTTCTCCTCATGGTGCAAGGGTATATAGGTAGGATTAATGATCTTAAACTCCGAGGAAAGGTTTTGCAGTTCGCATTTTCCGTTTTTATAACAATTAGTACAATCGGTAAAATGTTCGGCGAGCAATAACTCGAGCATGGTTTTTCGGGCCGATCTCACACGCATGCTATTTGCATAGATCACCATACCTTCTTCGAGAGGCGTAGCACAGGAGGCAACAAGGTGCCTGGAGCCTTCAATCTCTACAAGGCAGATCCTGCAGTTTCCTGCAATTTTAAGATCCTTATGGTAACAGAGTGTTGGAATATGGATTTTAAGGGATCTGGCAGCATCAAGGATGGAAAGGCCCTCGTCTACAAAAACCTCATCTCCGTCTATTGTGACTTTAATTTTTTTCTTTTGAATAACTTCTTTCGCAAGACCCAGATGGAAGTCATATTTCTCTGCTATTTCATCCTGGGCAAGCTGAATCGGAATGCTGATATGGTCATAAAGCACTTGTTTTGTAAAATGATAATCTGTTGAATGAAGGAGGTGGTTGCTTATGATCTCCGAGAAAATTTCCAGCATGGCGCTGATCTCATCCGCCGTAAACCCTTCTGCAAACCTGGGCCGTGCCAAATCATCCATATAATTGATGATAAGACTGCGGTCACCATTGAGAATGGTTGATGCAAGCACATTATAAAGAGTGAGCAGGATCAGGTTAAGCTCCTGGATATCCATATGCTGGTAATGTGAAAGGTCAACAGTATTTCCTTCGGAGTTGACCCTTGCTGCTATTATATTGACCAGCTTTTCCTTGTCCCTTGAAAGCACTTCGTAAATAAGCAGGTTGGTGCGTACTGAAATATGGCGCAAGGCGGCTTCATTCTTCACCTGCCATTCCAGGGGATTACTTTTCATCCTGGCCAGAAGGAACATCAGCCTTCGCATCAAATTCAGCCTTGCCAGTGGTTCCCAGCTCAGTACCTGCCGGGTGTAGGATGCGTCGGTATCAAGTTTAAGATCCAGATATTTAAGCATCCAGAAACGTTCAAATGGCTCCGGAGTAAGCTTAAGCTTTCCCATGATGATCCTCGCTGCAATACCGGGATATGCAAGCATTCTTGGAATGAAGAGGGGTTTTACAGGGACGCCAAAATAGTTCCTGGTCGAAATCTCAAAAAGTTCTTTATGGGAAGTGCTTCCGTCTGGGCTGGCAGCATAAATATCAAATTGTGGCAACAGATGGCTTTTTTGAAGAACGATAAGGATCAGCCTGGCCAGGTCATGAATATGAATATACGGCACGGCAGATTCTCCTTTTCCACCCAGTATTCTTGAGTCGTAGCCCTTTGAAAGCCAGGTTCCGAGAAACTTATACAAAGGCGGATATTCGCAGAAATCGCTGAATACTGCTGCAAAGCGAATTACAATGGCCGGAAGAATACTGGAATTAGTCCGAAGCATTTCTTCCCCCAACTTCTTTGTTTTAGCATACGCGAAATCAGCATCAGGCGAAGTTTTTTCAGTAATAGTATTGCCGGGTCCGGGGAAATTACAGGCAGCCAGGGAACTCGCGAAAACAAACCGTTTTATTTTCAGTTGCTTTGCCAGTTCAATTATGTTTTTCGTACCATCAATGTTTGTTCTCTGATAAGCTACATCATTCGAAAAGCTGAAATCATAAAAAGCCGCCAGATGTAACAGGTAGTCCGCTCCCCCGTTTAGCTGGATGTATTTGTAAACTTCCTGGATCTGGGCTGAATGTGCAATATCCCATTGGATCCATTGGATATTCGGATGCTCGGGGATATTTGCTTCTTTTGCTGATCGGCGGGCAATGGCAAAAACCGTATACTGATCTTTAATAAAATCAAGAAAATACCTGCCGACAAATCCGGAGGCCCCTGTGATGATAATTGAAGGAAGACTGGTATTCATAATGATTTGATATAAAGCCTGTAGGAAATGAGTATTGCCACGCCCATCAGCAAATCCCCAACCCCTGAAAGTAAAACCATGAAGATCGGCCGGTCAAACAGATAATAAGAAAAGAGAAATGCAGCTGCGGCAAATTTGGTCATATAAGATAAAAAAACAAACTTTTTCGAATTTTCAGGATCAAGTGCAGCGATGATATAAGCAAGGCTTATAATCAAATGAAATACTCCCCCCTGGTCTGCGAAAAATTTTTCCCGGAGCTGAAATCCGAAAAACTCTATCCAGCCTGTAGGGAAAATAATCAATGCCATGCCAAAACAAATGGAATGAACAGCAATAAGCCAAAGTACCCATTGCAATAAAAGGCGGTGGTTCGAAGAGCTCATTTTCAATTATTTTGGTAAAGTTAAAAAAAAAACTTCATTTGTTATTTAATTAACAAAAGAAAAATGTAATTTTGCCGTGAAACTTGAATAAAATGTTCTTTTTTTCTGATAACTTATTATAAATCAAGATACAATGGCTACAAACAACAACAATTACATCGGTGAATTAGTCGGGCAATACGGAAGAAGCCGTACCAGCCTGATACCAATTCTGCAGGGAGTGATAGAGAAGAATAATTTTATTTCCGACCTTGACATGACTGAAATTGCAAAGGAACTTGATCTTTCTGCAGCTCAGGTTTATGGTACTGCAACCTTTTATGCATTTCTTGAAACACAGCCCCGCGGTCAATTTGTGATCCGTATTTGCAAGACCATAACCTGTGACATGCATGGCAAGAAGACAATCGTACAGACGATCGAAGACATGCTGAAGATAAAAGTCGGCGAAACAACCACGAATAAAAAGTTCACCCTGCTTGAGACCAACTGCCTTGGCTGGTGTCACGAAGGGCCCGCCATGCTGATCAATGAGAAACCTTATTCAGGTCTTACACCCGAGAAGGTCCATGACATATTACGTGAATATATGCATAAATAATTTAACATAAGGAGATTGACAATGTCTGATACCAAATTAAAACGAGTTGACCTTATTTTTGGAGAATATTCCAATGTTAAATATAAGGTTCTTGCCGACACGATAAAGCTCCCCAATGACAAGATTCTTGAGGACCTTCTGGAATCGGGTCTGCGCGGGCGTGGTGGCGCAGGTTTCCCTACTGCCATGAAGTGGAAATATACAGCTCAGGCCCCCGGAGATGAGAAATATGTTGTTTGCAATGCTGATGAGGGGGAGCCCGGCACTTTCAAAGACCGTGAAATATTGACCCGGGTTCCAAGGAAAGTTTTCTCTGGCATGGCGATATGCGGGAAGGTAATCGGGGCTAAAAAAGGTTTTATTTACCTCAGGGGTGAATATAAATTCCTCCTGCCGGAACTCCTGAGAGAACTTGAAGGGTATCACGAGAATGCCAAAAGCATCGGCCTTGATTTCTCGATAGAAATCAGGCTTGGCAGCGGGGCATATATCTGTGGTGAAGAAAGCGCTTTGTTTGAATCGATGGAAGGGAACCGTGGTGAACCCAGGAACAAACCTCCTTACCCAACAACTTTTGGATATCTTGGAAAACCCACTGTGATCAATAATGTGGAAACCTTTGTGAATATCATGATGATCATGCGCCTCGGCCCCATCCAGTTTAAGATGCTGGGCACTACCGACTCACGCGGGTCCAAGGTATTTTCAGTTTCAGGTGATACTCCGATAGCCGGAATTTACGAGCTTGAGTTGGGTATGCCCCTTGATCGTTTTGTTGACGAGTTCGGCGACGGTGACACGAAGGCAGTCCAGGTCGGAGGCGCTTCGGGCTTTTGCGTCCCACGTAAAAAATTCAAGGATACGGTCATTGGATTTGAAGGGGTGCCAACAGGAGGTTCGATGATGCTTTTCAACAGCTCCAGATCAATGTACAATGTGTTACACAATTATCTGGAATTCTTTGAAGAAGAATCCTGTGGACAATGTACTCCCTGCCGCGTAGGCTGCCAGCAGCTTCGCAAGGGTATTGAAGCAGTAAAAAAAGGTGATAAAAAATCACAGTATCTCGAACAGCTGATGAAACTATCCGAAAGCATGAAGTTAACTGCAAAATGCGGCCTCGGACAATCGGTTGCCAACTCATTTTCATCCATCGTCTATAACTTCAAAGAAGAAATGATTTACTAAAGTAACTCCTATCATGAAAAACACCAAGAAAGAAAGTATAAAGAAGATCAATCTTACTATTGACGGAATTCAGGTAAGTGTTGACGAGGGCACAACGATACTCGATGCCGCACGCCACCTTAATATACATATCCCAACGCTCTGTTACCATGAAGACCTATGCGTTGCAGGTAACTGCCGCGTGTGTATCGTGGAACAGGAAAAGGTGAAATCCCTGCCTGCGTCCTGCGCAACGCCGGCTTCAGAAGGCATGGTCATTCATACGAACAGTATGAAAGTAAGGCTTGCCCGAAAACATATTGTGGAACTTCTTTTATCGGAGCATAACGCTGATTGCACAAAATGCTATAAAAACGGTATTTGTGAGATTCAATCACTTGCTTCTCAGATGCTTACCGGTGACCATATGTTCCTTGACCTGGTCCCGGATCATAAGTACACTATCGACATGTTCAACACGGCTATTATTAAGGACGACAGCCGTTGTATCCGCTGCCAGCGCTGTGTGAGGACTTGCGAGGAACTCCAGGGTGTAAGCGCACTTGGTGTTGCTTATCGCGGGAATCATATGAAGATTTCCACTTTTTATGAGCATCCGTTGTTTGAAGTGGTTTGCACCAATTGCGGCCAGTGTGTGAACCGTTGTCCGACCGGAGCCCTTATTGAAAAGAATTACATCGACCAGGTATGGGATGCCATTTATGATACCACGAAGCATGTGGTCGTCCAAACCGCTCCCGCCGTACGTATAGCCCTTGGCGAAGCCCTCGGCATGCCTCCGGGAAAAATCGTTACCGGAAAAATGGTTGCTGCATTGAAACGTCTCGGCTTCAGCGCAGTTCTTGATACCGATTTTACGGCCGACCTGACTATTATAGAAGAAGGTAACGAATTACTAACCAGGCTCAAGAAGGCCTTGCTCGAAAAGGATCCCAATGTTTCCCTGCCAATGTTTACATCATGCTCACCAGGCTGGATCAAATTCATCGAACATACTTTCCCTGAATTCCTGGGTAACCTTTCGACATGTAAATCCCCTCAGCAGATGTTCGGCGCCCTGGTTAAAACATACTACTGCGAGAAATCCAAACTGGATGCGAAGAATGTCGTTTCCGTTTCAATCATGCCATGTACGGCAAAGAAGTTTGAAGCCAACCGCCCCGAAATGCGTTCAAGCGGCTATAAGGATGTTGACTATGTTCTGACGACCCGCGAACTTGGAATCATGATCAAGCAGGCAGGCCTTGATTTTGAAGCATTACCCGAAGAACATTTCGACAGCCTGATGGGGGCATCAACAGGAGCTGCTGTGATTTTCGGGACCACTGGCGGTGTTATGGAAGCCGCTCTCCGCACAGTGTATGAAGTTGTAACCGGAAGAGAGATACCCTTCGAAGGACTTAACATTACTGCGGTCCGTGGTACCGAAGGTGAAGTACGCGAAGCCTCTTTGACAATTGAAAAGACGAAGCCTGAATGGAAGTTCCTTGAAGGCGTTGAACTGAAATGCGTTGTTGCCAATGGTCTTGCCCACGCCAAAAAGGTTATGCAGGATGTGAAAGATGGTAAAGCCAATTACCATTTTATCGAGATCATGGCATGCCCGGGAGGATGCCTTGGAGGTGGCGGACAACCTATTCCCACAAACAAAGACATCCGCACAAAGAGAAAACAGGCTATTTACGAAGAAGACCTGGGAATGTCGATCCGCAAATCTCATGATAATCCGGAAGTACAGCTGATCTACAAAGAATTTCTCGGTCACCCCTTAGGCCATAAATCCCATGAACTGCTACATACCCACTACACTCCCAGAAAGAGATACTAGTTGACTCACTTACACAAAAAAAGAAGCCGTCCAAAAGACGGCTTCTTTTTTTAGGGGCTGCCAAATCCCAAGGCAGCCTTAAACACATCACTAACTAACGGTATGAAAAGAACGGACTGGAATTATTTTTTTGGTGTTTTATAAAGACGGGCCATCTTCAATGTCAATAACGATGCGTTTCCCGCCTTTTTTATCAATTATTTTGTAAGACTTTACCCTGTTCATCGGAATATCCCCCAGGACATCCAAAAGGGATTCCCCTCTCCGCTTTGATATGATCACATTTGGGCCTGGCGCCTGATGATTGAAGATTTCATTTTCAAAATATTCCGGGGCATCAGGTGGTTCGGGGATATCAGGTATTTCAAAATTGTAATTAAAGGCATGAGGGCTCCCTTTTATACGGATTTGACGGCAGCATTTAGGGCCAACAACTTTTATCCTGTATTGATGATGGTCTGAAGAATCCGAAGAAACTGAATCATTCATTGTACTGATATATACATTAACATCCTTCATCTGGTTGTCCGCATCTTTCATCTGCAAATGCATCGTTTTCATAAGTTTTTCCAGATCTTCGCTGTCGATGCCAGCCTGAGAGGAGATTACAGTATCGATTTCGGTTTTCTTTCCATTCTCTTCCTTGATAATACGGATATTAACTTCCCCATCCTTGTTTTTGTAATCAGATTTTGCCACCACTGTAACTTTCTTCTGATTCTTATCTTTTGATGGACTTGCAGTCACTGTCGCCGTGACTTTTTGCTCCTTTTTATCCTGAGCTCTGGCAGGAGAAATAATAAGGCAGGTACACATAAATACTGCCACTCCTGTTAGGATCGCAGCAGGCCGGTAAAGATTGCTTGTTTTCATTTGTTTGTTTTTTATTTCACAAAACTACACCGGGATTATGGGGCGAAATGTTAATGATTAGTTAAACTTGGTTAATGAAAAGTTAATCTGCTGAAAAACAGAAGTTCTTTATCTATTTTTGCAGCATGAATAAGCGAAGGTTATACATTCTTATCGTTCTGATTTGTCTTTCCCTTTTGGGAATAATCATTGTTCAGTTTTTCTGGATAAGGAACGCCATTCAGGTTAAGGAGGCCCAGTTCAGCCGAAGTGTCAATGACGCTATGGGAGTTGTCGTAAACAAGCTCGAGACAAAAGAAAGTGTGCACCTCCTGATCAGAACCAGCATAAACGATAGCATCAATGCCATACTCAGGGAGTACCCCGAGGAAAACCCTGCTGACTCTCCCCGCTACTACAAGAGGGCGATCCATGATAAAGCCTATGCCAACAGGATGAAGATTCAAAAGAAGGGTGTTGACAGTTTGATGAAGCAAGTCAGGAAGGTAACGGTCAATGTCAATCCGCTTTTCACAGAAATGCAATTTGAATGGAATGATAAGGAGTTGAAACAGATTGACTCCGTCATGCAGCTGCAGACAGAAGCTATCCAGGACCCACAGTTTGAATACAGGATTGATGAGGAATGGAATTCAGGTCCGGATGTGATATTCAGCACATCCCCTCAGATCGTTCATTTTTACAATTCAGGGCCTGGAAATGTTAACGGGTATGTTGTGCACCGCCAGCCTCCTCCCCCGCCTGATGCTTCAACTTTTGAAGTTATGGACCGTGTCAGAAGGCTGACCGAAAAAACCAGGAAACTAAAAGATATATTGCAAAAGCTTACGGTAGAATCAGAAACGAAACCCAAACCGATAGCTGACAGGGTCCAGACAGACACACTTGAACAGATCATCAGGAAAGCACTTTCGGACAAGGATATCAGAATACCATTCGAATATGCCGTATTCTCCCCCTCAAATGATTCAAACAGGTTTCCGGTTAAATCGGCAGGTTTTGAGCCGGTTAATATAAATACGGAACACAAAATAACTCTTTTCCCAAACGACCTGATCACTAAGCCCAACCAGCTTTTGTTATTCTTCCCTGGCCAGAAAGGACAGATCCTCAGTTCCCTTTCCCTGCTGATGATAGGCTCTATCATCTTTACCCTGGTTATTGTATTTTCATCGGGTGCAAGTATTGTAGTGATGATTCGGCAGAAAAAGATATCCGATATTAAAACGGATTTCATTAACAATATGACCCATGAGTTTAAAACGCCAATCGCAACCATCTCGATAGCTGCCGACTCTATCGTGAATTTAAAAGTTATTCAGGAGCCCGAGAAAATCAGGAATTTCACCAGGATTATCAAGGAGGAGAACAACAGGATGAACACCAGGGTTGAACAGGTCCTGCAGATGGCCCTGCTCGACAGCCGGGATTTTAAGCTCAGGCCCGTTGTCACTGATATGCAAAGGATGATACAGAGAGCCGTTGACCATTACCGTTTGCAGATCGAAAAGAGAGAAGGCGTTATTACAACTCAGTTTGAAGCTTCAAATGCATTTGTTGAGGTTGACGAGGATCATATGAGGAATGTTCTGATGAATCTGCTTGACAACGCAAATAAATACTCTGGTTCGAAGCCCGACATAAAGGTTTTCACATTCAACCGGGGTGAACACTTTTTCTTTGGTGTCGAGGATCACGGAGAAGGCATGAGCGCTGAAACCCAAAGAAGAGTGTTTGATAAATTCTTCCGGGTAACTTCAGGGAATATTCATAACATCAAAGGCTTTGGCCTTGGTCTCAGCTATGTTAAAGCTATTGTGCTTGCGCACCATGGTGAAATCAACCTTCAGTCGGAAATTGGTAAAGGCAGTCGCTTTGAGATAAGCCTGGCCTATGTACCGGGGCAGGGAGACAGGGTGGTGTATGAAGGAATGATAGAATGAATATCAAATATTGAATTTCGAATAATCGAAGTATGAAGGACAACTTTATTTCACCGCCCCGCCATCCCGCTACTTAAATTTAAGAGTTATGGAAGTTAAAAAGATTTTACTGGTTGAGGATGATCCTAATTTCGGATCCATTATGAAATCATACCTTGAGATGAACGATTACCAGGTCACGCTGAAGGTAGACGGGAAGCAGGGATTATCAGCATTTAAAACCTTTCCTTTTGACATTTGCATACTCGATGTGATGATGCCTGAGATGGATGGGTTTACTCTTGCAAGAGAGATTAAAAAAGAAAACCCAAAAATCCCCTTTATTTTTCTGACAGCAAAATCATTGAAAAGCGATATGCTGGAAGGTTTTAAGACAGGAGCCGACGATTACATAACGAAACCCTTCGATTCAGAGGTTTTATTGTATAAAATTGCCGCGATCCTGAACAGGAAATCTTCTTCAGAGCATGATAGGGAAGTCAGTGAATTCAGGATTGGCAAATTTGATTTTCATTTTGATTTAAGGACCCTTACTATTAATAATGAAACCCAGCAACTGTCACCAAAGGAAGCCAAGCTGCTGCGTATGCTCTGCACAGCCAGGGACGGTATTTTAATCCGCAAGGATGCTCTTCAAACGATATGGGGAGCCGACAATTACTTCAACGGCCGCAGCATGGATGTTTTTATTGCTAAACTCCGCAAATATCTGAAAGCCGATCCGGACATAGAGATCGTGAATATTCATGGGAACGGGTTCAGGATTATCAGGCCGCAGGCAGGGTAAAGTGAAACGTACTTCCTAAGCCTTCTTCACTTTCAACCCAGATTCGTCCATCATTTTTTTCAATAAAATCTTTGCTGAGTATCAGACCAAGGCCGGTCCCCATTTCATTATTTGTTCCCTTTACCACGGCCCTTTTTTCTATTTTAAAAAGGTTATTTTGCGTTTCAGGCGGCATTCCGACACCTGTGTCTTTAACTGAAACCATAATCTGATTATGGTAATCCGGGACAAAGTTTATCGAAATGGTTCCTCCCGGCAAAGTGAATTTAATTGCATTTGAGATCAGGTTTCTGACCACAGTATTAACCATATTACGGTCTGCCCTGACTAGAAGACCCTTTTCAACCTTCAAGTTGATCAGAATGTCCTTACTATGTGCTGCAGATTCAAACAGCATGACATTTTCATGAACGATCTCCAGAATATCAAAATCTACAGGTTTGAAAGGCAGCATCCCCTTCTGAGCCATTGCCCAGGTCAGAAGATTCTCGAGCAGATCGATAGTACGGGTCGAGGCATTCTTCAGTCTGATAAGCATGGTCTGCCGTTCTTCGTCAGAATATTCCGAGTATCCCGTTGTAAGTAGATCAAGCATCCCAAGAATCACATTAAAAGGGCTTTTCAGATCATGTGCAATGATGGAGAAGAAATTATCTTTTGCCTGGTTACTTTCTTTCAGCATTTGTTCCGAATGTTCAAGTTCCCTCGTTCGTTCTGAAACCATTCTTTCAAGCCTGGCATTATACCTTGCTACGAGCACGAACCATCCTAAAAGAGTACTGATTCCACCTAAAAGAACAATAATTCCTAAAAGAAACCACCATCGAAACCATAAAGGTTGCTGAACAGTAATTATGTTTGAGTAAACCGGTTCAGTCCAGATGCCAATTGAGTTTCCTGCTTTCACCCCGAAACGATAAGTGCCCGGTTTGAGGTTATTATACTTGACAGAATTATTCTGGTAAAAAACTTCCTGGGACCATGCAGTGTCGAGGCCCTCAAGTTTATACCGGTAAACTACCTTTTTTTCATCAATAAAAGATAAGGCTTTGAAATGAAATGTAGGGTTATTCTGGGATCTGGGAAATACAATATTTTTATCCAGGTTCAGAGAGTCGTTGCCTGATTCAGCAAAAAGCAAGGCCAGTAAGGGAGGGGGAACCTGTTTAGGCAAATAATCCAATAAAGGGTCATAAACAGTAAGGCCATTATTCGTTCCAAACCAGATTCTGTCCTTGTAATCAATAAAACCGGCGCTTCTGTTTATCTCCTGCCCGGAAACACCCTCTGCTATTGAAAAATGATCAAGAACATTCCCGTCCCATCTGTAAATACCGTTATCACAGCCAAACCAAAGCCTCCCTTTGCGGTCTTCGAGGATCATGTATACCGGGCGGCTGATTGCAGGTTCTGTTGGGCCGGCCCTGACAAGCATTGAATCGCGGACCATGAATAATCCCGCTGCAGTTCCCACCCATTTACGGCTCTTTGAATCGAGAAAAAAGGAGAAGACGTTGTTCGCAAGCGGATTATCAGATGAAGAGTAAAAGAAGACTTTGCCGTTTTTGATTTCGAGCAGCCCCCAGTTGATCGTCGATATAAATAAGGAATTGTCTTTACCAGGATATAGTTTCCTGACCGACGATCCATGCATTTCATTGAAAAAACGGTGGACAAACCGCTCATTAACTAATTCATAGAAACCATTGGAAGTCCCGGCATAAATCTTTCCATCAGAAGATGAAATCACTGAAAACACATATCCATCGAGGCCTTGTGAAGCAGTATACCATTTGACTTTCCTGTTCCTGTCAATTCTTGCCATTCCTTTTGTGGTTACTGCAGCCCATAGATTTTGCTGAGAATCTTTCGCAATATCCAGGACCCTGCATTCATTGCCCACATTGATCGATGAAGGATGAAGCAACAATGTGCTGAATGATCTTCCATCATAAAAAGTCAACTCTCCATCATGCCCGAACACATAACGGCCGGGGCTGTATTCAATTCCCGAAGCCACTTCATTGCTGAACAGACCGTCACTCTGGTAAAAACAGGCAAACCTCCTGGACTGTATTTTTGTTATTCCCCTGAACCCACCGATCCATGTATTTTTTTCACGGTCAATCAGGGCACAGCTTCCGCCTTCTGAAATCAATCCGTTTTTTCTGGTTAAAGTTTCCAGGCTATGGCTTTGCTGATCATAACATAATACCTTGAACAGGTTCCCGAAATACACTTTGCCCATCCTGTCACATTGCAAAAAACATTGTCTCCCGTTACGATCGAGAGGGAGTATAAAATCATTCGTATATAACGTAAATTTTTCATCACAGAGAGATCCGAGCCAATTCTCACCAAGGATCCAGAGGCAATTCCCGTCAACTGCCACAGCCAGAATGTTTTTTGACAAATATTCGGAAACTTCACGGATCTTTGTGTCGAATGTATTATTTTTAAATACAGCCAAGCCCTTGTTTGTTTCAACCAGCTCTTTGCCGTCAAACTGAATAATTCCATTCACAATTGTTCCGGGAAGGCCATTGCTTGTTTTAAACTGTTTCCATTGGCTGTTCTGGTATTTAAATAAACCCTCCTTATCCGAACCGACGAGGACCACAGGTTCATTGTTCTCATAAAATACATCAAAGGCTGTATATGAATTATAAAAACCCGAGGTCTGCCTGATATCGCAGGTTATAGTTTTCCAATGTTTTCCTGTGAATACTGATATCACAAGCTGTCCGCTTTCAGCCACAGCCCATAATTTATTTTTTGAATCTAACCGCAAAAATGAATAGCTTATGGGCTTCAGTCCATCGTTTACATTATAGTTTTTAAAATTGATCCCGTCGTATGAAGAGATCCCTGATCGCCGGGCGATCCAGATGATGCCTGAAGAATCCTGTTCAATATCAAATATCATCGAACTGGCCAGTCCGTCAGCTTCAGTGTATGTGCGCACGGGGTAGTGCTGGCCTATTGCGCTGATGCCTGAAACTATAACCAGTATAATTATCAGACAGGCAGTCTTCAATATATTTTCTTTTACTGACAATAGTAGAGTTGAGTAAAATAGCAACCAGCTGGTCTAAGGGTTACAAAGTTAACCATTTTTCAATTACATTATCATTACGGCTTTTTGATGCAAGGCTAAAGGCCGTTGAGGTGTATATCAACGATTTTTTTTGGATCAGGTATTAGAATCCTGTAAAGAAATCAGGGTTAAAGGATTTTAGGTCCGCAGTAAGGACAATAATTGACATTATTATGTGTTCATTATTCCTTTGTTTGTGATTTTATTAACAATGTGAAATAAATAACATAAAAAGCTTGCACAAGACTTTTAAAGGTTCTAATTTTGCAGCCTTGAACTTGTATAAACGGACAGATGCCAATTGTAAAATAATTTTAAATGGCTAATTTTCAATAACATAATTATGGCAATACTGGAATCAATAAAGTCTTTGACTGAATTAAGGGAAAAGCTAAAGGCAAAACAAGCCGCTTTGTCACAGAAGGACAATCCACAAAGCACCATCCAGGTTAAAGTGACGATGGCAACCTGTGGCATTGCATCAGGATCGAGACCGGTATATGATTTCATGAAAGAAGAACTCAGCAAACGGAATATACCTGCACTGGTAAGCCAGGTTGGCTGTATGGGTTTCTGCTATGCTGAACCAACGATTGAAGTCACCATGCCTGGTAAAAGCCCTGTAATTTTTGGCTTTGTGAACACAAAAAAAGCAGACGAGATCATCGAACGTTTTATCCGTAAGGGCGAAGTAATCGATGGAGTTATCCCGATGAATTATGAAACAGCATAAATAAAAGCGAGAGGCGAAAAGCGAGCAGCGAAATTTCCGCCTTTCGCTTTTCACTTTTCGCCTTTTGCTTTTTGCATATTAGAACCCAAACGTTAGATCAAAAAAATATATGGCCAGACAAATAAGAATAGCATTACGTAACTGCGGCGTCATAGACCCTGAGCGGATCGAGGATTATATCTCCCGTGATGGTTATATGGCCCTTGCCACAGTGTTAACCGAGCTTTCACCTGAAGCCGTTATTGAAATATTGAAGAAGTCGGGACTTCGCGGCCGTGGTGGTGGCGGATTTCCTGCCGGTTTGAAGTGGGAGATCACCCGTAAGGTGCAGGCCGATCAGAAATACGTTGTCTGCAATGCTGACGAAGGCGACCCCGGAGCATTTATGGACCGTTCCATTCTCGAAGGGGACCCCCATGCAGTTCTTGAAGCTATGACTATCAATGGCTATTGCACAGGCGCTTCGAAAGGGCTGATATATATCCGTGCTGAGTATCCCCTGGCCGTGGAAAGGCTTAAAACTGCGATGAAACAGTCCAGGGAGATGGGATTGCTCGGAAACAACATCCTTCAAACAGGTTTTAACTTTGATATAGACATCCGTTACGGAGCCGGAGCCTTTGTCTGCGGTGAAGAAACCGCTCTTATCCACTCGATGGAAGGCCTTCGGGGAGAACCAACAGTAAAACCACCCTTTCCATCCGTAGAAGGATACCTGAAAAAACCAACGAATGTAAATAATGTCGAAACCTTTGCCAACGTACCTGTCATTATCAATAAAGGCTGGGAATGGTTTGCTTCGATCGGGACTGAGAAATCGAAAGGCACAAAAGTATTTGCACTGGCCGGCAAGATCAATAATGTCGGGCTAGTTGAAGTTCCGATGGGCACTACCCTTCGTGAAGTGATTTACGAAATAGGCGGTGGAATCCAGGGAGGTAAAGAGTTTAAGGCAGCCCAGACAGGTGGACCGTCTGGTGGTTGCCTCACAAAAAAGCACCTTGATACGCCCATCGATTATGACAACCTGATCGCAGCCGGCTCGATGATGGGATCAGGCGGCCTTATCGTCATGGATGAAGACGACTGCATGGTCGCCATTGCCAAATTTTACCTTGGCTTCACGGTTGAAGAATCCTGCGGAAAATGCTCCCCCTGCCGTATCGGGAATAAACGTTTATTCGAGCTTCTTGAAAAGATAACCCAGGGTAACGGAACGATGGAAGACATCGACAAGTTGCGCAACCTGAGTACCGTGATAAAAGACACTTCTCTTTGCGGGCTGGGACAGTCCTCCCCCAACCCCGTACTTTCCACCATTGAAAATTTCATCGGGGAATATCACGAACATGTGAAGGACAAAAAATGCCGCTCGAAAGTTTGCAAATCGATGATGCAATACCTGGTTGTTCCTGAGAAATGCATCGGATGTACACTTTGCGCACGCAATTGCCCGGTGAATGCAATCAGCGGGGAACGAAAACAGGTTCATCTCATCGACCAGGAAAAATGCATCAAATGCGGAGCCTGTTTGGAAAAATGCAAATTCAACGCAATCATCATCAATTAATAAAAGGAACGTTATGAAAACGATAAAACTGATCATCGACGGAAAGACCGCAGAGGTTCCTGAAAATACAACGCTTTTAAAGGCAGCCAAGACCGTTGGCATCGATATACCTACCCTTTGCTACTTCGAACTGAAGGACATGAACATTGAAAACCGTCCGGGCGGATGCCGCGTTTGCGTGGTTGAAGTCAAGGGAAGACGGAATCTCGCACCAGCCTGTAATACCATGGTAGCCGAGGGTATGGAAGTTTACACACATAACATCAGGGTATTGAACGCACGCCGAACCGTTCTGGAGCTCATACTCTCGGATCATCCTGCTGAATGTCTTACCTGTGCCAAGAGTGGAAGTTGTGAGCTCCAGAGCATGGCACAGCAACTCGGCGTGAGGGAAATACCTTACCAGGGTGAGCAGTCGAAGTACCGCAAGGATACTTCGCCTGCCATCATCCGGGATGTGGATAAATGCATCATGTGCCGCCGGTGTGAAATGATGTGTAACGACGTTCAGACGGTAGGCGCGCTGAACGCCGTCAACAGAGGATTTATGGCCGTTGTGGCACCTGCGTTCGAGATGAATCTCGAGAAATCTCCCTGCACTTACTGTGGACAATGTGTATCTGTTTGCCCCACCGGTGCCCTGACTGAAGTTGACCACTCTCGCAACGTTATCAATGCTCTCGCTGATCCTGCAAAGACTGTTGTTGTTCAGACAGCACCTGCCGTCAGAGCTGCCCTGGGAGAAGAATTTGGCCTAGCGCCAGGCACCCTTGTAACGGGTAAGATGGTCGCCGCACTAAGACGACTTGGATTTGACTATGTATTCGACACTGACTTCGCCGCTGACCTTACGATCATGGAAGAAGGCACCGAACTACTCGACCGTCTTACCCGTTACCTTAAGGGTGATAAGGATGTGAAACTTCCCATTCTTACTTCCTGCTGCCCGGGCTGGGTTAACTTCTTCGAACACAATTTTCCCGAAATGCGCGATATTCCATCTACTGCAAAGTCGCCCCAGCAGATGTTCGGGCCGATCGCGAAGGAATATTTCGGAAAGAAACTGGGCATTGACCGTAAAAACATGATAGTGGTATCGATCATGCCCTGCCTGGCTAAAAAATACGAATGCCAGCGTGATGAATTCAAAGTTGACGGCGATCCTGATGTGAATTTTTCACTATCAACCCGTGAACTTGCCCATCTCATTAAAGCTTCAAATATTGACTTTAGTTCGCTGCCTGAGGATGATTTTGACAACCCCCTCGGGGAGTCTACCGGCGCTTCAGTCATTTTTGGTACGACCGGCGGGGTGATCGAAGCCGCATGCCGCACTGCGTATGAACTGTATACAGGAAAAAAACTTGAGAAGGTTGATTTTAAAGAACTCCGCGGGCTCGAAAATGTAAGGCATGCTACAATCGATTTTGACGGGCTGCCTATAAACATCGGCATTGCACACGGGCTCGGAAATGCACGCAAGCTTCTCGAAGACATACGTGACGGCAAGAGCCAGTTCCATGCTATCGAGATAATGGCTTGTCCAGGCGGGTGCATTGGCGGAGGCGGACAACCATACCACCACGGTGATTCCGAGGTAATCAAACTGAGAGCTTCTGCCTTGTACCGCGAAGATGCAGGCAAACCCATCAGGAAATCACATGAAAACCCATTCATACTTGAACTGTATAAAGACTTTTTAGGCAAACCCTGCGGGGAAAAGTCACACCATCTGCTGCATACGCATTACTTCGATAAGAGTGCAGGGGTGTTTGTTGAAGAATAAAAGCGAAAAGTGAAAAGCGAGAAGCGAAATAATTGAATAAATGTTAAGTTATAGAATGAAAAGCAAAAAAATATTTGAAATTTATCTGAATAAAAATTTCGCTTTTCGCTTTTCGCCTTTCGCTTTTTCAAATTAACATACTACCAGATTATATACGCATTATGGCCAAAATTAAATTATCGGAGAAAAAGATCCAGGAGCTGAAAGATGTTTGTAAAGCTTTCAACAATGAAAAGGGTGAACTGATCAATGTCCTCCACAAGGCACAGAGCCTTTTCGGCTACCTTCCGGCCGAGCTCCAGGAAATCATTGCAAAGGAACTTAATGTTTCAGTTGCACATGTTTATGGGGTGGTCACCTTTTATTCTTTCTTCACGATGCAACCAAAAGGCATCCACCCGGTCTCCATCTGTCTTGGAACCGCCTGTTATGTTCGCGGGGCGGAGAAAGTGCTTGAAGAATTCAAACGCCAGCTCAAGATCCAGGTAGGTGAAACTACTCCCGACGGAAAATTCTCATTGAGCTGTCTCAGATGCGTTGGCGCCTGCGGTCTCGCTCCCGTTGTACTGGTGGGAGAAAAAGTATACGGACGCGTAGCCCCCGATGGGGTTGCCGACATCATAGCAGAATACAATACTTAAGATCAGTTTTTGGTTAATACTTGAAATGCGCCCGCAGCTTATTTTCAGCTGCGGGCCTTTTCATTTTCAGACCAGACGATGAAATTGTTTCCCTGGTATGACGCATCGCGTTTGGCAGATGTCAGAAAAATTTCATTGAGACTTCCTTCATGAACTTCTCGTCAAGGGTACGGGCAATCCGGTGAACCACTGTACGCCTCAGTTCAAGTTCGATTGGAAGCGTGGGATCCTGATGTGCCACATTGATGTTGGTACCGACAATAAAATAAATCTTGTCGCTTTCAAGAATAGCCTTTACAATCAGGTCGGCAGGGCCTTTGCCAAGTTCATACGCCGAATTGTATTTTTTTAACAGTTCGCTCACCTTGCTCAGGGTCAGAATACCTTCGGTAATTAACTCTACCCCATCCATATGTGACACAGGTGGCAGATCAGGGTCGGTCATCACATTGCTGTCGACAATCTCCTTCCCCCATTCCCGGGCAATCATGTCGCCTGTGGTGGCGCCTGAGATGATCTTCCGCCCTTCAAATTTCTGAAGCAATCCCGCCATCAGGCTGTCGTTGGCAGGATCAACAGGCGGACCGCTGCAGATCATCAGTTTTCTCGGCTCCCGGTAATATATAACAGCACATGAGATATCATCCCGCGGATGAAAACCATCGTTCAGATTCGCCCTGTCAATGACTTTGGAAGCAAGCCTGTCGGCTGAAATTGTATGTTCCTCCTGGATGGCGTCGGTGAGGAGCATTTCAAGATTCTCCTGCCCGAAACCAATCGGGTATTTGTCGGTACCCAGCCCGGATTGCACTACTCCGTCAGAACAAAACACAATGCGGTCTTCCTTTGCGAGCCTGAAACTTGTAGTCAGGACTTCCTTGCCGGCATGCTTCACACCTTCCAGGACAACGACGTTCCACTGGGGTTCAAAACGCCTCGCACCCCTGAAAAACAAAGTCTTAGGGTTTTCGTATTCCAGTATCTTTACCTCGCCGTCAACATCAATATCGGCAATGGTAAAAGTTGAATAGTTCATCTCCTTGACACTGTCGACAGGCAAAGTGCTCATTATCGTCGCAGCGATTGATTCCACGCTCTTATGTTCCTGCGTAAGATTAAGCGCAAGTGTCGATGTAAGTGTAGCCAGAATATTTGCTTTTATTCCATGCCCCATGCCGTCGGAAAGAACGGCGATGATACGTCCTTCCTCACGTATCTTTCGTGTATAAAACACATCACCGCAAACCCTGGCATCTCCGTGGTTCTTTTGCTTGCAGACGACTTCTATGTAAAACTTTTCGTCCAAACCCGCTTACTTTTTGTTTTGGGATTTATGGGATTCTATGATCGCATTAAGCATCTGTTCAGTCTTTGCGGCCCCTTCACCCAACAGGAAAGCGATTTTCTGGACCATGTCGAAATTCTGGTCAATCACTTCATTCATCCTTGTGATGATCTGCTCCTTGTAAACTTCGGGCATATACATATCACGAATAATACCGCCGACAAACTTCTTTGAACGAAGGGGAAAAACCGAAACATTCAGCATTCCCTCCTGATATTGCACATCTTTTCTCTCAACACTTTCATCCGAAGACAAAACAAAAGAAAATATCTTGTAGAAATGTACCGGGAGAAGGGATTTAAGGTCCGCCCCTTCCAGACCGGGGATCACCTCATCGACCATTGCCGCTTCCTCTCCCAGTATCCTGATAAACGCCTTGTTCGCATGAAGTATCCTGAGGTTCTCATCTACGATAACCACTCCTGAAACAAGTTGCTGGAGCATTGATGATATAAGGACGGATGTCTCCGCCTGGCTTTCTTTCTCGCGTTTTGCGGTTTCCTCTGAGAGCCTCAGGGCTTCCTGGGTCCTGGCCAGCGTCTCGTTCGTATTCCTGAGGGTCTTGATATATTCCTGGCGGTTCCTGCCGCTGAAAATCTGACACATATCGGTTGTGGCAAGCCCCTGTGCTATGGCAACTGCGAAATCCCGGCAGTTGTCGTACCCGCATGATTCGCAGCCGATCTTGTTATCGGCCTGATCCCCGCGTTTGATCATCCCAAGCACTTCAGCGATTTTTTCTTCCGAAGGCTGAGGAAGTCTCTGGTCATCCGCAGTATATGAACGACTGAGATCTATTGCCGAAAATTCAAGAAGATCCTTCTCCCAAGCATCCTTATCAAGAGAGTTCAGTCTTTTATTGGCATAATCGGTGACCAGGGTATGCCGTAAAAATTTTTCACCCCCATGGGAAGTTCCCGGCCCCATCAAACATCCGTCATCATAAAAAATATTAAAATGATGGCGGATGAGATCGATCCTGGTATCAATCTCTTTGACCGCGTTCAGCATATTATTCCGGCCCTCGGTCGTGATAATGTTCCCGCTGAGGAGATTCTCACTGATGTCGACTGCCTGAAGAATACCGTTGCTTATGGGGTATAACGACCCCCTGTTACCAAGAGGAGAGTCAAATTCTGAAAATTCAAGATGGCTCTCGCGGATATTGAACTCGGTGAAAAGCTGCCTGAGCTCTGCAAATGTTAAAACCGAATCAATCTTTCCGTCCCCGTCAAATTTTAAAGCTTCATCTTTTGCGGCAATGCAGGGACCTATGGCCACTACCTTTACATCCTGTCCATAACGCTGGTGTATCACCTTCGCGGTTGCCAGCATGGGTGAAACCAGGGGCGCAAGGTTACTGATAAGCTCAGGATAATATTTTTCAATAAAAAACACCACGGCAGGACAATTGGCCATAATATGGTACTTCCCCTTGAAATCTTCAAGCAGTCCTTTATATTCCCTGGCAACCAGGTCAACACCGAACGAAACCTCTGTAACAAAGGTAAAACCCAGATTTCGTATCATCTGTACGAACTTGCGGTAATCTGTAATGTCGTGGAATTCACCCGATATTGCAGGGTCACAGATAGCTGCAACTTTTTCTCCCGAAGCTATAAGGTCTTTCGTTTCCTGAATGGAAGACCGGTAGGATATTGCCCCGGGTGAACAAGCCTTGTAACAGCTGCCGCAACCGATACAGCGACTACTGATAATCAAAGGAAATTCGTTGTTCACCTCAACCTTTATAGCTTTGACCGGGCAAATCCTCACACAGGAATAGCATTTAATACAGGTTTCCCTGTGAATTTCGAATAAAGGAGAATCAGTCATAATCGTCAAAATTACTAATAAACCGCTTCTTTCGCTTATTTTGCCTTGTTTTTTTTACACAATAATCAAAACTCATTTATTGTTTATTTATTAACAATGCTAAATATTTAACAATAATATTTTTATAATTGAAATTATTATATTATTTTTGTAAATGATTGAATCAATGACAAGAACCTCTGAAAGCCATTCGCTTGATGCAAAAAAGACTATAGAGGGATAAAACGCGGGACCCAATTCAAAACGATTCTTATGGATCATATTTTTGAAAAGTACATCCTGAAGAAGCCTGAGAACCTCATCCCTCTTCTTCAGGAAATTCAGAAGGAAAACGGCTACCTTACCGACGAGATTATTGAGAGGGTTTCGGCCCATCTCAATATCCCTACTAACAAAATATACGGGGTAGCCACCTTTTACGATCAGTTTCGGTTTAAACAAAAAGGCAAGTACCATATCCAGGTTTGCCGTGGTACATCGTGTTATCTCTGCAGTTCAACATCCTACCTGAAGGAAATCGAAAAACTTCTGAAAGTAAAAGCTGGTTCCCTGAGCAGGGATAAGAAGTTCAGTTTTGAAACAGTGAGTTGCATGGGTGGATGCAGCCAGTCTCCTGTGATCAGGATCAACGATAAAACTTATCATCACCTGAGTTTGGCTGAGCTGCATACGCTGATCCGTTCACTAAGGGAAAAAACCGAGTAACATGCCAACACAAGCTATAACAGACAACAGAGCGTTCCTGGTCGAGAAAGTCATCAAGAATTATTCCGGGATTTTTGATGCTTCAACAACCGAAAGAGTTGCCGTGATCAGGCGAGATAAAATCTCAAGGCCGGTAATATACCTGGGAACAGGAACCTCCGGTAGTATTTCAGGAGCTAAAGCCACCCTCGGGAAAATTAACAGCTATCTCTCCGAAGCCAGGTTCAGTGCCGACATTATCGAGGTTGGCTGCACCGGATTTTGTTCCGCCGAGCCCCTTCTCGACATTCAGTTGCCGGGTAAAACCCGCTTATCTTTCCGGAATGTGACAGAGGATAAAGTTGAAGATATACTGAATTCGGTGTTTCACCATACTTTGCCGGATGATCACATTCTTGGGCAATATAAACAGGATGGCCTTGAGGAATGGCCGAACATTCCAATGCTTGAGCAGATTTCCTGGTTCAGCCTCCAAAGAAGGCATATATTGAAAAATGCCGGTATTATCAGTCCGGCATCCATTGAGGATTATATTGTAAGAGGCGGATATAAATCGCTTTACAAGACTGTTTTGAATTACCCGGCTGATAAGATCTGCGAAATCATTGAACAGAGTGAGTTAAGGGGGCGCGGAGGCGGCGGATATCCGACAGGCAAAAAATGGAAAGTGGCCCTTGATACTGCAGGAGACCAGAAATTCATGATCTGCAACGCCGACGAGAGTGATCCCGGGGCATTCATGGACCGGGCTGTAATTGAAAGCGACCCTCACCGGGTAATTGAAGGCATAGCCATTGCTGCCTATGCAATCGGAGCGAGCCAGGCGATAATCTATGTCAGGACTGACTATGAGAACTCCTTGAAAATACTTGAACAGGCCATAGGGCAGGCAAAAGATTATGGCATGATCGGGGAAGATATCTTTGGGAGCGGATTTAATCTTTCGGTCAGCATCAGGCAGGGAGCCGGCGCTTTTGTGTGTGGAGAAGAAACGGCCCTACTTTCGAGCCTTGAGGGTCAGCGAGGGTTACCCAGGTCGAAACCTCCTTTTCCCGCCGAGAAAGGCCTTTGGGAACACCCGACCGTGATCAATAATGTAGAAACCCTTGCCAATGTCCCGGGTATCCTTGAGAACGGTCCGGGATGGTTCAAAGCTGTTGGAACCAAATCCTCAAAAGGCACGAAATTATTTTCAATAGCAGGAAAATCTGTTTATACCGGGTTTATCGAAGTCCCGATGGGTCTCACTTTTTCAACAATCATCAGCCAGATTGCCGGGGGAGTGAAAGATGGCAGGGCATTAAAGGCTGTTCAGCTCGGAGGGCCATCAGGGGTATGCATTCCCCCTGCTGATCTGGAAACTCCTCTAGATTACGAAGCACTGTCTGATAAAGGGGTCAACCTCGGTCTTGGAGGGCTCATCATCCTTGACGATAAGACCTGCATGGTAAACCTTGCAAGGTATTTCATTGAGTTTCTGCAGAATGAGAGTTGTGGTAAATGCATCCCATGCAGGGAAGGTACAAGCAAGATGCTCGATATACTGGAGGGTATTACAAAAAGGCCTAAAGAAGAATCCACGCATGAGACTCTTGAACGCTTCAAAGGAGTGGTTCAGCTTGAAAACCTTGCCAGTGTCATCCGTGACACTTCGCTTTGCGGCCTGGGACGGAATGCACCCAACCCGGTCCTGAGTTCACTCAAGTGGTTCAGGGAGGAATTTGAAGAACATATTTTCGACCGTAAATGCTCAGCAGGAGTCTGCCATGACCTGCGCAGCTTTTATATCGATGTCGATCTTTGTAACGGCTGTAATATTTGCCAGAAAAAATGCCCTGAGAACGCGATTGTGGGTTCTCTTAAGATGCCTCATTTCATTATTGAATCCAAATGCACCGGCTGTGCGATCTGCTTTGATGCCTGCAAATTCAGTGCAATCTTTTTCAAATAACAGGAATTATGCTGCTTACTATCGAAATAAACGGCCAGCAGGTCAGTTCCAAACGGGGCGAAACCATACTTACAGTGCTGAACCGTATTGGCGTGAAAGTGCCTACACTTTGCCACCTCAGCAACCTCTCTCCCACCGGGGCCTGCCGTATGTGTGTCGTGGAAGTCGAAGGTCTCTCGCATCTTGTTCCGGCCTGTTCACACCAGGTTGAGGAATGGATGCGGATACATACTCATTCACCCAGGGTTCTCAAAGCGAGGAAAACTCTTGTTGAACTGCTGCTTGCCAATCATCCCGACGACTGCCTTTACTGCGACCGCAATGGGACCTGCGAGTTACAGGAATTATCGGAAGAGCTACAGGTGAGGGAGCGTAAATATATGAGCAGGAACAAACCTGTACAGATCGATAAAGCCTGCCCTTCAATTCAGAGAGATCCGGCAAAATGTGTTCTTTGCATGCGATGCAGCAGAGTATGCAGGGAAATCGTCGGGGTGTCGGCTATCGATGCTGTAGGAAGGGGGTCGCATACAAGGATAGGCACCTCGTACAACAGGGGACTGAATTTCAATGCCTGTGTCAGGTGCGGACAATGTATCATGGTTTGCCCGACAGGAGCGCTCACAGAAAAAAAATCGATTCAGCAGGTTATCGAAGCTCTCAGTAATCCCGATCTTTACCCTGTTGTGCAATTTTCTCCAACGGTTCCTGCAGCCATTGCTGAAGAATTCGGATTAAAATCAAGCAAGGATATCCTGAACCTGCTGCGGGCAGCCCTGAAGAAAATGGGATTCCGCCAGAGTTTCGACGCCTCAATGGCAGCCGATATTAATATCATGGAAGAAGCAGCCTTGTTTCTGGATCGCCTGCAAAAAAACACAAAGCTTCCATTGTTGACCAGCTGCTGCCCTGCCTGGGTCAGATATATTGAAGTCTTCAGGCCTGAGTTTGCTACATATCTGTCACCGGTAAAATCGCCCCAGCAGATCATGGGAACACTGATCAAACAATATATTACGAGCAGCGCCGGGGTCAAACCCGGGAAAGTATTTGTTGTTTCCGTCACACCCTGCACGGCAGGAAAGTCTGAAGCAGAAAGTAACGGTAGTGAAACCAGGCTTGTTGATGCTGTCATCACCATCAGGGAGCTGATCAGGATGATCAGGCTGCTGGGGATCGATATCAGCAACCTGGACCCGGAACCTGCCGATTCGGCTTTCAGTATCAGCAGTTCATCGGGCAGGCTGTTCGGCATCTCGGGCGGGCACCTGGAAGGTTTGATCCGAAGCATCAATTTCATGAGCAGCGGACAGGAATTGAGCCCGTTAAAAATAAATGACCTCAGGGGTTTAAAACCGAAGAAAGAAGCTAAAGTGAGAATTAACAAACAGTCTGTAAATGTCGTCGCTGTCAGCGGACTGGCTAATGCCATTGGGTTCATCGATGAAATCGCAAACGGCAGGGAGAACATTCATATTGTTGAAGTGATGGCCTGTTTGAACGGATGCATCAACGGGGGAGGTCAGAGAACAGGGACGGATGAGAAATGCCTCAAGTCCAGGATGAAGGCTCTGTATGATATAGATGAAGAAGAAATGGTTAAAGTTGCGCACAAGAACCCTGTTGTGAATGAACTTTTTGAAAAATTCCTGTCAGGCCCGAACAGCCAGCGAAACCAGGAAATATTGCATAAAACACCACTTAAAACTTCCGCCATATGAACCATGCTTACCACCGGCAACTGGTTTTTACTGTAAAGGATAAATGCCGCGTATGCTATACATGCGTAAGGGAGTGCCCTGTAAAAGCTATTAAAATAATCAATGGACAGGCGGAGGTGATCAATGAACGATGCATAGGATGCGGAAATTGCATCAAAGTATGCAGCCAGGGGGCAAAATACCCGCTGCGCTCAATTGATGAGGTGAACGGGCTTCTGAAGTCCGGGAAGAAAATAGCTGCTTGTATTGCACCCAGCTTCCCTGCCGAATTCACCGAGATCCCCGACCATCGTTTGCTCGTTGGCATGATCAGGCAGTTAGGTTTCGATTACATTACCGAGGTATCCTTCGGGGCAGATATGATCGCCAGGGAATATGAACACCGGATAAAGAACAGCAAAGGGATTGGCCAGATCAGTTCGGATTGCCCTGCCATTGTATATTTCATTCGTCAATATCATCCTGAACTGGTCGACAACCTCGCCCCTATTGCATCGCCAATGCTTGCAATGACCAGGATCATGAAAAAAAAATACGGGGAAGAACTCAAGGTTGTTTTCATAGGACCCTGTTTCGCCAAAAAAGCCGAATCAGAAGAGGTTGATGAAGTGCTTACATTCAGGGAACTCAGAGAAATGTTCAATGAGAAGGAATTAAGCTGGCAAAATGCGGTTCCTTCTGATTTTGATCCCCCGGTAAGCGGCAAAGGAGCCATTTTCCCGATCAGCCGCGGCCTGTACTTCACAGCAAACTCCACTGAAACCATTCCTGAAGAACAAGTCGTCGTTGCCGAGGGAAGGGTGAATTTCAAGGAGGCTGTAAGGGAATATGAGGAAGGCCTGATCCGGAACAAGCATCTGATGTTGTTATGCTGCGAGGGATGCATCATGGGACCCGGTACATCCCCCGGAGGTAAAAGGTATGCAAGGAGTGCTGCCGTGGGAGAGTATGCCGGCAAAAAACTGGCTGCCCTTGATAAACAACAATGGGAAGAACAGATCAAAGAATTCAGCTCCCTGGATTTCTCCCAGCAATTCAGCCCGGAGGACCGTCGTTTTGAGATCCCTGCCGAAGATAAGATCATTGAAGCTCTCCATGCGATGGGTAAGTTCAATCCTGAGGATCACCTGAATTGCGGCACTTGCGGATACGATACCTGCGTGGAACATGCTATTGCCATTGTGAAAGACCTCGCAGAAACAGAAATGTGCCTGCCATACACCATCGAGAAGTTGCATGATTCCATTTCAAATCTTAACGTTTCAAACGAAAAACTTGCCAGGGCCAAGCAGGCGCTGAAACAATCGGAAAAGCTGGCTCACATGGGGCAACTTTCGGCCGGGATCGCTCATGAACTGAATAATCCGTTGGGAGTCATCACGATGTATTCAAACATACTGATTGACGAATCACCTGAAAACGATCCTGTGAGGGATGACCTGAAACTAATTGCCGAACAGGCAGAACGCTGTAAAAAGATCGTGAGCGGACTTCTGAACTTCGCGAGAAAAAACCAGGTTACTCTGAGCGAGACCGACATTGTGAAATTTACGAGGCATAGTATAGATTCCATTATCAAGCCTGAAAATATAAAGGTTGTGTTCGAACCTTCAATTGCCAATCCCCAGGCGAGGCTTGATATAGACCAGATGATGCAGGTGCTTACAAACCTTGAGAAAAACGCTGTCGATGCTATGCCGGGTGGAGGAATACTCACCATTGGTGTCGATGGAGATGAGGAAGAGATCCGGTTTATCATCACCGATACCGGAACAGGGATATCGAAAGAACATATGGATAAAATTTTCACTCCTTTTTTCACGACGAAGGAAATGGGAAAAGGCACCGGGCTTGGACTGGCCCTGATCTACGGAATTGTAAAAATGCATAAAGGGAAGATACATGTCGATTCAAATAATGATCCTTCGGCAGGGACGACAGGGACGACATTTACAATTACATTGCCAAGAGTATGAAAATGTATAACAAAAAGCGAAAGGCGAAAGGCGAGAAGCGAAATTTAGTTTGATTTTATTTCGCTTTTCGCTACTCGCTTTTCGCTTATAATAGTTAATTGTATGACCACAAAGAAAACAATCCTCATCGTGGACGATGACCAGGATTATCTCTACCAGATGAAAAACCGGCTTGAGTCTTTCGGCTTCCAGATTTTGCTTGCCGAAAGCCAGAAAGAAGCTGAGGAACTGATTGAAAAGATCAAACCTGATATTGCTATCCTTGACCTGATGATGGAAAACGAGGACAGCGGGTTTATTCTATGTTATAAAATGAAGAAAAAATATCCCGATGTTCCTATCATCATTGCAACAGGAGTTGCAGCGGAAACCGGGATCACTTTTGACATCAACGATGAGAATAACAGAAAATGGATCAGGGCCGATCGTTTTCTTGACAAGGGGATCAGGTCGGAAAAACTCAAAGAGGAAATAGACCAGCTGTTAAAAATTAACAGATGATGTTAAAGTTCACTTTTTTTACATTATTTTTGTTGTTGTGATTTTATTAACATGTCTACTCTGAAAATTCTTGTCATCGATGATGAGCCCGGCATCAGGAGCGGGATAAGTCGTATTCTCCGTAACTTCAGAGTGGATTATCCTTTCATGGAAGAGGCCTTCGACTTTGAGGTCCGTGAAGCTTCCACCGGAGAGGCCGGGATTGAATCCATTGAAAATGACAAACCCGATATCCTGCTTCTCGACAATAAACTGCCAGGCATACAAGGGGTCGAAGTGCTCGAATATGTCCGTAAAAAGCAGATGAACATCATTGTGGTGATGATCACATCCTACGCATCTCTTGAACTTGCAGTGAAAGCCACGAGCGACGGGGCTTACGATTTCATTCCCAAACCATTTACCCCCCAGGAACTGAAATCTTCGATCGAGAACATCACGAAAAGGGTATTCCTGAAGAAAATGACGAACAAACTCCAGGAAACCGGGAAGCAGATCAGGTTTCAGTTCCTGAGCGTTCTTTCACATGAACTCAAAGCACCCCTGAATTCAATTGAAGGATACCTTCAGATGATCAGGGAACGGCAGGCAGGTCCACAGCTTGAAAGTTACGACTACATGGTGGACCGTATGTTACAGAGGATCAAGGGTATGAGAATGCTGATCCTTGACCTTCTTGACCTCACAAGAGTTGAGTCGGGCAAGGGAAAACGCGATATTAAAGAGGTTAACCTGGTAGATGTTGCACATACAGCCATCGACACCATGCGGCCATATTCGATACAGAAGGACATCAGGCTGAACCTTCATGGGAATGATACCATAACTGTCATGGCCGACAGCGAGGAAATGGAGATCATTTTCAACAACCTCATCAGTAATGCAATAAAATACAACAGGGAAGGCGGTTCAGTAGATTGTACGCTGAGCAGGAATGAAAACTGCGTTGAGATCCTGGTTGAAGATACGGGAATCGGTATGACCGCTGAGGATAGCAGCAGGATTTTCGATGATTTCGTAAGGATTAAAACCGAAAAAACCAAAAATATATCCGGCAGTGGTCTGGGACTCTCCATTGTAAAGAAGCTGATCGACAGCTATAAAGGGGAAATCGAAGTCACAAGTGAGCCGGACAAGGGCAGTATATTCAAAGTCAAACTTCCAATAAATAAACCATGTTCATAAAAAACCTACCCCACAAGACTGTCGAACGTCTTAGCCAGTACCGTCGCGCTCTCCTGATGATATTATCGAAAGATAAGACCCATGTGTTTTCACATGAGATCGCTCAAATGCTGCATATTACGCCGGTACAGGTGAGGCGGGACCTGATGCTGATAGGCTATTCGGGCAACCTTAGAAAAGGTTATGACATCAAGGAACTTATAGAGCTTATTGGCAAGATCATTGATTCGGAACGCGGGCAGCGGGTGGCTGTTGTGGGGCTTGGAAACCTGGGCAAGGCATTTATCTCTTATTTTAAGGGAAAACGTTCCAAACTGAGTATGATCGCAGCCTTTGACGTCAATCCGGAAAAGATCAACAGGGTGTTTGACGGAGTTCCCTGTTACCACATCAACCAGATGACCGAAATTATCAAACAGAATAATATCTCGATCGGGATTATCACGGTACCAGCCGAACAGGCCCCCGAAATTGCCGAAGCCCTTGTGCTGTCGGGGATCAAAGGAATTCTCAATTACACCCCAAAACCCCTGAATGTTCCTGCCTATGTATATCTCGAAGAATACGACATGATCACTTCCCTCGAAAAGGTCGCATTTTTCGCAAAGAAAAACGACGAACGATTTAAGTAAACCCGAACAGTGAGGATCTTTAATAATTTTGATGAAATCGGGGAAATCCGGAATGCTGTTGTGACCACCGGTTCCTTCGACGGAGTTCATATTGGGCACAAAGTCATTCTTCAGCATTTAAGAAATCATGCCGACGTTACCGGAGGCCAGACTGTGCTGATTACGTTTCACCCTCACCCCAGAAAGGTCCTATATCCCGAAACCGCCGGAAAAGACCTCTACCTCATCAGTTCACAGCGTGAAAAGATATATCTTCTTGAAAAAGCAGGTCTTGACAACCTGATCGTAGTGGATTTCACTCTGGAGTTCTCGAAGATCACATCCGTAGAGTTTGTTAAAAATATTTTGCTGAATAAACTGCATGCGCGGAAGATCATTATTGGTTTTAATCATCATTTCGGACATAATCGTGAAGGGGATTATGAGGCATTGCGGCAGCTTGGATCCGGAAACGGTTTTGATGTGGAAGAAATCCCGGAACAGGACATACATAATGAATTTGTCAGTTCAACCAAAATCAGGAATGCCCTCCGGGAAGGAAACATTCAAAAAGCCAATGCTTATCTTGACCACTTCTATATTATCATGGGCCCCGCAAAACCCAGTAACATTATATTGGCAGGAATCGGGTTTCCCAGCTATACCTTACAGATAGAGGAAGATTGCAAGCTTGTGCCTCCGAACGGAGTCTATGCCGTGACTGTTGAAGGCGGGGTACAGCCTCAAAAAGGCATGTGTTTTATCAGGAAAAACCATGAATCCCCTATCGACACATTAGTTGAGGTGCATCTTACAGAGAACAACGAGCAGGTCGACAATAAAGTTCTTACCCTGTATTTTCATAAACGCCTCCGTGAAGAGAAAACGCTTGCTTCGATTGAAGATCTCCGGCAACAACTGATCATCGATAAAGCGCAGATTGACGAACTCATATTCTGATGACAACCGCAAACGACAACAGGCTAAAAGTCACCTTTCTGGGTACAGGCACATCGATAGGAGTGCCTGTGATCACCTGTGACTGTCCGGTATGCCAGTCATCTGATCCGCATGATAAGAGAATGCGGACTTCGGTGATGCTTGAAGTGAACGGCTTCACATTTGTGATTGACTGCGGACCTGACTTCAGGATACAGATGCTGAGGGAGAATGTGAACAATCTGGATGCTGTGATTTTCACTCATGAACACCGTGACCATATTGCCGGCCTCGATGATATCAGGGCCTTCAACTATGTATTGAATAAGAAAATAGACATTTACGGCACCCGGCAAGTGATGGAAGCTATTCAAACCGAGTTTCCGTATATTTTTTCAGAATCCAGGTATTTCGGGGCTCCCCAGCTCACTATTCATCCTATTGACGAGAAACCGTTCACGGTCCGTAATGTTGAGTTTATCCCTATAAAAGTCCTTCATGAGAAACTACCGGTCACCGGTTTCCGCGTAGGCGATTTCACGTATATTACCGATGCCTCCTTTATCTCCGAGAAAGAACTTGAAAAAATAAAAGGTTCAAAGGTGATTGTTTTAAATGCGCTACGGAATTCCAGGCATGTTTCCCATTTTTCGGTTGGGGAAGCAGTCGATATCCTCACAAAACTTAATCCTGAAGCCGCCTACCTCACCCACCTCAGCCACTTTGTCGGCCTTCATGACGAGGTGAACAGCAAACTTCCCGATTTTATAAGGCTTGCCTATGATGGTTTAACCCTGAGCATTTGAGTATGAAGATCGACATTCTGACCTTATTTCCCGAAATGTTCGATGGGCCCTTCTCCCATTCAATCATTAAACGGGCAAAAGAAAAAGGCCTGGCCGATATCAATCTTTTTAATATCCGGGACTGGTCGGCCGGCAAGCACAAAACCGTCGATGACTATCCTTTCGGAGGAGGTGCCGGCATGGTAATGATGATAGAACCAATCGCCCGCTGTATTGAAGAATTGCGTGGAAAGACCGCTTACGATGAGGTCATCTATCTCAGCCCTGACGGCAAAATGCTCGATCAGAACATGGCAAACAGGCTTTCGCTGCACAACAATTTCCTGATCCTTTGCGGGCATTATAAAGGCATTGACGAAAGGATACGGGAACATTTTATCACCCTGGAGATTTCAATTGGTGATTATGTCCTTTCGGGAGGTGAGCTGGCTGCCGCTGTGCTCACCGATGCTGTAGTGAGGCTGCTGCCGGGGGTCCTGAATGATGAAACTTCGGCTCTTTCAGATTCCTTCCAGGATAACCTGCTTTCTCCTCCGGTATTTACAAGGCCGGCCGATTTCAGGGGGTGGAAAGCGCCGGAAATCCTGTTATCAGGTAATGATAAAGAGATCGCGAAGTGGAAGCATGAGCAGAGCATCGCAAGAACAAAGTTACGCAGGCCAGGGTTGCTTGATAAGTGATTTCCACTGTCTCCGGTTTATTTATAACAATGCCTGGTTTATCCGGCTTATTTCTTTGCAAACTCAGTATTGCACCAGGGACAAAGGTTTTGTTGTAATCCTGCTCAATTAATTTCAGAACGTGATATGCCGCTCCTGCACCTTCACTCCAACCTGTAAGGTATACTTCCCGGGATAAAGTTATGCCCATCTTTGCGGCAAATTCCCTTGCAGCAATCAGCATATCGATAGAACTTTCAGCGAGCTCTGTACCCACATTATAGGGGTGTTCCAGATCCCTTGAAATGGAATACCCTGCATAATCAGGCATTGAGACGAAATAACCATAGGAGGCCGGCATAATTCCCAAGGCCCTTACCTGGTCAAATGCACCATTGCGGTACTTTGTCTCAAACCGGAACAGTGAAGGGGCATCTGTTGCAACCATACCCATTTCAAAAGGAATTGGAAGCAAGGTCCCATGATGGTACTGGTAAAATATCAGGGACTTCTCACTCTTCGGAAATGCAATCAGCCCTGAAAGTACTACCTTCTGTTTCCTGTTGTACAGCGAACCGTAATAAATCCTGTACACGTCAATATCGTTCCTTGCATATTGATCGGTTTCGTGATTGGGATTCAGAAGCCTGACATTTGCAGACGTTATAGTTTCGACTTTTTCATATCCCATGAGTTTTCCTCTGACAATGGAGTCGGCACTGAATGATGGATATTTGATACTGATCTTGTATTCCGTTTCATTTTTAACGATCGAAAGCTTAAGTGAATAGCAGCCGGTGACAGCTAACACAACTGCCAGGATGAGAAACTGTGAAATTTTTTTCATATTTCAAAGTTAAGCGGTGGTTTTGTATTCTTCAGTCACGAGGTTAAATCTAAATAAATATACATAATAATACCGGTAAATGTCAAGTAGATTTCCGGAGGTTAATTTGAATTTCAAAAAAAAGTCCTATATTTGCAAACTTTTTGTAAAGAACCCCATTAATTTTACTGACGACATGAACAGAGCTGAGATCATTAAATTTGTAGAGGATACTGTAATCGAGAAGAAAGATTATCCAAGATTTAAAGCCGGTGATACCATTACCGTTCACTATAAAATCAAGGAAGGCACAAAGGAACGTATCCAGAATTTCACCGGAGTTGTTTTACAGCGTTCCGGCAAAGGTATAAACAGTACTTTCACAGTACGCAAGATCTCCGGCAACGTGGGAGTTGAAAGAATTTTCCCTCTTTCCTCCCCCTTTATCGACCAGATCGATGTTAACAAACATGGTGTTGTACGCAGGGCAAGGATATTCTACATGAGGGAACTCAGGGGTAAAAAAGCACGTATTAAAGAAGAAAGGGTGTAACCCTGCCAATATAAATTGAAAGAGGCCGTCTCATTTGAGCGGCCTCTTTTTTTTAGTTCATCACCAGTCTGATGATCCCTGTGTCTTGTGTTTTCAGTATTGTAAGAGCTCGAGAGTAGTTCAGCAAGTTCCGGATCACTGAATCACTGGGAGAAACTTTGTTGCCGTTTTTCCTAAACTCATTGGAAAAACTGTTCTCCTTTGATATTCTGGAATTCAAAGAGTAAAACGTAGCTTGTCTCTTCATAGGCATACCGTTTATTTTTTATAAGGTTCATGGTAAACAAACGGAAATGACTATGGGGATATTTTATTCCTTGAAAAATAATTTTTCGCTATTATAAAAGGAAGTAGCGAGGTAGCGAAATAGCGAGGTAGCGAAATGGGGAAAAAATATCTGCTTAAAATTTCACTACTTAGACCGAAAGAATAACATCATTCTCTTTCACCAGTTTGCGTAAATTGATCAGGGCGTAACGCATCCGGCCAAGAGCAGTATTGATGCTCACATTGGTCATCTCGGCGATATCCTTGAAACTCATGTCAGCATAGTGCCGAAGTACCAGGACTTCTTTCTGCTCTTTCGGAAGATATTCGATAAGCTTTTTCACGTCCTTATGGATCTGCTCGGTGATCATCATTTCCTCAACCGATTCAACAGGAATACGCACTTTTTCGAATATGTCATACTCGTTGCTGTTTTCGATAAGCGGAAGCCGGTTCGATTTCCTGAAATGGTCGATGATAAGATTATGGGCTATCCGCATGACCCATTGAATAAATTTGCCTTCTTCTTTATACTGTCCTGAACGGATGGTGTTAATAACTTTGATAAAAGCATCCTGGAACAGATCTTCTGCAAGCTCCTTATCCTTAACTACCATAAGGATATAAGCATAGACCCTGCTTTTATGACGATGAATGAGCTTTTCGAGGGCAGAATGCTGACCTGCTATATACGCATTGATCAGCTCATGGTCACTGACTTGGGAAATCATGTCGCTACGTTTAAAGGTTCAAAGCGTAGTGGTGTGGCCGATAGAGTCCCTCCTATATTTGTGCACTTTTCTACAGTGCTGGTTTGTTATTCTATACGTTTTTAACCCCGAAAGGTTGCGCAAATATAAGCAAAAATTTAAAAAAGCAAGTTTTATTCATAATTTTGCCTCCCGTTTAACTCTGAGATGAAAAATTTTAACCCCGATGCATTTGATCCGAAGGACTTCATTATCATTAAAGGTGCAAGGGTAAATAATCTCAAGAACATCAGCCTTGCCATCCCGAGAAATAAATTTGTAGTCATTACCGGGCTTTCCGGTTCCGGAAAATCTTCACTTGCTTTTGACACCCTGTATGCCGATGGACAGAGAAGGTATGTTGAAAGTCTCAGTGCTTACGCAAGGCAGTTCCTCGGCAGGATGAGCAAGCCTGATGTTGATTATATCAAAGGCATTGCCCCTGCTATTGCGATAGAGCAAAAAGTGAATACCCTGAACCCGCGTTCAACAGTCGGTACTTCAACCGAGATTTATGAGTATATAAAATTGCTTTTTGCCCGAATAGGCGCCACTTATTCTCCCGTTTCCGGGGAAGTTGTCAAACGCGACACAGTATCCGACGTGGTTGATTTCATACTCTCGCTGCCTGAACTCACAAAACTCAGCATATACGCGCCTATAGCAATGAATTCGGGAAATGGCGACCTGAGATCGAAATGCAAAGTTCTTCTTCAGCAGGGATTTACCCGGATTCTTATCGACGACGAGATTATCAGCGTTGAAGATGCCCTGGGCATGAGGAATAAACACTTTTCTTCACTGGCAGTCCTTATAGACCGTATCATTGTTAAGCATGACGACCAGGATCTTTCCGGCCGGCTTGCCGACTCGGTTCAGACTGCATTTTTTGAAAGCCACGGTTATTGTAATGTGGAGTGGATTAACGGCAGCGTTTCAAAACGGTCCTTTTCGAATAAATTTGAAGCGGACGGCATTGTTTTCGAAGAACCTTCTGTTAACCTGTTCAGTTTCAACAATCCATACGGTGCATGCAAGACCTGCGAGGGATTCGGCAGCATAATCGGGATAGACGAAGACCTGGTGGTACCCAACAGGAATCTGTCGGTCTATGAGGAAGCCATTGCCTGCTGGAGAGGTGAGAAAATGAGCGAATGGAAGAACGAACTGGTGATGAATGCCTATAAATTTGACTTTCCTGTTCATAAACCCTTTCATGAGCTGACTGATGAACAGAAAGCGTTGTTATGGAGGGGTAACCGGTATTTCCAGGGCCTGAGAGCCTTCTTCGAGTTTATCGAAAGTCAGAATTACAAGATCCAGTACCGGGTAATGATTTCGAGATACCGCGGCAAAACCGTTTGTCCGGATTGCAGGGGAACGAGGTTAAGAAAAGATGCTGCTTATGTTAAGATTAACGGGAAGTCGGTTGTCGATCTTGTTTTGACGCCTGTAACCGGGCTTACGGAATTCTTCAGTAAACTCAGGCTTCCCGAGCATGAGAAGACCATCTCGAACCGGCTTCTCATTGAAATAAACAACCGTCTGGATGTTTTGAATGATGTGGGCCTGGGCTATCTTACGCTGAACCGGCTTTCTTCCTCCCTTTCGGGTGGCGAATCACAGAGGATCAATCTTTCGACAGCCCTTGGCAGCAGCCTGGTCGGCTCAATGTATATCCTGGATGAACCCAGTATCGGACTTCATCCGAGGGATACACAAAGGCTTATTAAAGTCCTGATGAAATTGCGAAACCTTGGCAATACCGTCATCGTGGTTGAGCATGACGAAGAGATCATCAGGGCTGCAGATGAGATTATCGATATAGGCCCCCTGGCCGGCCGTAACGGAGGAGAGATCATCTTCCAGGGGAATTTCAACGCCCTGATCAGGGACAAAAAAAGTCTGACCGGCCGCTATCTCAGCCATGACCTTGCTATTGAAGTTCCTGATGGCCGTAGAAAATGGAAAGAATCAATCATCATCAGGGGAGCCCGTGAAAACAACCTGAAAGACATAACCGTAAAGATCCCTCTTCATGTTATCACAGCGATCACAGGGGTAAGCGGAAGCGGTAAAACTTCCCTGGTCAAGAGGATACTTTATCCGGGCCTTAAGAAGATGTTCGGAGGGTATGGTGAGAAAACCGGCAAATTCGAAAGCCTGGATGGCGATATCAGCCGTATAGGAGCTGTCGAACTTGTCGACCAGAATCCTATCGGGCGATCCTCACGTTCCAATCCTGCAACCTATATAAAAGCCTTCGATGATATCCGGAATTTGTATGCAGATCTGCCCCTGGCGAAAGCAAGGGGATACAAGCCAGGCTATTTTTCGTTCAATATCGAAGGTGGAAGATGCGAGGAATGTGAAGGAGACGGGGTCGTGAAAATAGCGATGCAGTTCATGGCCGACATTTATCTGACCTGTGAAAGCTGTAAGGGAAAGAGATTCAGGGATGAGGTGCTGGATATGAAGCTAAGGGACAAAAGTATTGTTGATATTCTGAATATGACAGTGGATGAGGCTATTGAATTTTTCGGCCAGGATACCAGGCATGCAGGCGAGAAACGAATTGCTTCAAAGCTGAAATCCCTCCAGGATGTGGGCCTTGGCTACCTCCATCTGGGGCAATCGTCTTCCACACTTTCAGGCGGAGAGGCACAACGTATTAAGCTCGCATTCTTTCTATCGAAAGGAGCAAACGAGAAGCCCACCCTTTTCATTTTTGACGAACCGACGACAGGTCTGCACTTTCACGACATCCATAAACTTCTTATTTCATTTGAATCCCTTATACGGCAGGGGCATTCAGTACTTGTAATTGAACACAACCAGGAAGTCGTAAAATTTGCCGACTGGGTAATCGATCTGGGCAAAGAAGGCGGTGATCCGGGCGGGCATATAGTCTTCGAAGGCACACCTGAAGAACTGGCCGATTTCAGCGGATCGTATACCGGAGAATATCTGAAAAGCAAAATCAATTCAAATGAGAAGTGTTAATCCTGCTTTAAACCGATTGTTACGTGAATACCCAGATCACAGCGCTGAAGACGTAACCGCTATCATCGAAAAGACCTGGAAGGCAGGTCTTTCGTGGAAGGAAACAAGTTTTGCCTTCAGGGAAGGGTTGTTCCGCAACCTTGCCGCTTTACTCAGAGCGGATAAGGACAGACTTGCAAGGCTCATGACAGAAGAGATGGGTAAGATTATCAGGGAGTCATTGGCCGAAATTGAGAAATGTGCGATGGCCTGCGACTACTACGCTGAAAATGCTGAAAGCATGCTGAAGGATGAGATGGTATCAACGGATGCCAGCAGGAGCTTTGTCGCTTTTCAGCCCCTGGGGGTGATCCTTGCCGTAATGCCCTGGAATTTTCCGCTTTGGCAGGTATTCCGCTTTGCAGCTCCTTCGTTGATGGCAGGCAACGTGGCTTTATTAAAACATGCCTCGAATGTACCCGGCTGTGCTTTGGCCATCGAAGAGTTATTTACGAAGGCAGGCTTCCCTGAAAACGTGTTCAGCACCCTGATGATCCCTTCATCGATGGTGGAAGCTGTCATTACAAACCAAAGGGTCCAGGCTGTGACCCTTACCGGCAGCAGCGCAGCAGGCGGCAGCGTGGCCTCTGCAGCTGCTAAACACATTAAAAAAGCTGTGCTTGAGCTGGGAGGCAGCGACGCATTTATCGTGCTTGATGATGCCGACCTTGATAATACGGTAAAGGCGGCCGTTACAGGCCGTATGATCAACCAGGGCCAAAGCTGTATTGCAGCTAAACGATTTATCGTGGATGAAACTGTTGTTGAAGAATTTACTTTACGATTGCTCAGGGCCGTATCGGGTTTGAAGACTGGCGATCCCATGGATCCTGCAACAGACATGGGCCCCATGGCCCGTCCCGACCTGGTTGAGGATGTTGAAAAGCAAGTACAAAAATCACTGGAATCAGGTGCGACCCTGGTATATGGAGGCAAACGCCCGCAAAGGCCTGGTTGTTATTATCTGCCAACCATCCTCCGAAATGTCAGAAAAGGAATGGCTGTATACCACGAAGAGACCTTCGGACCGGTGTTCAGTATTATTACTGTAAAATCGGAAGAGGAAGCCATTGCCGTAGCGAATGACAGCGAATTCGGGCTGGGTGGATGTGTGTGGACAAAAGACCCCGAACGGGGTAAAAAAATAGCCAGGAAAATCGAAACCGGGGCAATGTTTGTAAACGGGATTACGAAATCAGATCCCCGTTTGCCGTTTGGCGGGATTAAAAAATCTGGGTACGGCCGTGAACTTGCCACCTATGGTATCAGGGAGTTTGTAAACATCAAGACGATCTGGATAGGATAAAATTTTCTTTGACTGTTTGCATTGAATTGCTAACTTTGCACCCTCAAAAATTGGCGTGGTAGCTCAGATGGTTAGAGCGTCGGATTCATAACCCGGAGGTCTCGAGTTCAATTCTCGATCACGCTACTTAAGTAGTGAAGTAGCGAAATGGCGAAATAGCGAAAACTATTTCACCATTTTCATTTTTCTGAGGCTCCTCACCAAAACCGGTGTGGAGTCTTTGTTTTCCATCCTTAATGGATTGACTTTTTGCTTTCCAGGTTTCGAGATTGATTAATGTTATGAAGATTACCGGATAATACGGTAATTGTCTCTTGCTCTTCCCGTGAGGATTATTCAATCCTTCTCAGTTTTAGCCTATTTTCAGCGAGGTCATCGTAAGCGAACCTGCTACCGCCTGCTCATTGAAGAATTCGATCTGCTCATGATCTTTCTTCAGCCCCAGGATATACAACAGGGGTAGAAAATGTTCCGGGGTGGGGATGGCCAGGTCGAAAGCCCTGCCCTGTGAGCGGAAATCGATCAGGGCTTTATGGTTTCCTGCAAGAATAAGCTGTTTCATTTTCCCATCGGCTTCCAGCGCCCAGTCATAGCCGACTCCCGGTTCGTTGAGCCTGTCCCATGCAACCATCCTGAGGTTATGTACCAGGTTCCCGCTTCCGAGGATCAGAACCCCTTTTTCACGAAGAAGCGCCAGTTCCTTTGCAAGCAGGTAATGCGATTCAGGGGAACGCGCGTAATCAAGGCTCAGCTGTAATACCGGGACATCAGCCATGGGGTACATCCGTTTAAGCACACTCCAGCTGCCATGGTCAAGCCCCCAGTTTTGGTCGGGTAACACCTCTGCAGGGCGAAGAAGATCGGCGGTTTCGGAAGCCAGCTCCGGGCTCCCTGCTGCAGGATACTCAACTTCAAATAATTCCTGTGGAAATCCCCCGAAGTCATGGATGGTTTTCGGATGTTTCATGGCAGTTACATGCACCCCCTTCGTCTCCCAATGAGCCGAAACGGATAAAATGGCTTTTGGCTTCGGAAGTTTTTTACCGATTTCGGCCCATTTCCGGGAGAAGACATTATCCTCTATCGCATTCATCGGGCTGCCGTGCCCTACAAACAGCACGGGCATGGTGCCCGCACTGTCGTAGGAGGAAGCCAGTTTATTCAAATCTTCCAGTTTCATAGACATTCCAGTTAAAGGTATCAGCGCTAAATTAGTCAGAAAAGCACGGCGCCGCATTACTTTCGGAGTCCAATCTGGTTTATGAGGGTCATGTTATCCCAGAAAAGATATTCCTCGATCATCACACCCGGTAAATCATTAGCGATTACGCCCGAACTCTTATTGTGAGCTGATATTTTAATACAGTCTTTTTTTTCTTGATTTTCCCTTCCTTCTTTATTATATTTGTCTGATCAGGAAAACATTAACAAAAATTTTTGTTGTATGAAGAATTTTTACATACTTCTGTTCGTCCTGGTTTCTTTAAACGGGACAGGCCAAACCTGGAATATCCAAAGCAGCGGCACTAATCAGAATTTAATGAGCATAGGATTTGCCGACCCCTTAGTCGGGGTTGCCGTCGGAAATAACGGGACCATACTCTGGACCGACAACGGCGGGCAGGTCTGGCACTCATCCTCACTCAAGGATAACACCAATTATCTAAGCACTTCGATGAAAATCACCAACGGGCAGAGGGAGGCATGGATCTGTGGCGATAACGGTACCATCAAATATGCACCTTTTTATACAGGTGCAAACCCTGTTTGGATTGCTCAAAATTCAGGAATGAGTTTCGGGCTAAACGACCTGGAAATGTCGCCTCAAACGAATAACCGAACCGGGTATGCTGTCGGCGATGCGGCAACGGTCATCAAAACCACCGATGGAGGACAGACCTGGACCAGGATAACCAACTTTCCATTCCTTGTCTTCCTGACCAGTGTCTCGGTTGACCCGACTGATCCGAATAAAATAATTGTTGCAGGCGACCAGGGGGTCATTGTTTCCTCCGACGACGGAGGAACAACCTGGAATGTAATCCAGGCTTCAGGTTCGGAGTATTGGGGAGCATGTGTATATACTGGTGCCTATACGGGATGGATATCAGGTTCACCGGCATCGCTCACTCATTTTTCAGGAGACTCACTTACTGATTACAATCTGGGCTCGATGACAGCCGGTTTGACGGGGCTTGCATTCGGAACCGCTAATTATGGGACTGCAGTAGGCGACAGCGGGAAAATACTGCATTATGACGGCAACTCATGGACCCCGGAAACAAGTCCGACCACCGAATGGTTAACAAGCGCTTCTGCTGCTGTTGATTATTCAACAAAAGATTACTTCACAATAATTTACACCTGGGCTGCAGGACTCAATGGAATGATTTTAGGGAAAACACAGATAATTTCCGGGATTGAATCACAAGACCTGCAGGAAGTTTCTCTTCAACCAAATCCGGCCCGCGATTTTTTCACTGTCAAAGGCTTTGGTAAACAGGCAGAATACAAGGTCAGGATTACTGATTTACAGGGCCGCCGGCTGAAAGAATTTTCGTCAGCAGGAAGCAATGAATTTAATATTTCAAACCTGGCTGAAGGTGTTTACCTCGTTACTATTTATAACGGAAGATCAAACCTTACCAGGAAATTGGTTGTTTCATTCTGAGGCTGAAACGACTTCATCATACAAATTCTCGAGCCCGGCTTCCTTTTTCCTGATATCAAGGGATTCTGAAGCAAACTGTCTGGCTGCATTTCCCATTTGCTTTCTTAATGCGGTATCTTCAGCAAGAAGAACGATTGCCCGGGTAAGTTCTTCCACATTGTTTTCCCTGACCAGCAAGCCTGTTTTATGGTCTTCAATGACATATGGGATGCCGGCGTGAAGCGTGCTGATCACGGGGAGCCCCGAGGCCATGGCTTCAACGATTGCCCCGGGTATGCCTTCCTTTTCGCCGCTGGCCGATCGCCGGCTTGGGTGTATAAAGACATCTGCAGACAATAAAGCTGAAATATGTTCTTCGGAGCCAAATGAAAGCTCACCGCAAAATTTTATCCGGCTAATGCCAGTTTGAGCTATCCAGGCGCGAATCTGCTTTTCCAGTTCTCCTTTACCGTATATTAAAAGCTTTATTGGAGCTGATGTTTCTGCGATTGCATCAGCAAAGGCCCTGATCAGCACTTCATGTCCTTTCTTCGGGTCCAGCATGCTGATCATCAAAAAAGTGATTTCACCCTCCTCCCTGTATTCCCTGGGCCGGCTGAAGCGGCTGGTATCTATCCCGTGATAATGCACCCTGATTTTCCCGGGGGGGCATCCAAGGGCAAGAAGATCTTTCTCCATATCGGGCGACATGGCCGTGACCACCTTGACAGCCGGGTTATTGAACACATTCTTCCTGAGCAGGTACCTGCCCATGCCAAAGGCACGTGAGGGAAACGCAGTACAGTCATGGCCGTAAAATGAAACAAGGGCAGGGACGCCTGCCGCTTTAAGCACAGGGGCATAAAGAACAGCTTCCACCCCATAATGAATATGGGCCAGGCCGGGTTTGGTTTCCCTGAGCCGGTTTATCAGCCGCTTACGGTCATCCGCAGTAAACAATAACAGGTGATCACATAACCATTGCCCTTTTTCAGAGCCGATCGGTGACCATGCAGGATATTTCGAGGATATCTCCTGGCACAGTGGACTTTCATTTTTCTCTGTAAAAATCACAACGGGGTCATACCTTATATGCTGCATGATCTGGTTCCTCACGAAGGATGTCATCGGGGGCAGGAAATTCCTGATCATGTGAACTACTGCAGGCATTTTTAGATAATGTGGGTTTCAAATGTAGAGAAATTTGATTAATCTTGCATAATCGAATTCGATGAATATGAGAGAAGATTCTTCATTCCGCAAGAGCCTTACTTTATTTGACTCAACTGCCATCGTGATGGGATCGATGATCGGCTCCGGGGTCTTTATTGTCGGGGCAGACATTGCAAGACAGGTGGGCTCGCCAGGCTGGCTTATCATGACCTGGGTGATCACCGGATTTCTTACTGTTTTTGCAGCCCTGAGCTATGGCGAACTTGCCGGGATGTTCCCTCATGCCGGCGGTCAATATGTCTATCTTCGCAAAGCTTACAATCCTCTTACAGGGTTTCTGTATGGATGGACCTTGTTCCTGGTCATACAAACCGGCACCATTGCAGCGGTTGGCATGGCTTTTGCGAAGTTTACAGGCGTTCTTTTCCCCTGGGTTTCAGAGAATGTTATATGGTATAAACTTGAGCTTTTCAATTACATCTTCAAATTCGGCCCTGTTCAGATCGTTGCCATCCTTTCTATTTGTGTCCTCACATGGATAAACCTTAAAGGGATCGTTGAAGGGAAAAGGGTTCAAAACGTATTCACGTCAGGAAAATTCCTGCTCGTGCTTGGCTTGATCCTGGTCGGATTTTTCTTTGCAGCCAATTCCGGATCCATTGCAAAAAACATGGCTGTCTTCTGGGAGCCCGCAGTGAAAAATTCTGGAGGTCAGTGGATCCCTCTTACCGGAATGACCCTCATCGCAGCTCTCGGCATGGCCCAGGTAGGCAGCCTGTTCTCTTCAGATGCATGGAATAATGTGACATTCACAGCCGCAGAGGTGATCAACCCGAAGAAAAACATCCCTATGAGCCTTTTCCTCGGAACTTTTCTCGTGACGATCCTTTTTATACTCACGAATGTAGTTTACATTGTCGTTCTGCCGCTCAGGGGCGATCCTGCGGGGACCACTGTGATTGAAAGGGGTATTCAGTATGCCCTGAATGACCGGCTTGCAACGGCAGCCGTTTATGATGTTTTCGGCGTTTATGCGGCATCCGTTATGGCCCTGTTCATTATGATATCCACTTTCGGATGCAATAACGGCCTGATCCTTTCAGGAGCCAGGGTGTACTATGCAATGGCCAGGGATGGTGTCTTTTTTAAGAAAGCCGGCACCTTGAACAGGAAAGCCGTGCCTTCGGTCGGACTGATCCTTCAGGCAGTATGGGCATCCCTGCTTTGCCTGTCGGGAACATACTCTCAGCTTCTCGATTATGTGGTCTTTGCCGTACTCATTTTTTATGTACTTACGATTGGCGGCATTTTTATCCTCAGGAAAAGAATGCCGGATGCAGAAAGACCATACAGGGCTTTTGGGTACCCTGTGGTACCTGCACTTTACATCATACTTGCAACGGCGATAATGCTGATCCTTCTTTTTTATAAGCGCGATTATACCTGGCCAGGACTGATCATCGTTATACTTGGAATACCGGTTTATTTTCTCTGGCATAAGAAACCAGCCTAAGCAAGGCCATCATGATTGTAAACCTGTTTAAAAAAATCACGATCCTGTTAGTAATGCTTTGCCCTGCCTGGTCACAGGCTCAGTGCTATGAAGGCAATAAAGCTTTCGGAGAGGGAGAAGACATCAGTTATACGATAAGCTATAATTGGGGTCCCATCTGGGTTGATGCCGGCGAAGTGACATTCAAGACAGAGATGGAGAAGAAACAAGAAAAACAATTTTGGCATTTTACAAGCACCGGAAAGACATTCCATTCCTATGATGTATTATTCAAAGTAAGGGACTATTATGAAACCTGGGTCGATGCGGAAACTTTTCATACGAGGAATTTTAAACGGTACATTTACGAAGGAGGATACACCCTGGTCAATGCCCTGAATTTCGATTACGAAAAAAAGAAAATTTTCTCATCGACAAAAAGCAATAATAACCCTGTGCGCTTTGATACTATTCCCATTCAGCCCTGTTCTTTCGATATGCTGGCCGCGGTATATTTTACCAGGACTATAGATATTGCTCATATTCCTATGTACCAGAAGAGGATGGTTTCGGTTGTGATTGACGACCAGGTCTACAACATTTATATCAGGCCTCTTGCTAAAGAAGTGGTTGAAAACAGTGACGGTAAAAGATACAATTGCATTAAACTGTCTGCCAGGATGGTGGAAGGCACAATTTTTAAAGGTGATGAGGATGTACTGGTTTGGATTACCGATGACGAAAACCACATTCCGGTCTATATTGAAGCCAAAATACTTGTCGGAACCGTGAAGGCATACCTGAAGGAGGCAAAAGGGCTGAAGAATCCGATGAAAGCACTTTTAAAGGAATGAAAGAAAAGAATGTCGAATATTGAATATCGAATGTTTACTAATTTCGCTACTTCGCTACCTCGCTATTTAAACATATGAAACTAATCGTTGACAGTGGTTCCACGAAATCAAGCTGGTGTTTGCTTGAAGGGAAAGAACTTAAAACTACCGTTAAAACAGCAGGGCTGAACCCCTATTTTCACACCTCTGAAAGCATTGATGCAATCCTGAAAGCAGAGCTTCTGCCATTCATTGTGACTGACCATGTAAAGGAAATACACTTTTACGGGGCAGGCTGCAGCACCGAGAAAAACGATGAGCTTATTTCTGGGACCCTGCAAACCTTCTTTCACCAGGCGAGGATATTCGTGTATCACGACATACTTGGGGCTGCAAGAGCCTTATTCGGTAAGAACAGGGGAATTTCCTGCATCCTTGGCACGGGATGTAATTGTTGCTATTATGATGGCGAAAATATTTTTTCGAAAGTTGATTCTCTGGGTTATTTGTTTGGTGATGAAGGAGCGGGTTCTTACCTGGGGAAAAACCTGATTTCTGACTATCTCAGGAAAAAGCTGCCGGCTGACCTCAGGGTTGAATTTGACAGCAATTACAGGCTCTCTCTTGAAGATATCCTGAATTCACTGTATAACCTCCCCTACCCGAACCGTTTCCTGGCTTCGTTCAGTGAATTCTTAGCCAGGTATCAGGAACATCCCTATGTTTACAAGCTGGTTCATGATGCTTTTCATGCTTTCTTGGATGCCCAGGTTAAACATTATGAAGGATACAGGGAGATGCCGGTAAGTTTTGTCGGCTCCATTGCTCATCATTACAATAAAATTCTTCTCGAAGCCGCAGCCGAAGAAGGGATTCATATAGGGACTGTCATCAAAGCGCCGATGGAAGGTTTGCTTAAGTTTCACAATTTAAGTAGCGAGGTAGCGAGGTAGCGAGGTAGCGAGGTAGCGAAATTAAATTAAGTAGCGATAATGTCCGATATCTGCCATCAGCTCACGGTCGCATTGATAAGCTCCAGCATTCCCCGGAAGTCATCCGGCGGGAACCAGTGAATTTCGTTGTCTTTTCTGAACCAGGTCATCTGGCGCTTTGCATACCTCCTGGTATTTGTCTTTATTTTATCAATGCAGTCTTTGTATCGTATCCTTTCGTCAAAATGCCCGAATATTTCCTTGTATCCAAGGGTGTTCAGGGCATTGCAGTCGCGGAATATATACAGTTCCCTGGCTTCATCCAGCCAGCCGCCCGCAATCATACGGTCAACACGTTCGTCAATCCTCCGGTTCAACTCTTCACGGGGAAGCTCAAGCCCTATCTTCAGAATATTAAAAGGACGCAAACGGGGTTTCTGGCTTCTAAGTGAAGAATAAGGCAATCCGGTGGCAATGCATATCTCCAGGGCCCTTATGAGGCGGGCAGCATTGTTCAGGTCAACGGAATAGTAATATACGGGATCCAGTTCCAGCAATTTTTCCTGTAAGGCCTCAATTCCTTTCCCGGCTAACAATTCCTTCAGGTCTTTCCTAAGTTGCTGATCAGGATCAGGAAGAACGTCGATCCCATGAGTCACCGCATGAATATACAAACCCGAACCTCCTGCCATAATCACTGCGGGATAAGTATTGAAAAGCATTTCAAGACGGTCAAGGGCATCTTTCTCAAACTGGGAAACGTTATAGGAATCGGTTACCAGGAGATGTCCCACGAAATGATGGTGTACATCGGCCATCTCAGCTTCAGTGGGAGCAGCCGTACCTATGCTCATGCCTTTGTAAAACTGGCGGGAGTCTGCCGAAATAATCTCCGTTTTCAGGGATTTTGCCAGTTCAATGGCCGCTGCTGTTTTCCCTGTGGCAGTTGGTCCGCAGAGTACCACAAGAAGTTTATTCTCACTAATCATCCGAGCTTTCCCGGTAACTGGAATATCTTTCATCAATCTGGTCCATATCCCCGAAATCCTCAATATGTTCCATCTGTTCATCAGTTCCGAAGCCTGATTCCTCTTCGTCATCGCCGGATGCTATCTGGCTTTCCACTTCAAATTTTTCAGGAGCTTCTTCCTCAAGAATTTCAGCCAGTTCTTCATGAATTGCCTTGATCTCATCGAAATCTTCTTCGATTGCATCGAGTTTTGAAGTTTCGGCCAGTTTAGGCAAGGGAACCGGTTTGGACTTCTGGATTTTTGGCAGGGGAATAACCTCATCGCTGACGGAGGGCTGCAAAGCAGCAGGCAATTCAATAATTTTCCTTAATTCACCAGTCTTTCGTGCGACCCTCGGATAGGAAACAAGGTTTTCACTTTGTGCTATTTTAAACAATTCAATATGCATAGCGATGATTTCCCTGCCATGAAATTCGTAGTTCATTGTCTGATGTGGATCTTCGATGTAATTTTTGATCCTTGCATCTTTCATCAGCGGCATGACCACGGTGTCGATAACAATTTCCCCAAGGTCATCGTCATAACGCCTGACCTGCCTTTTTGTCGATCTCAGCGTAATCTCATGATTGACCTTTTTCTTCTTGTCGGTCATGAAAAACGTAGCCCCATTACCATTCTTAAGCTCAGCCGTTTCAACCAGCATATAGTGAAAATCCAAAAAGGACTGGTTGGGCAGGATCTCAATATCCCTTAAAAACTCGTCATGGTCATGGGCTGTTATCCTGAAACGGTATATCAACATTGCAAATTGTTTTTCCGCGGTAAAAATAAACAAATCTTAAGAACCAGGAGGGATGAGTCCGTGTTTTTTCCCCTCTTCGAGCATCAGCTGGAACGCGGCTTCAAATTCATTAGGAATACTGCCATCAAGTATTGCTTCGGTAATGACTTCCTTTATCTCGCCGATCTGCCTCGAAGGCGGGATACCGAAAGTTTTCATGATCAGGTCACCGGTGATGGGCGGCTGCCAGTTCCTGAGCTTGTCCTTCTCTTCGATCTCAATAAGTTTCCTTCTGACAATCTCAAAATTCTCAAGAAAGTTCTTCACTTTGGCAGGATTTTTCGATGTGATATCTGCCTCGCAAAGCAGCATAAGTTCATCCACATCATCGCCCGCGTCGAAAAGAAGCCTTCTGACAGCAGAATCTCTGACAGTATCTTCTGCCAGTACGATGGGTCTGAGATGAAGCAGCACCATTTTTTCGACGAATTTCATTTTCTCGTTCAGGGGCAATTTCAACCTGCGGAATAATTTGGAAACCATTTTTGAACCTTTGTAATCATGGGCATAGAAAGTCCATCCTATACCGGGAACAAATTTTTTGGTTGCAGGTTTCGCAATGTCGTGAAGCAGGGCCGACCATCTCAGCCAGAGATTATCTGAAGTTCTTGAGATATTGTCAAGAACTGCCAGGGTATGATAAAAATTGTCCTTATGACCTTTGCCATCAATGGTTTCCACTCCTTTCAGGTCCAACAGCTCGGGAAATATCAATGTAAGCAGGCCGGTTTCATCAAGCATCCTGAACCCTCTTGAAGGTTTCGGGGACTGAATGATAAAATTAAGTTCGTCAACAACCCTTTCCATTGAAACTATGCCAAGCCGGTTGGTATTTCTCGAGATCGCAGAATAGCATTCGGGTTCGATCGTAAAATCAAGCTGGGTGGCAAACCTGATGGCTCTCATCATCCGTAAAGGGTCATCAGAGAAAGTAAGGTCCGGATCAAGGGGAGTGCGGATTATTTTATCCTCCAGGTCCTTCATTCCAAAAAACGGATCGATAAGTTCTCCGAAGTGGTCCTTCCGCAGATCAAAAGCCATTGCATTGATTGTAAAATCCCTTCGTTTCTGATCATCTTCAAGCGATCCGTCTTCGACAAGAGGCTTACGGGAATCGCTGCGGTAGGACTCTTTCCTTGCCCCTACAAACTCAACCTTCCATTCTTGATATTGAATCATAGCGGTTCCGAAGTTTTTAAAGAATTTTACCTCGGGAGCCGGGCTTAGTCCGGCTGCAACGGCATGGGCGAAGTCGATCCCGCTTCCGACAACCGCGATATCGATGTCGTTCTTATCCCCCCTGCCCAGAAAACAATCCCTTACATAGCCTCCCACAACACAGGCCATGAGCTGCATTTCATCAGCCACTTCCGACACTTTTCGGAATATGTTATGATCGAGATAGTGTTTAAATGTTACCATGGTCTGAACTTGCGTCAAAAGTAAGAAAATAATAAGAAGATGTTAACAATTATGCTGCAATTGAGCCTAATTGCTTACTTTTGATTTGGCTCCCGGCACACACGGCAGCCAGTCGTTAAATACTCATTTACTAACAAAGTTTTATCATGTTACGTGGACTTCTACCCCGGGAATATGCCTTTTATGATTATTTTGAAAGGCTGATGAACATTAACCTTCAGGTCAGCAATGAATTTCTTGCCTTTGTAAAGGAAAAGAAACATCCTGAGGTTGCGACAAACGCCATAAAGAGGCTTGAACGTGAGGCTGATAAAATTACAAAGGAGTGTATCGACCTGCTTCACAGGACGTTTATAACCCCGATAGACCGTGACCAGATTTACCAGCTTGTCAATGGCATGGATGATTTTGCAGACCAGATGAATGCAGCTACATTCAGGCTGTTTTATTATGGGATAGAAGAATTCAGGCCCGAAACGCTTGAATTTGCAAAAATCATTCATAACTGCAACCAGGAAGTGGCGGCAGCTATTAAAAGCCTGAGAAACATCAAGAAACAAAGTCATGAAATACGTACTAAATGTTCATTAATTCATGAATTTGAGAATCAGGCTGATGACATCTCCCGTGTAGCCATTGCCAATTTGTTTAAAACGAATGACATGATGATCATCCTGAAATGGAAAGAAATCTTTGAACGTCTTGAAAAGGCTGTAGACCGCATGGAGAGGGTCGCCAATACGATTGAAAGTATTTTGATCGACAACGCCTGATCTGATCATTCCTAATTCGTTAGTTATGCTGATAATCGTTATAATCACCATTATATTTGCCCTGATCTTTGATGTCATTAACGGGTTTCACGATGCGGCCAATTCAATTGCCACGATCGTGTCGACGAAGGTGCTGTCGCCAAAATTTGCCGTTTTTTGGGCCGCCTTTTTCAACTTCGCGGCAATGTTCGTTTTCGCCCCCAAGGTTGCAAATACAATTGCACATATAGTAATTATTGATCCTGTCGACCCTGCATTTATGTATGTGATCCTGTCGGGTCTTATCGGAGCTATTCTCTGGGATCTTGTCACCTGGTGGTATGGACTACCTTCCAGTTCCTCCCATGCACTTATCGGAGGCCTTGTCGGAGCCGGTATGGCATACAAAGGTACAAGTATAATACACTGGACAAAAGTTATACAGACTGCAACTTTTATTCCCATCGCTCCTATGATAGGAGTTGTACTTGGCTTTCTTCTTATGCTTGCTGTGATTTGGATATTTCAGAAGGCGACGCCTCATCGTGTAGACAGCATTTTCAGGAAAGGCCAGTTGTTTTCAGCCGCACTTTATTCACTCGGGCATGGCGGGAATGACGCCCAGAAAACGATGGGGGTCATTGTCGCATTGCTTATTGCTGCCGGGATGCTCTCACCCGACACTCAGTTATCACTTATGCATTCCAACACAAACTGGATTATTTTATCATGTTTCACTGCTATGGCTCTTGGTACAGGGATCGGCGGGTGGAGGATTGTTAAAACCATGGGAATGAAACTTACAAAATTAAAACCGGTTCATGGTTTTGCGGCTGAAACATCCGGAGCTCTCACCATATTTCTGGCAACAAGTTTTGGAATCCCCATTTCGACCACACATACAATTGCCGGGTCTATCATTGGAGTCGGTGCTGTCACAAATTTAATGGGGATCAAATGGAAGATCGCAATGAATATTGTGATTGCCTGGATCCTTACTATCCCTGCCGCGGCAATCGTAGCTGCCCTCTGCTTCTGGCTCGCACAGCTCATTCACCCGGGATTCTGATCTGCAGGCCATCACCTGGCAAAATTCAATTAATCATCCAGGTCGTCATCTTCTGCGGGCCTGACTGATTTGCGTTTATGGACATTTTCTTCGATGATCTCCACGTACCTCTGGTAAACTGAATCCACAATCCCTTCCCAGGGTTTATAGATCGATTTCCTGGCGCCTTCCCCTGCAAGTTTAATGACTTCAGGATATTTTTTCACTTCGGATATCAGTTTAAACAAGGCCTGGGGATTGTCGTCAATAAGAAATCCATTGACTTTATCGGTAATTCCTTCGGCAGCAGAACTCTTTTTAACAACCACTGATGGGACATCAAATGCTGCAGCTTCCTGTATTACAAGAGGTGAATTATCATAAATTGAAGGGAAAACAAACAAGTCGGCACAGGAATAAATGCTTTTAAGCTTATTGCGATCGGTAACCAGTCCGGAAAAAATGACTTTATCATTCAGATTATACTCCTTTACAAGCTTTTTCATTTCTTTGGCAGCATATCCCTCACCTACAAATATCATCTGGAAGATGACTTTCTTTTCGGACAACAACCTCAATGAGTCGATGATCATCCTGACATTTTTTTCCCACCTGTGCTGGCCAACAAACAACAATGTGAATTGGTTCCCGTCGGCCCCTGTAATCTCAAGCCCTGCCTTTCTAAGCTTTAACCGTTTTGATTTGTCGGGTATCTCCATATCCGTGCCGTTTGGCATGATCTCGAATTTGCCCTTATATCCGTATTCTCGAAGGGTTTGGCCCGTTGATTTATTGGGCACCCATACCACGTCAGCAGAATTATAAAAATCAAGGGTCAGGTTCATCAGGAAATCAACAAATAGATTATTGTTCAGCACTTTCCTGAAATCGTCCCTGAATTTGGTATGGAAAGTTGCAACAAGAGGTATCCCGCGTTTTCGTGCCAGCTGCTGTGCAAGCTGGCCGCTGATGAACGGGCTATGCCCGTGAACAATATCAAAGTGAAGCTTTTTCAGCTTCTTCTTAAATGTAATATCTATCAAAGGAAGTCCCACACGGTATGGATTCATTCCAGGGAGCAATACCGACTTGAACCTGTACACCCTGTAGTCTTCATCATCCTCATAATCCTTGACTTTTGGCGCAACAAGTACTGTTTTCCCGTATTTTTCATTCAGCCAGCGGGCGTAATTGTGTGCCGTTATCCCTACCCCGTCCATAATCGGGAAATAAGAATCATTGAATTGACAGGTTGTAATTTTCATATTCTCATGTTTTATAAATACTCGCTTCAAACGGGTGTATTTGGTGATCCTGGAAGTAATAAATCTCCCCGTCATTTCTGTGTGTTGAAAAAAGTACGTTGCCGAAGCTATGTTCAGGAAGATCGATCTTTTTTTTACGTGAAGTAAAATTCAGGATCACAACTATCCTGTCGGGATAAAGGATACGGGCATAAGCCAGTATCCCGTTCCGCCCGGTTATCAATGGCACCCAGCGGCCCTTCTGAAGCGCAGGCTGGGTCCTGCGAATACTGATAAGCGCTTTGTAAAAATTGAGCAAAGAGCCGGGATCCTGTCTATGATCTTCAACGTTCCGGAAGTTATAATCATCATTTACAGGCAGCCATGGTTTTCCGGAAGAAAACCCTCCCTGGATTCCTGAATTCCACTGCATTGGTGTTCTTGCCTTATCCCTGCCTGAAAAAAATGGCCTGAAACGTATTCCCAAAGGATCCTTAATATCCCTGTTTTTTATCTTTCCGTTCCTCATCCCTATTTCTTCTCCGTAATAAATGAACGGCGTTCCTTTTATCGTTAGCAGAAGCGCTGCAGCGATCCTGGCTTTTTCTTCCTTATGCCGCCGCCACGGGAAGCGGTCAATGCTGCGGAAGAGATCATGGTTTGACAAAACGTTACAAGGCCATCCCTGCTCAGGAATATTGGTATACCAATCCCTGATACATTTAAAATAATTCCTTGCACTCCAAGAACGGAAGATCAGCGAAAAATCAAAGGCCATATGGATACCCTTGCCATCGGCAAGATAACTGGCGGCGATCTCGGAATTCCCGGGCGGCATGGTATAAATTTCACCCACCAGCACACGGTCTTTGTACTGGTCTACCTGCTTCCTGAACTCCATTACAATTTTCAGGGACTTCCTGCGGTTTCTTGTAAAAACGTGTTTCTGAAAAAAAGGAATGCCGAACAGATAAGGGTTGTCCCTGAATTTTTTATCCTTTACAATAAGGTTGATGACATCCAGGCGGAATCCGTCAACTCCCCTGTCGAGCCAGAACTTCAGTTCCTCGAAAAATATTTCAGGCAGCATGGGATTTCTCCAGTTAAGGTCTGGTTGCTGACTGAAAAATGAATGGTAATAATACTGCCCAGAAGTTTCATCAAATTTCCATGCACTTCCGCCAACGGAGGATTTCCAGTTGTTCGGCGGACCTCCTTTACATCCATCCCTCCAGATATACCAATGTCTTTTCAGATTGAATTTTGATGAAGCAGATTCCCTGAACCAGGGATGTTGATCCGACGTATGATTTAGTATCATATCGAGTATGACCCTGATCCCGCGGTTGTGGGCCTGTTGCAGCAACATATCAAAATCGGCCAAACTCCCGTAAGCAGGATCAATGACACGATAATCTGAAACATCATAACCGTAATCAGCATTGGGAGATAAAAAAACAGGAGAAAGCCAGATACCGTCAAACCCGAGATCTGCAATATAATCAAGCTGACTGATAATACCCTGTATATCACCTATCCCATCCCCGTTCGAATCAAAAAAGCTTCGCGGATAAATATGATATATAACCCCGTGTTTCCACCAGGTTGATGGTTCAGGCTGCTTTTGTTCCATCTGCTGCGCTAAGGGGTTGAATACCTATATCCAGGAGAAACTGCTTCAGGATATTATCGGCAGAATAATCGTTCGCCCGCTGCAACGCAGCTTGTTTAAAAGACAGCCTGAGATCCCTGTCGGAGAAATAATCAATGATACGTTCACTTATTTCCAGATCAGTCTCGGCCAGAAAGCCGTTGACGGAATCCTGAATGATATCTTTGGGGCCCTTCGTATTATATGCAATAACCGGCAATCCGCAACTGAGCGCTTCAAGTACAACACAGCTGAAAGTATCGAAGCGTGAAGGAAGTATAAGCAGGCCGGCTGATCTATAGATCTCAGGCAACCGGCTATGGTCTATCCATCCGGTGTATTCAGCTTCCGGGAACACAGCTTTTAGTTCCTTTTCAGCAGGCCCGGTACCTGCGATAAGCATTTTCAGGCCGGGTATTTTATCCCTGACCCTCTTGAATATACCGGGCAGTTCAAAGATTCCCTTTTCACGGCTAAGTCGGCCTGCATATAAAAGAACCGGCGGATCTTCTATGGCATCCAGGTATCCGTTTGATGACGTTCCGTTCTGCAGAAAAATATTTTCTGTCCAATGTGCCGTCATCAGGATCCTCGAGGGGTCGAACTTCATCGCATGCCCTGTAAACCACTTCTGCTGATCTGAATTCAGGACAAAAATATTATCAAACTGGTTGTAGTATGTCTTCATCACCCTTTGCAGGCGACTTACCCCTTTATCTTCCATCCCCATTACCTGCCGTGCAAACATAATCCAGTCGGTATGCAGATAAAAATAAGTTTTCACCGAATACAGCTTCTTAAGGTACAAGGCTGCAAATCCCATCGGCCCTTCGGTGGAACAAATGATACGGTCATATTTCCGTTTCCTGAAAATCCTTTGGATTGTCAAAAAATTTGGAATCCTCATTGGCTGTTGCCTGTACAGTGGAATATTGAATTCCGATAATGGTTTCAGAACTATCAGGTGTTTGTCAGATTTCAGATCATTGCTGCAAACCATGATGTCCACCGGAAGGTTCCTTAACACTATTTCACTGTGTATGGACTGCAATACCATAGAAACACCATTATGATCCCCGTACGTATCTGTTAACCACAGGACTTTGTTAACCTGTCTTTTTTCTGAGAGATTCTCATCCATTGATGTAAATTAAATTGTTTTCAATCCTGGAAATCAAAATCCATATAAGCCGGGATAACGACAGCAAATGTCAGCGATAGAATCGTACGATTTCATATGTTACATAAACTTAACAATTTGTTAACTTATTATTAATCAAAATGTAACTCAATGTTAACATTGTCGGTTTATTATTAATGGAATTTTGCAACGTGAAAATAAAATCATCTGCAGCAGAGAAGCGGGAAATCGACATAGTGGTGATCTCCGACGTTCATCTTGGTGCAATTGGTTGTCACGCGAAGGAGCTTTTGCAATATCTGCGAAGCATACGTCCGAAGATGCTCATCCTTAACGGGGATATCATCGATATCTGGCAATTCCGGAAAGCTTTTTTTCCCAAATCTCACCTGATGGTGATCAGGCATCTTACAGGCATGATCGCAAAGAATACCAAAGTGATTTATATCACGGGCAATCATGATGAGTTAATGCGGAAGTTTGTAAAATTCAATCTGGGCTCTTTCAAACTTGTAAACAAACTGCTTCTTGACATTGACGGGAAAAAAACCTGGATATTCCACGGAGATGTCTTTGACATTACGATGCAGTACAGCAAATGGCTTGCGAAACTTGGGTCTTTCGGTTACGACCTGCTGATCCTGATAAACAGTTTTGTAAATTTTCTCCTGACCGGACTCGGAAAAGAAAAGATCTCATTCTCAAAACGGGTTAAGCATAGTGTAAAAAGAGCCGTTTCCTACATCGACAAATTCGAGGAAACAGCTGCAGGGATAGCCATCTCGAAAGGATATGCGAATGTGATCTGCGGACATATACATCAGCCTGTAATGAGAAAGATCACAAATTCGCAGGGAGAAGTCATGTATCTTAACTCAGGTGACTGGGTGGAAAACCTGTCTGCCCTGGAATTTTCCAGCAATCAATGGAGTGTTTATAATTTCCATGATGATCCTCATGTAAAGGCATACACCGAAGCAACAAGACAATCACATTCCCTATCAGATAAAGAAACATTCCAAAACCTCCTAAAGGAGTTCGAAATCAGATAGGTAAGCAGGATAACATCTTCATCCTTCCAGAATCTCAAAATTTTTAGTTAACATATGCAGACTGTTGCATTTTTTCCATATTTTTGTTAACAAATTCACACACCCTAATACAAACCAAATCATACTCTTATGGCAAAAAGAACAATCGTAGCCATGCCTGGTGATGGCATTGGTAAAGTAGTCCTGGATGAAGCCATCCGCGTTTTGGATGCTGCCGGTTTTGAGGCTGAATACGTTCATGGCGATATCGGATGGGAATTCTGGTGCAAGGAAGGCGACCCCTTTCCCGTACGCACACAGAAACTCCTTGAGCAGCATAAAATCGGGCTCTTCGGAGCAATTACTTCAAAGCCCAAGGACAAAGCCGAAGCAGAGATTTCACCCGAGCTTAAAGGCAAAGGATTTACTTACTACAGCCCCATTGTAAGCATGCGCCAGAAATATGACCTTGATATCTGCATGCGTCCCTGCAAAACCTTCAAAGGAAACCCGCTGAATTTTATTCGTCGTGGTTTTGGAGGCGTTATCGAGGAACCTGTGGTTGATACGATGATCTTCAGGCAGAATACTGAAGGTCTTTACGGGGGTGTGGAATGGACGAATCCTCCCGACCAGGTATACGATGCCCTGATGACCCACAAAAAGTTCAGGGAAAATTTTGCATCATGCCCAAGGCCTGAACTTGCCGTATCCACCCGGATCTTAACAAAAAAATACAGTACCCGCATTATTAAAGCAGCTTTTGAATTTGCGAAGACCAGGGGATTCGACACCGTCACCGTTTGCGAAAAGCCGAACGTGATCCGTGAAACCTCGGGTATGATGCTGAAAATTGCCCAGGAAATGGCAAAAACCGAATACCCGGGCATTAAGGTGCAGGATACCAATATCGACGCCCAGATGATGTGGCTCACAAAGAACCCCGAAATATACCATGTGCTCGTTGCAAGTAACATGTTCGGCGATATAATCTCCGATGGTTTTGCCGGACTGATCGGCGGGCTTGGATTTGCCTGCAGCGCCAACATTGGACCTGACATCGCCGTGTTTGAACCTACCCATGGTTCCGCCCCAAAATATGCCGCATTCAACCCATCAATTGTAAATCCTATCGCCATGATCATGAGCGCCTGCCTGATGCTCGAACATATTGGCGAAAACACCATAGCAGCCAGGATCTCGAAAGCCATTGCAGATGTGGTTGAAGAAGGGAAAGTAATGACTTACGATATGATGAAACTCCCAGGCAAACCTGATGTTTTCAGCAAGGGAGCTGCATCCACGTCGGAGATGGCAGAAGCTATAATCGCTAAACTTAAGTAATGTATTTGTGAAACAAAAAGCGAAATGGCGAAAAGCGAAAGGCGAAATTTAAGTTTCGCTTTTCGCTTCTCGCTTTTCGCTTTTAAAATATTCTGTATGACTGATAGAGTTAATGACCTTTGGCCCGAGCTGATGTGGATCAATGATCCCGATCTGCGCGAAAAGACGGCCGCAACCTGGGAACTTGCCCTTCAAAAGAGTGTTCTTACTCCTGAAGACCTCAACAAGATACCTTTTACTCTGCTTGCCGGACCCGATTTGAAAGTCTCTTTCATGGCCCACAAACGTTGCGTGGTGCATGTGGCCCGTGATGCCGGGAACAAAATGAATGAATTCTTCAGGGATGATCTTCCTGTGAATATGGATGTACTGATTGCCGGGGCCATTCTGGCCGACGTAGGCAAGCTTCTCGAATACGAAATGAAGGATGGTAAATCGGTTCAGGGAATGTATGGGAAATTTCTCCGCCATCCATTCTCAGGCGTTTCACTGGCCGAACAATGCGGTGTGCCTGCCGCAGTATGCCATATTGTTGCAACCCATGCCGGTGAAGGCGATATAGTGAAACGGACGGTTGAAGCCTATATCGTGCATCATGCGGACTTCATGACGTTTGAACCCTTCAGGGAAAGGCTGAAATAAAAGCGAGAAGCGAAAAGCGAAAAGCGAAACTTAAATTTCGCCTTTCACTTCTCGCTTTTCACTTTTTGTTAATACAAAAAACGAAATCTATGACAATAATAGAACAGATAATTAGCACCCATTCAGTTGGCAAACCGGTTAAGCCTGGTGATATAGTTGACGTGTTCATCGACACCCGTGCTGCCCGCGATTTCGGGGGTGCGAACGTGGTTAAAAATATTCTGGATAACGGGCTTGGCCTGGCCGATGCAGCTAAGACAATTTTTACGTTCGACTGCAACCCGGGAGGTTCTGATCAGAAATATGCCCAGAACCAGCATTACTGCCGTCAGTATGCCCGTGAAAAAGGGATACGGGTGTATGATGTTGATTCGGGGGTTGGCACACACCTTGCCATCGACAGCGGGCTCGCCTGGCCGGGAAGCACTTTTGTTTCAACCGATTCCCATGCCAATATCATGGGCGCCATTGCTTCTTTTGGGCAGGGTATGGGTGACCAGGATATCGCTGCTGCCTGGGCAAAAGGTGCAGTATGGTTCAAAGTACCGGCTTCAGTGAAGATCAATCTCAAGGGCTCAAGACCCTCCAATGTATCTGCAAAGGATATTATTCTTAATCTGCTCGGCATATTCGGGGCGAACCGCTTACTCGGATATTCTGTGGAGATCTATGGTGATGCGACGGAAAAATTCACCCTTGATGAAAGGATCACCATTTCGTCGATGGGGACTGAGATGGGCGCCATTCTTATTATTTTTCCGACAAATCAGGCAGTGCTTGCCGAATTAAAAAAGATCACCGGGAAGGATTATCCGATGATTACTGCAGACGCTGATGCCGTATATGAACAAATCTTCGACCTGGATTTATCAACTTTTGTGCCCATGGTCGCAAAACCCGGGCACCCGGAAGATGATACAGCGGTTGAAAATGTGCGCAACAAAAAGATTGATTCGGGATTTATCGGCAGTTGCACGAACGGACGTATAGAGGACCTGCGGATTGCCGCCTCTGTGCTGAAAGGAAGGAAGGTAGCGCCCGGAGTCGTATTAAAAATTGTTCCCTCCACTAATGACATCTGGAACCAGGCACTTGATGAAGGTCTTATCAAAACCTTTAAGGAAGCCGGAGCCATGGTCTCCAATGCCGGTTGCGCAGGTTGTGCCGCCGGACAGGTGGGACAGAACGGGCCGGGCGAAGTGACCATCAGCACAGGCAACCGAAATTTTGAAGGCAAGCAGGGCAAGGGTTTCGTTTATCTGGCCTCCCCTGCAACAGTGGCAGCCAGCGCCGTAGCAGGTTTCATTACGACACCTGACCAGATCCCGGCTAAGCCGGCTGAATTCGGAAATTCCGCCATTCTGAAATCTGTAGTCAAAGAAAAAATCAGGACAAATAAACCCAATGTTGTTGAAGGAAGGGTCTGGATTATTCAGAAGGACAATATCGATACCGATATGATCTTCCACAACCGTTACCTTACGATCACCGATATCAGGGAAATGGGACAGTACAGCTTTGACAACCTCAGGGGTTATGAGGACTTTGCAAAGAAAGCCAAAGCCGGAGACATCGTGATGACCGGGAAAAATTTCGGGGCAGGTAGCTCAAGACAACAGGCGGTGGATTGTTTTATTTCCCTTGGCATCAGCTGTATCATGGCCGAATCCTACGGAGCGATCTATGAACGTAATGCCATTAATGCAGCCATGCCTATTCTTACTTACAAACCGGAAATCATAGCCTCACTGGACCTTCAGGACGGGGATCTGATCCGTGTCGATTTTGAACATGGCGGGATCGTCAACCTTAGAAACAATAAAGCCGGAACAGTAGAAAAATTCTACGACGCCCAGATGGCTATCTATAAAAACGGGGGACTGCTATAAGTAGCGAAATAGCTAAAAGCGAAAGGCGAAAAGCGAAAAGCGAAAGGAGAGATAGAGAAATTATATTTCGCTTTTCGCTTTTCGCTTTTCGCTTTTCATTTATTTTCCGGTCTTTTCAGCTTCCACCTCCGGTGTGACCAGAGGTAATACCTTGGATCTTCAGTTATCTGGTCTTCCAGCATCTTCATGAAGCCAGCAGTGATCTCAGTGGTTTTTGTTGTCTCCGGATCCTTGCATAAAGAAATGAAATCGACTGTGTAATACCCTCTTTTTATACGCCTTACCCAGGCAAAGAAAACCGGAAGCTTGTGTATCCTCGCATACTTCTCGGGGCCATGCAAAACGGCCGTATCCTGGTTCAGGAAGTTTACCCAGTAAGCAAGCCTGGCAGTTGGAGGGCTTTGGTCGGCAATCATATAAAATAAAGCCGGCTCTCCCCAGTCGTTTTCAAATACCTGCTTTGTATCTGCAATGGAAACCAGGACCGAACGTCCCTGAACCCTGGTTCTGCGTGTATAGCTGTCAATATATTTGTTCTCAAGCGGCTTGTAGAAACCTACAGGTTTGTGAAGAAGTTGCGTACCGCTCGCTATCCCGGCCCATTCCCAGTTAGCATAATGGCCGGCGACACAGAGGGCTCCCCTGCCCTCACGGAAAAGCTTGTTCATCTCATCATTTGCCATATAGATATATCGTTTTACAATCTCGGTTTCAGTCATCGTAAAGGACTTCAGGCTCTCAACCAGGATATCGCATAAATGATGATAAAAAGCCCTGGCAATTTTAGTGTACTCTTCCCCAGATTTTCCCGGAAAGGAATTCTTCAGGTTGGCATATACGATTTTTTTACGGTAGCCGGTAAGCCGGTAAACCACAAAACAAGAGATGTCGGAAACCAGGTAAATCATCCGGAACGGCATCAGACGGAAAAGACCAATAAAAGCCCTGAATAAGATATAAACAAGGTAATCCATACAGAAAATTGAGATGCAAAGTTAAACGGAATGATTTATTTTTGTTGCAAAATCTCATAGAATGCTTATCATCAAACGACATAAAACCGATCCTTATTTTAACCTTGCAACGGAAGAATATGTTCTGAAAGAGATTCCTGATGATTCGTTTATGCTCTGGAGAAATGCACCTTCAATCATTGTGGGCAAGCATCAGAATACACTGGCTGAAATTAATGTGGATTATGTAAAACATAACAACATCCCTATTGTGAGAAGGCTTTCCGGGGGCGGGGCTGTGTTTCACGACCTGGGAAACCTGAATTTTACCTTTATCCAGACCGGGAAGCCGGATCTGCTGGTGGATTTCAGAAAATACACCCAGCCCATCCTGGATGTTCTTCTGAAACTTCAAATTGACGCCAGGTTCGAAGGGAGGAACGACCTTACTATAGGAGGAAAAAAATTCTCAGGCAACGCTGAGCATATCTGGAAAGACAGGGTGCTTCACCATGGCACCCTGCTGTTTTCTTCCCGGATGGCCGACCTGAGCCATGCCCTGAATGCCGATCCGCTTAAGTTCCGCGATAAAGCCGTGAAATCGGTTAGAAGCCGTGTTACCAATATCAGCGAACACCTTAAGAAACCCATCGATGTGATGATGTTTGCTGATCTCATCCAGGAGCATATCATCACGAAATATCCGGATGCAGCATCCTATGACCTGGGTGATGACGATCATCAGAAGATCAACGAGCTCGTCAGGACAAAATACAGTACATGGGAATGGAACTTCGGGTATTCGCCCAATTATAACTTTAAAAAAATTCTTCGTACCGAAAAGAGCGGCACCATTGAATTTGACATCGATGTGAAGAATGGTACGATCCTGCATATTAAGATATTTGGAGATTATTTCTCTAAATTTGAAACGGAAGATATAGAGGAAGCCCTGACTGGAATTCCCCACGAGGAATCGGAGATACGCAAAGCCCTGGAGAGGTTTAATCTCTCTGATTACTTTGCAAATCTGAGCATCGGGGAGTTTTTGGAAGGAGTGTTTTGAAGAAATGAATATTGAACTATTATAAGCGAGCAATTTGATAAGCTGCCTCAGGTGGAGCGTAGAGACACCGTAGCAGCGATGCAAGATGCGAACGAAAAGCGACACCGTAGCAGCGATGCAAGATGCGAACGAAATCACATGAATCAAACACAATGAGCCACGAGAAAATATTCGACACGCTCTGGACGATATACACCGCCCAGAACCCCGGAAGCCGGAGGGTTTACGAGTTGCTGTCAGCCGAAGGCGAAACAATTATAAACGACCATGTGGCATTCCGTACGTTCGACCATCCGCAGATTAGTATAGATGTTCTGGCCGGTGAATTCCTCGAAAATGGGTATGTTTACAAAGGCGATTACCGCTTTGAAGAGAAGAAGCTGTATGCGAAGCATTTTGAACACAACAGCGATGTTCACGCTCCAAGGGTATTTATAAGCCACTTGATCACCTCTGAATTCAGCCCATTTCTTCAGCAGACTATACGTAAATGGATCAGCGCAATTCCTGCTTCAAAACTGGCATCGCCCGGATTGATCTATTCGGGCAATCTTTCAGGGCTCCCTGAATTTGAAGTGTTTGAAAAGCTCAGGAAAGAATCAGAGTATGCAGCCTGGCTGTATGTTAACGGGTTTTGTGCCAATCATTTCACCGTAAGCATAAATTTCCTGAAGAAACACGATAGTATTCAAAAGGTTAATGCGTTCCTTAAACAGAACGGTTTTATTATGAATGATGCAGGCGGAGAGATCCGGGGGAGTCCGGGGGAACTCCTGGAACAATCGAGTATCAGGGCAGGCATGGTAAAAACTCAATTTGTTGAAGGCATCCGCGAGGTTCCCGGGTGTTACTATGAATTTGCCAGGCGGTATCCCGATAGTGACGGACAATTATACAGTGGTTTTATCGCCAGGTCGGCCGATAAAATATTTGAGTCGACCGATTTTTACAAACATTAAACTCCAACTCCTATGCGGGTATATTTCAAACTGATCCTTGTCATGGCACTGATGCTGCCTGTTCTCTCATGCTCACCGGGAAGTAATAATAAGGAAGGGGCCATTCTGCTCCCAAAAACCGGCATTGTGCATGATCATATCAGTTGCAATGCAAACACCCTGCTCACTTACGCACTCTACCTGCCCCCCGGATGCAGTAACCGCTTCGACAAATCTTCAGCCCAGAAAAGGTTCCCTGTAGTTCTTGCCTTTGACCCCGGTGGCAGTGGCAGCCTGCCGGTAAAACAATTCAGCAGCCTGGCCGGGAAGTATGGCTTTATCCTTGTTGGTTCCAATGACTCAAAGAACATGCAATCACCTGAAGAAAGCGAAGCCGTGGTTCAGGCTATGTTTGAAGAAATCGAGAACAGGCTTCCCATTGATACTTCAGCGATCTATGTCATGGGATTTTCGGGCGGGTCCCGGGTTGCGACAGCCACTGCCATATACAGACCTTACGTCAAAGGGATCATAGGCTGTGGCGCCGGTTTTCCTTCAGGGGTGCAGCCTCCCAACTATAAGCTGAATTATTTCGGCATCGTGGGACAGGGCGATTTCAACCTCACCGAGATGACAGCCCTTGACAAGACCCTGTCGCAGATGAATTTCAGGCATTTTATTCTTGAGTTTGACGGGATTCATGACTGGCCCGGCCTCCGTGAAATTGAAAAAGCCTGGGACTGGCATCTGTTTAATGCAATGAAGGATGGCCGCCTGAAAAAGAACGACAGTATCATAAACAGTTTTTGTTTGGGAATGACGGCCGATTACGACTCTCTTGTAAACCAGGGCCGCCTTTTATATGCAAGGCAGAACCTGGCATACATGATCAGCTGCCTGGATGGCCTGGCCGATGTGACCCTGTTAAACAATCAGCTTAACACTCTTGAAGCCTCTGCAGGGTATAAGGCTGCATTGAAAAAATTCAACGAAGTCCTGGGAAGGGAACAGAAAGAGCAACAGATGCTCATGGAGGCTGTATATAGCAAGGATTTGAAGTGGTGGAAGGCCAGGCTTGATAAATACAGGAATAATCAGAACTCTAAACTCAGCCCTGAAGATACACTTATGAACCACCGGCTGCTGGCTTTTCTGGGCCTGTTCTGCTACTCGAACGCCAATGCTCTTCTGAAACAGAATAATACTGAACAAACTCAGATGGTGATAGGGATTTATGCACTGGTTGAACCCGGCAACCCTGAACCTGACTACATGATGGCCGTTCTCTCAGGCAGGAAGAATGACACAGTGCAAACCCTTGCCAATCTTAAAAAAGCATTTGACAACGGGTTCAGGAATAAAGCAAGGGCTCAGTCCCAGCCTGAATTTCAGATCATCAGGGACAATCCCTCGTATTTCGACCTCATTAAAAAGATGCAATGATTCCCGCACTTCCATTCAGTGAAAAACTTGAATCCCTGAGACTGTTAATCGACGGAGAATTATTCACCGACGAAGCCTCGAAGCTGATGTATGCAACCGACGCTTCAGCTTACCGGGAGGTCCCTCTTGGCGTGGTAAGGCCCCGTCATGCTGAGGACATCAGGAAGATCATCTGTTTTGCAGCGGAAAACAGCATCCCTCTCATCCCCCGTACTGCTGGAACTTCTCTTGCCGGGCAGGTCGTAGGTTCCGGGCTGGTGGTGGATGTCTCCCGCCATATGACGTCCATTTTAGAGATCAATGCCGGTGAACACTGGGTCAGGGTTCAGCCCGGGGTCATTCCCGATGAGTTGAATAAGGTCGTTGAAAAACATGGCTTGTTTTTCGGACCTGAGACTTCCACTTCGAGCCGTTGCATGATCGGCGGGATGGTAGGGAATAATTCCTGCGGGGCACATTCGATACTTTATGGCAGCACCCGCGACCACCTGATCTCGGTTAAAGGATTCCTGAGTGATGGTTCAGAAGCCGAGTTCAGGGATCTCGGAGTTCATGAATTTCAGGAGAAATGTAAAGGTGATACGCTCGAAAACACGATCTACCGCCAGATTCGCGATATCCTTTCCGATCCTTTAAACCAGGAAGAAATACGCCGTGAATACCCCGATCAGGCGATCCATCGCAGAAACACAGGGTATGCGATTGACCTTCTTCTCGAAACCGAACCGTTTGTAAATAATGAAGTAATTCAACATTCAACATTCAATATTCAATATTCGATATTCAACCCCATTCCACCATTTAACTTCAGCAAGCTCATCTCCGGCTCCGAGGGTACTCTCATGTTCATGACCGAGATCAAGCTGAACCTTGTCCCACTCCCTCCAAAGCAGAAAGCCCTTGTATGCGTGCATTGCGCCTCGGTTGCAGTGGCGCTGAAGGCCAACCTGGTCGCGCTGAAATATGAGCCGGGATCGGTAGAACTGATGGACAAGGCCATCATGGATTGTACGAAAGACAATATCACACAAAGGCAGAACCGTTTTTTCATTAAAGGTGATCCGGGAGCAATACTTATCGTTGAATTCGCAAGGGAAACGAAGGAAGAGATTGCCGGTATATGCAGCCGTATGGAGGCTGAGATGCGTTCAGCCGGGCTGGGTTATCATTTTCCCGTTGTATTTCCACCTGAACTGAAACGTGTATGGGATCTCAGGAAAGCCGGACTTGGCGTGCTTTCCAATTATCCAGGCGACCGTAAGCCGGTACCCGTCACAGAAGATACCGCCGTTAACCCCGAAGTCCTGCCCGATTACATCAAGGACTTCGATGCCATGCTCTCGGGGCTTAAACTGAACTGCGTTTATTATGCACATGCGGGATCAGGCGAACTTCATCTGAGGCCGGTCCTGAATCTCAAAGATCCGGCCGATGTAGAGTTGTTTCATACGGTTGCACTGGAGACAGCAAAGATTGTTAAGAAATACAGGGGTTCGCTTAGCGGGGAGCATGGCGACGGAAGACTAAGGGGTGAATTTATCCCCCTGATGATAGGTGATCATAACTACGCCCTTCTGAAAGAGATCAAAAAATGCTGGGACCCGTTGAGCATCTTCAACCCGAACAAAATCACCGACACCCCTGAAATGAACTCCAGCCTGAGGTTCCGGCCGGGAACCCCGATAAGAGACATCAGAACGTATTTTGATTTCTCTTCAAGCCATGGTATTCAGCGGGCTGCCGAACAATGTAACGGGTCGGCCGACTGCAGGAACAACCTGGCTACCGGAAAGTGGATGTGCCCTTCATATATGGCAGTGGGCGATGAGAATACAACAACCAGGGCCAGGGCTAACATCCTTCGTGAATTCATCACAAATTCTCCGAAAACAAACCCCTTTGACCATCATGAGATCTATGAAGTGATGGACCTCTGCCTGAGCTGTAAAGCCTGCAAAAGCGAATGCCCTTCAAATGTTGATGTAGCAAAATTGAAAGCTGAATTCCTCCAGCATTATTACGACTCGAATGGTGTTCCAATGCGCTCAAGGCTCATCGCCTATATCAGTAGTATAAACCGCGCCGGAAGTCTTGCCCCTTCTGTTTTCAACTTCTTCCAGAAAAATCCATTGATTTCGGGATTATCGAAAAAGATGCTTGGTTTCGCAGCGGACCGGAATATCCCTTTGCTTTATAAGACCACGATGGAACGCTGGCTCAGGAAAAACCTGCAGAAGCTGAACAGTTCCATCAGTGATAAAAAAGGCAGCTTTTACCTTTTCATTGACGAATTTACGAATTACAATGACGTTGAAACCGGTATAAAAACAGTGCAGTTTTTCAACCGGCTTGGTTATGAGATCTTACCGGCCGCCCATGATCTCAGTGGCCGGACCTTTATGTCGAAGGGACTGCTTCGCAAGGCGAAACAGATCGCAACACATAATGTCACAATCTTCAAAGACCTGGTCTCCCCGCAGAAACCTCTCGTCGGCATAGAACCCTCGGCCATCCTGGGGTTCAGGGACGAATACCCCGACCTTGTTTCTCCTGACCTCCGTGAACAGGCGAAACTACTCTCGGCCAATTGCCTGATGTTTGATGAATTCATCATGAAGGAGGCTTCAGCCGGAAGGATCAGCCCTTTGATGTTCACTTCAGAACCACGCAAGATAAAGCTTCACGGGCATTGCCATCAGAAAGCCCTGGCATCCGTTGAAACCACAAGAAAAATGCTTTCATTACCGGTCAATTACTCCGTGGAAGAGATCCGGTCGGGTTGCTGCGGTATGGCAGGCGCCTTTGGTTATGAAAAAGAACATTATAAGGTTTCTATGCAGGTAGGTGAACTGGTTCTTTTCCCTGAGATTCGGAAAACATCATCAGAATTCATTATAGCCGCACCGGGCACAAGCTGCCGTCAGCAGATCATCGACGGCACCGGACGCCAGGCACATCATCCAATGGAGATAATATTCGACGCATTGTTACCTGGTTCCGTTTCCCCTTTAAGATAATGGTCCAGAACCCTTCTGAACAGGGGGATGTCAATGGGCTTTGAGATGTAATCGTCGAAACCACACTCAAGAATTTCTTCACGGCTTCCTTTCATAGCTCTTGCAGTAATGGCAATCACGGGAATATCCTGAAGGACTTCTGTTTTTCTGATCTCCTCAAAAGCTGACATCCCGTCCATTACAGGAAGAGATATATCCATCAGTATCAGGTCAGGTTTGCAATTCATAGCCTGGCTTACACCTTCCTCACCATCAGATGCCACTACTATTGTGTAATCAGGAAGCAAAAGGGCCTTCAGTGTTTTGACATCATCAGGATTATCCTCTACAATAAGGATGAGCGGATTGCCTGTTCGCTTTACAGACCGGGGTCCCGCTTTGATTTTTGCAGCTTTCCGCAGCGGTGTATTTACCATTTCACCAACCATCGCAAGCAATTCGGGTTTGCTTACATCTCCTTTCCGCATGAACTGATGGACGTTATTCCTTTTCAGAAAGCTTAATTCTTCTTTCGTAATATGTTTTGCAGTCAGGATGAGGACCGGAAGCTTTGACGTGGCTTTGGTTTCACGTATCATTTTCAGCACCTGAAAGCCATCTACCTCGGGCATCATAAGATCCAGTATCATGGCATCAGGAATCACCAGACTGAGCTGTTCCATGGCTTCTTTTCCATTTCTTGCTGCAAAAACCGTGAATCCCTGTTCACACAGAATATCCTTTATCTGGATTATCGCAGGCTCACTGTCCTCGACAAGAAGGATTTTCTTGCCTGCCCCGAAAGAAGAAGGTGGTGATGATGGAGGCTTCTTTACATAGTGTGTGAATGCGCTCCCTGTTTCACCTTCAATTCTTTCGGAGATCTCCGGCATGGTCGGCAGTATCAGCGTAAAGGTTGATCCCTTTCCTGGTTGGCTTACAACCCTGATCTTACCATTCAGCAGGCCGGTAAATTTCTTCGCAATAGCCAGCCCAAGGCCTGTCCCTCCGTATTTTCTCGATGAGCCCTCATCAGCCTGGCGGAATTCATCAAAGATATTGGGCAGATCATGATCCGATATACCTATTCCTGTATCGGAAACTGCAATTCCAATCTCATTTTCGAGTTGAATGGCAGTCACTTCGACTTCACCTTTCTCAGTGAATTTTACGGCATTGCCAATGATATTCTGTAGTATATGCCGACACTTTCCGTAGTCACTCTGCAAAGGCTGAAGACCCCTCGGGACCTTGTTAATAAGGCCTATGTTCTTATCCTTTGCCTGGGTTTCAAGCATGGTCACAACTTCTTCAACCAAATCATACATGCTGAAATTACTGAAATTGATCTCCTCATGCCCTGCTTCGATCCTTGAAAGGTCAAGAATGTCATTGATCAGAGTGAGAAGGTTCTTCCCGTTCCTTTCGATGATCCCCAGATAGCTGTACTCATCTTCCGGGATTTTATCATGAAGGCGGCGGCTGAGCACGCCTGATAATGCGATAACGGAATTCAGCGGAGTTCTCAGCTCATGGCTCATATTCGAAAGGAATGAACTCTTTAGCCGGTTTGCTTCATCGAGCTGTTGTTTCTGCATCTCAAGTTCCAGATTCTGCCGTGAGAGTTCATTTCCCTGAATGTCAAGTTCCCTGGCTCTTTCTTCGAGTTCGCGGTTCTGGGCTTCAAGCTTTTTCGAAAAATCAAGGATCTTCTGATGAGACAGGATCCCGTTAAAACGGGCTATTAACGTGATATATATATCATTGATCAAACGGATTGCTTCAGAAGAATAGCAGCTTAAGCTTGCCATCGAGATGATGGCCACAACATCCTTGCCTGACAGTATTGGTATGATTACAATTTCCCTGGGTCTGAAATCACCTGCAGCAGCGCTGAACACCATCGAAGTATCTTCGGGAATATCTTTGATAAACCGGATCTGCCGGCTGGCCATCGCAAGGCCGAATTCACCCTCAAAGGAGGTTGCTGAAAACTGAGCCCTGGCTGAGGAACTGAAACCGATCGATTGAAAAAGATCAAAATGGGTCTGCGGCTCGTTTAACAGATATACAGCACCGGTCTGAGATCCTGATTTCTCCATCAGCACCCTGAGAAGTTCATGGCAAAATGGATGGAGCTCGTCTTTTTTAATAATTACATCGGCGACCTGAACCAAAACGTCCCGGTTAAGTATCTCAAATTTATTGGCTTCAGCAAGCCTGTTGATGGATGATGCCAGGTTCCCGAATTCATTTTTTGCGGAATAACCAATGCGGGCATTTAGATTGCCATTCCGGAATTCGTCATTAGCTATCATCATCTCCTCTATGGGTTTCTTGATTCCTCTTACCAGAATCAGGCTTATGAGAAAAGAAAAAAGAAGTATGGCGCATGACAATATTAACATGAATAACTGCAGAGTTTCCTTGTTTATTTTCGCCGTTTTATACAATTGATCGGCTTTAGCAAAAGAAAAAAGACTTACATCATTGATCTCCTTCAGCACCTGATCAATCTGAGCTTCTTCATATCCCTTACGAAGAGTCGAACTTATCGCTTCTGCATTCTTTCCCTCCCTGATCATTTCAAGGATCATTTCCCTGGTTTCCTTCAGTTTTACCCATGCATTATAAATATCTGAAACATCCTTTTGAGGGCCAAGATATACCACGGAAATACTGTCTAACTGCCGGGTAGCATCTGCCTCGCACAAATTCATAGCGTTGATATCGTCCTGCCTGGTTGTATTATTTTTATCATGAACAATGTTTTTCACATACCTGTCCCATAACAAAACGTCTGTTTTAAGCTCTGCTATTGCTTTTCTTACTTTCATCGGATGGGAATAAATCATGTCGGTCTGCTCCCAAATTCTGTTGGCCTGATACCAGGCAAAAGCGCCAAGCACGAAAACTAATAAAATGATCAGTCCCAGGCCTGTTCTAAGCTGGGTCCCGATTTTGAAGTTTTGTATCCTCATTTGTTCAGCTTTAGTAATAATCGTTGAAAGATGGCCTCTGTCATTTTTTCTGAAAGACTGCTGCAGGGGGGAGTACCGGCCGGAACCTCGATTTCGCAACAATATCTCTTTCAGCCTCCCCTGTTACCAGATAACCTTGTGGGGAAAGTGAGAGATAAAGTTTGTTCAAAATAGTTTGTCTTATCTCCGTGCTATAATAAATCAGAAGATTGCAGCAGCATATCAGGTCGAAATCACCGAAGATACTTTCCACAGGGCTGATTGAATTCTTATCTAACAGGTCATGACAGGAAAAATCGATAGAATTTTTCAGGCCCCCCGAGACCGTATATACCTCAGCATTCCGGGTAAAATAATCCGTTATCCGCCTTAAAGTGATATTCCCAACCTCAGAACTTTCAAATTCTCCTTTTCGGGCAGTCTCGAGCTCTTTTTCTGAAATATCTGTTCCGAACACCCTGAAAGGAGTTAATCTTTCATGTCTGCGGATGAGTTCGTCGAGGGTCATGGCCAGGGAATATGTCTCCTGCCCTGAAGCGCAGCCGGCCGACCAAATCCTGATCTCAGAGTTTAACTGCTTTTCTGCAAGCAGACGCGGAAAGATCCACTCCTCAAGCAAGGCATAAGTTAATGGATTCCTGAAAAAATCGCTGTAACAGATTGTAAGCGAGTCATAAAAAATGTTCGCTTCATGTTCATCCCCGGCCAGCACTTCAGTATATGTTTTTTTGCTGATCCCTTTCAGCGCAGAAATCCTTTTGTCGATCGATTTTAACAGAAATGATCTGTCGTATATGGAAACATCCTTTCCATACACCCTGTTCATCACATCCAGAAGTTCAGGAATTGCGGTCATCACCTAAGAAAACTCTTCAGGGTCTCCATCAACTCTTCCATATGTATAGGCTTGGCCAGATAGCCGACGCAGCCGGCTTCGAAGGCCCTTTCCCTGTCTCCGCTCATGGCATAGGCAGTGGTTGCGACTACAGGAAGGGAAGTACGCTGCTTCAGCATCAATTGAGTAATTTCCTGGCCCGGGATATCCGGCAATTTGAAGTCCATAAGGACCAGATCAATTTTGGGATGATGATTGAAAATCTGCATAGCTTCATTTCCATCCCAGGCATGGAGGACATTTAACCTGAGTCGGCTCAGGACAATTCTCAGAAGGTCATAATTATCAGGTTCGTCTTCAACAATAAGAATTGTTTTCCCTTCAAAATCAATTGAGTCTTTAACCGGGCTGATCCGCTTGGAGGGTGAGTTATCGGATGGGACATAAGGCAAACTGAAACTGAAGCGGGAACCCAGGCCCGTCTTCGATTCAACACAGAACTCTCCTCCCATTTTCTTGACAAAAGCATTTGAAATGGATAATCCAAGACCTGTGCCACCATACTGTCTTGCCAAACCCGTTTCAACCTGCCAGAACCGGTCAAAAATTGCGTTCCGGTGATCTTCCGATATACCAATCCCGCTGTCCTTTACATAAAACTCAAGTTTATTGTCCCTGAGTTTATATCCGAAATCGATCATCCCGGAATGTGTGAATTTAATAGCATTTGTAAGCAGGTTTTCGATAACCTGCCTCAATTTAGACTGGTCCGAGATAATATAACTATCGTTGAGCTGAAAATCTTTATGAAGATTAAGTTGCAAGCCTTTGTCAGCAGTCTTTGAAATATAATTTTCGGCCAATGAATCCATGAGGGAGTCAAGACAAAATTCGCCCGGTTCAGATTCAATGAGGCCGGTCTCGATCTTTGAGATATCAATAAGGTCGCTGATGATATGGAGAAGCTGTTGGCAATTATCGTTAATAATCCTTACGTATCTGTCATGTTCTTCTGTGCCCAGGTCATTATCTTTAAGCAGTTCTGAAAACCCGATGATGCCGTTCATAGGGGTACGTATTTCATGCGACATATTGGCAAGAAAGGCGGATTTCAGGCGGTCGCTTTCCTCGGCTTTATTTTTTGCAATAATGAGTTCTTTTTCGCTTTTTTCATGAGCTGTCATCTCTTTCCTGAGATCGTCAAGGAGGTTCAGGGTTGCCAGCTGTGTCTGGCTCAGCTTCTGGTTAGCCTTATTCAGCTCATCTTCTGCTTTCCGGCGCTCAGCAAGTTCCTTTTCAATGGTCAGAGTACGTTCAGAAACAAGGGCAGCCAGCCTGAATTTTTCAGTCCGCTGACGGTCGGCCGATTCCTTGATCTTCGCCATGGCTTTTACCTGGGCGATCAGCTCCACAGCATCGAGAGGTTTGGCCAGGAATGCTTCGGCCCCGGCTTCGAGCGCGATAATACGGGTTTCATGGTCAGTTTTCAGGGCGGTAAGCATGATTACCGGGATGTGATTAATATCTTCATCCTCTTTCAATTTCCGGCAAACGGAAAGACCATCAAACACCGGCATAACTATATCAAGAAGGATCACATCCGGTTTTTCTGAAAGGGCCAGGGCGATACCGGAATATCCATCCAGTGCTGTAACTACTTTTGTGCCAGGGATGGCATCGGCAATAACGGCTTTCAGCGATGTAAGGTTATCCTGATTGTCATCAATCGCTAAAATCTTCAACTCTTTTGAGTTCATCTTTCAAATATACAAAACAAATAGACGAAAGAGAGATAATAATCTTTCAGCTTTTATGGATCAGCGGCTTATTTCAGGCCCCTGTTTTCAAGCAGTGCGTTAATGGAAGGTTTTTTTCCGCGAAAATCAAGATACATCTGCATCGCATCTTCCGAACCTCCTTTTTCGAGGATATCTTTTCGAAAACGGGTGGCGGTTGCCTGATCGAAAATATTGCCGGTTTCTTTGAAAGCCTCGAATGCATCAGCATCAAGAACTTCGGCCCAGATATAACTGTAATATCCTGCTGTGTATCCTCCCGTCATCGAATGCTGGAAATAGGTTGACCTGTATCGCGGAGGTATCTGTTTAATAAGGCCGATCCTGTTCATCGACTCATCTTCAAATTTAAGGATGTCTGATTTTTCAGCTTCCTGAGGCAGGGTATGGAAATCCATATCAAGGAATGAGGCTGCAAGGTATTCGGTGCTTTTAAAGCCTTCGCCGAATTTTCCGCTCTTCACGATCTTTTCGACAATATCCTGTGGGATGACTTCCCCGGTAATATAATGCCTGGCATAGACTTTCAGCACTTCAGGTTCAAAGGCCCAGTGTTCGTTGATCTGTGAGGGCAGTTCAACGAAATCGCGGGGAACGCTCCCTATACCATCAAACCGCACATTCCTGAAGAGACCGGCAAGGTTATGGCCGAATTCATGAAAGAAGGTCTCAACCTCATCGGCTGTCAAAAGAGCCGGCTTATCAGCTGTCGGAGGTGAAAAATTCATGACCATGGTCATGACGGGAGGAACCCGTTTTCCGTCCTTATATGACTGTGAGCGGTAGCTTCCGCACCAGGCGCCCCCACGCTTGCCTGCACGGGGATGGAAATCCATATACACCACTCCTAAAAGGCTGCCGTCCCTGTCGTGGCATTCATATAATTGTACACCCGGATAGTATGTCGGAGCGTTCTTTACCAATGTAAAGGTGATGCCGTACAACTTGTTTGCGACATAAAAAATTCCGTCACGCACATTTTCAAGTTTGAAATACGGCTTAACCATTTCCTCCCCCAGGTTGAACCGGGTTTTCCTGACTTTTTCGCTGTAATAACGCCAGTCCCAGCCCATCAGTTCGAATTTACCACCACTCTGGTTGATCAGCTGCTGCATGTCATCCTTTTCATGCTTTGCCATTGCAAGTGCCGGTGTCCATACCTGGTTCAGGAGATCATAAACATTCGCCGGCGTTTTGGCCATACGGTCATCCAGCATAAAAGCTGCAAAACTTTTAAATCCCATCAGGTTCGCTTTTTCCCGGCGTAACTTAACCAGCTTCTCAACCAGCATTTTGTTATCCTTCGCGTCGTTATTATTGCAACGGTTGATATAGGCTGTAAAGATCTTTTCTCTTAGTTCCCGACTGTCGGAGAACTGCAGGAAAGGCATCACGCTGGGGTTCTGCAAAGTGAATACCCATTTGCCCTTTGTGGCTGCATCGGCATTGGCGGCTTCAGCCGCAGTCGTGATCACATCCTGGGGCAATCCGGCAAGATCTTCTTTTTTATCGATCACCATTTTATATTCATTATTCTCGGCAAGAAGGTTCTGACCGAATGTGAGCTGTAGCAGGCTGATCTCCTTATTCAGTTCACGCAGCTTCGCCTTCCCTGCTGAATCGAGCCCGGCGCCGCCCCGTATGAAATTCTTGTATGTTTCTTCTATCAGCCTTAGCTGATCGGGATCATATTTGACTTTCCCGCGGTTGGCATAAATCATTTTAACCCGCTTAAACAGTTTCTGATTCAGGTTGATGTCATCGTTGTGCTTGCTCAGCAATGGTGAAAGTTTTTTGGCAATATTCTGCATCTCCGGATTTGTGTTCGCGCCGTTGAGGCTGAAAAAAACAGAGCTTACCTTTTCAAGCAGCTTTCCGCTGTTGTCATAAGCCGCCATGGTGTTCTTAAAATCGGGGGAGGCAGGGTTTTTAATAATTGCCGCGATCTCCTGGTTGTGCTCCTGAATGCCTTTTGTGAAGGCCGGGATATAATGTTCATTTTTAATTTTTTCAAAGGGAGGCACGCCAAAAGTTGTTGCCCATTCTGAAAAGAACGGGTTTTCATTATCGTTTACCTCAGTTGCGGCCCGGATAGTAGCATCCTGGGCTTTTGTAAAGGCTACAGTCATGAGAGTGAAGATTGAAAAGAAAATTACACGTTTCATACCATGGGTTTATTAAAGGTCAATGTTTATCATACATACAAATTTCGATTTTTTTCCCATCCTCTGCAAGTTCGGTCAAAGGAAATACTGATCTGGCTTCATCAAGAAGAGGCTGAAGTTCATCGTAACGGGCTGAAAAATGTCCGATCAGCAAGCTTTTTACCCCGGCTTTTTCTGCTATCGTTGCAGCTTCAAGGGCAGTACTATGCATTTTTTCATGGGCTGAGACTGCCATTTCGTGAAGGAAAGTGGCTTCGTGGTAAAGCAGGTCCACACCCTGTATGCAAGGTATAATATCTTCGGAATAGGCTGTGTCGGAGCAATAGGCATAGGACCTCGGATGTCGTATCCTTACCGTGGATGCATGTTGCTCGATAAAAAGAAAACCATTCGTTGGAACGCTGTGAACAAGCGGGAAAGTGTAAACTTTAAGCCGTTCGGTATCTATGATCAGCTCTTTGCTTTCAGATTGCAAAGGGTGGAAGATCAGGGGATAAGTCAGGGTTGTAAGGGAGGCTGAAAGTTGCAGGTCTATAATCTGTTGTAATTGCCGGTTCGCATAAAGATGTAATTCATCTTTGCGGCCAAGCAGGTGCAAGCTGGTTAAAAAACCAATGAGCCCGTAAAAATGGTCGCCATGAAGATGGCTGATGAGAACATGTTTTATTCTCTGAAAATGGATTTTGTAACGTCGCAGCTGAAGCTGGGTGCCCTCAGCGCAGTCTATCAAAAACAAGCGCTCATTTGCGTTTAGCAAATGAGCGCTTGGGTTACGTTGCAAAGTCGGGATTGCCGAATTGCTTCCCAGTATGGTCACTGAGAAAGTCATAAGGCTTATTCGGCCTTAGGTTCTTCGGTCTCTCCTTCTTCTGCTTTAGGTTCGTCGAAAGGAAGTGTATCCTCTTGAGCAGCTGCCTTGGGAGTACGTGACTTCTCTTCAGCAGCCATCATGTCGGCTTTAAGATTAGCCAGTGATTCAATATCTCCAAGCGTCGTCTTCTCAAGATTATCCTTCAGCTTTTTAACAGCCTTCTTCGTATCCTTCTCCTTCTTTTGGCCTGCCTTGGTTTCTTTGTTCTTCTCGGCATAGACGGCATCCTGATGGATCTTCGTATGGGAAAGGATGATTTTCTTGTTTTCTTTCGAAAATTCGATGACCTTGAAGTCAAGAACTTCCTCTTCCCTTGCACTGGTATTATCTTCCTTATGCAGATGGCGGGCAGGTGCGAAACCTTCAACGCCATATGGAAGAGCTACGATACCACCCTTTTCGTTCATGCTTACAATGGTCCCCTTATGCACAGAGCCTACCGAGAACACCGTTTCAAACACATCCCAGGGGTTCTCTTCGAGCTGTTTGTGGCCGAGGCTCAGCCTACGGTTCTCAACATCCACATCGAGTACCATCACTTCAATATTCTCTCCGATCTTCGTGAATTCAGCCGGGTGCTTGATCTTCTTTGCCCAGCTCAGGTCTGAAATATGGATGAGCCCGTCAACACCTTCTTCCAGTTCGACAAAGATGCCGAAATTGGTGAAGTTGCGGACAATAGCGCTATGTTTGGACTTAAGGGGATATTTCTCCTTGATATTGTTCCAGGGATCAGGGATGAGCTGTTTGATGCCCATCGACATCTTGCGCTCTTCGCGGTCAAGAGTAAGGATAACAGCTTCCACTTCCTGTCCGACCTTAAGGAAATCATGTGCCGTGCGAAGGTGCTGTGACCATGACATCTCTGAAACATGGATGAGGCTTTCAACACCGGAAGCAATCTCTACGAAAGCTCCGTAATCGGCAATTACGACTACGCGGCCTTTAACTTTGTCGCCAACCTTGAGGTTCGGATCAAGAGAATCCCAGGGATGAGGGGTGAGCTGCTTGAGACCAAGGGCAATGCGCTTCTTGTTATCATCAAAGTCAAGGATAACAACCTTGATTTTCTGGTCAAGTTTTACAATCTCTTCCGGGTGGTTGATACGGCCCCAGCTGAGGTCTGTAATATGTATAAGTCCGTCAACACCGCCCAGGTCAATAAATACACCGTAAGAAGTGATATTCTTGACTGTGCCTTCAAGTATCTGTCCTTTTTCAAGTTTCTTGATAATTTCTGCCTTCTGGGCTTCGAGTTCGTCTTCAATAAGTGCTTTATGCGACACAACCACGTTCTTGTATTCGTGATTGATCTTAACCACTTTAAACTCCATGACCTTATCAACAAACACATCGTAATCCCTGATGGGTTTCACGTCGATCTGAGAGCCCGGGAGGAATGCTTCAATTCCGAAGACGTCGACGATAAGGCCGCCCTTCGTGCGTGATTTAACGTGGCCCTTGATGATCTCCTGGTTGTCGTAAGCAGTATTGATCCGCTCCCAGGATTTCAGGATACGGGCTTTCTTATGTGAAAGAAGAAGCTGGCCGGTGGTGTCTTCCTGGTTCTCGATATAGACTTCCACCTTATCCCCGATTTTCAGGTCAGGATTATAACGGAATTCGTTGGCCATAAGGACGCCATCGGATTTAAAACCGATGTTTACTACGATCTCACGGTTAGTCATGGTTACAACAGTACCTTCGATAAGTTCATGGTCCTGGATGGCTTTCAGGGTCTGGTCGTATGCATCTTCCAGTCTTTTGCGTTCATCAGGAGAATACAATTCATGTTTCTTTCCGATTGAGTCCCAGTCAAATTCTTCAGGTTGCTCAGCAGGTGCTGCTTTCTTTTTTCTTTCTTTTTTCTCCGGTGCTTCGGTTACAGCTTCAGGTGTTACTTCTGCCTGAGGGGTTTCGGAGACTACTTCTGCCTGAGGCGCTTCAGAGGATGATTCTTCAAGAGGTGCTTCAGCAGCGGTTTTTTCTGGTTCAACATTAACAGTTTGCTCCATGTTGACATTGGTTTCTTCAGGAGTCATTTAAATTACTTGCTAAGTGGAGGCGGGTGACCGCCTGCCGGGTTTTACATAATATTGATTTTCCGGGGATTTATCATAAAGAACATTTTGCCATTTCACCCTGGTTAAAATGGGGTGCAAATGTAGTAAGAATCTTTGAATCGACCAATAAATCATGTACTTTTGCTGAAAATTCCAGAACATGCCTTTAAAATGCGGGATCATCGGTCTTTCCGGCTCCGGCAAGACCAGCTTTTTTAACTGCATCTCCTCGAACCGGGCCGAAACTCATAAAGCTGCGTTTACATCTACAAAGTCGAACCTTGGCACTATGAATGTTCCCGATCCCCGGTTATATGAGATTGACAAATTCATTCATTCTGCAAAAATCGTTCCTACCACGATTGAGATGGTCGACATTCCAGGGCTTTCAAAAGGCGGCAGCCATACAGAAGGGAATAAATTTTTGACCGATATCCGTAATGTTGATGCCCTGATCCACATCATCCGCTGTTTCGACGATCCCAACATGCCCCATATTGAGGGGTCTGTTGATCCCGTAAGAGATAAAGAAATTGTCGACCTTGAGCTTCAGGTCCGCGACCTGGAATCGGTGGAAAAAAAGATACACAGATTTGAGAAGATAGCCATGGGCGGAGATAAGGACGCAAAGAAATGCATTGAAGTCCTCCATGTATATAAATCCCACCTCGAATCCTTTGAAAGCGCGCGTACTGCGCCGGTTTATGAAGAGGATAAAAAATACATTGCCGATATCGCCCTGCTTACCGAAAAACCTGTTTTATATGTTTGTAATGTTGACGACAATGCAGCGGTAAACGGAAACGCTTATTCGGAAAGGTTCATCAAGGCTGTTCAGGCCGAAAATGCCGAAGTAATTATCCTGGCAGGTAAACTGGAATCAGAGATTGCCGAACTGGAACAGGAAGAAGACAGGATGGTTTTCCTGGCCGATGCTGGTCTTGCTGAACCAGGTGTGAACCGGCTGGTAAGAGCAGCCTACCATTTACTTGATCTCCAGACATTTTTCACTGCAGGTCCTAAGGAAGTAAGGGCATGGACAATCCATAAGGGAATGACTGCCCCCGAGGCTGCCGGGGTGATACATAGCGACCTGGAAAGGGGATTCATACGGGCGGAAGTGATGAAATACAGCGATTTCATCTCTCTTGGCTCCGAACATGCATGCAGGGAAAAAGGAAAACTGTTAATAGAAGGAAAGAATTATGTCGTGGGCGACGGGGATATAATCCACATCCGCTTTAACGTCTAGACAAAGCGGGCAAAAGACTTTAGTTTCTCAAGAAAATCTGCTTTCTTCCTTACCGATACTTCAACCTCGGAATTATCTTCCATGATCACCGAGCCACCTTTACCTTTCATATATCGTTTGACATATACAAGATTGATAAGGTGCTTGCTATGGATACGCGAAAACGGAAGGTCTTCAAGTATTTTTTCGTAATTGTTCATTGACTTCGATGCAACGAATTTCTGTCCGTTTGAAAGATAAAACGTAGTATATACATCATCGGCCTCCAGCCTGATAACATCACCAAGCTTAACAATGTTCAGTCCATCCGAAGAAGGAATGATGATCTTTTCCTGCCCGCCTTTCAGACTTTCTCTCAGAACAGAGATACGGTCATCAATATCCTCTTCCTTTACCTTCGAATCCCTGTAACGGTCCAAGGCTGTTTTAAGACCATCAAATGTGGGAGGTTTCACTATGTAATGCAGGGCGGAAAACTCAAAAGCCCTTACCGCGTATTTGTCGAAAGCAGTGACGAATATAACCTGGAAACGGCGATGCGTAACTCCTTCTATCACGTCAAATCCTTCCCCATCGGGCAGGTTGACATCCAAAAAGACCATTTCAGGTTTTGTTTCATCAATTAAAGCTATTGCATCTTTGACCGTCATCGCAGTCCCGATGATATTGACATTGGTGAAATGCTTCCCGAGCAGGGACTGTAATATCACCAAACTGGATTTATCATCATCAACAAGGACGGTCCTTATCACTTCTTCCATAGGAGGCGGTTTTATCGGGCGCTAAATTACAAAAGAAAAAGTACCTTTGTACTGCCAAGCTAAAATATTAATATTTCCCTAACAATGATCCCGACTGTTGATAATATTTTACAAAATAAATATTTAGACAAAGATCAAATAAAATTACTGCTATCCCTTGACAATACAGAAGCGGAAACGCTTTTCCATAAGGCTCATGAGGTCAAAAACTTTCATGTAGGCAGAAAAGTTTATTTCAGGGGTTTGATCGAATATTCAAACATTTGTACGAAAAACTGTTTCTATTGTGGTATCAGGATGGACAACAGCCGTTACCAGAGATATGTGCTGTCTGATGATGAAGTTCTTGAAGCCGCCAGGTTTGCGAATGACAATAATTTTGCTTCAATCGTTATACAGGCTGGGGAAAGAAGCAGCAAAGACTTCACCCTGACCATTGAAAACCTTCTCAAAAGAATACATACTGAGACAGATGGGAAACTTCATGTAACCCTGTCGCTTGGCGAACAAACTGAAGAAACCTATAAACGATGGTACGATTCAGGAGCTCACCGGTATCTGCTCAGGATTGAGGTTTCAAATCCCGGTTTATATGCACGTCTCCATCCCGGTGACAGCAGGCACACTCACAAAGCCAGGCTGAAAGCCCTTTCTTTGCTGAGAAAAACAGGGTACCAGGTTGGAAGCGGGGTAATGATCGGTTTGCCGTTTCAGACTATTTCAGACCTGGCCGAGGACCTTTGTTTTTTCAGGGATCTCGACATCGATATGGTCGGCATGGGGCCATATATTGAGCACGAGGATACGCCTTTATACGCCTTCCGCGACATGATCCCTTCTGTAACAGATCGTGTTAATCTTTCCGTTAAGATGGTTTCCATATTAAGGATCATCATGCCTGATATAAATATTGCTGCCACTACTGCCTTGCAAGCCCTTGACCCAAAAGGCAGGGAGAAAGCCATTTTCGCCGGCGCCAATGTGATCATGCCAAACCTGACCCCCGTAAAATACAGGGACAACTACCTGCTTTATGAAAATAAACCGAATGTAAAAGACCAGCCGGATGAAACGAAGATAGCACTGGAAAAGAACATTCAGGCTGCAGGAGATGAAATCGGATACGGAGAGTGGGGCGATTCGAGACACTATAAAAGGCGAGAAGCGAAAAGCGAAAAGCGAAATTTCTTATGAGAGAAATTTATTGTTCCCTTAGTGTTTTCATTACAGATTTTAATGTTTTGAATTATTTATTTCGCCATTTCGCTTTATGCTTCTCGCCTTTTCGCTTTTCGCCTTTCGCTACCTCGCTACTTTATAATTATGAAACTACTTGAGAAAATAGAGATCCTCGATGCCGGTTCCGAAGGGAACGCGGTGGCAAGGCATGGCGACATGGTAGTGTTTGTGCCTTACGGTGTTCCGGGGGATGTCGTAGATATTGAAGTCTTCAGGCTAAAACGGTCTTTCGCAGAGGGAAAAATCATTCGGTTTCATCAGCTCTCAGAAAACCGTATTGAACCCTTCTGCTCTCACTTCGGCCTTTGCGGAGGTTGTCGCTGGCAGCAGATGAAGTATGAAAGCCAGCTTCATTTCAAGCAAAAGCAGGTTGAAGACAACCTTAAACGTATCGGAAAGTTTGACAATCCATTGATCCGCCCTATTATAGGTTCAGATAAAACACAAGGATACCGCAACAAACTTGAATTTACCTTTTCATCGAGGCGATGGTTTACCGGTAGCGGCGAAAGTGACAGCTCCCCTGCCCTGGGCTTTCACATCCCCAAACGCTGGGATAAAATCCTTAACATTGACTATTGTTACCTTATGGATGAGCCTGTAAATCTCATCAGGCTTGAAGCCAGGCGTTATTCGATTGAAAAGGGATTGAGCTTTTATGACGCCAGGAATAACACTGGTTTTCTAAGGAATATGATACTCCGTTCGACGACCATGGGCGATCTGATGCTGATCATGGTTTATCAAAACGATGAGCCTGACGTGATCTTTCCCATGCTGGATCATTTCATGCAGGTCTTTCCTCAGATAACCTCAATGTTTTATGTGATCAATGAGAAAAAGAATGATGTGATAAGCGATCTTGAAATAAGACATTATTCCGGTACTCAATTCATCACAGAAACGCTGCCGCCTTTCAGGGAAAATCACAGTCCCGTGAATTTCAGGATTGGGCCGGTTTCCTTCTTCCAGACCAATCCGGAACAGGCCGGCAGGTTATTCCGCCTCGCTGCCGGCTACCTTTCACCTGAAGGCAAAGAGGTCGTTTACGACCTGTATACCGGTACTGGTTCAATAGCCAATTACATTGCCCCTTATGTAAACAAAGTGATCGGAATAGAAGCTTCAGCCTCAGCAGTGGCAGATGCAGGGGTTAATGCAGAACTGAACGGAAATACAAACCTCAGGTTTTTCGCAGCCGAAACAGAGAAACTGTTGAGCCCGGAGTTTATCAGCACTCATGGGCATCCCGATGCGGTGATAACCGATCCGCCCCGGAACGGGATGCATGAAAAAGTAATTCAGACCCTGCTTACGGTGCTTCCCCTTAAGATCGTATATATAAGTTGTAATCCTGCCACTCAGGCCAGGGATATGTATTTGCTCAACAACCGTTACACTTTGATCGAATGCCAGCCGGTCGACATGTTTCCGCATACACAGCATGTCGAGAATGTAGCTCTTCTCAGCTTAGCTTAATGGCCAGGTCCCTGATATCCTCTGTGAGAGGATAAAAGATGTGGGTTGCCTGAAGGTAAAAGACTTCTCTTATTTGCAATTGTGATTTTATCCATTCCTCAAGCATGTCTGCTTCCAAATCTTTCAGCAGGGGTCTTTTCTTTCTGACATTCAGCAACCGTTCCTTCAGTTCACCGGTTGTCATCCGCAGATAAACAGAAATACCGTTATTCCTGATAAAATTCATATTGTCTTTGCTGCAGGGGGTTCCTCCCCCGGTCGAGATGATTGTGTTTTCGAGCCTGGCTGTTTCAAGAAGCAATTCCCTTTCAATATCACGGAATGTCGTTTCACCATATTTCTCAAAAAAATCGTTAATACTGACATGGTAACGTGCCTCAAACAATTCATCAATGTCAGAAAAACCGGCTTTCAGCAAGCCTGAGAGTTGCCTCCCCAAAGTGCTTTTGCCGGATCCCATAAAGCCGATCAGATAGATTCTCAAGGTTCGTTGTTTTTTGAGCGTAAAAGTACAAATTCATGCAAAATAATTACTACCTTTGCAGTCCGTAAAAAAATAAGGCTTATGAAGTTTGGAAGCTTATTCTTATGCATACTCTCACTTGTCATTTTTGGAGTTTCAGGCTGCAATTCTTCCGGTACGAAAGAGCAAAAGATCTCGACTGATCTTGTAAAGAACCCAAATACAGCAAATGGCGAAAGCAATGCGGGGGCTTTGCCATCATTCAAATTTCAGGAGATCGAACATGATTTCGGCAAGATCATTCAGGGGGAATCAGTATCCTATGAGTTTCAGTTTACAAATACGGGCAAATCAGACCTTATCATTGTTGATGTAAGCACTTCCTGCGGATGCACTGTACCTTCTTTCCCAAAAACACCGATCCGGCCAGGAGACAAAGGGGCAATCAAGGTCTCTTTTAACAGCGCGGGTAAAAATGGTTTTCAGGCAAAGAACATTCTGGTCGTCGCAAACACCCAGCCAAATACTACGCTTCTCAGGATCAAGGCGCAGATCGTGGGTCCCAATGCAGATAAATAATTCAGTTTAATTTTAATTAATAATCAGATGGATATTCTTAACATTCTTTTAATGGCTCCCCAGGCACAGGGCGGCTCGCAGAACGGCTGGTATTCCTTTTTACCTCTTCTGCTTATCATCGTAGTGTTCTATTTCTTTTTCATCCGCCCGCAGATGAAACGAAGCAAGGATCAGAAAAAATTCAGGGAAACTCTCGACAAAGGACAGAAAGTTGTTACAATTGGCGGGATTCACGGCAGAATTGTGGAGATCCAGGAAACTACTGTTTCCATCGAAGTCGATAACAACGTAAAACTGCGTGTTGAGAAATCAGCTATTGCCATCGACACAAGCCAGACTATTGAAAGCAATAAATAATCAATGGTAATTGAAAAGCGGGTTTATTGATCTGATCGGTAAAGCCAGGAAAAACAGGGGTGAAAAATTCAGGCACCAGCTGTATATATTTACTGTTTGCCTTTTGCTTTCCGTTTTTATCTGGTCTCTGGTCAGACTTTCCCGTGATTATTTTTACACTGTAAACTATCGCATTCATTACATTAACCTGCCTTCCAACCTGAGAATGACGGGTTATTCCGACAGTATCCTCAAGGTCAGCATTAAGGTCCAGGGGTTTGATTATTTTACCGAAGAATTCATTCACGCCGGGAATCCTAAATATACCGTTAGCCTGAGAAAGATTAAAATTCATTCTGAAGACGGCAATATCAGCGGATACCTTCTGACCAATGACATTGGGAAGGACATCAAAACCCAGATGAATTTTCAGACAGAAATTTACATGGTGTTTCCCGACACCCTGTTTTTTAATCTTGAAAGGGTCGCTCCAAGAAAAATCCAGCACATCAGCTCAAGGCCTGCAACCGGTTTACAACCTAAACATGACAGCCTGGCTCTTAACAAAGTGAGATAAAGCATATGATCAGGGCAGGACTTACCGGAAATATCGGCAGCGGCAAATCGGTTGTGGCTTCACTGTTCTCTTTGATCGGAGTTCCCGTGTATAATGCCGATGAGGCATCAAAGAAATTACTGAAACTCCCTGAAATCATTGATAAAATCGAAAGCTTATTCGGGCAGGAAATTGCTGAAAACGGGATTATCAGCAATAAACGGCTGGCTTTAATTGTTTTCGGCAACCCGGGGGCTTTAAGCAAGCTAAACGCCTTACTGCATCCACTTGTAATGCATGATTTCAATCAATGGATCCTGTCAAAAATGCAATTTCCTTATGTGATCATGGAAGCTGCCATTCTGTTTGAGACCGGGTATGCAAAGGAATTTGACCGCATTATCCTTGTCTCATGCCCTGATGAAACGGCAATCGGCAGGGTCATCGCCCGTGACGGGGTCAGCAGGGACCAGGTGCTTGCAAGGATGCAACACCAGGTAAAAAATGACGACAAAGCCCTTAAATCTGACTTTGTCATCCTCAACGACGGCTCTCAGATGCTGATCCCCCAGGTTTTATCCATCCATGAAAAGCTTGTAAAGGAAAACCATTAACACATGAAAGCGCTTAATATTTCTGCAGTCTCCTACCTCAACACCTACCCGTTTGTTTACGGCATACAGCAATCGGGATATCTTCGCGACTATCAGTTATATCTCGAGGTGCCATCAATGTGTGCTGAGAGGCTGAAGTCGGGTGAGGCTGATATTGCCCTGGTCCCAACCGGGGCGCTTTCCGACTTTAAAAATTATCATATAATTTCAGATTACTGCATAGGTGCTGTCAGGGAAGTCGTAACAGTACTTCTTCTTTCTGATAAGCCGCTTGAAAAGATCAGAAAGGTTTATCTTGATTTTGACTCCAGGACCTCGTCGAGGCTTGTCCAGGTCCTGGCACAATCCTTCTGGAAAATAACTCCTTTGTTCGAAAGGCTGAAACCGGGTCAGGCAGAAGATCATTCAGAACGTGAGGCCATCGTTGCTATCGGCGATAAAACTTTTGACCTCAAAGGGCGATATCCCTACTCCTATGATCTTGCCGAAGAGTGGATACGGTTTACAAAGCTGCCTTTTGTTTTTGCTGTTTGGGTATCCCTGAAACCAATTCCGGAAGATGTGCTGGGCTGTTTAAATAAAGCCCTGAGATTCGGAGTTGAAAATATTGAAGGCACCCTGGATTTCTTCAGCGCAAAGCTTCCGAAAAACGCCGATTGCAGACAGTACCTCAGCGAAAACATATCCTTTAACTTTGATAAAGCAAAGAAAGAAGGGCTGAACCTCTTCCTGTCGTTTCTTTAGTCAGGAATCAGGCAACAGAGCAGCTTGAACATCGGATATTGAACATTGAATTACTCGGGCTCCTCTACCTCTTCGCTGGCATCCCGCGCTGTTTTGCCATATCTTCCAGCCTTTTCTGGAACCCTGATTTTTTCACAGGTTTTTTCTTGTTGGCTTCGATCTGGGCATGAAGTTTTTTCTCGTCCATAAAGGCACGGATCAGGTAGATCTGGGCAAACGTGAGAAGGTTTGCAAGAAGATAATAATAGCTTAGCCCGGAAGAATAATCATTAAACCAGAACAGGAACATCACCGGCATCATATACATCATTGTTTTCATGCCTGGCATCTGCTGCTGGGTGCTGCCCATCATCTGGTCGTTAATCCTGGTATAGATAATACTCGAGATGGTCATCAGAAGAGCGAAAAGGCTGACATGGTTACCATACCAGGGTATGCTGAAACCAGCAGGGAAGGTCCATATTGAATCATATGATGAAAGATCTGTAGCCCAAAGAAAAGACTGCTGCCTGAGCTCAATGGATGAAGGAAAAAAGCGGAACATCGCAATAAGGATAGGGAACTGCAGCAGCATCGGGATACAACCTGCCATCGGGTTGACCCCTGCCTTCTTATAGAGGTCCATCGTCGCCTGTTGCTTTTTCATGGCATCGTCCTTTTTCGAAAACTTTTTATTCAGTTCATCGATATCCGGCTTCAGGACTCTCATCTTTGCTGATGATTTGTATGTTTTATAAGCTATCGGAAAAAGGACGATCTTCAGTAAAATGGTCAGCACAAGGATGATGATGCCATAATTCCACCCCAGGTTCCCGAAGAAAGTAAAGACCGGGATAACAGCGTATATGTTGATCCATGCCATCAGGAAAAAGCTCCATCCAAGCGGGATCTGTTTTTCGAGGTCTAAATTGTAATGCTTTAGCGTGTAAAATTTATCCGGACCAAAATACATAGACATGCCCAACGACTTGGTCTCTTTCCCGGAATATGGAATTCCTGTTTCGACCAACATGGTCTTAAGGTAGCCCGGAGGCCCCGGAAGTGTCTGGGTCCTGAGCCTTGGTTCGGTAAAATAGTTGTCGGCTATCAGAATGCTGCTGAAAAACTGTTGTTTGAACGAGAACCATTTGATCTTCTCATTTTTCAGATAGCGTTCTTCATCCTTCGTTTCAGTTATATAATCGACCTTTTCCTGATCGTATTTATAGTAAAGCGTACTGGTCATACGCTCCATTTTAAGACTTTTCTCGAGGTTTTTCAGATTCTCGCTCCAGGTCAGGACGAGGAATTTATTTCCTGCATCAATGGCCTGATCCATACCTTCAATATTCACCCGGAAGCGAAGCATATAGTCATCCCCTTTAATAGTGTAAAGGAATTCGATGTACTGATCCTTATTGAAGCCGGTATCGCCTGATGCAGTATATAACCTCATGCTGAACTGCAGTGAATCTTTCCCGCTGACTTTCATTGAAGTCTGTCCCTTGTGTAAAGGATCGTGCCAGAAAGGCTGAAAATATAAATGGTTGGTGCTTATGGTCCGGTTGTTGGAGAAAAACGAGATGCCGAAATTCAGCGAATCGCTGTCCATCAGAACTAACGGCTTCTTATTCCAGGTAAGGTAGTTCTTCAGCTCAACACGGCCGATCTTCCCTCCCCTGGAGAGAAAATTAAGTTTAAAGACATCATTTTCAATGGTATAAGATGTGTCCTTCCCCACTGCTGCATTGGCGAATACACCAAGTTCGCCTTTCATCGTCATCCTGACCAGAGTTACCGAGTCAACTTTTTCACCACGGGCAGCGAATTTCTCTTTTTCCTTTGAAACGGCAATAGCCTTTTCCCTTGCAATGGATGTGATCATTGAGTGCTGCTTCTGTACATTAATCATGTACATAGAATCTGCTTTACGCTTCTGGGCGATAAGTTGTTCCTTAGATGGGCTCAACAGGTATGTATACCCGATAAAAATTGCGAAGATGAGGCCGAGCCCGATGATCGTATTCTTGTTATTCATGAAAGAGTTTTAATTAATCTAAAAGCGGCTTTTGGGGGTGCAAAGTTAAGAAATTGTCTTTACTTGGGCTGATATTCCCTTGCTGCTTTAATAAAAGCCACAAAAAGAGGATGTGGTCTGGCAACCGTACTTTTATATTCAGGATGAAACTGAACGCCAATGAACCAGGGATGGGTTGTGAGTTCCATGATCTCGACAAGATTGTCTTTTTCATTTATCCCAACGGGTAAAAAACCGTTTTTGACATATTGTTCAAGGTAAGAATTATTGAATTCATACCTGTGCCTGTGCCTTTCGGAAATATTTTCGGATTGGTATATTTCGTAAACCTTCGATGACTTTTCAAGCTGGCATGGGTAAGCTCCTAACCGCATCGTACCTCCAAGTCCCATGATCTTTTTCTGTTCCTCCATCATATCGATGACGGGATAAGGAGTGTTTTTATTGAATTCGGTGGAATGGGCTCCTTTCAAGCCCAACACATTGCGTGCAAATTCTATCACCGCACACTGCATCCCGAGACATATCCCGAAGAATGGTATCCCATGTGTCCTGGCAAAATTAATGGCAGTTATCTTCCCTTCAATGCCTCTTTCTCCGAAACCGGGTGCGACCAGTATGGCATTCAGGCCTTGAAGCTTTTCAGCCACGTTTTTTTCATCGATGAATTCCGAATGCAGGGAGATGACGTTAACCTTGCAGCTGTTCGATACCCCTGCGTGGATAATGGCTTCGTTGATCGACTTATAAGCATCTTTTAATTCCACATATTTACCTACAAGGCCGATGCTGAAATGGCAGGTGGGATTTTTCAATGTAAAAAGGAACTTTTCCCAGTCACGAAGATCAGGGACTCCGTTAGTGGGCATGTCGGTCCTTTTAAGGATCTCCACATCCAGGTTTTCCTGCCTCATCAGCACAGGAACTTCGTAAATGCTCTCTGCGTCTATGCATTCAATTACAGAGGAAGGATTAACATTACAGAAAAGAGCGATCTTGTTGCGAAGACTCTCTGGAAGATGCTTCTCGGTGCGGCAAACGATAATATCGGGCTGAACTCCCTGTTCCAGTAATGTTTTTACGGAATGCTGGGTTGGTTTTGATTTCAGTTCTCCTGCGGCCGCAAGATAAGGTACCAGCGTAAGATGAACAACCACGCTGTCTTTTCCTAATTCCCAGCGCAACTGGCGAACAGCTTCGATAAAGGGCAGGGATTCAATGTCGCCCACGGTTCCGCCTATCTCAGTGATCACAAAATCATAATGCTGTTTACTTGCAAGCAGTTTGATCCTGAATTTTATTTCATCGGTGATATGGGGGATTACCTGAACAGTTTCGCCAAGATACTCACCTTGTCGTTCCTTACTGATGACACTCTGGTAGACTACCCCGGTAGTAACATTATTTGCCTGTGTTGTAGGCACACTTGAAAATCTTTCGTAATGTCCAAGGTCCAGGTCGGTCTCGGCCCCGTCTTCTGTAACGTAGCATTCGCCGTGCTCATATGGATTCAATGTTCCCGGATCAATGTTGATATATGGATCGAGTTTTTGAATAGTTACCGTAAACCCCCTGGCAACCAGCAGTTTCGCTATAGAAGAGGAAATAATCCCCTTACCCAGGGACGAAGTAACACCGCCGGTTACAAAAATATATTTGGTTGAGGACATATTCTAATCACAATGAAGAATTACTGAACACAAAAATAATCGTTTTCGGCAAACAGGGAGAAATTAGTTTACACCTCATTCGCATTTTTTACGAACATAGCCCGGGAGATCTATCCTCTTTTTAATGGTAAGAATTTCAGTTGCGATCTCTTCAATTGGTTTATTGGTTACATGCACAACAGGCCATTCATACTGACAGAAAAATTTCATAGCATAATTCAATTCCCGTTTAACATTATTCATTGAGGTATAATCACTTGAAAACCCGCCAAGATATTGCTGCCTTACTGACCTCAGGCTGCAAAGGTCCTGAGGTTCGGTCATCAGTCCGAAGACCCTGCCATGTTCCAGCGTTTTCAGTATGTCAGGTAATTCGCTGCCAAGGACGACCGGGAAGTTTGCGACAAACCAACCCTTAAAGGCCAGGTATATGCTGAGTGGCGTTTTGAAAGTACGTGAAACACCTACAAGGATGATCTCAGCTTTATCATAATCATAATCCCTCTGCCCGTCATCATGGGTAAAAGCGAACTGCATGGCATCGATCCGTTTGAAATATTCCTGGTTAAGGCTGAAAAACAAACCCGGTTCTCCTTTCGGAGAATCGGCGAAATGATGTGAAAGCCTTGATAACAAAGGCCCCATGAGGTCAATGGCATCCACATTATGGATCCGGCTGAGCCTGAGAACGCATTCCCGTAGCGATTCAGAGACCAGGGTATGCAAAATAAAACCCTTTTCTTCTGCAACCTCACTTACTATTTCTTCAACAGCCTGTTCGGTTCGAACTTCCGGCCTGAGCACTATCTCCACTCTGGAATCAGGGAATTGCGTGAGCGCAGCCATCAGAATCTGCTCGGCTGTACGTCCCGAGCCATCGGAAACCACAAATAGCTTGTTCATGATATCAAAATTATTCGGTCTTTAAAACTAAGGTAATTTTACCGAAATACAAAATTTTGCATTTTTTTCATATTTTAGCTTTTCGATTAAATTAAGTACTTTTGAAGCATGAAATACGATACTTATCAGGTTATTGCAAACCGGAAATGATAATAGGGGTATTCCATCTGACCAATATGTAAAAATTTAAATATTTACAGATAAAATCAAAATTAGAATTTAATATAAACACAAACTTATTATGACAACAATTAAAGTCGGTATCAATGGATTTGGCAGGATCGGGCGGTTAACCTTCCGTGCCCTGCTTAAAAAAGAAAATGTTGAAGTTTTAGCCATCAATGATCTTACGGATTCTAAAACCCTGGCCCACCTTCTGAAATATGACTCAGTTCACGGGAAGTTTCCAGGCACTGTAGTTGTGGATGGGGAATACCTGGTCATCAATGGAAAAAAGATCAGGGTTTATGCTGAAAAGGATCCCGCAAACCTGCCTTGGGGAAAAATAGGGGTTACGACGGTTCTGGAGTGCACAGGGATATTCCGCAACCGTGAAAAGATGAGTAAACACCTTACAGCAGGAGCTAAGAAAGTTCTGCTGAGTGTGCCTTCCGACAACAAGGAAGATGTAGATGCCACGATAGTTCTCGGAGTTAATGACAGCCTGCTCACCCACGAAATGCAGCTGATCTCGAATGCTTCCTGCACAACCAACTGTCTTGCTCCGATTGCGAAGGTTTTGAATGATAATTTTGGTATTGTCAGGGGGTTGATGAACACCACACACAGCTATACAAACGACCAGATCATACTTGACGCACCTCATAAAGACCTCCGCCGGGCACGCGCCGCCGCGATGTCGATCATCCCGACTAAGACAGGTGCCGCAAAAGCAATCGGTCTTGTCATCCCGGAACTCGAAGGAAAACTTGACGGATTTGCTGTAAGGGTCCCGACCCCCGACGGTTCATTGGTGGACCTGACCTGCGAACTGGCAAAAAAAACCACGAAAGAAGAGATCAATGCGGCAATGAAAGCAGCTGCCGATGGGCCAATGAAAGGTGTGCTTGAATATACTGAAGACCCTATTGTCAGCGTGGATATTATTGGGAACACTCATTCTTCGGTGTTCGATTCCCAGCTGACGAAAGTCCTCGGGGGTAATTTTATCAAAATCATTTCATGGTATGATAACGAGAATGGATACTCATGCAGGATGGCTGATCTCGTTGTAAAAATGGGCTGACATGAGTCATCTGTTCTCATCCGGGGAAAGGGAAGGCTATATCATGATCGTCGAGGACTCGAAGAGCCAGGCGATGATGCTGAAATCCCTTCTGACGAAACACGATTATAAAGTAAGAGATTTCGAAGAGGGAAGCTCTGCTTTTAAAGCAGCCCTGGAAGAACCTCCTATTCTTATTGTCAGCGACATACTGATGCCTGGCATGGATGGTTATGAACTCTGTCAGAAAGTTAAAGGCACGAAAGAGCTTAAAGAAATCCCCATTATACTGCTCACAACGCTGCAGGATTCGATGGATATCATTAAGGGACTTCAAGCGGGATCAGATAATTTCATTACGAAGCCTTATGATGCCAAATACCTGCTCTCCCGCATTAATTATCTGCTGGCCAACAGGGAACTCAGGTACCAGGGAACCAGCGACCTGGTGCTTGAGATCATGTTCAATGGCCAGAAATATGCAATCAATTCAGAGAGAAAACAAATACTGGACCTTTTATTATCGGTTTACGAAAATGCCGTACAGCAAAACTATCAGCTTATAGAAGCACAAGCCGAACTGCAAAGATCGAATGAGCATCTTATAAGTTTGAACCGTGACCTGGAGGCATTTTCGTACACTATTTCACATGACCTCCGGACACCCCTGAACCACATCAGCATGAGCGCACAACTGCTGCACCATCATTATCTTGACAAGCTCGATGAAGCAGGAGTTTCATATGTTGAGACGATACATTCCACCACCAGATCGATGGCAGAGATGATTAACGACCTGTTGCAGTTTTCACGCACCGGGACGATAAGCATCCATTCTCAGCCTGTTGATCTGAGCGAGATGTGCCGTAAAGTCATGCAGTGGATCCACCAGGATGATCCTGCCCGCGATATTGATGTGAAAATCGAGGATAACATGCAACTTACAGCCGATCAAAGCCTTCTGATGGTTGTTGTTAAGAATCTTCTTGGAAATGCCTGGAAATACACTTCAACCACAGAACATCCCACGATCCGGGTAAGCAGTTCTCAGAAAGACGGGAAAACAATCTTTTGTGTAAAGGATAATGGCGTTGGATTTGATCCATCAAGGGCAGCAAATCTTTTCACACCGTTTGTAAGGCTGCATACACAGGAGGAGTTTCCGGGAACAGGTGTCGGGCTGGCTACGGCCAAACGCATTATTGAACGGCACGGGGGAACGATGTGGGGCATTGGGGAGCCCGGAAAAGGCGCTTCTTTCTGCTTTACAATCAATTCACCTCATTCACCCATGGAATCGACAGAAGGATAACGCTTCCGGGTTCGGTGTTCATCTTCCCTCAGACAGGTTTGTCATTGATACTGAGCCAACAACAAGAATGAGCGGGTATCAGATTTCGATGTGGACCCTGAGCCCAAAGGCATTCGCAGGCCCGCGAACCTGGTTATAGCCCGGGTTAAGGATGTATTGATAATCGGGGCATATCCATAAAAGCTTTCTGAAGAATTGAAATGAATAATAGATCTCCCCGATGAACTCAGGAGCACAGTTCAGGCCTCCGTCTCCGATCATAAATCCCATGCCTCCTGCTCTCAGATAATCGGCATGCGGAGAAGAAATACCGTTCATGATAAAGGCAATCGCCAGGTTGTCGTCGTCGCGTTGCCATAAATTACCATCTATATTAAGGCCAAGGTTGATCGTCCTGTCAATCTCGGTAAACACCCAGGTTTCATTCTGACCATCGTTCCAGCCTGCCCGCATAAACATCCCGAAATTCCTGTCGAGATTTTGCTCTATATTGAGCCCGAAACCATATTTTGTACGACCCTCCGCTCTTGTCAGAGTGATATCAGGAATGCTGTCCTCCTCCCTCCCAAGTCTGACTGTCTGTTTGTAATTACCCATTGGAGCGAGGTTAAAATAGGCCATAGCCCTGATTATACCTGATTGCCGTCCAAGTGAGTATTTCTTCTCAAATTCAACAGCACTGCCGAATGACCTGGTTATATTATATTCCATCTTTTGGCCATTGGCTTCCGTGGGCATTGTTACGAAAGCCGCACGAATGGCCCATTTTGGTCTCACAAATTCCCCGGCCAAACCGTAATCATATCCCCTTACGTTTGCAGGATAATCCCAGGCCCCGTTCCCCATCAGCGCCCAGTTATAGAACTGTACACGGGGATCGTGGCTGAATGAATTGTTATCGAAAAAATCCATCATGCTGAATTTCCCTGCAATCAGGGAGAGGTAAGTATCGGGTTCGCGACCCGAAAGCTGGTTGAAATCATCAGCTAACCTGTGCCATGATTTTGAAAGGGCAAAAACCTGCTTTAAGTATAAGCGCCCGATATAAACATGCACCGAAGGATCACTTACACGGTAGACTTCACCGTTGGGGAAGCCGGCAACACCATGGGTCTGCGAAAAGCCCTTGCCTCCTGAGGCCTCCGGATTGAAATATATCTGGGCCCCTTTCCACAAACGCATCCCGAAAAAAAGAGTTGCAGATAAAGAAACCGTAGATTCTTCATATTTCTGAAGGCTGTTCTCACCCGAGTAATCAGCCTTGAAAGCCGGATGATATTGCGGGAGTAAAGTAAGCTGGAAATGATAATTCCAGAATTGGTTTTTTATCGTATCCCCCTCCGAGGCCTCTGCGCTAAACCGGCTAATAATCATAGCCACAATAAATACCACGGCGGCAGATCTCCTGAACAACATCACGGTTGAAATGTTTAGTATAAACTTCGAAGCCCAAATTTCGGCATTTCGGCAAAATAACCTAAGTTTGCGCCCTAAAAAAAAACTCATGCTGAAATACTTTATCGCACGCCAGATGGTGAAACGCACGAAGAACAGGCAGTTTCCCATTGAAATCCTCGAACAGAAACATGTAGACCTCAACCAGCCATTCCCTAACGACAGCTCTTATTTTTATGGCGGAGATAAAGCAGGTAATGCATTCATCGCACGTATGGCCTTCAGGGGCGAAAAAAGACAGCATGAATGGTGGTTTGATTTTTTCATTAAAGGAAGAGGATTCTTCGGTCTGAAGACCGATCCGGGTCCTGATAGGGCCGGGTTCCAGATGGGCAGCCTGAAATGGGAAAATACAGTTTTAGGTAAGGAATGGAGGATCACCTACGAAGGCCCGGTGACCGATGAGCAGGGCAAATCCTGTCACTGCAAGACCGACATGCTTTTCATCGGCGAGCATGAACCTTATGATTTTGCGAAGAGCTCCGACCAGAGCATGATAGCAAAGGCTATCGCAGGTGAGAAGTGGAACAAGAAGTTTTTTTTCATGATGAAGGATACTCAGCAGACTCATTATGAGCAGACCGGCATCTTCAAAGGGACCATATCTTTGGACGGGCAGGTGTATACAATGGAGATGAGGGCTTCAAGAGATCATTCATTCGGTTCAAGAACCTGGCTGACCTGGGACAGGCATTACTGGATAACGGGAATTTCAGACGCAGGGATGCACTGGACTGTTACAACTATTAAATGGGATTTCCTGGGCAGGCTTACGGCAGGGTTTATTACTTATCCCGACGGGCATACGGATGCCATAATTGAATGCACCGACCTTGAAACGATATCCCGTGAAAAACTTTTACCTGACCACGGGTTTATAGATATTATATGCCGGAGCGGAGCAAAGCATAAAGTTGAATTCAGGAGAAATGGCCATTTCCCTTATCTTATGGATGGGAAATACCAGATGCGTGAAGCTATCGGAACCTATAAATTCGATGGTATTGACGGCCTGGGCATGGTTGAATTCGGCTTTCACAAAGACAAATATCAAATCGACTGATACTAATATCTGATACGTGATACTTCGGCTTCATGAAATAGACGGGCATCCGGTAGGCGGCAAAGCAAGAGGCCTGAAGATCCTGAGAGAGCTTGGTTATAACGTTCCGGAGGCAGTTGTGTTGCTGCAGCCGGAACCTAAGGAGTTGCTGGACTCGGTTATCCGGCGGCATCTCATCTCTCTGGGACCCGGCCCCAAAGCGGTACGTTCATCTGCGATGAGCGAGGACGGGCTTTCGGCTTCCTTTGCGGGACAGTTTGAATCCTATCTGAACCTTAAATCCTTCGAAGAGATCAAATCAGCAATTGTTAAATGCGTTGATGCGGCAAGTGCAGCCCGTGTAAAAGCATATACGGGCAGTCTGTTTTCTGAAGCAGACCTGAGGATCTCGGTTGTCCTTCAGAATATGGTGGACGCCAGGGTAGCAGGAGTGGTTTTTTCAGTTAACCCGGTTAACAACCGTCGTGATAAAATACTTGTCAATGCAATCGCCGGGCACGGCGAAGACCTTGTGAGTGGGAAAAAGGATGCCTGCCACTATGAAATATTCCGCAGCGGATCAAATATTAAAACAGAGATATTAAAGAATGGCCATCTCCTCGATGAATCGCTCCTCGGTCAGATCCTTGAGGGAGCGAAAAAAGCCGAGTCGTATTTTAATGCTCCGGTGGATATGGAATGGGCCATTGATAATGCAGGGATTCTGAATTGGTTGCAGGTAAGACCGGTCACTGCGTTGAATGAAGTCCACTTCAACGAGCTTGACACTATAAAAGGAGACAGCAATGATATCTGGACCCTTGGCAATATTGGAGAAATGATGCCCGGGGTTGCCACCCCCCTGACCTGTTCGGTGAGCGCAGAAGCCATCGACTATGGGATGGTGATGCTGGCCGAGCGTGGCGGAGCATACCGTATACGCGACCGGGTCGGTCCCAGGTATATCCAGATGTTTTATAACCGCTTGTTCATCAACATGAGCAATATGATGGACTATCCGAAAAGGATATGGTTAAATAAACCGGAAGATGTTCAATTTGCCCTGAGCGGGAAAATATTCGACGGGCTCACAGCGGTTCCTGATGTTTCATTCCCTGTCAGGGTCCTGAATTTTTTCCGTCAGATGTCTACTACCTTATGGGCCGGCAAATACCTGGATCAATTGAGGATCCTGGAAGCCGGTTTCCACATCGACATATCACTGCCGGCTGCTGAACTGCATAAAAAACTGGAAGAAGGAAGGATTCAGCTGGGAACAGGATTCGGCCACCACATTATGGCATCGGCACAAAGCGGAACCATGTATTCAGCCTTTATGAGGATCATGACAGGGGATAAACGAAGGCCCGGGGCCGCTGACCACCATATTGCCACGATGCTTCTCCTCGATATTCCTGAGATTGAGAGTGCTGATGCAGTGAAAACACTCGAGCGGTTTGGAAGGATAATCCGTTCTCACAAAGAGTTCTGTGAGAAATTCATACTGGCCACTTCCGCAGAAGCACTTGAAATGCTTGAAAAAAAGGCTCCCGAAGAAGTCAGCGAACAGTTCAGGCTTTTTCTTGAACGCCATGGCCACCGTTGTGTAAGGGAAGCCGAACTTAGAGAGAAAACCTGGGCCGAGAAACCCTCCCAGCTCATCCAGATCCTTCAGACCCGGGTAAAAGCAGGCGAAGTCAGGCATATGTCACACGATACAAAAAAAGAAATAACTCTTGCTTTGAGCAAGCTCAGGCCAGCAACGAGGATCATTCTGCGTTCCATGATAGCCACAGCAAGGAAAGCTGTCGCCAGGCGTGAAATAACCAAAGCACTTTCGATTAAGATGGTGGATACCATCCGCAGAGGATACAATGCACTGGCTTTGACACTGGTTTCCGAACAGCTGCTTGACGATCCTGACCAGGTGTATTTTCTCACGCATGAGGAGCTTGGCAGGCTGATTGCAGATAAAGATGCAGGCTGGAAAATGAAAGCTGCAAGAAGGCGTGAACTCCTTGCCGATACAGACAAACTGGTGTTCGAAGAGATAAGCTTTGGCATACCGGAACCTCTTGAAGAAGAGCAATCATTCGAACTTAAAGAAGGCCAGCTTGCCGGTATTCCGGTCAGCAGCGGAGTTGTTGAAGCGACCGTAAGGATAATTCATACACTTGAAGATGCCGAGCAACTGAAGGAAGGCGAGATCATGGTTGCTTCTTTCACCGATATAGGATGGACTCCTTATTTCAGTATTATCTCCGGTCTGATCACCGAGATTGGGAGCCCATTGTCACATGGGGCCGTTGTTGCCCGGGAGTATGGCATCCCTGCTGTTGTTGCCGCTAAGGGTGCAAAAAAACTGTTTAAGACCGGCGACCGGATAAGGCTTGACGGGGAGAGAGGCTTAATAGAAAAGATCTGAACAAAATCTCAGGGTTATGGCAGCCGGGCCCCCAGGCCATAAGATCTGAATTTGTTATTTCGGAACTGGAATTCGATGAAATAGGGACCGGATGTCACAGCATAAAAATTCACTGTGTCACCACTAAATACTACATCCTTCGAATAGTAAACGTTCTTCAGGACAGCGGTCTGGCTCAGGTTGCCGAAAAGGCCGTTTTTGACTTTAGAATAGGAATCAGCTCTCCACCATTCAACATTATATGAGCTGTCATTAACGGCAAATTTTCCTCCTCCCTTAGCCGCGTTATACATCACATCGGCATAGCCGTAATTTCCTTTTATCCTGTTCTGGTCTCCGTCAAGGATTTTAAGCCCTGCTAAAAATCCATGCCCGTATCCCAGGTCCATAATAAATACCGCCCCGCTATCACTGGCAAATGGGAAGCCTGTTAAAATATCAGCGGAATTCGTTTGAGACATTCTAAAAATGTTGGGATACGCGGGGTTGATATTCCAGAAACCTGAATCGGCAGGATAAGCCGGAGGAACAGTTCCGGAATATTCGTCAGGCATGAGTTTGGGCAATGAACCGGTATCATTACAATAACCTTGCTTCGTCCAGGTTCCGTCAGCTGATATCGTAAGAATGCCCCATTCCCTGTTCAGTGTACTGCCGTTTATCGAAGTATTACTGATATGGAGGTAAACATAATTCCCGCCGATCTGAGGATTGCTGCCATTTGCCTGCTGGCTGATGCTGAAAGAAAGATTGCTGTTCAGCCGGGCTGTTGGAAAATTCCCGGTGAATACCATGCCGGGTATCTCAACTGCGTAATAAAATGCTCCCTGGGCATAGACCTTATAAAGTCCGTTCAGTTCATTTGAGTATATGGTAAAGGACCCGTTATCGTATAGTTTATTCGATTCATTGTAAACAGAATAATTCATCAGGCTTTCATTTACGACGAATGAGAGAACATCACCGGCGGTACCTGCTCCGGCATAATAATTGGGTGACACAGCATGGTTGTCACTCTTTTTACAACCGTTTGCAAGGAGAAGTGAAAGAGTAATCAAAAAGAAATGCCAGAAAACCTTTTGCATCGTCATTATTTACAGGATGACGAGTTAAAGATAGAAAAAAAATCAGCGGGACGGGAATATTGAAACAATTACAGGTTCTGCTTTACCAAATCTTTATACTGCAGGGTAATAAATTTATCAGCAATTTATATTAATTTGATTTTCTTTGCATGCCCTAAAAAGGACCCTGCCTTGTATTTTTATAACCTCAGTCTGAAAATTTATTATTAGGTTTGAATGAGAAATGTTTTACATATGATCAGGGCCAATATTTCAAGATATTCCTCACGGTCCGATTTCAGTGAATACCTCATTGCATTCCTTGCTATTGCAATAACAGCAGCAATCTGTTTCCCTCTCACCCATGTCATTGGAATTGTCAGCATCGGGCTTATCCTGCTGATGGTTGTTGCTCTTCTGGCCCTGTTTTTAGGGAGATGGCCATTGATGGTCGCAGCAATCCTGAATGTTTTGATATGGGACTATTTTTTTCAGCAACCTCTCTTTACCTTTACCATCCATCACATTGAAGATTTGTTTGCCAACATTGCCGATCTCCTTGTTGGAATTGTTTTTGTAATCCTGATAACGAGAGTACGAAAAAGCCGGACCGTGCTTCAGAACAGCCAGGAAAGGCTCACAATCCTGTATAATTTTCTCGAATCGATGAATAACGCCAAATCAATTTCTGAAGTCATCGGGATTTCGGGAGAAGGTCTTAAGAAATATTTCGGGAATGAAGCTGTGATCTATCTCAAAGACAGGAATAGCCGCAGCCTGTCGACTGTGCCATATGGCAACGTTGCATTGCACTGTGCTGCCGGCGCCCACTTTGCAGCCAACCTGTTTTTGGATGCAAGCACAGGAACGCCGGATGAGCCAAAAGCAAATCCCCAGGGATTGTTTTATTTCCCCCTGCATGATCCCCGTGAGATAATTGGAATTATCGGGATTGTTTTAAGTCCTGACATTCAGTCGGATGAAGATAAAATGATACTATTAAAGTCCCTCATTACTATCATCGCATCTACCCTTGGACGGGAAATCAACATTGAAGCCGCTATGGAAAAAGGCTTGCTCGACCATTCTGAGAAGCTGTTCCAGGCTGTTTTAAACAGCGTCTCCCACGAACTTCGCACACCGATCGCTATAATATCAGCAGCAGTTGATAATCTCAATGATTTAAGAACTTCTTCCGAGCCTGAAAAAAGAAAGCAGATATGCATGGAACTCGAATCCGCATCGACCAGGCTGGATAACCTTGTGGAGAATATTCTGGACATGTCGAGAATAGAATCAGGTTTGCTGAAACTCAACCTCCAATATTGCGACTTAGCCGATCTGGCAGGCCTGGTCGTGAAGGATCTGAAAAGCGAAACTAAAGGCCACAGGCTGAACATCATGATGCCCGATAACCTGTCGCTGATCAAAGCCGATATCAGCCTGCTGAGGCAAGTCCTGGTGAATATTCTGAGAAATGCAATCATGTATACTCCGGCCGGGACGAGTATCGTTATCAGCGCTGTGAATGATCCGGCCGGGATGGTATCGTTAACCATCAGGGATCATGGCCCCGGTGTTCCGGAAGAAAACCTCAGCCACCTGTTCGAAAAATTTTACAGGGTTCCCGGCTCGAAAAGCGGAGGGACAGGACTGGGGCTGGCTATTTCACGTGCTTTCGTTGAAGCACACGGAGGATTTATCAGGGCTTTGAATGACCCGGAGGGAGGTTTTAAAATTACAATTATATTAAAAACAGAGGAGTGACATGGAGAAAAGCAAAATAAAATATAAAGTCCTCATTATTGATGACGAGGCACAGATAAGGCGTCTTCTCAGAATGACACTGGAAACAAACGAATACAAAGTGTTCGAAGCATCTTCTGCCAAAGAAGGCATGCTTGCCGTTACAATGAACCATCCTGATGTGATCCTGCTTGACCTCGGCCTTCCCGACGAAAGCGGCCTGAGCCTGCTGCGCCAGCTGCGTGAGTGGTCGGCAGTACCCGTCATCGTACTCACAGTGCAGGATTCAGAATCGGTCATGATCGATGCCCTGGATTCGGGAGCTGATGATTATGTTACAAAACCCTTCAACGCGGGTGAACTGCTTGCCAGAATCAGGGTTGCAATACGTCATTCCCTGAGAATGGACGAATCTCCCGTATTCAGGTCAGGAGGTCTTGAAATTGATATTAACAGCAGGGTTTCCAGGCTGAACAAAGAAGAGATAAAACTTACTGCAACAGAATATTCACTGTTACTGATTTTTATCAGGAATGCAGGAAAAGTACTTACCCATTCCTATATCAGTCGTGAAATCTGGAGCGCTCCCTATGCAGATAATGCACAGATATTAAGAGTACACATCGCCCAGCTTCGTAAAAAAATCGAGAACGACCCTTCGGTGCCCGAGCTGCTCATCACCGAGCCCGGCGTAGGCTACAGGCTGAAAATTCTGCCTGTTCAGGAATAGTTAACAACAGCAACCGCCGCTCTCAGACAAAATTTCTTTTAACGTTGGATCATTCCAGGAATTTTGCTTTCAGAAGATCTTTATCAGCTTTCAGAACCCCGGAGAGATAATTGTCCATTCCCCCGAAAGAACGGTCAATCTCATCCAGGGCCGCATGCAGGTATTCAGATCTCACCTCCATGATCGGCCTTAGAATCTCACCATCCCTGCCTTGTTCCGTGGCTTTCCCGATGAGACGATCAATAAAGGATTTCAGGCGTAAATTACTCAGGAAATAGTCCTGTTCCACAATACCGGGATCGACACCAAGCGCTGAAAGCAGCAGAACACTTGCTAAGCCCGTACGGTCTTTCCCTGCTGCACAATGATACACGAGGGGATATTCGGTGGTTTGTTCCAGGGTTCTGAAAAACTCAGCGAAGCGCTCGCTGTCATTGCGTATCATCCTGCTGTAATCGGAAACCAGGACTTTCTCAAGTCCTTCAGCGTCATTCCGGTTTAACAGCTCCATTGTTTTGTCCCTTGCTTCATCGGAAATACTGATCCTGATTGTCTTCTGAACTGAAGGGATTTTTGCACTTGGAAATGAAGCTATTTCCCTGTCGGTGCGAAAATCGATCACCAGTGCAAGGCCGATTTCCTCCAGTTTGCGGATGTCGGCTTTGCTTAATTTATCCAGGCTGCCGCTGCGATATACCATGTTCTTCCTGAACTTCTTTCCGCTTTGAGCCTGAATTCCTTCCAGAGAGCGAAAATTGTGCTGATTCTCAAGAAAAGGAGAGCCATTAATTCCTTTATTCATGGGGATATGCTAATTTTACATTGAATTTGAGTAATTCTCAGGCTGCAAAAATATCCTTAATATCCAAACAAGTATGAAATCAATATTAAATATTATTGTTTCAGTTTCTGTTCTGATTGTTCTCCTAAGCGGCAGCCCTGCAGCACGCATCCGAAAGCAGGTCGACCCCGTGGGATTTGCAACCCGGTCCTGGCAGATGGATTCAATCATGAAAAGGATAGAAAGGCTGCAGGGAATGAAAATGAACGAAGCCCTTGACAACGGCAACATACAAAAATACATGTCATGGAAACTGGCGGTCAGCCCTCATGATGATTATACTTATGTGGGTTGGCTTTACCCGGCAGTTCTCAGAAATATAAAGGCAGGGACGGTGATCCTGCTTGGTGTAGCCCATAAGGCGAAAAAGTTTAATATTGAAGGACGCATGGTGTTCGACAGCTATGATTACTGGCAGGGTCCTTATGGTCCGGTCAAAGTTTCAGCTTTAAGAGAATCCATAATGAACAAACTGCCGAGGTCTTCATATATCGTCAGCGACAGTCTTCAGGGCGCAGAACATTCTGTGGAAGCCATCATCCCTTTCCTGCAGTATTACAATAAAAAAGTCGAAATTATCTCAATTCTGATACCGGCCATGTCATTTTCAACGATGAAGAACTTATCGTCAGGCCTGGCCGATGCATTATATAACCTTAGCCAGTACAATGAGCGTAACCTTCAGATCGGCAGGGATTATGCAATTGTCATTTCAACTGATGCGGTCCATTATGGATGTGAAGACTGGGGAGGTTCCGACTACGCATTTTATGGCTGCGACACAGCGGGGTTTTACAAGGCTGTCGATCATGAATATGAAATTATGCGAAACAGCCTGCTGGGGCAGGTCACCGAAAAGAAAGTGCAGGCATTCACACAATACACGGTCCAGGACACTAATTATCATACTTACAAATGGACCTGGTGCGGAAGATATTCCGTCCCTTTCGGGCTTCTGACACTTATGCAACTTGAGAATTCACTCCATTCAATGTCATCGTTGGGGACGCTTATAGGGTATTCCACATCCATCAGTGAAAAACCAATCCCCGTTAATGACATTAAAATGGGAACTACTGCAAAAGCAACCATCAAACACTGGGTGGGATATTCAGCGATAGGTTACCGTTAAAATAACACATATGACAACAGTCCATTCAACATACCGGGGTGACCTGCGGACCGAAGCAACCCATCTTCAGTCAGGCACAAGCCTGGTTACCGATGCACCCGTTGACAACCAGGGCAAGGGGGAATTCTTTTCTCCTACCGACCTTGTTGCGACCGCTCTTGGAAGCTGCATGATAACGATCATGGGAATTTCTGCGAAAACGCAGGGCTTCAGTATTGACGGAGCTACATGGGATGTGACGAAGGTGATGGCCGACAATCCCCGCCGCATAGGGGAGATCATCGTCGAACTCACATTGCCACCGAATCAATATACCGATCAGCAAAAAAGGCTGGTTGAACATATTACGAAAAACTGTCCGGTGGCCCTCAGCCTTCATCCCGGTCTGAAGCAAACGGTAAGGATCAATTACCTCTGAGATCCTGCTTTCCTAGCCCAGGTATGACTTCAGCAGCCTGCTTCTTGAAGTGTGTTTCAGTCTGCGGATAGCTTTTTCCCTTATCTGGCGTACCCTTTCACGGGTCAGGCCAAAGGTATAACCAATCTCTTCGAGGGTATAGCTGTGCGGATGCCCTATGCCATAAAACATATTCAGGATCTCCCTTTCTTTCTCCGTAAGGGTGGCAAGTGACCGCTGGATCTCCATCGACAAGCTTTCCTGGATCAGGTTTTCATCAGTTTCAGGAGTATCCACAGCAACAAAAACATCCAGAAGATTTGTTTCTTCATCCTGGTCGATAGGCGCATCCATCGAAACTGTCCTGGTTCCCATTTTCATCGTCTCGGCAACCTTATGTCCCGGGATATCCATTTCCCGTGCAAGTTCATCAACTGAAGGCGGCCTTTCATGGATCTGCTCCAGCTTCGATATTGCTTTGCTGATCTTCCCAAGGGAACCTACCTGGTTTAACGGGAGGCGTACGATCCTTGATTGTTCGGCCAGGGCCTGGAGGATAGACTGGCGGATCCACCATACCGCGTACGAAATAAATTTGAATCCCCGGGTTTCGTCAAATCTCCTGGCCGCCTTGATCAGGCCAACATTCCCTTCGTTGATCAGATCTGGAAGACTGAGACCCTGGTTCTGATACTGTTTTGCAACACTGACAACAAAGCGCAGGTTTGCCTTGCATAATTTCTCAAGTGCCCACTGGTCACCCTGCCTGATCCTCTGGGCAAGGTTCACTTCTTCCTCAGCAGTGATAAGCTCTTCCCTGCCGATATCCTGAAGGTATCTGTCTAAAGAAGCCGTTTCACGGTTTGTGATGGATTTCGAAATTTTAAGCTGTCTCATTTTCCTTCCTCCTTACAATCCCAGTCCATAGTATGCCCTCATCCCGTTCGGGTAAAGCCCGTCGATGAGCACCCCGCCTTCCCTGCTGGTAAGAGCATCTTTCAGTTCCTCCGTTGAGCTCACATCCCGTCGATCCACATGAACCAGGATGAAACCTGTCTTTACACCGGCTTCACTGAATTTACCAGGTTCAACGCGGGTGATTTTAAAACCGTTGTTCAGCCTGTACCTCGCCTTATCCTGCTCACCAAGGGGCTCGAATGTGGCACCATACAGCTGAATCCTGTTATTGCTCATTGCAACCATCTTCCCCGGGTTTTCACTGATGAGTTTGACGGGCATGCTGATCTCCTTTCCATCCCTGACGATCGCAACCGTGATGACATCGCCCGGACTAAGCTGTGACACAACTTCCATTAGTTCCGATTTTCCGTTCACAGGCTTATTCTGAATATTCGTGATGATATCGCCTTTCCGGATTCCGGCTTTTTCTGCGGCACCGCCGGCAACCACATCATCAATATAAACCCCGCTGAGACTGTTCAGTCCTTTGTCTTTCGCAAACTGATCATCGATCTCACGGTAGTACACACCAAGATAAGCCCTCTGAATTTTTCCGTACCTCGTAAAATCATCCACTACTTTTTTCACTATGTTAACCGGTATCGCAAATGAATAGCCGGTATAATATCCTGTTCCTGAGGCAATGGCTGCATTGATCCCGATGAGTTCGCCCCTTGTATTGACCAGTGCACCTCCGCTGTTTCCGGGGTTGATGGCTGCATCGGTCTGTATGAAAGATTCAACGGCTCCCTTCGAGCCCAGGATGTTAATATCCCTTGCTTTTGCACTGACAATACCCGCCGTAACCGTGGACGTAAGGTTAAACGGGTTGCCGACTGCAAGCACCCACTCCCCTATCTTTACATCATCGCTGTTACCATAGGCCAGGAACGGAAGATTTTTTTCATCAATCCTGATAAGAGCCAGGTCGGTACTGGGGTCAGTACCCACAACCGAGGCTTTATAAACCCGCTTATCGTTAAGTGTAACCGTAATATTGACCGCATCCTGCACCACATGGTTGTTTGTTACAATGTAACCATCGGCTGAGACAATAACCCCTGACCCCATCGCTGAATAAGGTGAAATATATTCATGTGGTGTAGGATTGCCGAAATTAAAGAACTGGAAAAAGTCGTCGTATACCAGGCTTTTTTTCTCAAATTCCGATTTGATATGAACAACGGCATGAACCGAAACAGAGGCAGCTGTTTCGAAATCGGGAAGGTTTCCCTGTACCCCAGGACCATACAAGGCAACCTGCCTGACAGGCACACCCTCAGGTTTCGAATAGTAAATCGTGTTTCTCCTCTCAACTGCCTTGTAGAGTCCCAATGACACAGCTCCACCTATTGCTGCAATCAGAAAAATCTGAAGATATTTTTTCATTTGGTAATAATTTTTTTTAACAAATTGGTCAAATGGAATACCCATAATGTCATTCCTTCAACCTAACGCATTCCATATGCCCATATTTTGCTGAACCCGTTAAAATCTGTTAATGACTCTGTTAAAGAATTGTTAAAGCTTTTTATCCAATGTGTATCACATTTTAATGTTTACCGGATTAAGTTCAGGATCACAACCTTATTTCAATGAAAAAACCATCATTAAAACCCGGGATTTCTCCTACAAAAACCGTGCAAAAATTGAAGTTTACCCTGTGTATTTTTGTTTTATTAAGTCTAAATAATTCATTTACTGCAAGTAAGAATTTATATCATTTCAGACAGTATAAGACAGCCTTTTCCTGCCAGCAAGCCATGAAGTCAACTCAAGGCCAAACTGTCAGGGTGGTATTCTGGAATGTGGAGAATCTTTACGACACTTATGACGATACCACCCGCCTTGACAACGAGTTCACCCCATCAGGTATAATGCGCTGGAATTACACGCGCTTCCATAACAAAATCAACCATGTTGCAAAAACCCTCATTGCTGTCGGCCAATGGGAACCGCCTGGTATTATCGGCTTATGCGAAGTCGAAAACCGTTATGTCATGAATAAGCTGATTTATGACAGCCCCCTTAAATCCTATGGTTATCGCATGATCCATCATGAATCCCCCGATCTGAGAGGCATTGATGTAGCCCTGCTATACAGACCTTCGGTTTTCATGGTATTACGATCAAAACCATTCAAAATAACATTTCCTTTTGACACAGCAGCCCAGACCAGGGAGATACTTTTTGTTGAGGGGGTGGTTCTGCATGCCGACACCCTGAACCTTCTTATCAATCATTGGCCATCACGGAGAGGGGGTTATGCGGAATCCCAGCCAAGAAGGGATTTTGTCGCAAATGTTTTACGGTCGGTCGCTGACTCCCTGGCGGCAGCGAATAAACAGGCAAATATCCTTATCATGGGTGATTTCAACGATGAACCTGGATCGGGAAGCATAAAAAATATTCTTCATGCTATCCATCCGGATTCGATGAAAAACACTAATGAGCTCGTGAATCTGATGTACCCTCTGAGTGACAGGGAGGGATCTCACCGTTACAAAGGGATTTGGAGCATGCTTGACCAGTTTATTATGAGTTCAAACATGATCCGGCCCGGCAGGGGATTAAAGCTTGTCAGAGGATCGGTGAACATTTTCAGGGGATTATTTCTGTTGAAGGAAGACCTGAAATACTTCGGCAACAAACCGTTCCGCACTTTCAACGGCTTTCGTTATGAAGGAGGATTTTCGGATCATCTGCCGGTATATCTCGATCTGGCTGACTGAACCGGGGCGAGGGTCAGGGGATGAGCGGCGGTCAGGCCCAAACCCCGTTGATCCTGGTATTGCAATATCCGCAGTCACCCTTAACAATATGATTTGAAACGACAGTAAAACCACGGCGTTCAACGACCATTTTTTTACATTTCGGGCAGTACGTATTTTCGTAATCAGTGCCCGGAACATTACCGATATAAACATGATTGATCCCGGCCTTACGGGCAATGTTATAAGCCTTCTCAAGTGTTGGCAGAGGAGTATACGGTAAACTTGTAAGTTTATAAAGAGGGAAAAACCTGCTGAAGTGCAGAGGGTAATCGGCGAACCCATTGGCAACGAGCCACCCGCACATTTCCTGTATCATATTCATGTTATCGGTCCAGTTGGGGACGATCAGGTTTGTGATCTCGAGCCAGACTCCTTCCTCCTTCAGTATTTTCAGGGTTCTCAGGATGGGTTCCAGGCTGCCTCCATTGAGTTTGGCATAGGTATCTTCAGTGAAAGACTTCAGATTGATATTGGCTGCATCTATGTATTTTGAGAGCTCGCGTAATGGCTTCTCGTTAATATAGCCGTTACTGATAAGAAGGTTTTTAATCCCCCTTGCCCTGGCAAGTTTTGAGGTGTCAAATGTATATTCGTAAAACGAGAGGGGTTCCGAATACGTGTAAGCAATGGTTTTACATCCGTTTGCAGCGGCTTCCTGCACTACCTGGACAGGGAACAGTTCAAGATTATTGGTAGTCCTGGGGCTCACCTGTGAGATCTCCCAGTTCTGGCAGTTCATACAGGCCAGGGTACAGCCTGCAGTCGCAATGGAAAAGCTTTCGCTTGAGGGCAGGTAATGAAACAAGGGTTTCTTCTCGATAGGGTCGACATGCACGCTGCAGGGATTTCCGTATGCAATGGAATACAGCTTATCGTCATACGCAACATGATTGCGGCATAGTCCTTCCTGGCCTTCTTTAAGAACACATTGGTTGGGACATAGCTGGCATTTAACACCCTTGGGTGTGAGGATATAGTACAGCGACTCTTTGCTGTATTTTCCTGGTGAGCCGGGGGGGGGAGGGGTATCTGGGTTCATAGCCATCAGATTTTTAGCAAAACCGTGGAATGGCCTTATGCCGGCTGCTGCAACACCCAGCGCGGCAAGGCTCAGGCGGAGGAACTGCCGCTTGCTGAAACGCTGTCCACTTTCGGATTTCACCCTATAAAGATACGAAATTTTTACGCTTTATGAAAAGGAAAGTTGCACCGGCTGTATTCAATAAAGCCAGAAGATAACCAGTGTTCATCAACCCAAGCAGGGGAAAAAGAAAAACAGGAACGATGAAGGCCCCCAGTGCCGAGCCGAAGAGATCCGAGGCATAATTTTTAGCCACAGCCAGGGTCGGTTTTTTTGACATAAGACGAAAGGCCAGGGAATACTCCAGGCCGATCAATACGGACAAGGCTAAGGTTATTCCGGCTGTTTTCGCTTGTACCATCCATAAAGGCAGGCCCATGCGGCCCATGAGGATCAGGGCAATCGGAATGAGAACTGAAAGTGCCGCAAGAAGCAGCTGAACGGATAAATAAACTTTAAACGGATTTCGGCTGAACCATAATGTACCTGCCTTACTGCCCAGAATAAGGCCCAGCATGAAGAGCATTATTATGAACCCTGTAAGCTGAAACACATAACCGCAGAAGACCTGCAATGAAAGGATGATCAGCACCTGGAATGCACCGGCAGTAAACCCTCCGGTAAAAAGCCCTGTATTGACTGCGTTGAGATTCAGCATGATCAGCCCAATAATAAGTAACACGATAATAATTACCATGAGATAATGCCTGTTAAAATAAGTCAGGCGGTATTTCATCTGGGCGAAAAACATGAGAGGCCTGAAATCATGGTTAATGCCGGCAGAACCGGAAATATTGGCCATGATGTATTCCGACCTTTCCTTCATCTGCGCCGGATCCAGATAGTATTTATTTACGTAGGATGTGCGTATCCCTTTCTTTTCAATCATCCCGGGTATATCAAGGCTCATCCCTGCGTCGGAAGCAATGAAAAAAGTTTTTCCACCCGGGACAAGCAAAACATTGCTGAATGATTCCTTCAGGGTCTTGTATAATATTGAATTCAGCCCTTCACCGGCCTGGCTTACGTAATCACTCGTAGTAGGCAGGGAATACGACACAATGCCATCCGGCGACAGCCGTACTTTTAATTCCTTTAAAAATTCGGTTGTATAAAGCCGGTTAAGCTGTAAACTGGATGGAGGGGGCAAAAGGATCAATACGACATCATATTTTACAGATGAATTTTTCACGAACCTCCTTGCGTCGCCCGGGTGAAGGTAAACTGATTTTTTTTGAAGGTTTCTTAACGATTTCACATTCAGATACAGCAGGGCCGGGTTAAGCTCGACATAATCGATCAGCTTCGGATGATATTTCAGGATCTCATTAATAACTCCGGATAATCCGCCTGAGATCAGCAATATGTTTTTTGGGGCGGCATGCTGCACCATGGCATAGTGAACATTCTCTTCGTTATTGATTTCATCTCCCGAGGAAAACATCAGCAGACCGTTTTCATAAAAATTCAATTGTCCTGAATTAACAGTCACGACAAGCTGTCCATAAGGCGTTTCTTTATCTTCAATAACAGATTGCCCAGGGTACAAGGCATGGTACGAGACAGCGCGAATATCGGTTTTTGACAGCAGGATCATAAGCATTGCCGAGACCAGGAGAGTGATCCAGGGAGAAAGCCTGCCTGGCATATGGAACGAGAAGTAAACGACTGTTATCAGGTAAAAACCGCTAAGCAAAAGAATACTGAAGGAAGAAGAAAAAAACCAAAGCAAAATAAAGTTCACTATGGCTCCCGAAAACATGCTGCCGGCCGATTCAAGCGAATAGGCGTTCCCTGCCTTGTCGAGCATACTGCTTAAAGCTGAAAACAAAAAGCCGTTGATCAGGCAAAACGGCATCTGAACAATAAAGGCTGCATAAACCACGTCGTTGATCCCGGCAAGTGTGCCGGTCGGCAATACCAGAGCACGGTAAAGATTTAGTTTGATCAGCATAAGAGCAGGAAGAGCCGAAAGTAAAAGCATTAAAAAAAGGACAAAGACGGCCGGGCCTCTGATCTTGCTGAAATACCGCCCAAGCCAGGCTCCCGCCCCTGTAAGCAGCAACCAGGCCGAAAGCATAATGCCAAGGATAAGCTCATTCCCGTAAAACACCATATAGCTTGCACGAAGAAGATAGATCTGGGTGGAGATTGAGATAAAACCCAGTGAGAACAGACCTGCACGGATTGCATTTTTGTTCATAGTTTCGTACCTTTACCTTGATTTTCCGTAAAGTTAATAAACAATGGGCAGTTTTTTCCGATTCATACTAATTATGGGACTCACACTCACATTCAATAACGGCGGTTCCTCCCAGGAGGGGCCAAAAACCGATCGCAAACCATATGCAGCCGGAAAATTTTACCCGGCAAACCCTGATTCGCTCCGGGCTCAGCTTTCAGAGCTATTCCGGAACGCGAAAGCCGGTACATCCAGGAACCTGCAGGCTGTGATCTGTCCGCACGCAGGCTATGTATTCTCAGGTACAGTGGCTGCCAGCGGGATTAACCAGGCAGATCCCGATAAAGTTTATGATAATGTGTTTATCATTGGCTCAAGCCACCAGGCATCATTTATGGGCGCTTCCATTTATAACAAAGGTGATTACGTTACCCCCCTTGGCAAAGTAGCTGTGAACATCACCCTTGCCAATGAGCTTATAAAATCCAATCCTGTTTTCAGCTATGTTTACGATGCGGATCTTAATGAACACAGCCTCGAAGTACAGGTGCCATTCCTTCAATATCATTTAAAAAAACCGTTTAAGATCGTCCCTATCGTGATTGGCAGCCAAAGCACGCAGACCTGCAAACGGATTGCCCAGGCCCTGAAGCCTTATTTTAACGGGAACAATCTCTTTGTTATCAGTTCCGACTTCTCGCATTATCCGCCTTATAACGATGCAAAATCCACCGATAAAGCCACCTGCGATGCCATCATCACGAACAATCCCGATGCCCTGATGAAAGTCATCGAGGGATACGAAAAGAAAAACATCCCGAACCTGGTGACTAACCTTTGCGGCTGGACTTCAGTCCTTACGCTTTTATATATGACAGCCGGGGATGCAGCTATCAGGTATACGCCGGTGCAATATATGAATTCAGGGGATTCGAAGTACGGTGATCATTCACAGTGTGTAGGCTACTGGTCTATTGGCATAACCCGGAACGGGGCATCAGCATCAACCCCTGCACCAGGGTTCAGCTTTACGAAAGAGGAGCAGAAAACCCTGCTGGGTATTGCCCGTGCCACGATCATCATGTATATCAACCAGCATAAAACCCCCGAGGTGGATGATAAAAATTTCAGCCCCGGTTTGAAAATGCATTCGGGAGCCTTTGTCACACTTAAGGAAAAAGGCGAACTGAGGGGTTGCATCGGCCGGTTCACAGCCGACATCCCCCTCTGGAAAGTGATCCAGGAGATGGCTATAGCATCTTCCACCCAGGATTCAAGGTTTATGCCTGTTACGGCGAAAGAGATTGACAAGCTCGAAATTGAAATATCCGTATTGTCTCCAATGAAAAGGATTTATTCTGCGGATGAGATCGTACTGGGCAAACACGGGATATATATCAAAAAAGGATATTATTCGGGTACATTCCTTCCCCAGGTGGCGACCGAAACAGGATGGAGCAAGGACGAATTCCTCGGCCATTGCGCCCGCGACAAGGCAGGATTAGGCTGGGACGGATGGAAGGATGCCGAACTATATACCTATGAGGCGTGCGTGTTCGGGGAATAAGGCGTGACGGGCGTAACGATCGTAAAGGTCATGAGGAAAATACTAAGGATCTGACCTTATATGTTCTTCCATAATGAAAACCTATCAGACAATTCTTCTTTGGTTGTTTCTTCTGTTGCCTATTTATGCATGGTCTCAGACTTACCAGAACATTTGCAGCCCGGGCATCACATATTTTCTGCAGAATAACAATGGCGTATTGAAGGCGTTCCGAAGCGACTCCATTATCCTGCCTGGGAATAATGACAGTATTTTTATTGCTTTCCCTGAAGTCAGAAATTCAATCAATTACCCCGGGGGCCTTTGCCTTGACACTTTGGGCGGAACTGTTCTCGGTAAAAAAGTTTACAGGAGGCACGATGGTTGGTTTTTCTTTTTTAACAGTAAGAATGATACTATCCGGATCAACACCCAGGCGAAGCTGAACGACACCTGGAGATTTTGCGACATCAACGCCGGAAAATTTCTGGAGGCAAAGGCCTCAGCTATCATAACCGATACGATTTTCGGTAAAACAGACGAGGTGAAAATTATCTCCCTGCAAGCCAAAGACAACAGCGGGAACAATGCTTCATCGGTTTTCAACCAACTGTTCTTCAAACTTAGCAGGAACTATGGGTTTACATGGCTCTACGATATGGTCTCCGTTCCGTTTGATACATTGTCATATACTCTGGCCGGGAAATCAAGACCGGATCTCGGCCTCGGTGATCTGACCATGCAAAAGATCTACAACTTTGATGTCGGTGATATTTTTCATTATAAATATATGAAATCTTACTCCAGTCTCCTATGGGAATATACATTTTCGATCAAAGAGATACTGAATAAAACACTGAACCCCGGTAATACGGTCGATTACCTGGTTAAGATATGCTCAATCAACATGTTAAGCTCCAACATGGCGGATACTTTAAAAAAAACAGATACTATAACTGAACATTATGATTTTAATCATCCCGAAAAGGATTCTGCCTCATATTATATGCCCTGGGAGTTTGTCCCTCGCGGAGGGAAAGCTGATACTTATTTTCAAATAGCGACTTATGTCAGTTTTGGCAGTAACCGCATGAGAGGAGTTGGCCGTAACAGTATGTATCGGGAGAATAATACAACCTGCTGGGTTGCAGACAACACAAACGCTTATGACAATCTGTTTTTCTGTGAAGGACTCGGACTGGTGGAAGAAGATTATTCGGCAGGATATTCATACCCCCAGGTGCCTGGATTTGAATATTATCTGATGTATTACAAAAAGGGCTCCAAAGCCTGGGGCATTCCTCAGGCTGTTTCATGCCAGAAACTTTTAGATATAGAATCCATGAGTGCGCCTTCCGGGATTTTAATCCGGGTCACTCCCAACCCTGTAGAGTTCAATGCTGAAATATCCTTACATGGGTTCTCCCCCGGGGAAGAAACAAGTCTTGTACTGCTTGATTGCCTTGGGAAACCAGTCTTCAACGCAAAGTATACAGGTACGCCATTGACTTTTCAAAGGGGTAATATTCCTGCCGGAATTTACTTACTTCTTGCAGAAAACCGGGAGGGAGTATGCATTGCAAGCAGGAAACTTGTTTTCAGATAAGTTCCTTGTGTATTTACATTGATCCAGCATCCATGACCTTTATCTTCCGCATATATTTATGAACCTGCATTTTGCACAAACCCTGGGATCGCTGGTTTGAGTGAAGCCTGCCGTTGTATCAAAGATGGCATTCAGAACCTGCCGCAGGCTGGTTTCAAACTGATTGAGGTCTTCGGCCGTTAAAATGTCATTGCCTTTTTTCTCTTCGACTGAGGGAACGGAAACCGTCATCAGCCCTTCATTCAATTTTTTAAGTGATAATATCCCGGCCTTTACAGGGATTTCTGATTTCATTCTCGGAGAATACATCCAGCTGTATGTAAGCAACTGGAAAGCATGATCAGTGGAGGGGTCCAGGGCAAACTCCTCCCAATTATCAACCTTTGTTCTTTTGTTGTCGGAAGATCCGGTTTTATAATCAATGATCCTCAGGCATTTTCCTGTATTGTCGATACGATCGGCTAAACCTTTGATCTTAATGTTTAACACCGAACCGGTCAAAGTCAGATCCAGCCTGCGTTCAAGCCATTGCTCAAGCCCGACAATAGTTATTGTTTCTCCATTTTCTTTCAGATCAGTGATGGCTTTAAGCTCCGAACCGAGGAATCTCTTCAGCATCATTTTTGCAACCCTTACCAGCAGAAGGTTTCTCCCGTAATTCACATCCCTGCCATGAAATTCCTTATTGCATGCTTCATCGATAACTTCATCAATCCTGGCTTTCATAATGCTTACCTGACCCTCATCAAGCTTTTGGCCAATATGTTTTTTGTAAAGCCTGTGCAAGGCATCATGTACAATATTCCCAAGTATGCGGCCATCAATCTCTTCTTCCTGTTCCTCGGGTTCCTGCAGCCCTGCAATGTCGCTGAAATAGAACTTCAGCGGGCAAGCCCTGAAATTATTCAGGGAAGTCGGGGAGAATCCTTTTTCTGCCTTTGCTTTCAGAAAGTCCGTAATAACGCTGTCTTTTTCTATTCTGATCTTGTCCGACCGGCTCGAAGATGAAGGCGACAGAACAAGAAGTTCTTCTTTTATGTCTGCGGATGGGTTTGCGCGTTTCAGCTCACTGAGAATCTGTTGCAGAAAGCGGCTCATCTCCCCTCCCCCGAATTCACCCGGTTCTGAATTGTATATCAGCCTCACGTTCCCGGCTCTCTGAAGCAGCCGGTAAAAATGATAGGCATAAACGGCATCCTTCTGCCTGTATGAAGGAAGCCCGAATTCAAGTTTCAGGTCAAGAGGAATAAAGGAATTGTCTGATCGTCCCCTTGGAAGCAGTGTCTCGTTGCAGGAAAGCATGATAACCGTTTCGAAATCGAGCCCCCTGGTTTCAAGCATCCCCATGATCTGCATCCCTTTCAGGGGTTCGCCGAAGAATGGAAGAGTAACGGCCTGTACCATTTGAACAAAAAGACGCGACAAGGTTTGTATCGTTGTTATCATTCCGGGATGCGTCTTAAGAAGCTGGTCAACCTGGTAAACAATCTTTGAGAACGCGTATAAATATTCAAGTTCCAGTGATTCCTTGTCCTTTGTAAGGTTGTCCCTGAAAGATCCTATGATGTCTTTAAGGGCATTGACCGCATCTTCAGGTAACTGCCAGTTTCCGAATAATGGTTTGAGAAAATCTGCATTGGCCGAGAACAGACCTGTGCCCGGGTTCAGGATTTCTTCGGATGAAATGAACACCTTACTCCCCCCGGCTATGGATTGAAGCATACTGTCGAACACGAAAGAATTGCCCTCCATGATCCCTGCGGCCATGCCGGAGATATAAGGATGACGCAATAACGCAAGTACATCCCTGAAATAAAAGAGTTTTTCGCCCTTCCTTCGGTTGGCGCTGAATTTTTCCCTGTTCATCTGCATCCTGAAGACCAGCTCGAGAAGATCGTGCAGGGGAGTTTGTGAAAGCGGAAGCCCCATCGTAATGTTCATCTCCCCTGCCCCGGCAGGCAGGGAATACAGCAATGGGATGAGAAGTTTTTCATCCATCAGGACAAGGGCTGTATGCTCATCACAGGTATTGATTGTTTTTACCAGTTCACCGGCCATCCCCGCCTGGGTAATATTATTCGGCACAGCGGTAATAGTAATTTTTTTGGGTACTCCGGCAATTCCTGAAGAAACCCAGTTAAATTCTTTCCCTCCCCATTTTTTCCGGTTATGGCGAAGAAACTCCCCCGCTTCATGCCCGGGATCATTCAAATAATAGGTATCAGCATCCCAAAGAAATTCAGCTTTTCCCGACTTATTCAGTGAATCCATGATCTTTTCCTCTGAAGCAGTGAGTGCATTAAATCCGGCAAAAACCACTTTTTTCCAGGGCAATCTTTCACTGAACTTCTCTATTCCCAGGCTTGCCATGCGGCACATCAGTCCGGGATAAGCCTGTTTATGTTCAAGCAGGTCATCAACCAGCCTGCTGTAATAAACATACAAGGAACTGTAGAACCTGAGATATTGTTTTTCGAACTCGGTCAGGGGACGGTTTTCAGAGCTCCAAACCGATATGGCCCTTGTGTCGGTCAGGGCTGAAAACAGCTGGCGTGCATCGGCCAGATAAGAGTCAACCTCATTAAAATCATTCAGCAACTGAGGCGCCCATTGAATAAAGTCTTCAAAAGGCTGGGCTCTCTCCTGCTCTGCATCCCTATGGATCCCGTATAGCTTAAAGAGTATCTGAAGAGGTTCAACCGGCCGTAAGCCGGCGATCAGGGTAACAAAGTCATCGGTGGAGCATATGGTTGGAGCCCAGATTGTTTTTTTCAGGCGTTCAGCCAGGAACTTCCTGAGAAACAGACCCGCCCGGAGGTTTGGCATCACAATGCAAAGTTGTGAAACCTCATCGCCGTATGTTGAGATCAGGTGAGCCGCCGTTTGCTCCAGGAATGCATCCATCAGCTGTTTTCCTCTCTTTTCCCTGCGTCGAACCAAAAAGAATCATTGTCGGTATAGGCACAGATGCGATTTTCCCTGCACAGCCTGAGATACATGGCAATAAGAGAAAACCGGCCTTCTTCAGTGATCAGAGGAATAATGGAAGGATCAAGAACCTGGATGCCCGAAAAAGCCAGGGGGTACATGCGTTTGTATTCTTTCCTGCTCAGTTTCTTTTCCCCGGTACTGACGTTTGTCCAGCCAATAAGTTCCCATCGCTCATTGAATAACATATAGCGGGAGGTCTCACGGTTCCTGACGGCCAGCGTTGCAACGGGTTTATGTTTCTTATGGAAGCTGAGCATCGCTCCCAGGTCCATGTTTGAAAGAACATCCACGTTCCTGATGACAAAAGGCTCTCCTCCTTCAAAGAACGGGGAGGCTTTTTTAAATCCGCCGCCGGTATCAAGCAGCTGATCCCGTTCATCCGAAACCTCAATTGCAAGACCGAAATTTTTCTTCTTTTTCAGAAAACTGATGATCTGATCTGGAAAATGGTGCACGTTGACAATGATTTCTTTAACACCGAAAAGTTTCAGGTGGTCGATGGAGTGTTCAAGCAGGGTTTTCCCGTTGATCTCCACGAGGGCTTTTGGGATGGTATCGGTGATCGGCCTGAGCCGTGTCCCTAATCCCGCTGCAAGAATCATTGCTTTCATGCCACTTCTTTTAATGAACGGTTACCGGCGATGGTCAATAGTAACCAGTCAGGTAAGGTTAATCATTTACTTCTTTTATATTCGTATGGTACAACTTCACCTTAACGTTAAATTTTTCAACCAGGTATTTTGCAAGCTCCTCCGCACAATACACCGAGCGGTGCTGGCCCCCGGTGCAACCAAAACTGATCATCAGGCTTGAAAATCCCCTTTCAATATAGTTTCCTGCACTCTGACTGACCAGGCTGAAAACATGATTCAAAAAAACATCCACTTCCGGTTCTTTTTTAAGAAAATCGATGACTGCTTTATCTCTTCCGGTAATACCGGCATATTCAGGATATCTTCCCGGGTTAGGAAGTGCACGGCAGTCGAATACAAAGCCACCTCCGTTTCCGCTTTCATCAGCAGGCAGTCCTTTCTTATATGAAAAACTGAATATTTTAATCGTGAGCTCAACGGAAGCCGGTTTCACGCTTGAAAAGGCAGGATTCCCGATGATATCCCCGAGGGATTTCCACAGCATGGGCAGCTTAACAGGGATGTTTGCTCTTTCAAGCAGCGTTTTAAGGTTCTTCACGGCATACGGAATACTTTGGAGGAACAATGGTTTATTCTCATAGTACCCCCGGAAACCATATGCCCCCATGGCCTGCAATATCCTGATCAGTACGAATCCATCAAAATACCTGCGGAATAAACCTTCATCAAACGATGCAGATTCAGCGGCGGACTTGATGTACCGGTTCAGGAGCTGATCCCTGAAATCTTCAGGCAGGTCAGCCTTGGCATCGTAAAGAAGCGAAGCCAGGTCATACTGAAGCGCTCCCTTACGGCCGCCCTGGTAATCAATGAACCAGGGAGAATGATTAAGTATCATGATGTTCCTTGACTGGAAATCACGGTACATGAAGTGTTCCCCCGGTACTTCGAGCAGGAAATCAGCAAAGTCATTGAAATCTTCTTCAAGCTTTTGTTCATCAAAGGAGACACGGGCCAGCTTAAGGAAATAATACTTGAAATAGTTCAGGTCCCACATCATACTTTGCCTGTCGAAAGCCGGCCTAGGGTAGCAGAATTCAAACGGGATTTTGTCTCCGGCAACAACCTGGAATTGCGGTAAAAACTCCACGACCTTCATGTACTGGTCAACGATATCAGGGTGCAACTCCTTCTCTCTCCCACGTAATTTCATCAGGGAAGAAAAAAGGGTGGTATCACCCAGGTCTTCGAGGAAGTAGACGTCATTATCAGGGCCGGTATATAAAATCCTTGGTACAGGAAGATCCATCGATTTGAAGTGCCTTGTAAATTCAAGAAACGCGGTGTTTTCACGCACATCTGCATTGTATGCTGCCACTAAGCTTCCCCCAGGCCCGGTGATCCTGAAATACTGCCTGTAGGATCCCGATCCGGCGATCTTTTCAATCCGCAGTGCTTTGCTTCCGCTAAAGCCGCAGTATAGTGTCGTTAATTTATCCTCTATGTTCATTTATATAATTCGTTCTTCGTTTATTCAGCAATCAAGCAAAAGTTCAATGTCCGGCATTATTCACATAATTGTCTGTTTTTAATGGTGTTCATTTACTTATGAAAGTATTAATTTTTTCCGGGTATTCGTGATTGCTTCGCAATTCGGCTTCGCAGAATGACATTCGACATTCGACATTCGATATTCGATATTCACATTCATCCTTTCACCTCCTCGAGCCTCACTTCCGGCTCAAGGTATAACAAATATTTTTTCACATCTTTATATCCCATGGCTTCAAGATATTCAGCATATTTGAGCAGCTGATTCTTATACTTCTCCATTGGGCGGCCGGTTTTATAATCAACAACCACGGCCTGCCCGCCCCTGATGATCACCCGGTCGGGACGCAAAGTATGACCTTCCGGAGTCAGAATCTCCGCTTCAGGTCTTACATCGGCTTTTTCATCAAAAATAAAAGCAAGATCAGGATCACTAATAATTTTATGGATCTTACTGCGGACTTCATCTTCCAGGGCCCCGTCAAGCATGCCGTTATCCAGCACGATCCGGATCATGGCATCTGCGTTATTGAAGGGAGTAATGCCCGCCAAAATTGCATGAAGCACATTTCCAAAACGGCGGTTTTTATCAGGATCGTCAAGGTTCCATATCTCGGGAGCCCGCGAACGTATCCTGATCTTTTCCCTCCAGTTGGCATACCTGAGCCCGGGTATTGGCATGATATTTAATTCTTCAGCAATTCCGGGTTTTGGTTGAGGTCGAAATCCAAAGTCATAATCAAAACGGTCATCATCCCATAGTTCCTTATGCTGTAGCCACAATTTAATAAAAGCCGGCACTGATGAAGGTTCACCGGTTTTTACGGGAGGAAACGAGGGAAGAAGATATAACTGTTTCTCAGGCCTTGTCATGACAACATAAAGAAGGTTGATAAGGTCGAGCAAGGATTTCTGACGTTCTTCCACATATTTCTCTGCAAAAATCGTTTCTTTAATATCACTTTCAGAAGCAAGCAATGCAGTGTTCAGACCGGGCACTTCATTGTGATCCAGATCGGCCCAGAGGTACTTTTTCGAATTTTTCAGTTTGTCGCCTGCAAAAGGATAGATAACAACAGGAAACTGGAGGCCCTTGGCTTTATGTATTGTCATTATCTGCACCGCATCATAACCCGAAGGCATGACCACTGAAAGTTTTTCATAGTGTTCATCCCACCATTCAATAAAATCCGGTGCGGAAGAGGAATTGTCGGTACTGAATTTGTGGACTGCATTCAGTAAAAACTGGATATACGGGTCAGAGGCTTTTAAGGGGCAGAAGCTGCTTACAAGCCTGATAAAAAGATCGTAAACAGGCAGTGTTTTCAATGGATCGACACCTTCTTCCCCTAAGTTTTCAGTGAGAAAAGTCCCGAATGTTTTCGTTCTTTTCTCCTGATCCATATTCAGCCATGATTTGTAAAAAGGCTTCTTGCCAGGGAACAATTCTGAATAATGGTTCAGAGTCTCTGCCTCGATCACGGGGTTTATAGGGCCAAAGATGTATCTTACCAGGCCTGTCAGCATTCTTACCAGGGGAGAGTAATTCAGCAGCAGCGATTCACCCGAAACGACCGGAATGCTGTTTTCGATCAGCATCTGAGCAACCATCGAGGCTTCCCTGTTCGCCCGGCATAGTATGGCAATGTCTTTAAAGCCGTAACCCTCATTACGGCATCCAGCAATAATCCCGTGAACTTTTTGAAGCATCACTTCCTGAACAGGTTCCTCATCCTCTCCTTTACCGGTAAAGGAAATATTTATATATCCTCCTTCTTTCGCAAGATCGGCATGCTGAAATAATTGCCGGTAAACTTTTTTACGGGGTTCATCAAGAAAACCGCTTACAAAGCCGAAAAAATCATTGTTAAAATTTACGATCTCCTGGCCTGAACGGAAATTTTTATCCAGCGACAGCTCAGTAAAATTCCTGTCAAGGGACTCCTGTCTTTCCCTGAGCAAGAGGTTAATTTCGCTGCCCTTCAGAGCAGGAAGGTTTGTGAACTGCTCTACATCCCCGTTCCTCCATCGGTATATCGCCTGCTTGCCGTCACCCACTACGAGGTTGAAATAACCCGATGCCAGTGAGTTTTCGATAAGAGGGACGAAATTCTGCCATTGCAGGGCCGAAGTATCCTGGAACTCATCGATAAGAATGTGACGGTATTTCTCACCTATCCGTTCGTAGATAAAAGGTACGGGCTCACCCAGTACAATTTTCGCTATACGGCTGTTGAATTCGGAAATATGAATAAGGTTGTTCTGCTTCTTAAAATCCTGCAGTATGCGGTCGATGCTGCTAAGCACAGCGAGAGGATAGACTGATTTAATAAGAATTTTATACAGCTTATACCCGGCGAAAGATGTTCCGATCAGTGTCTGTATCCTCTGAAAACTGTCAAGAAGCAGGGGTTTTAAATTCTCAATCTTTTCTTTGTCGGCTGATGTGGCTTTACCGCTGCTCCAACTGTCTTTTTCAACCGTGGAAATCACCCTGGAACCCGGGACCGGTTTATCAAGCCTTCCGGCTGCAATCTGTTCAAAATACCAGGAAATCCCTGACTTGCCGTATGCAAAGGCATCGTGTTCAAGGCCTGCATCGCAAATAGCTTTTGAGGACAGGCTTGCTTCCTCCTTCAATGAATTCTCGAACTCTTTTGTCTTTTTTCTCAGGAAATTTGCCACGAGCCTGAAGTCTTCAATGCTCAGGCTGCGTATTTTCGGCAGCTGATCCTGGCTTTCTTCATCAAGCAGCAGCCTCGAGAATTCGATCAGGGATTTATCAATAGCCCAGCTTTTATCGTTTTCAAGATTGTTTTCAAGAAAATTCACGAGCAGGGTGGTCAGTTGCTCATCATCCCCGGCTTTGTCGAGAAGGAGGTCGACTGCGGTTTCTATAAGTTCATCGGCATCCAGTTCAACTTTAAAATTCACGGGTAATCCGAAATCATGTGCAAAAGCGCGAATTATCCGGTGCGAGAAGCTGTCGATTGTTCCTATCGCAAAATCAGAATAACGGTGAAGGATTTTCTTCAGCGCTTCCCCTGCGTTCCGGCTGATCTCCGCTTCACTCAGACCCGTATCTTCAACAAGTGAGGGAAGCAGTGTTCTGGTTGCTTTGCCTTTTCCTGACTGAGGTCCCGAAAGTTCCTCAAGACAGCCAAGTAGCCTTCGCTTCATTTCTCCCGCGGCTTTATTCGTGAATGTAACCGCCAGGATATTCCTGAAGCTGTCGGTGTCGCGTAAAATAATATTCAGGTATTCCCTTACAAGCGTATAGGTCTTGCCTGATCCGGCCGAGCTTCTGTATACGGTAAACGACATTATTTTTTATTCGCTTTCTTAGCCTGTTGTTCAGCCCATTTTTTCCCGTGAAACAATTCACCGAAAGTATAGAAATCACGCTGGTATTTAATCCCTACCCCCTGGGTATAAGGCGCATAGTTATTCAGCAGGTTCATATTGTTGGTGCGGTTGAAGGCACGCACTCTCCACCTCTTGTTCTGTGTAAGCAGGTATTCAATATTGATATCTCCCACTATCTGGTTGGCCTGCTGGTATGAGCCTTTGTAGTTGTTCATCCCGAATGTCCCGTCGATCAGCAGCCTGTCGTTAAGCAGCTGGGTCGACATCGAAACGTCCCATGACTGAATATCGGTGGAAGATGCGGGACGGTAATTGACCCCCACGTTGACATTCCTCGATGCTCCTGAAAGCCATGAGTTGATCTGGTTTGTCACCAGTGAAGCCGATGTTGCCCCTACATTGATCGTTGACCCGGTTGAAGAAACTACAGGTTTAAAGGAGTTCATGACCAGGAGGTAAATCATTTGCTGGTTCATTTCTGATACATTGGTGGTGTCGATTGACCTGTATACCTGTGCCTTGATGTTTTCTTCCACATCCGGAAGGTTCATGCTGAATTTAATATCGGGGTTTTGCAGCTTGCCGCCCAAATGGAAAATGACTTCAACCGGGAAGCGACTCTGTGCATCTTCGGCGTAGGAAGTAAGGCCTGCAAGTGTTGTCTTCGTACGGTAAATTGCACTTACACTGAGAATTGCATCAGCAGGGTCACCCGACCAGGTGATCCTGCTCCCCTCAGTGATACTCATCGGCAGCCTTAACAGGTTCTTGATCTGGAAAACGAATGATCCCTTCGTGATAGAATAGGTCCCCTTCATGCTGAATGGTGTTGTCGGGGTCATTCCCATGACAATGTTTCCAGTGCCCTGGGCTTTCAGGTTACCCAGTTGATCAGGCAGGAAAACCTCCACGAGGGCATCCGGATTTGCCTTCAGGGCTATGTTGAGAGTCAGGTTGGTCTGATCCTTTTGGGCTTTCTGTTTTGATGATATTGTATCATTTTTATTCACGAATCTAATGAAGTCATTCTGACTAACGCTTGCCGTAAGGTTTATAGGAATAGCTACATTGGTGTTTTTTCCGGTCTGTGCCTTGACGGCAATAGTGATGTTGTCAAGTGGGCCAAAAACATGAACTGAGCCTGTACCCCTGGCTTTACCATAAAAAACGGAGTTCTGGGAATAGGTGTTGTTGAAAGCCGAAAAGTTGTTCAGGTCAACATTCAGATCAAGCCGTATATCTTTGAAGTGATCATGGCTGATACGTCCGTTCAGCGTTCCCTTGTTCCCCAGGGAATCGGATATCTCCATCTTGTTAAAGACAAAGGCATTGGAATCAATGCGAACAACATCCGTCAGTGAGTACAACACGTTCAGGTAAGTAATTTTGAACACTGTGTGATTCAGTCTCAGATCTCCCGAAATACGGGGCTTATCCAAAGTACCTTTAATGGATGCATGCCCCGATACTGAGCCGTTAACACCCGACATAAAGCTTGAGACAAAGGGCTGAAGCATTTTCAGGTTCAGGTTTTCCAGGCCAAGATTGAAATCCAGGCGGGGTTCTTTTTCTGCGTAAAGGCTTCCGCTCAGATCGAAGGGTACAGTTTTTCCGGCCTTGCCTGTAAACTCAATGCGGGACTTTACATCAAACCTCTCATCTGCTTTGATATAATTGACATTTAAGATGGCATCGCCAAGAAGTTCCTTATTGAATTTAAACTGATCGAGCCTCAGATCCGACAAAATCCTGATACCCTTGTATACATTCATAAGTTTCACCTGCCCGCTTAGCATTCCTTCCAGATCAATGGCCGTGCTTCCGGTAAGCCTGTCAAAGGAGGATATGTCCACCTTGTTAAAAGCCAGCGTGAGTGTATCCTGGGGCCGTCCCGAAATTTTACCTTCAGCTTGCAGGAACTGGTCACTTCCGGAAAAAAACAAACGTCTTATATCAATTAAATTGGTGTCTATTGTAATATAATTCTTACTGTCGACAGTCCATTCCCTTCCGTTTAGCAAAACGCCCATATTCGTGATTTTGATTTCGGTTTTCGGGTTGTTAAGGAAACTTACAAATCCGTCAAAGCCGCTCAGCCTCCCGGCATCAGTCCAGGTAAAGGCATAAAGAATGCTGTCGTGACGTATGTGTGAGATCAGACTGAATGTGTCAAGTTTAATTTCAATACTGTCATTTTTCTTTGCTTTTTTAAAATAAACTTCATCAGAGCCTGTATTCAACGATAATTCATTTGTACTGGTTTGAGCTTCGAGATGCCAGTTTGGAATAAAGATCCCTGAGACATCCAGGTAGGGAGCACCAGCCCGAAAAGACAAAAGGCCTTTAGGCTCATTATAAGAACCTTCAATGAATGACTTATCGGAAACTTTCAGGAACGGAATAAAGATGTTTGTGAGTTGTTCGGTGTTTTTGAATCTCACATTGCATTTCAAAACCTGGCCGGAGGTAACGAGGGCTTCAACTTTCACCGAATCTTTGAGATAAAAGGAAGCCAGGTAATTTTTAATGAAGGTGTAGAGGGAAGGGACAACCTGCCTGAAACTGAAGTGACCGCTGATATCTGCATCCACGAAATCAGATTTAAGATGATACGATTTATTCCCTTTTTCATCAATATCGTTGTCCAGAAGAAGGTTCTTCATGTGAATGGATTTCCTGCCCTCAACATAATTCGTATTTTCGAGCCCGATTTTTCCGTCAATATTGTCCAGACTTTTTCCTGTGAAGTTTGCACTGATCGTCGTGGAAATGGTCTCGATGCTGTCGCGGTGCATGAAACCAAGATTGAAAAGATGGGCATGACGAATTTCCGATCTGAAATCGAAACCGGGTATGGAATCTGAAAAATTCATGGTACCGCTAAAACTCAGGGCAAGGTTTGTGTCGGCAACATCCAGGTAACCCGTAAAACGTTTATTAAACAATAAACCCCTGATATCCAGCTTGTGGTAGTTGTATTTTAACAGCTTCGTTGAATCAACGTGAATGTTTATTTCGACATCTGCATTGGCAGAACTCAGGCCTTTGCCACTAATCTCGCCCCTGAAAGTGGTAACACCTAAATACGCAGTGTCATCGGTCAGTTTCCCAATGTTAAATCCGCTGACATCAAGCTGGCCATGGTACCCCAGTTTATACTCGTCATGAATCCGATGCATCACCAGGTCAGTTCTGACATTACCCAGGTTTGTACGAAAAAGGGCATTGGAAACAAAATCGTTGTAATATCCTGTAAAATTCCCGGTAAAACTGAGGACTCCCAGATTTGCAAGCATGTGAGGCAATACAATACTGTCTCCTTCCCCCGGAAGCAGAAATGATTCAATATCCTTCTTGTTGGTGGTCATAGTTTTCACGGCTACATCAACAAATGTTTCCTTTACATCAGGCAGGCCGAATGCCCTGATATTGCCCCAGAAATAGGTATTTATGCCATATGCAACCCTGAAATCCCTTGCCCTGAAATTACTCACCGTTCCATCTATCTTGCCTTCAAAGCGGAACTGGTCCTTCATCCTCCTGATATCCGGCGCGAAAAAGCCTATATCCTCCAGGTTGAGGTAGGATGGTGCAATATCTGCTTTGATCCTGACTGCATTCAGAAAATCATTATAGGCGCTCCAGGATGGATAAAGAAATGCAAAGCTGAGGGAAATATCAGAGTAATCAGTAAGAACTTTCAGATTATTGGCCTTTAAAAAGCCGGGGCTTACGTGAAACTCCCCGCTTAGGCGTTTGACATGGAAGCCGCAACGTTCGGTTGCCGAAAGATCAAGGATATTAGTACGAATTGTGTCTGCATCAAAACGGAGGTCGGTCAGATGAAGGTTAATGTCATTCACATCGATATTGGAGTAATCCATGCCCACCGGTTCCCTGGGAGTGTTCTCATCTTCCAGATGAAACCTCGTGGAATGCAGAATGATGTTCGAGAAGGTTATGTTCCAGACCGGTCCTTTTAAAGTATCGGTTTTTCGTGTTGTGTCTTTAGATGCAAAATAATCAATGATAAACTGAAGATTAAGGGAAGAGTCCCCTTTATGTGTCAGCAATTGTACAATACCGTGGTCGATGAAGATTTTTTCAAGATTTATCCTGTGTTTTTTTAAATTGACCAGGCCGGGGCGCACCGACAATTCTTTTGCTTTGAAAAGGTAATCCCCCTTCCGGTCTTTCAGGCTGATCTCATTGATGACCAGCCCGTCCCAAGGATTCAGACTGAAACTTTGTATCCTCACTTCGGTCTTCCAGGCCTTTGAGAAGTATGCTGCAACAATTCTTACTCCCAGGGTCTGGACTCCCGGGCTGCGAACCACCGACCATAGCGTGAAAGCAATTGATAAAATGATCACGCAGGTATAAACGAGTATTTTGATCAGGGTTTTTATGGTACTTTTGCTTTGTTTATTACATTTGATCCTGTACCGCTTAGCCGGTGCGGAGCTGGATAATGAAACTTCAACATGCCTCTATACATTCTTGGTATTGAATCTTCCTGTGATGACACTGCTGCAGCCGTGATCGCTGATGACGTGATTTTGTCGAATGTCGCAGCGAACCAGGATATCCATTCCTCTTTCGGGGGTGTGGTTCCCGAGCTTGCATCGCGTGCCCATCAGCAGAACATCATACCTGTGATCCATGCCGCACTGCAAAAAGCAAATATAAATAAAAATCAGCTTGCTGCAGTAGCTTATACACGGGGTCCGGGGCTTCTGGGTTCGCTTCTTGTAGGCGCATCATTTTCGAAAGCATTCGCTCTGGGCCTTAACATCCCCCTTATCGAAGTCGACCACCTGCAGGCCCATATCCTGGCTCACTTTATACATAACGCTGAAAAGTCCAATCCGGTGCCTTCATTTCCATTTCTTTGTCTTACCGTTTCCGGAGGTCATACACAAATTGTGATCGTGAAGGATCATTTCAATATGCATATTATCGGACAGACTATCGATGACGCAGCCGGCGAAACCTTTGATAAAGCAGCAAAGATCATGGGACTTCCATATCCCGGAGGTCCTTTTATTGATAAGCTTGCCCGGGAAGGAGACCCTGGCCGGTTTTCCTTTGCAAAACCTAATATACCTGCACTGAATTTCAGTTTCAGCGGGCTTAAAACTTCAATATTATACTTCCTCAGAGACAGGATAAAAGAGAATAAAGACTTTATTGAGCAGAACAAGGCTGATCTTTGCGCCTCCGTTCAGAAAACGATCATCGATATCCTGCTGGCCAAACTTGAGAAAGCTGCTTTTGAAACAGGGATTCGTGAGATCGCGATAGCCGGAGGTGTTTCAGCAAATTCAGGCCTGCGTTCCTCCCTCAATGCCATGAAAGACAAAAATGGCTGGAATGTTTTCATCCCGCCTCTGTCATATACCACAGATAATGCAGCAATGATCGCTGTTACAGGGTATTTTAAATATCTGAAAAAGAATTTTGCCCTTCAGTCCGATGCCCCCTATGCAAGGAGCAGGTTCTGATCATTTGTCAGGAAGTACCTCAAACCAGTCATCTTCGGCAACTTCAAGTAAATTACGCTTTCGGTTATAGTGGTAATAGTACATACTGTACTGGTTCTCGGGCATATTGAAAGCAACCCATTGGTTCATAAAAAAATCAAAGAGATAATCCCCATGTTTGTTACCCAGGTACCTGGACATATCATACAGGTCAACGAGGGAAAGTGTATCCAGGTGATACTTGTACCTCACCTTGTTTGTCCAGGGGTCGACAATAAAACTCCCTTCGAAATTATCGTACGCCGATTGTGAATCGTATAATGTCGTCTTTCTTGGCTTTGCTGCATTGGATTTGGTTAATTCAACCCATACGCTGAAATCCATCGCATTCAGGTCGATTTTTTTATAATAAACGGTATCGTTGATCGGCTCCTTGTCTTCCATTGGATATGTATATTCATCAAGCTGGATCTGGGCAATCGTTACAACGTATGCCTGGGTCTGGTCGGTGAGGAAAGCATCCATCTGGTCGGGCAGGTATACATCAAAATTGGAATTTCGCAGTTCCGTAATAAACCCGTTTATATAATTCTCCAGGAAAGCCGAATCGTTGATCCTTTGAATAAAAAGGCTGCTGTAAAAAAGCGCGGAATCCTGCTGCTTGTCAGTCATACTGGCAAAGCCATCGATTGCCTCACCCTTGTGATTAAATTTGTAAACGTAATCCGGAGGGTTTATCATGAGCCTTACTTTTGGCCCGCTTTTTACAAAAGTCTGAGCAAGCTTTTGTTCCGGCAAACAGGAAAAAAGGAAGAAAAGGCTGAGCCCGAGTATAAGTATCCGGCTTTTCGTCAGAATCATCATAATACAAAACTACTCATTCCCACAAATATTATACCGAAAAAGTAATTCAGTGGTTTTCTATTTCTCTTTCCGAAGGAAGGTTTCACCATATGACTTTCCATAATCAAAACATTTCTGAAGGGTCCCGGCATGGGGAGTGAATTTGATCATCAGCCCCTCATCCATAACATTCAGTTTGAGGTTTGCAAGTACAGACGTCATGATCTTCGCCCCTTCCCCGCTCCAACCGTAAGACCCAAACACGGCGGCAAGTTTTCCCCGGTCCCGTATAGGATTGATGGCAGCAAAAACCTGGTATACCGGGAGCAGGATGTTCTGGCTGAAAGTCGGGCAGCCCAGGACGATACCCGAACTCTGTATCAGCTTCTGTTCAACCTCCGCAATATTCATTTTCTCAATATCACATAAATCGACATCGATTTCTCCCGAGGAACGTATCCCTTCCGCTATCTTCCCGGCAATCGCCCCTGTATTGTGGTAGGCTGAAACATAACCAACAAATACTTTGTTCCGGACGGGGTTCTGAAGATATTCCTCACTGTATTTCACTGTCAGGTCAACCCATTTCTTCCAGTCTTTTCTGAGGATCATGCCATGACCCGGAGCGATCATGCTGATGTCGAGTGGGCGGATGCGCTCAATGGCCTGCAGCATGAACCTGCTGTATGGTTTCATGATTACATCAAAATAATAGCGGAAGGCATCGCTGAAATCCGGGACCGCATCGTCAAACATACCTTCATTGCAAAAATGTTCTCCGAAAATATCACAGGTGAAAAGAAGTTTCTCCTCCGGCAGGTATGTCATCATTGAATCAGGCCAGTGGAGATTGGTAGCGCCGATAAATTTCAGCGTTTTGTTGCCAAGGTCGAGTGTATGGCCGTCTTTCACTACCAGGTTCGGGAATTCAAAACCAAGCAGGTCTTTCAGGTACCTTATTGCATTACCGCTGCCGACAACCCTGGCATTTGGTGCGATCTTAAGGAGCCTGGCCAGGCATCCCGAATGATCGGGTTCCGTATGATCCATTACGATATAATCGATCTCCGAAGGGTCCACCAGGGATGTCAGTTTCTTAAGATAAACCTCCCAGAAACATTCTTTGACCGTTTCGATTACAACTTTTTTACCGGCATTAATAAAATAGGAATTGTATGTAGTGCCGAACCTTGTTTCCATTACCACGTCAAAAGTAACAATGTCGCGGTCGAGAACTCCGATCCAGGAAACATCATTGGTTATGGGAAGTACTTTGTTGTCGGTCATAGTGGGGAGTAGGGATTGGGGGTTGGGGATTAGGGTTTAGGGGTTAGGGATCAGGGGTTAGGGATTAGGGGTTAGTAGCGTCAGATGTTTGTAATTTGTTATTTGTAATTTGTAATTTGTTATTTGTAATTTGTAATTGCACATCGGATATCAGAACAATTGCATCTGCTCCCCTTCTATTTCCTCTTTCGTTTTTTGCTTTTTCGGCTTTTTCGCTTTCGCCGGTCCGGATGCCCCTTCTGCAGCAGGTTCAATCCCTGGTTCAATCTCCGGTTCAATATCTGCCCCCGGTAATTCTATCCGGGTTTCATCCGAAGGGTCTTCATCCGAGGAGTCTTCTTCAAAAGTGACTTCAGGTTCAGTGATCTGGAGAGGCTCCAGCCACTCAAGCTTTTTAACTGGATAAAGTGTGATCTTTTTACCTTTTGCCTTGACTCCTTTTACTCCAATGAACTCATGAACAGAAATGATCTCTGTGTCCGATCCTTTTGATTTCTGTTTCATGTCGAAAAGGATCTCAAGCTGCGGATATTTATCAAGAGTAAACAAGATCATTTTATCGCCAGCTTCGACAAATTCAACTTTTTTTTCCGTCAGTTCAATACTGAAGCGTTTGATATAATATTGTTTCGTTTCAACTTCCTGGTAAATAGCGGTATACACCTTTGCCGGATCAAACTTCTCGATCAGCAACATATCCTCATCAAAATGCGTTGACAGGTCAAAAGAAGTTAGTTTATAAGTACCGCTCTGCATCACTGTAAGAATGCGGTCAGCACCTGCAAATGCGCCAAGAAGAAGGCCGCGGCCGTCGGTATTCAGACGCTGGACAGTGTCGTCATACCAGATATTCAGGGAGCCCAGGGTTGATACTCCTTCCTGCCGTATCTCGATTTTTCTCACGGCATATTTTGTCAGCGTATTTCCCACTGAACTCCTTCCCTTGATGGCAAGAGTTGCAAAATCAAAATCGAAGCCGGTTTTTTTAAGCCTGGGTTTTGGCTTGAGTTCAATTTTTACAACTTCGGCCTCCCCGTTCGGATTTGCCGTGAAATAAAGCATCTTTGAACCGGGCGTTCCCTTTGTAGCGTTATATTCCTTATCGCGGGTCACCCCCAGTACGCTGAATCGTTTAACCATAATTTTCCCGTTCTTGCCATCCCGGTAAACCAGGTTATACACTGTGCGGTTATCATTTTTCTGGAATACATTAATATAAGTCACATTCTGACCTACAAATACCTTTTCGGCCACCCTTGTCACGATGAAAGTGCCATCGGCCCTGAATACAATAATATCATCGATATCAGAACAATCACAAACAAACTCATCCTTGCGGAGGCCAGTGCCAGCAAATCCTTCTTCCCTGTTTACGTATAGCTTTTCATTGGCAGCGGCGACCTTCACCGCTTCAATGACTTCAAAATTCCTAATTTCCGTCTTACGATCCCGGTTCTTTCCGTATTTCTTGCGTATCTGCCGGTAATATTCAATCGTATAATCTATCAGGTTGTCAAGGTGATTCTGCACTTCCTCCATCTCCAGCCTGACCGTCCTGATCACCTCATCAGCCTTGTTTGAATTATATTTCGAAATACGTTCAATGGGAATCTTTCTCAGGCGTTTGACATCCTCGGCAGAGACTTCCCTGATGATCTGTTTCGAAAAAGGCTTAAGCCCCTTGCGGATGGCAGTGTCGATTTCATCGTCGGTTTTGCATTTTTTTATCCCGTCATAAACCTCATTCTCGATAAAGATCTTCTCCAGAGATGAGAAATGCAGGTTTTCATTCAGTTCCTCAAGCCTGATTTTAAGTTCCAGTTTGAGCATTTCGACAGTCTGCCTTGTATTATGTCTGAGAATTTCAGAGACTCCCAGGAATCTCGGTTTCCCATTCTCAATAACACAGGCATTGGGAGATATTGAAACCTCACAATCGGTGAAAGCATACAGGGCATCCATCGTGGTATCCGGTGATACTCCCGGAGCAAGGTATATCATTACTTCAACATTCTCTGAAGTATTATCATCGATCTTGCGGATTTTGATCTTTCCTTTGTCGTTTGCAGTGAGAACAGAATCAATAATTGATCCTGTTGTAGTGCCGAAGGGTATCTCAGTGATCTTCAGGGTCTTTTTATCTTCCTGGATAATTCTTGCCCTAAGTCTTACTTTCCCGCCCCGCAATCCGTCGTTGTATTTTGATACATCCGTCATACCCCCTGTCGGAAAATCAGGGTAAAGCTCGAATTCCTTTCCCTGCAGAATCTTTATCGAAGCATCTATAAGCTCATTGAAATTGTGCGGAAGCACCTTTGAGGCCAGGCCCACTGCTATGCCTTCAACACCCTGGGCGAGCAGCAAAGGAAATTTTGCGGGCAGGGCCACAGGTTCCTTATTCCTTCCGTCATATGATGATTTCCAGGTGGTTGTTTTTGGATTAAACAGCACTTCATGGGCAAATTTTGAAGGTCTTGCCTCTATGTACCTCGAAGCTGCAGCACTGTCGCCGGTAAAAATATTCCCCCAGTTACCCTGGCAATCGATCAGAAGGTCTTTCTGACCAAGCTGCACAAGGGCATCTCCTATAGAAGCATCCCCATGGGGATGGTATTTCATGGTATGGCCAATAATGTTCGCCACTTTGTTGTAACGCCCGTCATCAAGCTCTTTCATAGCGTGAAGAATGCGCCTTTGGACAGGTTTCAGGCCGTCGTTGATCTCTGGCACAGCGCGTTCCAGTATAACGTATGACGCATAATCAAGGAACCATCCCTGATACATGTCGTTCAGATGGATTGTCTGTGAGAGAGAACCTGATTCAAGTTCGGGGGGTTCACCGTTAGAGTGTGTTGCATTATCTTCCGGATCAGATTGCATTGGATGGTGTTTTGGCGTTCGGCGTTATTGCGTTAGGGCGTTCGGCGTCAGGGCGTTTTGCGTTATTGCGTTATTGCGTTACTGAGTTTTAGCGTTCGGCGTCAGGGCGTTTTGCGTTCGATATTCAATATTATTCACATAATTGTCTGTTTCATTCGAAATTCATACCTTCCGTCCTTCCCGCAGGCAAATATAGAATTTAGACGCAAACGGTGATGAAATTGTTAGTAAATCCTTACCTTCGCACCCGCATTCAGGTCCCGTAGCTCAGTTGGATAGAGCAACAGCCTTCTAAGCTGTGGGTCGCGCGTTCGAGTCGCGCCGGGATCACATATATTAATTCACAAACGCCTGTATATAAATAACATACGGGCGTTTTTATTTGTAATTTTTCAAACTTTGTTATGATTTGATGCCAGTGTAGTTTGTTATAGTGCAGTGTAATATGGAAAGTGAGATCAGAATGGCAAGGGCTTTCTTTGCATCCGGCCGGCTATTTCTCCCAAATGACCGTGGCCGGTTTGACATCCCTCGAATTTCCGCCAACCATGATGGTGAATTCACCGGGCTCCCAGTCATATTTCAGATCAGAATTGTAAAACTTAAGTTCTTCAGGAGTGATGGTGAAGCTGAGGTCTCTGGATTCCCCTGCTTTCAGGAAAACCTTTTGAAAACCTTTCAACTCCTTCACCGGCCTGGTAATGCTGCCAACCATGTCGCGGATGTACAGCTGAACAACCTCTGCCCCGTCATATTTCCCCGAATTGGTCAGCCTGATGGTTGCAATTAATTTCTGATCTCCTGCCAGCTTCTTTTTATCCAGCTTCAGGTCTCCATAGGTGAATACCGTATAACTCAATCCAAACCCGAAAGGATAAAGAGGATCATTGGTCACATCCAGGTAATTGGAAAGAAATTTGTGAAACCACTCCTTGTCTTCAAGCGGCCGTCCTGTATTTTTATGGTTGTAATAAAGCGGTATCTGCCCGACATTCTGAGGGAAGGTAACAGGCAACTTGCCGGAGGGATTGACTGCGCCGAAAACAACATCAGCAATGGCATGGCCCGATTGAGTTCCGCCGAACCAGACATTCAGGATGGCAGGAATATTCTTCTGTTCCCAGGTTATCGTCAGCGGGCGGCCGGTGAACAGCAGCATTACCACCGGCTTCCCGGTTTTCAGCAATGCATCCAGCAGTTCTTTCTGGCTTCCTGGCAGTGAGAGGTCTGTCCTGCTGGAGCACTCTCCGCTCATTTCCGCAGGTTCTCCTACGGCGGCAACAATCACATCACAAGTTGAAGCGACCGAGACAGCCTCCTCAATCATCTCCTTTGGCGTGCGCGTGTAGTCGCCAACCGACTCGCCAAAGTTTATCCATGAGTCCAACCTGGGATCATCCACAAAGTTTGTTCCCCTGGCATAAACGACCTCAGCCTGGCCACCAACCGCCTCCCTGAATCCCTGGAGCAAGGATACGGATTGCTTCTGATCTGCCGCAACACTCCACATGCCGGCCATATTTCCCGGGCTGTTTGCCATGGGTCCGACCAAGGCAATTTTTCCCTTTTTGGCCAAAGGCAGAAGATGGTTCTCGTTTTTCAAAAGTACAAAGGTCCGCGTTGCAATATCCCGGGCGATCTTGTTGTGTTCTGCTGTAAAAATTTCAGTTTTGGCGCGGTTCGAATCGCAATAGCGGTAAGGATCTTCAAAAAGCCCCAGCTTGTATTTGGCTTCCAGTATCCGGCGACAGGCCTGGTCAATCTGCGCCTGCGTAACTTTTCCCTCCTTGAGAGATTTTTCGAGGGTAGTCAGGAAACCTTCACTCGCCATGTCAAAGTCAACACCCGCCCTTAACGCCAGGGCGGATACGGTCTGAAGATCGCCCATTCCATGCTCGGTCATCTCATCGATCGCAGTGTAATCGGTCACTACAAAACCATTAAAACCCCACTGATCGCGCAGCACGTCGGTCATCAGCCATTTGTTACCGGAGGCAGGGATTCCGTCAACTTCATTGAAGGAGGTCATGACACTTCCGACGCCGGCCTTAACCGCGGCACGGTATGGCGGGAAATATTCATTGTACATGCGCAAACGGCTCATGTCGATGGTGTTGTAGTCACGTCCGGCCTCTGCGGCGCCATATAGCCCAAAGTGCTTTACACAGGCCATGATCGTGTTGTTCTTTGAAAGATCGTCACCCTGGAAGCCATGAACATATGCTTCGGCTGCGCATGAACCCAAATAAGCGTCTTCACCTGCCCCTTCAGCAATGCGTCCCCAGCGCGGATCCCGGGTGATATCAACCATTGGAGCATAGGTCCAGCATATACCGTCAGCACTTGCTTCAATAGCTGCGATCCGGGCAGTCTGCTCCATCGCACCAATGTCGAAGGAACTTGCAAGTGCCAGGGGAATGGGAAATGTGGTCTGATAACCATGTATGACGTCCATTCCGAATATGAGGGGGATCTTCAGGCGGCTCTCTTCAACAGCCACCTTCTGCACATCGCGGATCTTCTGCACGGATTTAATGTTCAGCAGGCCGCCAATTTTACCCTCTATGATTTTTTTACCGATTTCGGAACCGGACGTCTCCCCGGTTACAATATCCCCTGATGGGTGCAAATTCAACTGCCCTATTTTTTCTTCCAGGGTCATCTTTTTCATCAGATCACCAATAAAACGATTCATCTTCGGGTCACCGGCGGTCCCAGTTTTTTGGGCACTTGCGGTCATCAGGTTTAGCGCAAGAAATGCAGAGAGGAATATTAATTTATATCTCATACCTTATTGTATTTATTCCGTTATTGATTCATGGAGTAATTCAGTCAGAATGGCTTTTTGTCATTTGGTGAAAAGTCATTCGGAAACAATTACTTGACTTCCTGTACTCACTCCATTTTCATTTATCGCTTCAATGTTAAAATAATAGGTTTTTTCTTTATCCATGGTTTTGAGCCAATATTCATTGGCGCTGTGAACCATGATGCAATTGTACAATTTATCCGGTTCAGTCCCCATATAAATATTATAGGCATAAGCATTGTCGACCGGACTCCATTTCAGCCAGGCGCTTCGCTTGTCTTTCATCGTTCTGAGCACCTTGAACTCTCTGACAGGCTCCGGCTTTTTTCCTGATCCATGCCCGAAGATCCGGAATCCGCTGATGGCAAATTTCCCGGTTGGCATGTGGATGTTCACCAGCTTCAGATAGCGGGTTTTAACTGGCCTGGCCAATTCAACATAGTCATGGGGCACATCCGTTTGATTCCTGCTTTTGTCAACAAGAAGATTCCACTTTTTCCCGTCAGCAGATTCGAAGATCCTGTATTGATGGAAAACTCCGGTCGATTTACCCAAAAATTCCGCATCCTGGTCGGCATAATTTACCTGAACAGCCATAACCGTGGAAAGATCCCCCAGATCGGATTGGATCCATTCGTTTTCGTTGGCAGTAGCGGCAGACCAGTATGTCTTGATACTCTCATCCACAGCATAATTGGCATGATACTGGCCAAAGGTGGATGATACAGTTACCGGTTTCTGATAATTGAGAAGCATCCATCCGGTAAAGCAGCTTTTCAGATGATCGGCTTCGCCCGTTGGGAGATATGCCGGATAATCACCAAAGGCAGTATTGCAGTACATCACCCCATCGTCATCGAAACCGGCGGGCCAGATTCCGATCCGGCGCTCAAAATTGTTTTTCACCGAGATGGCAATGGTTGATACATGCCAGTAATTGCCCCACCGATCCTGGAACGTGGCCCCATGCCCGGCGCCACGCGCAAAGCCGCCGGGCTTGTAGCTGAATGGCATCGACTGGGGCCTGAATGGGCCAAGAGGACTATCTCCCACCACCACGCCATCGGCATATCCGCTGAATTCGGTTCCCGGAGCACCGTATTGCAGATAATACCGCCCCCTGTTTCGGGTCATCCATGGGCCTTCAATGAAAGGATCGAGAAAGGTGTCATCCATATATTCTCCAAAACGCTGCCACCCGTAACGCCAGGGTTCAAGAATGTACATCTCCTTACGGTTCGTCAGCGGCTGCATGGTCTTTCTGTTCAGTTCCACTCCGTAAACCGGGTATTGATTGCTGCTTCCGTTGTACATGTATAAACGGCCATCGTCATTCGTGAAGAAAGCGGGATCCCAGCCCCCTATCGCAAAAGAGTCAACCAAAGGCTTCCATTCTTCTGCCTTCGGATTGGTGCTTATCCAGATGGTAAAATTGCTGGTGTAAGTCGATCCCAAAACAAGCATGGTATCGCCAATGATTCCAACAGCCGGGGCACAAAGTTCATCGCAGCCTTTGTTCCATGTCCGCAGAAATTTCCTGGGGATGAAATTCCATTTTAACATGTCATTGCTCCACCAGTATCCCCCCTGATTGGTCGAAAATAAAAAATAATCGCCTTCATAATTCACGATTACAGGGTCTGCTGTTGCCCGGTGTCTGCCCCATTCGCTGAAATTGGGAATGGGGCTATAGCCATAATCGATATTTACCGGGTTGCAATAGGTTTTTTGTTGCGCCCCGGCAGGAATCGACAGAACCAGGAAAAGCGTTGCGAGAAGGAACCATTTCATCCCGGTCCGGTAATTTTCAATAATCACCGTTATTGGCTCCCGGGAAAAAATGCAGAAAAAACCAAACAACATCTTGATTTTTTTCAAGGCAGCACGTTTTTGGGATGTGACATCCAAAAATACCAAAAAAAAGAGGATGCCCTAAACGTCATCCTCTTTTTGAATCAAAAAAACAGAATCTATTTCTTCGTCAAATTGTAAAGTTTTTGAACATCTTCTGCGGTAATTGTCCGATTGAAGAAATGCATTTCGTCATAGAGACTGAGATCAGAGAAGTGCTCCCAGATGGTGAATGTGGGTTGACCCGAAGCAATAGATATTGAATTACAGCCGGTCCAGTCAATTTTCGATTTAAGTGCAAGTCCCGTCACCGTATCACCATTCACGTAGATCTTGATATAGCTAGGCGAAATGGCCAAAGCAATATGAACCCAATCTTCACTCACCGTAACGATGGTAAATGGATTGTTCCAGACATCCACTGTTCCGATACCTACGTTGAGACCGATATTCTGCTTTGTAGCAGTTCCTTCCCGGAACATCCGGAGTCCGAATTTTCTATCGGCATCCGAACCGGTACCCGGAGGACCAATTACCACAACACCAGATCTGAGGGGAGTAGGATTTATCTTAATCCAGAATGCAAAACTGAATTCATCGCCAACAACACCTGCTGAAGGGTATGTTACATAAGCGTCGGTTGCTCCGGCATAGGCATCATTTTTCTTACCAGGAGCGAAACCCGGTGTTCCAACAACACCCGCCATCGTGTAACCAATATAATTGAGATAACTGCCATCGAACGGCAGGTAAATGACCTCTCCTTCCATCGGATCGTAGGGTGGAGCGGTCACCTTTTTAAAGTTAACGGTCTTAGTGGTACTTTTATCTGTTTGGTCCACTGCATTGACTGTTAGTGTATGGTTTCCATCGAGCAGATGGTTATAAACCAGGTTCTGGGCCATTCTTCGGTAGTCAGTAAACGAAGTGTAGCTCGCCAGTACGGTACCGTCAAATGTAACAGTGACGGATTTGAGTTCGATATCATCTGAAGCCGCAAATTTGAAGGTGGCAACACCCACTGAATCAGTGGTGACAACTACTTTTCCATCGGTTGGATCAGTGATCACAACGACTGGAGGTTCCAGGTCAGGACCGGGATCAACATAGTTTATAGGGTCGAGGCCCTTTCTGCATGAAACAGCTAGGACTGTTATCAGACATGCAAACAATATATATTTTAATGATTTCATGTTATATATTTTAAATGTTCAACTATTCATAGAGAGCTACTTCCGAAGGATTGGAAGCTGGTCCACCTGGTTCTGAGGATAAGGAAGGAAGGTTTTATCCGTCGTAAACGTCCTTCCTTCATAACTCAGCTCGTTGATCCTGCCAAGTCTGACCATGTCAAAAAAGCGGGTTCCCCACTCCATGGCAAGTTCGGCAAACTTTTCATCCATCACCTGGTCAAGGGTTACTCCTGACAGCAGGGGCAGGCCAGCCCTTGCTCTGACGATGTTGACTGCCTGAGCTGCAGATCCGGCAGTACCGGAAGCTCCCTGGGTAAGTGCTTCAGCATACATGAGAAGCACTTCAGCATAGCGGATACACTGGAAGTTTTTATTGGTTCCATAAGTAACCCTGCCCGGGGTCAGCTGATCGGTCGGAAGATAATGCTTTCCGCTGCAAAACATCTCGCGGGCGAAATCATTGATCTTATCCCCAGAAGGAGTAATATTCGAGATCCATGATGGCAACGTGGCATAATTCGGATCTTTTTTGATCTCGGCAATACCCCTGTCGGTGAAAAGTACGCTGGTCTGCAACCGGATATATTCACCCCGGTCAAGCATGAATTTTATCCACTTAATACTGGGTTCCCAGAAGCCCCATCCGTCGGCTGAACCTTCTACTTTGGGAGTCCATCCCTGGGGTCCGAAGAATGAGAACAGATAATAATAATTGTCACCCGACCCTTGTCCAAGATCGGAATACTGCATCTCCATGAGATTTTCATTGTTCAGTTTGCCTTTGATCTTGAAAAGCTGATAAAAGTCGGGTTCGAGTGAAAACCTTGAGGAATTGATGATTTCACCGGCAGCATCGGCTACGGCCTGATATTGTTTCAATTCGAGGTTGGCCAATGCCTTTATGGCATAAGCCGTGTACTTGGTTACCCCACCCGGGAGATCTGCGCGTTCATTGGGCCTAATGGCCGGTAAATTCGGAATCGCTTCATCCATCCAGCCCGAAATAGCCTTCATGATATCATCCTTACTCGTGAGTGGGACGGTGAGCAAATCAGTCGGGTCGGAAGATGGAGGTATCGGCAGATTCCCCCACACACGGCTCAGCTGGAACATCCACCACGCCTTTAAAACTTTCGCCTCAGCTTTATACTGCTCAGCCAGTGCCTTATCGGGAGAATACTCTTTGTAAAGATCGATCTGTTCCATCGCTGAATTGGCTGTTATCATGTAGGAATAATAATCCTGCCATAACGCATTGTACATCCAGTAATCCTTGTTGTAATTGTACTTGTCGGTCTCTGAAAAATCCTGCTGGTCACCTGATCCACCGGCATTCACATCATCCCCGCGAACAGAGATGAGCGGAAAATCGGACCAACCAAGGTCTACCATATTTTGTTTTTCATACAGCCCAATGAGTGGAAGTTTCATATTTTCACTCTTGGTATAATCGGTCTGCTGAGTGAAGGATGTGTTTTCAGGTGGTTCATTGAGGTACTTGTCACACCCTGTTATACCAACCAGGAAAAAAAGTGTCAAGATACTTGAAATGAGATATTTATATGCTTTCATACGTAAATAATTTAAAGATTAGAATTTAACATTCAGGCCAATTGTATATACTGCTGCAACCGGATATGTTTGATTATCCACGCCGTTGGCAACTTCCGGAGTAAAACCATGGTATTTGAAAATGGTCAGAGGACGCTCGGCTGTTAAAAAGATCCTGGTTTCAGGGAAATTACCTTTCAGCCAATTTTTGCTCTGAAGGGTATAACCTAACTGAATGTTCTGAATCCTGAAGAATGATCCGTCTTCGACAAAGAAATCGCTCATTTTCTGGTTCCAACCTTTGCGCAAACCGGCTGATGAAGGATATTTATTGGTTGTTCCATCGCCATGCCAACGATTTACTGCCAAGTCGGCATCCATGTTTGCATCGGATGTCCAGATGACTTCGCCACGTTTGCGGTTGAGGATTTTATTTCCTGTCTGACCATAAACACTGACTGAAAGGTCGATGCCCAGGTACTTCAGATTGATTTCACCACCGTATATGAAACTTGGGAAATAAGAGCCCAGGATTACCCGGTCATCATCGTCAATCTTTCCGTCACCGTTCTGGTCAACATACTTGAAATCGCCTGGGACGAGTCCGTTTGCAATAGCAACAGGATCCGCGTTAATTTCGGCCTGATTCTGGTATACGCCGGCAACCTGGCGGCCATAGAAGGCCATCAGCGGCTGACCAACATAGGTACGCTGACGAAATTCAGCAGTGCCTCCATCGATATAATCCTGCCCGTAAAGATCAGTCGCCTGATTTTTCAGTGTGGTGAAATTGGCACCTACACTATAGGAGAACTTGCCGTTGAAAGCCTGATCACTCCAGTTGAGGGCTAACTCAACCCCTGAGTTCCGGATAGAACCGACAGGTTTTAAGACACTGCCGCCAACCAGTGGAATCTGAACTGGAATAGCCGCATTTTTTGTTGTACGGTTGTAATAGTCAAAATCAGCTGACAGCCTGTTGGTGAGAAACTTCGCCGTGAAGCCGGCATCGAACTCCTGGGTCATCTCCCATTTGAGTTCCGAGTAGCTATTGGTCACAACCGTTCCACCGTATACGACGCCACCCATCGTGGTATTGACTACGTAAGTTGTATAGGCGCCATCGCTGGCCTGAATCTTGTCGTTTCCAAGTTGTCCCCAGCTTCCCCTGATTTTGAAATAGGGCAATGCCTTGTTGTTTTTCAGGAAGTTCTCTTCAGTGATTACCCAACCCACACCTACTGTGGGGAAGTATCCCCATTTTTGCTGGTATTTGTTACTCCCGTCAGCACGCATCGTGGCGTAAAGCAAATATTTTTCCTTGTAGTTATAAGCAACTCTTCCGAAATAGGACATGCCATACTGAGCTGATCCATTGTCGTTGACTGCTTCCACAGGGATGACCGTCGACTGGTTAATGTACCAGGATTGTTCCATGCCTGTAGGAAAATTCTTTCCCTGGGCCGTAAGCATTGTGAAGGACTCATTCTTGAATGAAGTACCGCCCATCACAGTCAGGTTGTGTTTCCCAAAACTTTTTGTGAAGGTGAGTACATTGTCCCATATCCAGTCATTGTAATTCGTAAGATAGCGCGTGATGGTCGCATCCGGGTTCTGGAAGCTGTTGCCGATGAACCAGGGTAAATTGATCATTCTCTGATCGACTGACTGAAAACTGTAATTGTAAGTCGTTTTAAAGGTCAGTGTTTTCGGGATAAGAGTGAAATCCAGATAGAAATTGGCAAGCAACTTCTTGATTTTCATGCGGTCAATATTATTATCCATGTTTGGAAAAGGATTCTGGCCACTTCTGTACCCCAAATCCTGCGCATTCGAGTAAGCCGTCGGGGTTGCAAGCAAATTCGACGGATCATAAACAGGCATGATCGGTACGGCATAATATGCATCGCTCCATGCTCCTGCATAGTTGTTGTATTTTAAAGCATTGCTGAAGATGAAATTGCCTCCGATGGTCAGCCATTTGGTGGCCTTGAAATCCACTTTGGTACGCAAGTTGAATCGTTCATACTTGTTGTCCATTTTCATGATACCATCCTGCAGGAAGTAATCCCCTCCTATGGTGTATCTTGCTTTATCATTGCCACCTGTAAAATTGAGACTTTGGTTTGTAATCATGGCAGGCTTGAGAATTTCTCCATACCAGTCGGTATTCGGTGCCGGGATGTTCGGGTCAATATAGCTACGGCCATAACGCTGCATGGCGTTCAGGATGAACGTTTTGTCAGCTTCAGATCCGGATTCCATGGCCATCTGCGTAAACTGCTGGGAATTGGCCATTTTCAATACATTCTGGGCAACCTGGTATCCGAAATATCCATTATATGTGATTTCAGGTTTCTGGTTGTATGATCCTGATTTTGTTTCGATCAGAACGACCCCGTTAGCAGCCCTTACACCATAGATAGCTGATGCGGAAGCATCCTTCAATACCGACATGGAAGCGATATCGGATGGAGAAACAAAGTCAATGTTATCGTAGAACATTCCATCAACCACGTAAAGGGGTGCTTCGTTTTCTCTTCCCGGGAATGAGCCGACTCCACGGATCCTGAGTGTTGGCGAATCACCGGGACCACCGGCCGATATCACCTGCACACCTGCCACTTTTCCCTGCAGGGCATTGATAGGTTGTGAGGACGGTGTTTTGCTTATCTCATCGGCTTTCATTGTCACGATTGATGAAGTAAGATCCTTGACCTTTGAACTTCCGTATCCAACGACAACCACTTCCTGAAGGGAAGTTTTTGAAAGAACCATTTGTATGCGAAATACCAATTGGTTGCCAATGAGAATTTCCTGTCTCTCATATCCTACATAACTGATGACCAAAATGTTGTCACCCGAAGGAATTTTCAGGGTAAATTTACCATCCATGTCGGTCACAACGCCGATGGAGGTTCCTTTGATCAATACCGCTGCACCCGGTAATGACTCACTTGTAGATCGGTCAGTTACGGAACCACTGATGCTCCTGTCCTGCCCGAATGCCGCAGTACAAGCGATGGCCAGCAACAGCAAAAACATGCTCCTGAACCAGCCCATGACTTGTTTTCGTGGTAGATTTTTCTTCATAACTTTTTTTTTAAATTTGGGGTTATCAAGTAATTTACTAAATACTCCTGTGTTTGTTTTTGGATTTAATGGCAATAAAGGGTGTCATAAAATAAAACAAACACATTTTGCAAATGGATTGCAAATTAAATAAAAATAAAATACAAAAAACAAATTTTCGCAGGTGAATTTAGCATTATTCCTTAAGAAATTTCAGGGATGTAAACTGAGTACCGTTGTACAGGCTGACATGGTACAGGCCGCTTACTAAGTCATTTACGCGCAGCTGCAGTTCATTGCGGCTGAGATTTTCAAAAACCCGCACTTGCTGACCAAGTATACTGGTGATGATGATTTTGGAAACGTTTTTTGTATTTACTATGTTCAGCACATCCTTAACTGGGTTAGGAAAACATGAAATATGGCCTGTCTGGTCATGATCCTGAATGCTGCTCGCGGAATCCGCAACAAATCCAATGGCATCGAGGGCCGGTTTGATCTCCTGGTTTGCCATAAAAAGTCGCCAGAGCAATCCTGTACGGTAGTTCTCGATCATGTCAATGATCGGCCCCTGATCAATCGCCAGATAGGAAGTTGCATACCAGTTTGCCTGGAGGTTAAAGGCATCGATAAAGCCAAAATTCCCCCAGATTTTATTGCTTCGGTCAAGGTAAAAGTGCTTCAGCGCTGCCTTTGATTCGTCAGGCGCATAAGGCATGGCAGATAATGCCGCCGAAGGGGTGATGGTTCCGTTATCACGGGAAGTGATGGGTTCGTGAACCGCGTACCCGTCAGGGTCATCACTGGCCGTCAATCCCCAGCAGGAGGCGCTGTAACCCGGGTAATTCAACGGGTTATCCTTGCAGTAAGCCTGGTCGACCAGTGTGATGTTCCTGTTATTTTTAAAGTAATTGGTGTAATCGTCGCGCTTGTACCGCGGATCAAACCCTAAAAAAGAGTAATGTGTGAAGAAAAGAGGCCCGCCATAGTCCCATCCCACCTCAAGTTTGTATCCATAAAAAGTCCCACCGTTCCTGTAGTAGGATTCTCCTGCCCATCCGGTTTTCCAGAGAGAAGCCGGGACTCCGTGTGTCGGAGAGGCAATGGCCAGGATATAAATTATCATGGCTTCATTGAAGCCGCGGATTTGCATATTAATGGTCCAGCCATAAGTAGGTGACCAGTGCCAGTAAAGCACACTGCTGTTGTTCTTACGGTACCAGTCCCATTCAACCGCCTGCCAGAGCTCCGTTGTCAGATCCCTGACCTGCTGTTCCTGCGTATTTTGCTGATCAAAATACTGCCTGGCTGCCAATAGCCCCTGGATCATGAATGCTGTTTCGACCAGGTCCCCCCCGTTATCCTCTGTTCCGAAAGGAATCACTTTTCCTGTGTTGCCATCGATCCAGTGGGACCAGACACCATGAAACCGGTCGGCATTCTTCAGAAAATTGAGGATCTTCAGCATCCGTTCCGACCCCTGTGCTCGCGTTATGAATCCGCGCTCAATCCCGACAAGGATGGCCATGACACCAAAACCAGATCCTCCGGTCGTCACAACATCTCCCGAACCAAGCCTCTCCCTGATCATGCCTGATGCAGGATGAGCGTAATCCCAGAAATACCTGAAGGTGGCTTCCTGTAGCATATCCATCAACTCATCATCCGTCAGGACCCGGGTACTTGCATTAACCGTATCTGAAGGAGGGGACGGCTGGTTGACATCATTCAGAGCTCTTAAATAATAGTAAATAGGTGTATTATGACTCATCGATTTAACATCATCCGTAAACATGCAAATGTCGGTATCGGCCATTCCTACACGCGTGAAAGTCTGACCTCCATTGGTCGACCGGTATATCTCATATCCACTTACATTTGATTCCGGATTGGGTGTCCAGGAGAGGAAGATGTGATTTTCATATCCTTTTGCCACAACGCCCTTCGGTGCGGATACAGGCGGCGAAAAACCCCTTCCTTTGTAAACCCTCACATCATCGACGTAAATGGTGTGCTCCGCTCCGTCAGCTGCGTCCTGCGTATACCCCACTGTTTTTATCTTCGTGTAATCCATCGGATCACCGGCAGTCAGGAAAATGTTCATGGGCATTTTGATCTGGGTCCAGATCCCCGGTTGGAGATCACCGGTGTAAGGCGAGATGCTGAAGAACGAGGACTTCGTGTTGCTGACATCTTCAAAAAAAACCTTCGGCAGGTAATCCTTTGCCAATCCGGTTTCCGACATGAAGAAAAAAGTAAGGGTATCTGCTGTGGATATATCCTTCGCAGTCCAGTCCATACCGGCAGCAATCGCATACCAGTTGCCCCCGGTTTTCGAAGTCCAGTGAAGCTTGAGCGAATTGATGCCCTGCTGGGCCGGAATGACAGATTCTACCGGGAAACGTGGTGCTCCGGTCTGGATGATCTCAACCGAACTTGGAGCATACTGTTCCATCCAGCTGAAATCGTAATAATCAGGATTTGGGCTATCCTGGAAATAGAGCCATGTCTGGGCATTCCCGCGGGAAAAAGGAAGGATCATCCCCAACGCGATCAGGATAAGAAAAACAATGGTGGTACTTGTTCGCTGAGGGATATTCTGACGGGTGAAATTGTTTTTTTTCATAGATGCAAAGTTAATACCAAGGACGCAATTCAGCATTATCGTTTAATTTCTCTTCATGAACACCTTCGAATTTGCCACCATATGATATTTTTCAGAAAAATTACCCATGTTGATCGAAAGTTCCAGGCGTTGAGAACTGTTAATAAAACAAACGTTATTACCCGTTGGTACCGATGAATAATTCACTCCCAGTACTATGCTTAAAGTAGTGGTATCAGACATCAGCTTATAAACAGTTCCTAATGGTATATTTGAAGTCAGGCTTTGAGGAATATTGGTCGTGCAGTTACCAAAGTTATCAACAAACAATACCTCCCCTTTGATCGTGTCCTTCCATAGCAAAGGCTCCTGAACGGTAAATTTCTGGGGATTTTGGCAAACTGAACCGAAAGTTGAAAGCGAAGTGCCTGATATCAGCGAGATTATCGCCCTTTTGTAGAATTCCTCAAATGAAAGGGTCGATGGTTGTGCACCCTGAAGCACTGCCGGATTATCAATAAAATAACATTGCGAAACCGGGGAATAATTAAATATACGGGTCGACAACATATTATCAGGTGCAAGGATAAAATCATCATCCGCTTTGTAAACAATCCTTTTGCTGGAAACGCCTGGTTCAAGAATACCGGCTATGTAAGTCCCCTTAGGATAATTCAGCATTACATAATACAATAAATACGCCCCCTGTGGTATATCAAAAGCTTTTGACTGGTAAAACTGAACTTCCATTGAGGGGTTTACCGACCGCACAGCTCCGCATATACCTACGATAATTTCACTGCTTGGTTCATTGTCTGAAACGATAACCAGGGTTGTTCCCGTTTTTGTTGAAGGTGTAACGTTGGCTTTATTACAGGATGCAGCAAAGAGAAGCATCAAAAAGGAAGTAAATATCAGCAATTTCAATGATTTCATATCGGGTCTTAACTTCGGAAATTTTGATGGGAAAACAATGGGCAAATTTACAAAAAGAATCACTCGGCCAGGGGACCTTGACATCGGTAGCCAATTATTTGTATATTTGCAAAGTATTTAACAGGTTTTGATGGTTTCAAAAGCCGGATATACTCTCCCCGCAGCATTCCTTCATACCCTTGGCAAACACAGCGAACGTAATGCCATGGCGATGTTGGGAGGTGAACTTCTGACTTACGGGGAACTTTACCGCCGCATAAGGGCTATTATGGCTTTGCTTGAAAAGCTAGGTATCAGGCCCGGGGATAAAGTCGCTATTCTGAGTGCAGGAATGCCAAACTGGGGAGCCAGTTATTACGCTGTCACTTTCATGGGAGCTGTTGCGGTTCCTTTGCTTCCCGATTTCCACCCCGATGAAGTAAAAAACATTCTTGAACATTCCGAATCCAAAGCTATCTTTTTCTCTGAGGGGCAACAGTCAAAAATTTCTTCAATCCCTGCTGAAATAGCCCCGAAAAGGATCAGGATAGAAGATTTCTTGTTAAAAAGCAACGAACCTGGTGACCCTTTATTTGACCCTCTTGCCGAACCTGTAAATGATTACATTGTTCAGGAGGATGACATTGCTTCCATTATTTACACTTCGGGAACAACAGGCAAATCAAAAGGGGTTATGCTGACCCACCTTAATATTTGTTTCACCGCCGATAAAAGCGGACATGTGCAGGAGATCGTTGAAACGGATCGTTTTCTTTCCGTGCTTCCTCTTTCCCACACCTATGAGAACACTATCGGGATGGTACTGCCTATGTTAAGGGGAGCAGGTATCTGGTACCTGGGCAAAGCTCCAACTCCTTCAGTTCTTCTTCCTGCCCTTCAGGAAGTGAAGCCCACAATTATGCTCACTGTGCCTCTCATCATTGAAAAGATTTTCAGAAACCGCATAGAACCTGCCTTTAAAAAGAATATTTTCCTTCATACAGCGATTCACATTCCATTTATAAGGAAACTGCTTAATATCGCAGCAGGGAAAAAGTTGATGCAGACCTTTGGAGGAGAACTTCATTTCTTTGGCGTCGGCGGAGCGAAGCTAAACCGCACTGTTGAGAAGTTTCTTATCGAAGCAAAATTCCCTTACGCAATAGGTTACGGTCTCACTGAGACTTCTCCCCTTCTTGCCGGATTTAATCCCCAGAATGCCCGGCTTCAATCAACCGGACCTTCAATTGAAGATATCGAACTGATCATTCAGAATCCGGATAAAAAAACAGGTGAAGGAGAGATCTGGGCCAGGGGTCCAAATATCATGAAAGGATATTTTAAGGAACCCGGTCTTACTTCAGAAGTTATCACCCCCGAGGGCTGGTTTAAGACAGGCGACCTGGGAATTTTCGATAAAGATGGCTACCTTTATATCAAGGGAAGATTGAAAAACACCATCATTGGCAAGGGAGGTGAAAACATTCACCCTGAAGACATTGAATCAATCATCAACAACTACAGTCATGTGGTTGATTCACTGGTGGTCCTTCAGCAGGAACGTCTCGTCGCCCTGGTCCATTTTAACAGGGAAGAAATTGAAGAAAGGTATTCCCAGCTCAAGTACGACATCTCCAACTATGTGGAGCATAAGATTGAAGAACTCCAGCTCGAGCTTTTACAATATGTCAATGCCAGAGTAAATAAATTCTCCCAGCTGCAGCGAATCGTTGTACAGGAATACCCCTTCGAAAAAACTGCAACACAAAAAATCAAGCGCTACCTTTATTTATAGAAGGAGAAAAGCAGGTGCATTATTGCGCAAATGGCGCATGTCACTTCTAAGGTTTCAGATCTTCAGCCTTGCTGATTTTTGCATAAAACCTGTCCAGAGAGGCCAAAGTGCTCGCCTGAACATCTGCTGCCGTTACAGTGCGGTCACCCCATTTAAGAGCCCTTGTTGCACATGCATCCTGAACAACAATACAAGAGTAACCATAGTCAAAAGCAGCGCGCGTAGCTGCTTCCAGGCACATATGAGTCTGCATTCCACAGAGTACAAGACGCTTCACATGAAGGGCTTTAAGGGTCTCGAGCAGATCTGTCCCGTCAAAGGCATTGGCTTCCTTTTTAGTAATCACTTTTTCTCCCGGCAGAGGTGCAACATTCGCATGAATCGGGCTTCCTCCGAAATGCTGAATATGTATAACCGGCAACTTCTGATCCCTGAAGAGCTTCAGTACCAAAGCAGCCTTCTCACTTGCTGCTTCAGGGTTTTCAAGAGGAAGCCGGCCACCCGGGAAATAAAACTCCTGAATATCGATCAATAACAATGCCGTTGGCAATGTGTCATTATGAACTGATACTGTCTGGGAAAAAGCAGGCATAAATGCAAAAACCAGGAAAATGAATATCCCCCGGGTTATGATGACATTAATGATATTTTTTTTCATTTGTTAATAATTTGTTTTTAATGGTCATATGGAATACACATCTGTAATCATTTTCATTACCTGTACCGGGATAGAAAAGTACATTATTTTGGGTCCTGAAATTCAATATAAAGGTAAACATTGCCGGCAGACATTAGTAATCATAAGTTATTAACAGCTGACAAAAACTTGGTCCAGAACGCTTAATTTAGAAGTTTCAAATCTCTATATATGAGAAGACTGATCTCTCAGTGGTTTATTTTTATTTTGTTTTTTATATGCTTAAGCTCCAGGGCCCAGAGTTTTGACAGCCTTCAGAAAATCCGTATTACTGTTAACTTCAGTTCTGCCCCTTCCACGTATAGCGTGACCAAAGCACCCTTACGGTATAATAAACTGTTTGCTTTCAGCCTTGAGGAAGATGACGGGGACAAAGATATCTACACTACGGCCTACCCGTTTTTGAACGGCGGTGTTATCAGTGGTTCTACATACCCGGGTTTAATGTATACCGACGGATGCGGGAACACTAAAAAATTTAAAATGAGCGCCTCGATTTTCTCATTTTCCCTTCAGGGGTCTAATCTGATTGACATGCATGATCCCTCCGGCCCCTATGTTGCAACTACTGTAACCTGGCCGCAGCTCATCGAAATGTACCAGCAAAACTGGGGTGTTTCGAATCACGGGCTCACATCCGGCGGAGGTGGAACTCCCGGATATGAGGTAGCCAGAAACGGAAGCTATATAAAACTGATGATGCAATCGGCAACTGCCGGCGGGCCGGATATTAAGATCTTCATTAATCCAAACGGCAGCGAGTCTTATTCTCCTTTTGCATGGGCCCAGGGCTATAATATTTGTTACAGGGAAGGATATCCTTTTGGTGATCCCGGGTTCAATGTTTCGGGCGCCTTTCCGCATCAGAACTTTGGAATGCACAGGACAAACGGTTATGAATCGATCAGTCTCAGTGCCATTGTTAACAGTCTGGCAACTGCAAGCACAGGAGGAGCCCATCAATGGGGGGTGATGTTTACACATTCCGTAACCAATGCCAGTTACGGTTATTCTTTTTCCACCTTCCAGAATTATATGAACTATGTTGCCAATACCTATGGCAAAAACGGACTCGACAATATTCTGATGGCAAGTGAAGAAGAAGTGTACGATTACCTTATGGTCCGTGACAGTATTAATGTTAATACGCAATTGAGTGGTAAGGTATTGACGATCACATTTACAGGCAGCCTTGCCAACACATATAAGTTTTATAATTCAACCTTGCTGATATCTGCCAATCAGAACATTTCCTCTATTGCCACCCAGGGAGTACAGTCCAGTTCATATACTGGTGTCGGATCTGCGAACGGGATGGTCAATCTAAGCTGGAACGGGCATTATATCATACCTCCTGAAGTCAATGCCGAAACCTGGGTGAGCAAAACTGAGGCCTCGCATAATCAGGAAGATGCAAATGTCGCGATGGATTATATCCTGATGATACCCACATTTGCTGCTCAAAGACCTTACAGGATCAGATTATGCGCGGTTTCAGGAATAACGCTTCCTTCTGGTTTCTGCTCTTACCGTAATGCCCCCGTTTCCACCCTCCCGAATACAGGCGGTTGCCCGGGCCATGCCTTGGTAATTCCAGTGGCCATTGACAGCTTTTTGAACATTACTACATGTAATCAGAGGATTGAATATGACCCGGCAATTATGACATTTGTTTCAGGTACGGCCGGCAAACCATTAATAATCAGCGGGATGCAAATCACTGACCAGGCAGTTGGCAGCCCTTCCACTTTACATAAGATCCTGATTTCATGGTCAGGCGCCACCCCTAAATCCCTGGCTGTCCACGATACTCTTGCTCTTCTCAATTTTAATTATATATCAGGAAATTCGGCACTGGCATATAACACTTCATCGAATTCAGGCAATGATTGTAAATATACAGACGAAGGAGGTAACCCGATGTATCAATCCCCGCCGGGTAACTATTATATCAACGGCCAGGTTACCAATGCAAGACTCCCTGCTCCCGGGACAATAAGCGGGCCATCCATTCTCTGCGCGGGTACGTCGAATAATACGTATACTGTATCTCCGGTTACAGGGGCCACCTCTTACGCCTGGACCTTCCCCGGCGGTTTCACAATCACGCAGGGAGCCGGCAGTAACACCGTTGTTGTGACGGCAGGCCCTGATGCCGTTTCAGGTAATGCGACGGTTCGTGCAGTCAACGTTTGCAATGACAATCCACTGTCTCCCTCATTTCCAATTACCGTAAAAGCCAGGCCAGTACCGGTGATAAACGGTGTAAACTCAAGTTGTGCGATGGGTCCGGCTCTGGTTTACAGCACAGATGCAGGAATGACTGATTACTCGTGGACCGTTTCATCCGGTGGAAACATCGTTTCCGGTCAAGGGACGAATTTCATTTCTGTCACCTGGACAATACCGGGCTCTCAAACTGTGAGCGTGGTCTACCGGGGAACCAACGGATGCCTCGCCCCGGTGCCTACCGTAAAAAATGTCACCGTCAACCCATTACCTGTACCTGTTATTACAGGTATGGATACTCTTTGCCGTACTGTTTTATATGCCTATGCTACGACTCCCGGCATGCTGGCATATCAGTGGCAGGTATCACCTTCAGGAACTATTGTATCAGGAGCATCCTCAGCGACTATCAATGCAACATGGAATAATACCGGCCCTCAATGGATCAGCCTGAATTACTCTAACTTGTTTGGTTGTCAGGCGCTTTCACCTGTAATTAAAAACATCTTTGTACGCCCCATCGCACAACCTGTTATTACCGGGCCCGACAGCCTCTGTGAAAACAGTGCAGGTATAGTATATATTACCCAAAGCGGGATGAACGGGTATTCATGGTTCATCCCCTCGGGAGGAACTATCACTGCCGGGGCAGGGACTTCATCAGTCACAGTGCAATGGACTGTTCCGGGCATTCATCAGATTCAGCTTAATTACACTGTTCCGGGCGGATGCTCTGCATCAAATCCAGTTACACTTCAGGTCAATGTTCACGCCAGACCTCAACCTGATATCTACGGGCCCGACAGCCTTTGCATGAATACAACCGGAATTTACACTACTGAAAGTGGTATGAACAATTACCAGTGGGTGATCTCCCCCGGAGGCAGCATTGTTTCGGGGCTTGGGACAGATTCCATACATGTTAAATGGACAACAACAGGACCGCAGACAGTTTCGGTAAATTATTTGAACGAAAAAAACTGCTCAGCAGCTTCTCCTTCAAATTTAAATGTCAATGTATTTCCACTTCCGCTGCCTGGTATTTCCGGCCATGGTACGGTCTGCGCCAATTACCCCGGAGAGGTTTATTCCACCGAGGCAGGGATGGTCAATTATGAGTGGGCAACATCCACAAGCGGTTCAATTATTTCAGGCCAGGGTACATCCTCAGTCACTGTCAACTGGGCAAACTCAGGAACTTCAACAATTTCCGTAACCTATTCATCGCCTAAGGGTTGTAATCCAACATCTCCGACAATTAAAACAGTGACTGTCAACCCAAGGCCAATACCTGTCATCTCGGGAAGTGCTGCTCTTTGTTTTGACACTTTGCCTAAAACCTATTCCACACAAGCCGGACAGCTTGATTACATCTGGGCCATTTCTTCCGGCGACACAATACTTCACGGAACAGGCACCTCAACATTAACAGTGAAGTGGACCTTTGTCGGGAACCACTGGATCTCTGTGACCTATACATCCCCGGCCGGCTGCCTGGCAATGACCCCTGACACCCTGCCGGTAAGTGTGATCACAATACCTTCACCTGCATCAGCCATATCAGGGCCATCCTTGCTCTGTGCCCCGGCATTCTGGCAGGAATACTCGATAAATCCGATTTCAAGTGTATCCGCATATCACTGGGCTTTGCCGGTTCAAACCGTTTTTCAGGGCAGTGACAACAGCAATATAATTCATTGTACTTATTTGCCGGATGCCCAATCCGGGTATGTTACAGTCTATGGGTCCAATATTTGCGGGAATGGAATTCCTTCAAACCTTTTCGTTACAGTGGTTCCGACCCCTCCCCAACCTGTAATAACCCTGAATCAGGACAATACCCTGGTTTCCAGTTCGCTTTACGGGAACCAATGGTACCTGAATGATCAGCCATTGACGGGCGATACGCTTGACCATCTCAATGTAGAGCTTACCGGGGATTACTACACTATTGTAACTCTCGACAATTGCAGCTCCGATACCTCGAATATCCAGCATGCAATTGCTGTCGGCATAACTGAAAATACAGCATTTAATGCAAGTGTTTATCCAAATCCGGCAAACGGGAAGCTGATCGTGAACTTTATCACCTCCCTTGAAAAAACCTGTAAAATAATCTTATTCGACGAACTTGGAATCAAGCTTTATGAGTCCGAGAGGATTATTCCTAAAGGAGAATCGAGCTGGGTTATCGATTTAAAGAACATGTCGGCGGGCCCCGGGATTTTGGTGATACAGTCTTCCGATGGGATCATCAGAAAGAAAATAATCAAGAATTAATTCAGACAGGGTCAGCAACGGCCCATATTACCTTATAATCACGACTTTCCTCGTGATCACGTAAGTATCGGAGCGTATTACAATATTATATGTGCCGGCTGCAGCCCCTGAAAGGTCGATCAGGTATTGGTTCTGCCCTTTAAGCTGCTTCCTGAAAATTGACTGGCCGTTCATGTCTTCCACCTCAATATTCAAAGAGGTCTTATTTTGTTCCGCCGGAACAACAGTAAAAATGCCCTTGTTGGGATTCGGATAGATCCTCACCTTGTCTGAACCTTCTTCGCCGATTCCGGAACTTGATCTAGCCTGAGTCAGATTAACCGATACCGGGCTGGCACCAGTTGCTGAAACGGAAATATGTGCAGTACGTATTACGGTTCCTGCATTTGCAGTATAATTGGCTATGATGGTGCCGTTTCCGCTTCCGGATGTGACAGTGCACCAACTGCTGTCGCTTTGAGCCGTCCAGCTTGTATTTGAAGTCACGGTATAATTAACGCTGCCGGCAAGGGCCGTTACATCCTGATTAGCAGGACTTACATTTAAAGTTGGCGTGGCACCGGCTTGCGAAACTGTGACGATAACAGGGTCGGTTCCGTCGGCGCTGACGGTAAGGGTGGCGATCCGCGAATAAATGCTGGTATTGGCTTCGAAGGCGGCAAAGATTGTATCATTGCCCATTCCTGAAGCGGTAGGTACACACCATGATGCATCACTGGCAACAGACCAGTATATGTTGCTGGTCACAAGAAATCTGGTCAGTCCTGAAGGATCTCCCACTTCCTGGTTCAGAGGATCAACTGCCAGGCTGGGCATAGCCGTTGTGAAGCTCAGGGTATCTCCTGCAGTAATGCCTCTGGCATTAGAACCTGCTGCACTGAAATAGTATGTTGTATTTGCTGATAATCCATTGATTATTTTCGATACAGGTATATCGGAGATCCCCGATCCCACAGAGTCGGGTGTTGTCGTGTTCGTGAGGCTCAAAGGAGAAATTCCCCAGTTAAAATATCCATCGGCAGCTGATCCGTTCGGATTAACACTACCATTAAGAACTGCAGATACACCAGCAATGTCTGAAGCTGCTGTAGTGATGACTGAGGGAGGGAAGGCGAATTTGAATGATGCTATCCTTGTTTTTCGGGTCCCGCCCGATCCAATATACTCATCCGTAAACCAGAAGGTATTATCATCAGCCGGATCCACCGACATCAGTGAGTAATCCCCCCAGCGATTCATTCCTGTTTGTGAATGCTGTCCGTTAATAATTGTATCTTCTGCGATATCAAGAGTGCTGTTTCCGGCCGCATAGGCTGCCGGAGATTGTCCGCAGTATCTCACGGCAGGATATATTGCAGTACTTGACACAGAATATCCCAGCGCAATAGAGTTAAAACCGTTAAGCATAATACTCCCCATCCACCTGCTGTCAGAATCAGGAGCATAGGTTCCCTGTTGCCTGATTGTCCATGGTCCTGTAGTCCTGCGAAGTTCATACCAGCGGATCCCTGCATGATTGCTGCCAGGAGGCGTCCCGAGGTTTACGGTATGACAGCAGACGATGGTCTGATATGACCCGAAATTCCGGTATTGAGGAACATTCATTATGACCTGTGGGATCGCGTCGACTTTCTGGGAAGCTCCCTTCTGAGAAATATTGTCCCAGTTATCCCCGAAATTACTGCTGAAAGGCTGAACATTGATCTGCTGAACCCTCTTAAAGGTCGAACTGGTCGTTGTATTCCAGTCCACGGCAAGTTCATAGAGCCACAGCTGGTCAGTACCACCCCCGAATGCATCGTCATTGAAAGCAATATATAAGCCCGGCGAATCTGCAGGTGCATACGGCCCGTCATTATCAACCGGGGGGACACACATAAACCCATCCACGGACCAAGGCCTCCAGGAGTTGCGAAAACCTACCATCTTTGCCGTTTGCCCCACGAGCATCGAATCACGCTGAAAAACATATGTATCGGTGCTCCCTCCGTTATTGTCCCCCATATAGTATCCGTCACGCCAAACACTGAACTTTGGATAATCAGGCATTGTTGCAACAGGGAATGAGTATTGGTGCCAGGTCCCGGTCGGGTCGTTAGTGGCAGAAACAGCCATCATTATGTAGTTCTGGCCGGTGTTAGGGACGGAAAATTCAGCCACCAGCCAGCGGTCAGCCTGCTCATCATACAGAACAATCGGGTCGCCATCGTTACGGTTAGCCCCCGGCACACTGCCGAAAAGCTTGTTAATGTTTGTAGGCCCGGCAACAAGCAGTCCGTCTTTAGTATATATTGCATATACTGTATTAACCGTCTGCATAAAATGGTTCGGACCTGCTGCACCATTACAATCCGGCGGATAATACGGCGAAGTCTGTCCATCGAAGTTTACAATCTGTCCTGAAACATTATGCTGATTGCCCATAAAATCCTGGTAAAAGGTATCAGCTCCGTTGGGAAGAGCTGTTGCAGCATATGGATAGGTGCGCTTCTCAAGACCCTCATTCAGCTCCTTTTTCGCTTTTTTCGCCATTGCATTCCAGTCGGCACGGCTCATCACAGGCAGATCTTTCAAGGGTCTGCTAAGGCCCCAATACATACCCGTACCTGTTTCAACCGGCTTCGCAGGAATATTCTGGGCTCCTGCAGGCACAGAGGTCACAAGGAATGCAAGAATTACAAGATTCATTTTAATGGTCATAGTTATAATATAAAACGCAAAAATAACGATAAAAAGGCATGCTATTTTCAGGTTAGATTGAATGATTGAGAAAATCTATTAATTTTGACTGCGAAATCCTCATAAACCATACAAAGAACAAGATCATGGCCAATCACGATTTATCCGACCATCATAATTTAACCCATGAAGAACTGAAATTCAGGGAACATACCGAAAGAGCTGGTCATTTTATCAAGATCGACCTTTTCAGGTCGGCCAGGGAAGAATTCAAAGCCGCCCTGGAGTATAAACCCGGAGACGAACAATGCATTCAGGGAATTGCCCAGATGAATACAAATATTAAAAGGGATGCCAGGGTTGTCTATTTCGTGGTCCCTGTTGTGCTGGCAATCATTGCAGCAGTAGTGCTGTTTGCATGACAAACTAAGACCTCATCATCTCTTCAATAAGGCTAAGGAGCACATCCTTCGTAACGGGCTTGGGCAGATAATCCGAAAACCCTAATGAAATAAGCCTGTCGCGGTCACCGATTGAGGCATATCCTGTTAAAGCAACAATCGGCACATTTTCATAATTATTCAGTTTGCGTATTGCCTGCATCACCTGTATCCCGTCAGGTCCGGGGCCGAGGTTGATATCCATCAGTATCAGATCAAAAGTTTTCTCCCTGGCACATTCAATGGCTGACTTGCCATCCAGTGCCGAATACGCATTGCAGGTATCCTGGATATACAAAGTAAGTAACTGCAGGTTTACAAAATTATCTTCCACTATAAGCACTGAAGGATGGCTCTTTACATGATCATGGTCGCCTGATTTTCCGGCTTCATGTTCATGCATTATACGGGTGGGCTCTTCGAAATGAACCCCGGCTGAAGGCAGTATTACAATAAATTCGGAGCCCTCTCCTGGCTTGCTGTTCAGTCTGATCTCTCCACCAAGCAAAATGGCAATTTTTTTAGATATAGTAAGGCCAAGGCCTGAACCCTCAAATTTTCGACCATATCCCTCACTCACTTGTCGGAAAGTGTCAAAGATCAGATCGAAATTCTCCTTTGCTATCCCGATGCCGGTATCCTTAACCGAGATGGCGATAGTGTCTTGCCCTTTCTCTTGAAACTCTTTTGCTTCAATTGTAATACTGCCTTCTTCAGTATATTTTACGGCATTGTCGATCAGGCACCTAAGCATATGTTGCAAAAGATAATCATCTCCGAGGATCTGCAAAAAGGCAGGAACATTCAGGTTCAGGCTCAGATTTTTTCGATGGATCAGGGGCTCGTAATTCGACAGGGCTTTCAAAAGACTTTTTCTAATGCTTAATGGGAGCAGCTTTCTGTTGACCCTGTCGGACTCCAGATGAGAGAGGTCCATTATAGCATCAAGAGTGTCCATCAGCCGGCGCCCCGAGATCAGAATATTCTCTGCTTTCGCCTTTGCTTCAGGATCCATCAAATCATTCGACAGAATCTCAGCGAACCCCAAAATCCCGTTCATGGGAGTACGCAGCTCATGATTCATATTGGCAAGAAGCGAAGAAGTGAGTTTCGAAGAGACCTCCGCTTTTTGTTTTTGAACCACCAGCTCCTGCTGCATCTTCATTCGATGAATCGATAATGCGATCTGTTCTGATACAAAAGTCAGTACATCCACTTCACGATCTCCGTATCGAATCTTAGGATTATAGCTTTGGACAACCAATGCGCCTATTACGTCCTTATCAATCTTAAGAGGGACTCCAAGCCAGTCAATGGCTGGTGTTCCCAGCGTCTCAACGATTCCGCGATTAACAAAGTACTCGATATCTTCAGGTTTTGCCAACAGGTGATTACCGGTTCTCAGTACAATATCGGTAAGTGTGTTTCCCCGCTTCCTGGGAGCCGGGGCGGAATCCTTCTCATCGATAAAGTATGGGAAAGTGATGATATCACTATCCGGTTCCACAAGTGCTACAAACAGGTTATTTGCATCCATCAGGTCCCCGATCACAATATGAATGTTGGCAAACAGGTCATTCAGGCCTGTCACGGAATGAGCGAGCTCCGAAATCCTGTATACAGCCCCCTTGACTTTTTCAGACTGTATGACGTCCGAAATATTCTTGTTGATTGTGATGACACCCAGCACGTTTCCCTGTTCATCCTTTAGCTGGGAAGTGGATGATAAGACATAAACCGTACCACCATCCTTTCTCTTATGAACTAATTCTCCTTTCCAGCTCCCCGTTTGTTCAAGTTCCTCAACGATTCCGGCTCTGCCTTCACCGGGGAAACCAATCCGCAGTGATCCTCCTCCGAACTTGCCCACAATTTCCTCGGCCTTCCATCCATAAATCCTTTCAGCTCCTTTGTTCCAGCTTTGAATGATCATATCCTTATCAAAGGTTATAATCGCATCACTTATTTCCTGGAGTAACGCATTCATATACCTGATCTGTTCTTCATCCATTTGTGATTTCTGCTGAAACTTAAATTTGGACCTGAAATGCTCGAGTTGCTGGCTTTTCCAGATCAGGGCAGCAGTAATGGTGATGACCAGGACGAATATGACAATATATAAAATGAGGTTGAAAACGCCTTTTTGCAAAGGAGTTGTGAGTTCGCTTCTGTCAATTTTACAAATGATCCACCAGTTCGTGCCTTCAATACGGCGCAGGTCGGCAATTACGGGGACACCCCTGTAATCCCTTGCGTCGGCACGCATAAAAGAACCCCGGAGTGGGACGGTATGGCTTACTTCATCTATTGATGAAGGGGTTGTAAAAGCAATGATCGTATCGGGCCTGAGTTTGCTTCCTGAAAGGTAGAAAGTTGATCCGGAATCATGATGAAGCAAAATATTTTCGGCTGTCATCTGTTTCATCGGCCATGAGGCAAGGATTGGGAAAAGGTTCTTCGCAGGATCAATGAAAAACACTGCATAGCCCAAAAGGGTTTGATGCTGAATTAAAGTCGCCGAACTGGTGATATACAGAGTTCCATCCTTTAATTTCCTGATATCGGAAAGCACAACCTTCCCGTGATTCAGCAGATCTTTATCAGGTTGTTCCAAACCGTCCTCCGAGGATCCTCTGTTATTCTCAACGAGTTTGAAAATCCTCTTTCCTCCGGAATCGTAAAGTATAATATTACTGTATTCATGATTGCGCCTGATAGGTTCCAGCCAGTTGAATATGACCAGCCTGTTCTCACGGTCTCCCGGCGCCTGGATCAGCTTTTTAAAATGGAGGATAAACTCAGGGCTCCCGGCAATATAAGTGCCTTCAGCTTTTCTTTCTTCGATCCAGTTGTTGATCTCATGAACTTTAAACGTGGAAACGGCTGAAAGAAATTCCTTATTGATCTTAATAACATCCTCCCTCTGATGATTATAATAGAAATGCCCCCCGGCAAACAATCCCAATGCCAGGAGGAAAACAAATAAGAACTGTTTCCAGTTAAACCGGAATTTATTTTCAGAAAGATCCGTCTGTGTCATTCAGGCCATTAATGATTATTCAAAGCTACGAAACATTATTCCTGATTATACAGTCTTCGTTTTAATCTTTTATTAAATTTGTATAGTGCGAAACAACAAATAAGAGAATCATGGAAACAGGTAAACCACAAAAACTGAAGCTTGTAAAAAACGACCCATGGTTTGAACCAGTCACACTTGAGGTTTATGAAAGATTTCAAAGGTATCAGAGTATACTGCAGGGAATAAAATCCGACTGGAAATCGCTTTCGAAATTTGCCGACGCTTACTTATGGTTTGGCCTTCATCATGACCGTAAACAAAAAGGCTGGGTATACAGGGAATGGGCTCCTCATGCACAGGATCTTTACTTGTTTGGCGATTTCAATAACTGGCAGCGGTATTCTCACAGGTTGAACCGCGACAAAAATGGCATCTGGGAAATTTTCCTGCCGGATGATGAATACAGGGAACGTTTCATTCACCAGGGAAAGATCAAAGTGATGGTCCATTCAGAACTGGGTTGGAATGAACGGCTGCCGGCATATATTACCAGGGTTATCCAGGATCCGCTTACTAAAGATTTCGCGGGGCAGATATGGGATCCCCCGAGGCAGTTCGATTGGGAAAACGATAATTTCGAGTTGAAAGGTCCGGATGATTTGTTCATCTACGAATGTCATACGGGAATGGCCCAGGAGCGTGAAGGCATAGGCAGTTTTTCAGAGTTTGCCGACGACCTTATTCCTTACATCAAAAACGCCGGGTATAATGTGATACAACTGATGGCAATCGCCGAACACCCATATTATGGCTCATTCGGATATCATGTAACCAATTATTTTGCTGTTTCGAGTCGTTTTGGCACACCCGAGGAGCTGAAATATCTTATTAAAAAAGCCCATGAGCAGGGCATTGCCGTCATTATGGACCTGGTTCATTCGCATGCAGCGAAAAACACCAATGAGGGCTTGAATATGTTCGACGGTACTGATCACCAGTATTTCCATGCAGGTCCAAGGGGCAATCATCCTCATTGGGATTCCAAATGTTTCGATTACGGAAAACGTGAAGTTCAGCAGTTCCTGCTTTCAAACGTCAAGTACTGGTTAAAGGAATTTCATTTTGATGGATTTCGATTCGACGGGGTCACTTCGATGATGTATTTTGACCATGGTTACCGTGATCTGTGGGACCGTGACGGGTATTTTAAAGAAGGCGTTGAATGGGATGCCATCACCTATCTCCAGCTTGCCAATACCCTGGCGCACCAGGTAAAACCTTCCGCCCTTACGATTGCTGAAGATGTCACCGGCATGCCCGGCCTGTGCAGGCCAATTAAAGAAGGTGGTATTGGTTTCGATTTCCGCCTCGGGATGGCGCTTCCTGACTACTGGATCAAGATCCTCAAGGAAAAGAAAGATGAGGACTGGGACATCCACGAGATGTGGACTGTGATGAATGACCGCCTCCCGGATGTGAAGACCATCGCATACTGCGAGTCGCATGACCAGGCCCTGGTTGGGGACCAGACCATTGCGTTCCGCCTGATGCAAAGCGAGATCTACTTTAAAATGAGCCGTGAGGAAGAGAGCCATATTATAGACAGGGGGTTGGCTCTGCATAAAATGATCCGTCTTTTCACGCTTTCGCTGGGAGGCCAGGCGTACCTGAATTTCATGGGAAATGAATTCGGCCATCCGGACTGGATAGATTTTCCCCGCGAAGGAAATAACTGGAGCCACCAGTATGCCCGCAGGCAATGGTCTTTGGTTCTGAATCAAAACCTCAAGTACCGCTTTCTGGGCGATTTTGACAAACAGATGATTAAGCTTGCAAAGACGTACAGGCTTCTGGAAGCGAATTTCGGGCAGCAGATATGGATGGACCACCGGAATAAAACAGTCATTTTCCTGAAATCGGGTTTGATCTTCGTTTTTAACTTTCATCCTTTCAACTCAATCCCGGATTATGCATTCCACGTTCCCGAACCGGGGGATTACCGGCTGATCCTGAATTCTGACTCTGCTGTGTTCGGAGGCCACGGCAGGCTTAATGAGGAAACCCTGCATACCAGCATCTTTAACATCATGGACAATACACATAGCCTGAAAATATATAATATTAACCGAAGCGTGCAGGTTTTCGAAAGGATAGCACCGGTTCTAACAAACAAACAAGTATCAGATCATGCGTGAAAAACCCACATTGCGTTTCTGGCAAATTTGGAACATGAGTTTCGGCTTTCTGGGCATCCAGTTTGGATGGGGCCTGCAGATGGCAAATATGAGTGCGATATACTCCTACCTTGGTGCAAAACCCAGCCAGATAGCTTTACTCTGGCTTGCTGCCCCGGTCACCGGCGTTATCATCCAGCCACTTATCGGGCAGGCGAGTGATCGTACCTGGACAAGGCTGGGCCGCCGCCGCCCGTATATCCTGTTTGGAGCCATACTGGCCTCCCTGGCGCTGATCTTTATGCCTAATTCACCGACTTTCTGGGTTGCCGCAGGTCTTCTCTGGGTGCTCGACGGGACCATCAATGCCAGCATGCAACCATTCAGGGCCATGGTGGCCGACAACCTCCCTGAAGAGCAAAGTTCCCAGGGCTTTGCCATCCAGTCACTTTTTATCGGTCTCGGTGGTACCATCGCCTCAGCCCTTCCGTGGATGATGACAAACTGGTTTGGACTTGCCCAGGATAAGGCAGGCCAGGGTCATATTCCGAGTTCAGTAACCTTATCTTTTTATATAGGCTCGGTTGCCTTCATAGGAGCTGTTTTGTGGACGGTTTTTTCAACAAAGGAGATACCCCCCGACGAAGAGGAACTGGCTGCAATCAGGTCCCGAAAGTTTGACTGGACCCTCGGTTTGGGAGAGATCGTCAGGCTTATCGGGCACTTGCCTAAACGGATGTGGGAACTGGGTTTGGTTCAGTTCTTCACCTGGATAGGCATGTTTTGTTTATGGGTCTATTTTTCCCCTGCAATTGCCGGTAATGTATTTCATGCCCGGGAAGGCACTGTTGAAATGGAAGCATCAGGCGCCTGGGCCGGGTTCTGTTTTGCCATGTACAATGCGGTTTGCTTTTTATTCTCCTTCGTCCTGATCAGGGCAACGAAATATACCGGACCGAAACTGATGCATACTCTCTGCCTTGCAATTGGCGCTGCAGGGTTGCTGATCATCCCGCTGATGACAGGAAAATACGGACTGTTAGTTTCAATGACCTGCATAGGAATAGCCTGGTCAAGCATCCTCTCCATGCCTTATGCCATGCTCACACCAGCTTTGCCCCCTGATAAACTAGGGGTCATGATGGGGATATTCAACCTGTTCATTGTAATACCCCAAGTCATAGCATCCAGCCTGCTTGGTTATGTGATTGGACTTTTCTTTGCAGGCAAACCCATGAGCGCCATGCTCATTGGCGGAGTCTGCTTTGCAATTGCCTCGCTGGCAACATTTTTTGTGGTGACATACAAGCAAAGCGGAAAAGATAATACGGTCAGAAAGTTAGCAACCCATTAACCTTTTATAAATCGGGCTGACATGAAAATTTATCAACTTTTTCCACTGACATTTGTCTGCATGCTGCTTATAACAGCATCATGTAAAATGAAACCAGCTGTTCCTGAAGCTATGAAGCTTCCCCTGAACGGGAATTCTGCCGGGACTTATGCAAATGCTGAAAATAAATACAAAGAGCAATGGTTTGAAAGTATCAGTTCCCTCAGGAAAACAATACAAACCGAACTGGCGGGCCGCGAATACAAACTTCCCCCTGCAGAAACTACCGGCAATGATACTGCCATCGCTGCCGGTGAAAACTGGAATATAGTTGTGAAAGACGGGAAAGAAGTTGATGCAGTCTCAGGAGAGAATACGAAGCGTGATGACAGAATCATATTCACCGAAAATGATCCTGCATTTCATGTCAGATTGCATACCTCAGCTTCAGGATCTTTTATTTTTATTGAGAGTTCTTCACCTCTATCTTCCGAAGTATGGATGCTGCCATTCTCCTGTAAATCTCTGAAGCCGTCCCTGGTAGCGGAACGAAAACCCGGGGTTACTTACAAGGTTGATCATTTTGGGGGAAATAATTTATGGATTTTATCAAACGAGAATGCTCCGAAGCGCTGCCTTCTAATCGCCCCTTCACAAAATCCCGGTTCCGGCAGCTGGAAAGCTGCAGTGCGCGAAAACGACAGCATTTTTATTGATGATTTTTCTTTGCTTAATCTTCAGTACCTCGTACTGATCCAAAGAATGAATTTGAAAACATCCCTTGAAATAACAAGTATTTACCCTGAAAAAGTCAGGGAGGCCTCTGTTGAAAATGTGATTAACTTCCCGGAACCCGAAGGACGGATTTCCGATCTTTCTTATAACAAGGACGATGACAAAATTATTTTCAGGTATTCAAGTATTCTGACCCCTCCGACATGTTACACCTATGGCATACATTCGATGCATATGGGCATTCGCTGGAAAAAACAAATTAAAAATTATCGTCCTGAGGATTACAAAGCTGAAGTGAGCTGGGTTGCAGGCAAAAATAACAGCAGGATACCCGTTTCTCTGATCAGGAAAAGAGAGCTGGACATGCAGGATGGGACCAACCCTCTTCTTTTATTCATTGATTCGGGGCCCCCGGGGGAAAAGGAGAACGGTTTCAGTCCTGAGCTGCTCAGTTTGACAGACAGGGGTTTTTACATTGCTTTTATTCATTTATCTTCTGCCGGTTCCGACGAAAAGGAATGCAGTGATAAAGTTGCTGCAGCACTCTCTGCCCTCATCGGGAAAAAATACACTTCAGCAGGCCTCATTACGCTTGCCGGAAAGGATAACGGAGCCCTCATCGCATTCAACACTGCGAAAGAACATCCTTCATGGGTGAGGGTTTTGATACTTGAGAACCCGGCTTTTTCCTGCAATACAGCCAATACGACTGGTCCTGACATATACCTGAATGCATACACAAACGGGCCTGATAAGGGTTTTGCAGGCCTTTCCCTCGCATCCGGGTTGAGAAAAATAACGAAACCCGGGAATACACTGCTGGTCAGCACCGGCACAGACCGTCCTGCGAACCCGGGTTTAAATACTGAGCAAATTACGTTTATCCTTTCATCTTTTGGAATTCACAAATAAAATGTTAACCTAAATATCTAATGCAAATGATGACTCAACGTGCCTCAGGCATATTACTTCACCCGACTTCCCTGCCCGGGAAATATGGAATAGGAACCCTTGGCAAAGCCGCCTTTAACTTTATTGACTTTCTCAGTAAAGCGAAACAACAATACTGGCAGATCCTGCCCCTGGGGCCAACAGGATATGGCGACTCGCCTTACCAGTGTTATTCGGCCCATGCCGGCAATCCGGATCTTATCGATCCCGACCTGCTTGTCAAATATGGATTGTTGACACAGGATGACCTGAAGTCCCAACCTCAGTCTGATGACGGCCAGGTTCTGTATGATAAGGTACAGAAAGCCCGGCTTCCGTTGCTTGAAAAAGCATATCTAGCATTCACCGCCAATGCAGCGGATCTGGACAAGCTGGCATACCGGAACTTTCTTAAGAGCCACGCATCCTGGCTTAATGATTATGCCCTGTTCAGGTCGCTCAAGGAAGAATCAGGCAATTCGCCATGGTATACATGGAAAGATGATCTGAAATTCCGCAACCCCGACACACTAAAAGCCGCGGAGATCCGCCTGGCCGATAAGACAGACTTTCATAAATTTCTCCAGTTTGTCTTTTTTAAACAATGGACAAGCGTAAAAGATTATGCAAAGAAACACAAGATAAAGATCATAGGTGATATCCCATTGTATATCTCACCCGACTGCGCTGATGCCTGGGCCAATCCGGGTGTTTTTGAATACGACAAAGATCTCAACCCGATCAGGGTGGGCGGTGTTCCTCCAGACTACTTCAGCGAGACAGGTCAGCTGTGGGGAAACCCGCTGTTCAACTGGGATGTCATGAAAAATGACAACTATAAATGGTGGATGGAACGTATAAGGACTAACCTGAGCTTATACGATGTGATAAGGATAGATCATTTCCGTGGTTTTTCAGCTTACTGGGCCGTGCCATATGGCGAAGAGACAGCCATAAACGGGGCCTGGATTCCAGGGCCGGGTAAAGACTTTTTCAAGGCACTTCTGAATGAATTAGGGAAACTGCCGATCATTGCCGAAGACCTGGGAGTTATGACCCCTGAAGTCGAAGATCTGCGCGACAGTTTTGGGTTCCCCGGAATGAAAATCCTTGAATTTGCTTTCGATTCTTCCGAAGAAAATGATTACATACCTTACAGCTATAATAAAAACTGCATCGTATATACCGGCACCCACGATAATGATACCGTAGTGGGCTGGTTCAGCAAAGCCTCGGAAGCCGACAAACAGCAAGTACTCGATTATATCAACTGCACTGAAAAAGGAATCCACTGGTCATTTGTTCGGCTTGCATGGGCATCAGTCGCCAACACTGCCATAGTACCGATGCAGGACTTGTTAGGGCTCGATACCGGTTCAAGGATGAACCTTCCCGGGACTACCGGAGGCAACTGGAAATGGAGAACCAGGCAGGGTGATTTTTCGGATGAACTTGCAGAATCACTGGCGCATCTCACAAAACTATACGGAAGGGCAAAAAAGTCAAAAACCAAAACCAAATAAGATGAAGCATTTCATCCTTCTGATTTTCCTGCTGTTTCCGGCCTGCTTTCTTGCAGGCCAGTCGGGGATTGAAAGAGTAGAGCCTCCCTTCTGGTGGACAGGTTTTAAAAACCCCGGCCTGCAGTTATTGATATATGGAAAAGACATTGGCAACAAAGCCGTTTCGATAGCCGGGGGGAAACAGTCTGAAGTAATCATTACTGCCGTTCATAAAGTTAAGAGCCCGGATTACCTTTTTGTAGACCTTAAAATAGGCGCAACCACAAGGCCGGGAACCTATACGCTGAATTTTTCCGACGGGAAAAAGCTTTTCACAAGCTTTAAGTATGAATTAAAAAAGAGGACTGCAGGTTCAGCCCTGAGGAAAGGATTCGATAATTCGGATGTGATCTATCTTATCATGCCCGACCGCTTTGCCAATGGTGACAGCACGAACGATAATATTGCCGGCATGAAACAAAAAGCCGACCGCAGCAATCCAGACGGCCGGCATGGAGGTGACATCAAAGGGATTATTAACCACCTTGATTATCTTAAAGAACTGGGCATCACCGCCCTGTGGATGACACCTCTCGTGGAAAACGACCAGCCTGTATACTCCTACCATGGATATTCAGCTACGGATTTTTATAAGGTCGATCCCCGGTTCGGGACCAATGAAGACTACGTAGAACTTGCTGAAGCCCTCCATCAGCGTGGTATGAAGCTGATCATCGACGAAGTGTTCAACCATTGCGGAAGTGAACATTGGTGGATGAAGGACCTGCCGTCGGATGACTGGCTGAACCAATGGCCTGAATTCACAAGGAGCACATACAGGGCAGGAAGTATAAGCGATCCTTACGTGGCACAAGCCGACAGCATCCGGTTCTCGAAAGGATGGTTCGATAAGACAATGCCTGACCTCAACCAGCGAAATCCGTATATGAAAAATTACCTGATACAGAACAGTATCTGGTGGATGGAGTTTGCCGGGATAGACGGTATAAGGCAGGATACCTACCCGTATCCATTCAAAGACGCTATGAGCGAATGGGGAAAACGAATGATTGAAGAATATCCCCATCTCAACATTGTAGGGGAATGCTGGATGAATTACCCTGCCACGGTGGCCTACTGGCAGAAAGGCTCAAAGAACCTCGACGGGTTTAACTCCAACCTGCCCTCGATTTTTGATTTCCCGATGCATGATGCACTGATCCAGGCATTCAACGAGAAAGAAGGCTGGAATACGGGAATTCTCAGATTATACGAGATTTTATCCCAGGACTTCTCTTATCCTGATCCACTTAATATTGTCACATTTGCCGACAATCACGATGTGAACCGTTACCTCGACACCCAGAATGATGATGTTAGGAAACTTAAGATGGCAATGGCTTTCATTTTAACTACCCGGGGAATCCCTGAGATCTTCTATGGAACGGAGTTGCTGATGACCACGGGGGCCGACAAGGGGCATGGCACTATACGAAGGGATGTTCCCGGAGGCTGGCCGGGCGACAAAAGGAATGTTTTCACAGCCTCGGGCCGCAACCAGTCCGAAAACGAGATGTACAACTTTATGCACACCCTGCTTAATTTCAGGAAGTCAAATACAGCTCTCCAGACTGGTAAACTCCTGCATTTTATCCCCGCTGACGGAATTTATACTTACTTCCGTTACAACAGCCATAGCACCGTGATGGTTGTCATGAACAACAATGAGGAGCAAAAAATTGATGAAACCACGCGTTACGGGGAAATTCTTAAGAATTTCAATTCAGGGAGGGATATCATCAGCGGCAATACTATAACTGATCTTTCGAAACTGACAATTCCCGGGAAATCGGTGATGGTCATCGAATTGAAACATTAATCACACAATAAACTCAACCAATATGCTGGCATTTCAGAAAAAACTGTCAAACATTTTTTACCTTCTCATAGGGTTTCCGAGCACTGCAATGGGGTTTGCCCTTTCGATACAGATAGCAGTTCTCAGCTGGATACTGCGGACGAAATACAACCTGGATATAGACCAGATAGGTATTGTGTGGGCTGCAGGCCCTATTGCCGGTATACTTGGCCAGCCCCTTGTCGGCCTCATCAGCGATAAGATCTGGTTCTGGGGCGGGCGTCGAAAGCCTTTTATCATCATAGGGGGAATGCTTGCCGCACTCATGATCCTGGCACTGCCGAACATAGCAAGGATCAACGATTTCTTCGGCATTGGAAGCATCATGGCTGTGGCTGTCACCGTTGCCCTTACTCTTGATCTTTCGATCAACATCAGTTTCAACCCGACACGTTCCATCATTGCTGACGTCACTCCCGATGGCCAGCCCCGTACGAAGGGATATACCTGGATGCAGAGCGTGTCAAACCTTTTCGGCAGCGGGGCATACCTCATGGGGGCACTCATAAGCAATTACTTCCTGATCTATGCCGGTGTCATTATTGTATTCCTTTTCTCGATCGGCCCCCTCATCTTTATTGAAGAACCAAGAGTACTCGAAAAATCAGCTGAAGATAAAGACAGCAAGGTTAAAACCAAAACCCATTGGGTGGAACTTTTCAAACTGTATTTTGCACACGCGTTTTCCTGGCTTGGCATCCAGACCATGTTCGTTTATATTTTTGCTTTTCTTGAACAGAAAATGCCTTCGATGCAAAACCTGCCGGCAGCCGATCGCAATGCAAACCTTGGACAACTTATCGGCTGGTCATTTTTCATTCTTAATGCGGTTGGTGCGATCTGGCCGGCATTCCTTCTTGAACCAATGAGCAAAAAGATCGGAAGGGTGCGAACCCAGGTACTTATGGTTGGCATTATGAGCCTGGGGTATTTCGGGATAGTATTCTTTGCAACAACGCCTTTCATGCTTTATGCGATGATGTGCATACTCACTTTCGGATGGGCTGCAGTAGTAAGCCTTCCCTTCGCAATCATGTCGGAAAAGGTGGATAAAAGCCGTATGGGATTCTTTATGGGTATTTTCAATCTCAGCGTCGTACTTCCCCAGCTGGTGGCCAGCTTTGCCATGGGCAGGATTATAAGCCATGCAGCTGATAAAAGCATGGTCTTCATTATCAGCGGTATTTCCCTGGCAATTTCGGCTTTCCTCTGGATGTTTGTAAGTGAAAAAAAGACTTCAATCTAAAACAGGCCATCCATGCGAAAAAGCCTTGCTGCATTAATAGTCATGCTGACGGCATCCTGTTCGGAGGCCCAGGATTTTCAGCACTTCATCGACCATACCAACGGCTTGCCCCAGGCAGAGAGACAGGCCGCAGCTGATAGTTTTGTCAATGCATGCACGGCTTTTCCCTTCATTGAGCACGACAGTATCGTGCATTATATCTATACAGGAACCGTTACTTCCGCTGCAATTGCCGGAGATGCCACCCAATGGAACCCGAACCAGTCTCTGAGCCTGATACAAGGTACGAATTTCTGGTACCTGACAAAGGTTTATGAAGCTGATGCAAGGCTCGACTACAAGCTGGTTACAGGGGGCAGTAACTGGATACTTGACCCCAGGAATCCAAATACCTGTATGGGCGGATTCGGACCAAATTCAGAATTACGCATGGGCGGGAACACGAAGCCGGTCGAAACCATTTTTGATCCAAATATTCCTCACGGAACTATCAAGGACACCATATTCCACAGTAATGTCCTGAATAATTCCAGGCAGGTCAGAGTTTATCTCCCCCCTTCTTACCCCCTGGCTGCTGAATACCCGGTAATCCTTTTCCATGACGGCCCCGAATATATAAGTCTTGCTGCGGCAAACAATGTCCTCGATTACCTGATTGCACATAAGATGATCAATCCTGTAATTGCTGTTTTCGTGCCCCCTGTAGACCGTCAGCCTGAATATGCAGGGACAAAGATCGACCTGTTTACATCGTTTATTACTACGGAATTAATGCCCGTGATCGACCAGAAATACAGGACCAGCAAGCATCCCGCGAAACGTGCGACCCTGGGCGCTTCCGACGGTGGTAACATCGCACTTTACCTGGGGGTAAACAAACCTGAGATCTTCGGCAGGATAGCCGCCCAGTCGAGCGATGTGATACCTGCTATAAGCTCGGTCCTGCAGAATGGGCCCAAACTCAGCCTTGACTTTTATCTTGACATTGGCACTTATGATTTAGCCCAACTCATTCCCATGGTACATGAACTTGCCAGCCTGCTTCAGTTGAAAGGCTATTCCTTTTCTTTTCGCGAGATCCATGAAGGCCACAGCTGGGGGAACTGGAAAGAACACCTGAAGTTTCCATTGATGCAGTTCTTTCCATATACCAACGGCATCAATGAAAATTTACCGGGTAATGACATCCGCCTTGACCGGAACAGGCCAAATCCGTTCAGGGGGAATACCGACATACGGTTTACAGTGCCTGTCGGGTCAAGAGTTCATCTCGATCTCTGCGACGGATACAAAACGAGCAGGATAGTAACCATAATCAATTAATCAGTTTCAGTAAACACATTAATACAGCTTGTATGAAACAGTTTTCTTCCATTTTATCCCTCTTCGGCTTTGCGCTTCTTTTCCAGGCCTGCGGCTCGGGAACCGATATCCTTGTTTCAAAGGAACCTCAGATGCTTAAGTTGTCAGCCCCGGTAACGGTAAACACAGCTGACTCCACAGTGATTGAACTTGGTGATTATTTTCTTTACCCGAATAAAATCGATTCTTTCTTTGTTGACAAATCACTTACGGCAAGGATAACAAAGGATTCCCTGCAAATGATCCTCAGCCCGGGGGAACATAATATACCCATGCTAAGCACCCTCACGGTCTGGTCGAAAGGATTTTCATACTCACTTATACTGGAACGCTCACAGAAGATCCATTTCCGGTTCAGTTTTGATCCGGGGAACAAAAAATACAAAAAGGTGCAGATCGCGGGGCAGATGAACGACTGGAATCCTCCGGGAGGGTATATGTTCCTGAAGGATGGTAAGTGGTATACCGATCTCTTTCTCTACCCGGGAAAATACCAGTACAAGATAGTCTGCGATGGCAAATGGGCTTCTGACAGGAATAATCCGGATTCAGTCTCGAACAATAATGGAGGCTATAACTCCCAACTGACCCTTGGGAACCTGAATTCCACCTCACTTCCATCCTTATTTACTGTAAAAGCTGAAGGCAAAAAGCTGATCCTGGGTTTAAAGAACAAAGCCGACACAGTGTTTGTTCTCTGGGATAATCATTTCCTCGATGGCAAATTCTGGAAGCAGGACAGCAGCGGGATACATATCAGCGTTCCCAAGACTGCAGGTTCTTTCGAGCGCAGCTTCATACGTGCCTGGGCTGTTAATAAAACCGGCATTTCAAATGAGATCCTGGTGCCTTTAAAAAATGGGAAAGTACTTACCGATGCTTCAAAACTCACAAGGGCTGACCAGGAAGCAATGATTTTGTACTTTATAATGGTCGACCGCTTTCGCGACGGGAATAAAGAAAATAACGCCCCTATAAAAGATAAGGATATTGATCCCAAGGTCAATTATATGGGAGGCGACCTTAACGGAATCACGAAAGCCATTGAAGAAGGCTATTTCACAAAACTGGGTGTAAATACACTCTGGATATCCCCCATAACCCAGAACCCGCTTAAAGGATATAATGAATTTCCCGCGCCACACCGGAAATTCTCGGGCTATCATGGATACTGGCCCATCACACTTACGACTGTCGATACCCGGTTCGGCACAGCTGACGAACTTCACCAGTTGGTAAATGATGCGCATGGTAAAGGCCTGAACATCGTGCTTGATTTTGTTTCCCATCACGCACACCAGGAATATGCAGTTTTCAAAGCACATCCCGACTGGATAACGGTGCTGGACCTTCCGGGAAAAAGAAAAAACATCAGGATGTTTGATGAGAACCGCCTTACTACCTGGTTCGACATTTTCCTGCCAACTTTTGATCTCACACGGCCTGAGGTTACTGAAATGGTTTCCGATTCGGCCACCTTCTGGATCAGGGAATACAATATTGACGGTTTCAGGCATGACGCTGCAAAACACGTCCCTGAAAACTACTGGCGTGTGTTGAATAAAAAACTCACTCAGCAGGTTGTCATTCCCCAAGGCAGAAAGGTATACCAGATCGGTGAAACTTTCGGCAGCCGGGAACTGATCAGGAGCTATATCAATCCCGGTATGCTTGACGCCCAGTTCGAGTTCAATCTTTACTGGGATGCAAAGAATACTTTTGCCCAGGACTATACGTCCTTCCGCGACCTGAATTATTCGCTTCAGCAGTCGTTCAGCTATTTTGGAGAGCATAACCTGATGGGCAACATCACGGGGAACCAGGATATGCCACGCTTCATTTCCTATGCAGGCGGGGCCCTGAGCCTTTCAGAAGACGCCTCTGAAGCGGGATGGAAACGCGACGTCCAGGTGAAGGATACGATTGGCTACTATAAACTTGCCTCGCTTATGGCTTTTAATATGACCATACCGGGAATCCCCGTGATTTATTACGGGGATGAATACGGGATGGCCGGTGCAGCCGATCCTGACAACCGCAGGATGATGAAATTCGACAGCCTGAACACCCATGAAAAGCACCTCCTTGCAATCACTTCAAAGCTTGCTAATATGCGGAGGGAGAGTTTGCCGCTGATTTACGGAGATTTCACTACGATCAAAGTCAGTGAAAAAGTTTTCATCTATATGCGTTCCTATTTCGACAAGGCTGTAATTGCCGTATTCAATAAAGATAAAAATTCAAGGAAGATCGAGTTTGAGATTCCGAAGAGATTCGCCAATTCCGTATTCACATCAAATTTTGGGAATAAAACAAGTATTGAAAAAGGGAAAGTCAGTCTGACCCTTAATGGTAATTCATTTGAACTCTTAAGTAATTAATTGATTTATGAAAAAAACACTGATCCTATTTGTTTCAATCCTCCTGGTCATGAGTGCATGTAAGCCAAAAACGGAATCATCAAGCCAGGCTGGAAAACCAGGCCACCCAGATTGGAGCCGTAATGCTACGATCTATGAAGTCAATGTAAGACAATACACACCTGAAGGCACTTTCAAGGCGTTTCAGCAAAATCTGCCGCGCCTGAAAAAAATGGGCGTTGACATTTTATGGCTGATGCCGATAAATCCTATAGGTGTTAAAAACCGCAAAGGCAGCCTGGGCAGTTATTATGCTGTGAAGGATTATCTGGCGGTGAATTCCGAATTCGGGACCCTGGCCGATCTGAAAGAGCTGGTAAGCAAGGCCCACGAACTTGGGATGTATGTGATCATCGATTGGGTTGCCAACCATACTTCATGGGACAACAACCTGATCACAAAGCACCCCGACTGGTATAAGAAGGATGCAAAGGGGAACATCATCCCTCCTGTCGCAGATTGGACCGACGTTGCCGGCCTGGACTATTCTAAGGCAGGACTCAGAAAATACATGACCGATGCCTTGTGTTACTGGGTAAAGGAAGCAGATATAGACGGTTTCCGCTGCGATGTGGCAGGGATGCTGCCGGTAAGCTTTTGGAATAAGGCTGTGCCCGAGGTTAAAAAACTCAAACCGATTTTCATGCTGGCCGAATGGGAAACTCCGGAAATGCATGATACTGCTTTCGACGCCACCTATTCCTGGGACCTTTACAAACTCACGAATGACATTGCTGCAGGGAAAAAAACAGCCGATAAGATTGATTCGGTGTTTACTTCAGAGATGAAAAGATTTCCTGCCGATGCATACAGGATGAGATTCACTACCAACCATGATGAAAACTCATGGAATGGAAGCGAATATGAACGACTTGGGCCTGCCGCTAAAACTTTTGCAGTTTTCTGTTTTACATTTCCGGGCTTCCCTCTTATATATACAGGCCAGGAGTCGGCAATGAGTAAAAGGCTGCGCTTTTTCGACAAGGATACGGTTAAATGGGGTACATACCCTCTGCAGGACTTCTATACCACACTTTGCGACCTGAAGAAAACAAATAAGGCCATGCAAAACGGCAATGTTGGCTTAACATTTTCGAAGGTCCGTAATGACCAGGAGAAGTCGGTATATTCATTTATGAGGGAGAAAGACAACAACAAGGTTTTAGTTATTCTTAATTTGTCGTCTGTTCCATGTACTGTAAAATTTCCAGATGGTATTCCTTCCGAGAAATGGGAACCTGTACTGGACAGCCAGAATCTGAATCTTGGAAATGTTCAGACCCTGACACTCAAAGCCTGGGAATACCGGGTTTACCAGAAACGGTAAGCCATAAAGGAGCGTACAATAACTGCTGATTTTGACCGGTCATGAAATATGCCTCTGTTTGCACTATTTTCATTTTTTATTGCATTCTGATGTCAGCTCACAGATCAGAAGCCCAGGAAAGCAATGCCTTTCAAAAGACCGGGGGTATTCCTGAAACCTTTGAGCCCCTGCCATTCTTCGAAATACTTCCAACGGGATGGATAAAAGAACAGGTACAGGAAAACCTTAACGGTTTCACAGGCCACCTTGACTCCCTGGCTCCTGATCTTATCCTCCGTGATGATATCTATGGAAAAAACAGGTTAAGCAGGAATGACAAGTCGAAGGATGTGGGCGCAATTACTGAAAACGGAGAATTACAGGCCCAGTTCCTTTGGTGGAACAGTGAAACCCAGAGCAACTGGCGTGATGGTTATATCCGGTCGGCCATAATTGCCGGGGACCAGGATCATCTTTCGAAAGCGAAAGATTATGTGCAGAAAATGCTTTCAACCCAGGATGCGGATGGTTACCTTGGGATCTATGATCCTGACCTGCGCTATAAATTCGATAATGAGAATGGGGAGTTGTGGTCAAAAACCACCCTGCTCAGAGGGTTGCTGGCCTGGTATGAGTTCGTCAGAAACTATACCGTGCTGAAGGATATTGAAAGAGCGGTGCAGAATGTCATGATCAATTATCCTGCTTATGCTTCACATCCTTTTTATTCGGTCAATCCATATGCCGGGGGGCTAACGCACGGGCTCGCATTCACTGATGTTCTTGAGGAATTATGGAGGATCACCGGGAAGACCGAATACAGGGATTACTGCATTTTTTTGTATAAGGATTTTTCAGATCAGAACCTGAATGAGGATGCACAATACGGTAAATTAAGCGATACCTCCGGACCCCTGAAAGGGCATGGGGTACATACATACGAGCATCTCCGTTCCCTTGCAGCAGCTTATTATGCATCAGGCAGCCCGGAACTAAAAAACGCACTTAAAAATTTCCTGCAGAAGATCAGTAATAATACAACGGCCTCCGGAGGCCCGGTGGGAGATGAATGGATTGAAGGAAAGAGAGCCGATGCCACTGAACGTGGATACGAGTACTGCTCCATTCAGGAACTCATGAACAGCTATGCAGACCTGTTGTCAAAAACCGGAGAGGCTGATTTCGGTGAGTTTACAGAGAAGCTGTTCTTTAATGCTGCACAAGGATCCAGAAATCCTTTTGAAAGCTCAATCGCATACCTTAAAACAGACAACTCCTATTCGATGTGCGGTGGCCTGAACGGTGATACGACAGCAAAAAACCAGAACCGATATAAATACTCGCCCGTACATCAGGACGTGGCAGTTTGTTGTGTCCCGAATGCCGGCCGCATAGCTCCCTGTTATGTTCAAAACATGTGGATGAAGGATGACCATGGACTTATTGCCACACTGCTCGGGCCCTGTGAAGTTGAAACAACCTTTAAAGGAAAGCGTGTAAATATAGAAGAACAGACCGCATACCCCTACGATAACACACTGGTATTCAATGTTAAAACATTTGACTCTGAATTTGATCTTAAGATCAGGAGACCACTTTGGGCCAATAAAATCATAGTAAGCGAGGAATACCGTGAAGAAAAGGGTTTTATAATAATTCACAGGCGGTGGAAAGGTGAACAATCTGTAAACATTCAATTTTTTCCGGAAGTCCAGGTCCTGCAGGACATTAACGGGGAGTATTATTTCACATACGGCGCGCTGGTATTGGCCCGCCCGATTCAAAGTATAGGGAAACAAACAAAGACCTATCCTCTGAAAGGATTCCGGGATATGACATACAGGCCTGTTACTATGAACGTGCTTGAGTTTGCCGATGAAAAGGTAAAACAGACGAAACCAGGCAGGCTGGAATTTTCAACAGCCCTGTACAACCCTGTAAGCCGGAAAAATGAAGCGGTGATCCTGATTCCCATTGGACAGACAATACTCCGGCAGTTAACATTCAAACCAAAATAAGAAGTTCAAATTATGCAAAAATGGATTATCGCCCTGCTCCTGCTTTCTCAGGTAGTGGCGAATGCACAAAATGCCGGAACACCTCCTGACCAGCCCCCGGCCTGGGCTAAGAACGCAATCTGGTACCAGATTTTTGTTGAACGTTTCAATAACGGTGATCAAAAGAATGATCCCAAACCCGATGATATTAATATTCCTCCCCTGAAACAAATTGCCCCCCCGGGCTGGTCAATAACACCATGGACACATAACTGGTTTGAGCAGGAGGACTGGGCCAGAGCAACAAATAAGCCTTTCATGGACAACCTGCAATACCGCAGGTACGGAGGTGACCTTCAGGGAGTCATGAATAAACTTGATTACCTGCAGGAACTGGGCATTACGGCAATTTTCATCAACCCGGTCAATGACGCACCATCGCTTCACAAATATGATGCCCGCAGTTACCATCACGTCGATGTTAATTTCGGACCCGATCCCAAAGGAGACAGGCAAATTATTGCTCTTGAAAACCCTGTGGACACGGCGACCTGGAAATGGACATCAGCCGACAAATTATTTTTAAACCTTGTTGATGAGGCACATAAACGCGGGATGAAAGTCATACTGGATTATTCATGGAACCATACAGGTGTGATGTTCTGGGCATGGCAGGACATACTTAAAAAGCAGTCGGCATCGGCCTATAAAGACTGGTACGATATCATTTCCTTCGATGACCCTGCAACGCCTGAGAATGAATTTAAATATCACGGTTGGGTTGGCATAGAAAGTCTGCCCGAGATCAGGAAAGTAAATGTAACAACTAAAAGGGAAAACGGGCATCCATATGAAGGAGATATAAACCCCGGGGCGAAGCAGTATATTTTTGCTGTTACAAAACGATGGCTGGCACCTGGTGGTAACAGCACGAAAGGGATAGATGGATTCAGGATGGATGTGGCTGACCAGATAGGCATGGTTTTCTGGCGTGACTGGAGAAAGTTTGTACGCTCGATTCAGCCCGAGGCTTACCTCATCGGGGAGATCTGGTGGGAAAAATGGCCCAATGTGTTGATGGACCCTGCTCCATACACGAAAGGCGATGTGTTTGATGCAGTCATGTTTTACCAGGTGTACCGGCCTGCAAGGTATTTCTTTGCAAAGACTAATTTCCCGATCGATGCAAAGCAGTTCCGCGACAGCATTGAGCTGCAATGGAATCGGCTGAGGCCTGAAAACCTTTACTCGATGATGAACGTTTCATCAACCCACGACGCCCCGCGACTGCTGACCGATTTCTATAATACCAATAAATACAAAGTAAACGCGCTTCCACGTGATGACTCTTCTTACCGGACCGGGAAACCGGATGCTGAAACTTACAAACGGATGAGGCTTTATCTTGTATGGCTGTTCACTACCGTAGGCGCCCCCCAGATATGGAATGGCGAGGAAATGGGCATGTGGGGAGAAGATGATCCCGACTGCCGCAAACCATTATGGTGGAAAGAGTATAAGTTTGATCCGGAGACGAGGAACAACTACCAGCCAGGTGTAAAATCCTATGACCCGGTTGGCTTTAACGGGGAGCAGTTTGAAATTTACAGGAAACTCATCAACATAAGGAAATCAAACCAGGTTTTAAGCACAGGCAAATTTGAGTTTCTTATCACGGATGGCAGTAAACTGGCATATAAGCGTTCCGATAGTCAACATGAGCTTATTATTATGATCAATTCCGGTCCTGTTCCTCAAACCTTTGCTTTGCACGGAATTTCAGGCTCAACTGATATTCTCAGCAACAAGGTTATAAGGGGTGACAGTATTATATTAAAACCCCTGAGCGGGATGATCCTTAAAATGCCGCCCAGGGTTTCTTCAGGCTCGGTCAGGCATTTTGAAGATTTCCCTTCACATTATGTTGCTCACAGGAATGTTGATGTATGGCTTCCTGATGGATATTCCCCTGCGAAAAAATACGCTGTTTTATATATGCATGACGGGCAGATGCTTTTTGACAGTTCCTCCACATGGAACCACCAGGAATGGTGTGTGGATGAAACAGCGGGAACACTGATGAAACAGAAAAAGATCCGTGAATGTATTGTCGTGGGCATCTGGAATGGCGGGAAGCTGAGGCATTCCGAATACTTCCCTCAGAAACCCTTCGAATCACTCACAAAAGAGCAGCAGCAAGCCATATATAACTCAACCCGGAACAAGGACCAGGTTTTGTTTGCTTCGGAAATACAATCCGATCGATACCTGAAATTTCTTGTGAGCGAGCTGAAACCATTCATCGACAGTACTTTTTCGACATTAAAAGACCGTAGCAATACTATTATAGCCGGTTCCAGCATGGGAGGCCTGATTAGCCTTTACGCCATCTGTGAATATCCCGAAGTGTTCGGTGGAGCTGCCTGCCTTTCAACACATTGGCCCGGAATTCTTGCAACCGAAAACAATCCGATACCCGATGCCTTCCTGCAATACCTGAAAACACATCTCCCCAGTCCTTCTGCCCATAAAATTTATTTTGATTATGGCGACCAGACACTCGACAGTATGTACAAACCTTTCCAGTTAAAGGCTGATGCCATAATGAAGTCAGGGGGCTATACGGAAAAAAACCGGATCACGAGATATTTCCCTGGCGAGAATCATTCCGAAAAGGCATGGGCTAAACGGCTCGATGTACCGCTGGAATTTTTACTGAAGCCTGAAGTGAAATAAACCCTGTTTGTTTAAGTGCATAAAAAAAGAAGGTGCCCTTTTGGGACACCCTCTTTTTTGTGATGGAAATTAATCCTAGTTTTTCTTCAACTGATATTTATAAATAGGCTGGCTCAGGTTGAGAATAACAGTGTAGTTTCCGCCTGCAGGTACTGCTATATTTGCACCACCGACGGAAAGTTTACCTGTATTGCTGCCATCGTCGCCATAGTTGAGATCCCATGCGTGGTTGGCACGGAATTTCAGGCCAGCAGCAGTCAGGCCAGTTGTTACCGACCATGTTTTGGAAATGGAATCATACTTCATATCAGTATCGGTGTTCCATCCGCCTGATGTTGCATCTCCGATAATCGACCAGGCCGTGAGAAGGAACTTATGGGTGAGGTTAGGCAGGTCGACATTCAGCTTATAGTAGCCATGCAGACCAGCTTGAATATTAGCTCCACCGGGGTTAAGAGTGCCGTCAGCGCCATCATCCCCCCAGTTAATATCCCAATTGGGTTTTTGAGTGTACTTGAACAGCACCTGGTCGGTTCCGAACCAGATATATCCTTCAAACTGCCCGTTGGAAGATTTAGAAGTGACAACGGTTGATGAATCGGCAGGGTTCCAGCCCTGGTAACTTCCCGGAACGAAAAGTATGGGATAAACTATCTTAACGAAATATGGTGTGATAGTCTGGGGTACAACAGCCGAATAAAGCGGGTCTATATTGGCATTGATGACAGCCTTTACCCTGAACTCCAGGTTAATGGGAGTCGGATTTTTAGGATCATACTCCATAGGGAGTATCTTCTGGTTAAAGTCATATGTATTGATGGACGCAGACAGGGCATTGCTTGACTGTACTACCGGAATAGCATTTTTAAAACTATTTCCGACCATATCCATTTCAACGGTATAACCGATAACGACAACCTGACCAAACTGGGAAGCTGACCAGGAATATGTGATCAGTTGTCCCGAATCAGACTTCTTCAGAATGATCTGAGCCCCGCTTGTAAGGTTTAAAACCGAAGCATTCGGAGAAGCACTGAGCGTGGCTTTGGTCTCATCCTTTTTACAGGAATAAAATGCTATCAGACCAAGAGCCAGGATTAATATTAATATTTTTTTCATAGTATCTGGGTTTTAAACTGATTAATATCCGGTATTTTGAATGAGGTTGGGATTCGCCGAGACGTCGGATGAGGGTATCGGGAAAATATCATAGAACGCAGCAACGGAAATCCCGTTCTTGGCTCCACCCTTCCACGGCCACAAATAAGTACTTGTACTGAACTCCCCAAAACGGATAAGGTCAGTTCTGCGGTGGCATTCCCAATATAATTCCCGTCCCCTTTCGTTAAGGATAAAGGGCAATGTCAGGTCAGAAGATGAGATATCTCCGGCCTTATCTCCGTATGCCCTTTCACGGATCGCATTAACATAAGTAAGGGCCTGCTCAATACTCCCGCCGCCACCACCTCTGAGAACAGCTTCGGCATACATCAGGTAAACATCAGCCAGCCTGAACATAGGGAAGTCTGTATCCATGAAGGTAGAACTTGATCCTGCAGTTCCTGTGCTCGTGATGTTCTTGAACTTCGTTATAGCATAACCATCAGTGAATGTACCAACATCCTTGATTTCAAGAGATTGTCCGTCAGTATAGAACATTGCCCTTGTGTCATAGCTGTTTCTCGTAATGGTATAGGTATAGTCAGGAGCACCAAGCTTCATGACTACAACATATGACCCATCTTCGGGGATGGTGATGTTGTCTCCGCCGGGTTTCAGCAACCCGATTTTCTGACCATCATCACCATAATTAAGGTCCCAGCCACCGTTTGCACGGAATTTCAGCCCTTTGCCTCCAAGGAGATCCAGGGTGACCCTCCAGGTCTTTGTAGCGGTATCATAAGCCATGGGAGTATCGGTGGTCCATCCACCGGGTGTAGCGTCGCCGATCACACCCCAGTTAGTTTTCAGAATAGAATAAGTCATCAAAGCTGTATCGCAATTGACTTTGTAATAACCAGGGTCAGCAATGCTAAAATTATCTCCACCATGTTTCAGCTTACCGCTTAGAGTTCCATCGTCTCCCCAGTTAACATCCCATGATCCTTTTGCTAATTTGAACTGTGTGCCGGCATTTTCGAAATACAGGTATCCTTCATACTCGCTGTTACTTTTGACAGAACCTACAACATGATTTGGGTCGCTGGGGTTCCATCCCTGGTAAGATCCCGGGCAGTTTAATACCGGGTACGATTTTGGGTTCTTAGGAGGTGTTCCTGATGACCAGAGACCGTCTTTCAGGTTCGGGTAAAAGAGCTCAACGAATGACTTCGTGGTACGGGTTCCGCCCCAGCTGTTCGAAGTTCCGTAATCAGCAGGTTTCATACTTCCGCCGATTGCAGCAGAAATGATGAAGGTTGTTCCACCATAGGTTTTTTGATTCACCCCATCAAATTCAACAGGGAAAATCACTTCGTTGCTGTTGGTATTATCTGCAAGGAACAGGTTCGCGTATTTTGGTTCCAGGGTGTAACCTGAGTTGATTACATTATTACAATAGGTGATGCAGTCGGTACTCCTGTCGGTGCCGGTATAAACTTTGGCATTCAGGTACAGTTTGGCAAGAAGCGTCCAAACAGCCCCTTTATCAGCACGTCCGTATTCGTTGGCGCGTGCACCGACCATCAAAGGTTCGATAGCTTTAAGTTCCGATTCGACATAGTTGAACAGGAAAGCGCGGTTCTTCTGGGGGGGGAAGAATTTACCGGGTGAATCTGCTTCAGTTACAAAGGGAACATTGCCAAAAAGGTCGAGAGCATGATAATAGCTCAGTGCCCTAAGATAACGGGCTTCTGCGCGGTAATACTGGCAGTTGATCTTGTCCTGCCCGGTAATTCCGCGAGAATCCAGCTTGCTGTCATCCGATTCCCTTATAAACTCATTGCAAAGGCTTACCTGGTAAAATATCCTGTAATACATAGCTGCAATGAACACATCGCCTGATCCCCAGGTCTGGGAATGAAAGTCATGAACTGTCTGGTCGTTCCAGGCCATCACTGATTCATCGGTAGTAAGTTCCTGGTGATACCAGTACATACGTATATATTCTCCGAACCCTTCGTCGATCCCGGAGATATCGGGTTTTCCTGCGGGTCCCTGCTGGCCTGTAACAGAAAGGCCTGCATAGCATTTTGCCAAAACCTGCTTATAACCGGCAGCATTGATATATGCATTGGCCGGGGTATACAACGTCGGGTTGATCGGCGTTGTATTCAGATCCTTCGTGCAGGAGGCTATAAACAGCATTAATGCTGCTGCTAAAAATGTTATTTTAAATATTCGTTTCATCTTTCTAATTTTTTAGCGTTACAACTTAAGATTAACACCTAGAACGTACACCCTTGATCTTGGATACATATTGTTGTCAATACCCAGGGTTGATCCGAGGTTCACCTCAGGATCAAGTCCCTTGTAATTTGTGATGGTGAAAACATTGTTCACGGTAAAAGTGATGCCGAGATTCAGTGTATTCTTTACAAGGTTCCCGAAGCTGTAAGAAAGGGAAAGGTAGTCCAGTTTAAAGAACGAAGCGTTCTGTACATAATAATCAGAAAGGTACCGATTATTATTGAAGTTTGTGTTCGTAACGTTGGTTGTAATATTTCCAAGCCATGGTCCATTGCCGCGATAAAGATTTGCATACACTCCCCTGTCGGCTTCAATGTTATTGTACATATAGTTGCCGAAATTGGCATGACCGCTGGCAGCTAATGTCCATTTTTTATATGACAACCTTGTGTTTACACCAAATGTAAAAGTAGGATTCGGGCTCTTGTAGCAATACCTGTCGGCATCGGTGATCTTTCCATCGCCGTTTCTGTCAACATATAAGCCTTCGACCGGGTCCCCATTTTTATCATATACCTGCTGATATACATAAAATGAATTGATCGGGTAGTCGACTTTATCAATCTGAACCGTATTTCCAACACCCCCGCTAATAAGTCCAACCATGACACCCGGGTAGTTGGGGTCGTCGGAGATATTGAGCTTTGTGATCTTGTTCTTGTAGGTGGTGGCATTAAATCCGATATCCCAAACCCAATCCTTCGTCACAATGGGTTTCACATCGAGAGTGAATTCAAAACCGCTGTTATTCATGCTTCCTACATTGGTCCATACATAATTTGAAAGGTTGGTTCCGGCAGGCACCGGGATGAAGTTCAGCATGTTCGTGGTGTTCTTATAGAAGTAATCGGCTGAAAAGGTGATCCTGTCTTTCAGGAAACCGACATCGATACCTATGTTCGAGGTAGCGGTTGTTTCCCATTTAATGTTCGGATCATATGCATCAGGGCGCAAGGTCTGGTACCATACGTTTCCGAACTGGTACCTTGTAAACCCGTCACTGAGCTCGAAGATCGGCAGGTAAGGATACCAGTTGCTGGAAATATCCTGCTGACCTGTTTCTCCCCAACCCAACCTGAGTTTCAACTGTGAAAGAACTTTCGAATCCCTGAGGAATTTCTCTTCATTGATCTTCCATCCAAGGGCAACTGAAGGGAACAGTCCCCAGCGGTTGCTGCTTGAGAACCTTGATGATCCGTCATCGCGAATGGTGGCGGTCAAAAGGTACCTGTTGTACAGTGAATAATTCAAACGACCGTAAAATGAAACAAGGTAATATTCCTGTTTCACAATGATCGTATTAGCGTGTGCGGTATCATGAGGCACATTGCCGTTGTAACTGTTATTATTCACCCAGAAATGCTGCCAGGAATAACCGGCCATGACATCAAATTTGCTCCTGATGCTTTTCACTTCTTTTACATAATTCAGATAAAAATCAAGAAGGGTATTTTTCTTCGTCTGGTCATAAATATTGTCAACACCGCTGTCGTAATAATTCCATGTAGCCCAGGTGGGAACATAATTTTCGCCATTGCTCTTCGAATAATCCATCCCAAGGTTGAGGTTAACCCTCAAATCGGGGAAGAAATGAAGTTTATAATCAAATTGTATATTGCCAAGGAACCTGTTAACCGTTGAAGTGTTCTTCGTTTCATTCAACCGTGCGACAGGGTTTGTCGTTGCTGTTGTAACAGGGAGATTGCTGGGTTGTAACCATGCCCAGTAATAATTATATAATCCATATTTACCTCCTGCAGTAACAGGCTGGGTCGGATCGAACGCAACAGCGTCACCGATTGCTGCGTTATCTGCAAACCTGTTCTTTTCATTCATATACTTGGCATTGACATTGATCTTCAGATAATTCTTGAAGAATGTCGGGTTTAATGTCACCCCAATGGTCGTCCTTTTCATATTATCAGAAAGCAGTGTGCCATCCTGGTATGAATATCCTACAGAAACACGGTACGGCATTGTTGAGACTGCGCCTGTCAAAGCAAGGTTGTGGTCAGTTCCCCATGCATTCCTGTAAATTTCTTTCTGCCAGTTTGTATTGCTAGTGCCAAGCAGGGTTGTATCTATATTCTGGAGTCCTTGTCTTGCCCTTGATAATACCAGTGCCCGGTAATCATCAGCGTTATAAACGCTGAGTGTCTTAGGCACAGTGGATATTGATACATTACCTGAATATTCAAGGCCGATTTTTTTTGCTCCAACGGCTCCTTTCTTCGTTGTGATAATAATAACCCCGTTCGATGCACGTGAACCATAAATTGCAGTGGCGGAAGCATCCTTCAGAACAGTATATGTTTCAATTTCATCCGGGTTAAGCATACCTAAAGTGCTGCGGGCTCCGGAAGTCGAAGCATTGTCAATGGCAACACCGTCAACCACGAGCAAAGGATCATTATTGGCATTAATAGAAGAACCGCCCCTGATTCGAATGATAGCATCACCACCCGGAGCACCGCCGGTCGTGGTAACCTGTACACCGGCAATCTTTCCGATGATCAGCTGCTGGGGGGACTGAATAGCTCCCTGGTTAAAATCCTTGCGGTCAATTGCAGCAACGGATCCTGTGGCATCTGATTTCTTTACCGTACCGTAACCGATCACGACAACCTCGTTAAGGCTTTTTGTTCCGACAGACAAAGAAACATCCAGTTTCCGCTGTTCAGTAATTGTAAATTCCTGTGTCTGATAACCAACATAGGAAAAAACAAGCACTGCATCCTTCTTTACCTTGATGGAGAATTTTCCGTCTACGTCGGTAACTGTACCCGTTGTTGTACTCTTAACAACGATAGTCACCCCCGGAAGTAAACTTCCATCTGTCGCATCTGTCACTTTACCTGAAATAGTGATCTCCTGAGCATGAGCAATCGAAGCTGATACCAAGGCGAAAAACAAAATCAGATAACGTAACCTAAGTACACGTTTCTTCATAGAGTTAATTTTAAATTGTTAGTTTTCCGTTAATTATTTTTCTGCTTATTAATTTATTATTAGTGTTTTGCAGTGCAGAATTAATAAAAAAATGTTTACGATGAGCAAATTTTTATGTTTTTTTTTTTATTTAATACCTAAAGTGTTGATTATGACGCAAAAAAAATGGAAGTGTCTATGTTAAAAACTTAACACAAACTGGACCATTATGTTCAGGGATTCCTGCTTTTATTACTTTTGTGATTACTAAATCCGATATTATGAAAAGGCTTTTCACTTCTTTGCTTGTTTTTTTTCTCTGCAATCTTATTTGCGGGACAGTTTCAGCCCAGACCATTGTGACAATACCAGTTTATCCCACTGATCTGGATTCCTGTACTGTTATATTCGATGCTTCTAAAGGCAATGCCGGCCTTTTCAATGTCGCTCCACCCATTTATGCGCATACAGGTGTCATCACAAACCTGAGCAGCTCAACCTCCGACTGGAAATATGTGATAGCCGGATGGAGTGAAAATATTGCAAAAGCAAGGATGACATCCCTGGGAAATAATCTGTACAGCATCAAATTACTTCCGGGCATCAGGGCATTTTATGGTGTGCCTCCGGGTGAATCAATTTTAAAACTCGCTTTCGTTTTCAGGAATTCCGATGGTTCAAAAACAGGACGGGAATCGGACGGGGGTGACATATTTGCGAACGTTTATCCGACTAAAACCAGCGTTAAGATCAACCTCCCACAGAATAAAAACCTCTTTCTTCCGGCATATGAACCCATTCCTGTGGATGCAACAAGTCCGTTGGCCGGCAGCATGCAGCTCTTTCTGAACGGGACTCTCGTTAAAACCGTATCGGGCCACGAAATCACCGATACGCTCCTGGCAGATAATTTTGGCCATAACTGGGTGAAACAATGGATTAAGATCCTTGCAAAAAACGATACGGCTGCAGCTGCCGATTCTTTCTGTTATACCGTGATCCCTTCTCCATCAGTTGCGGCGCTTCCGGCAGGTATAAAGGAAGGCATCAATTACATCGATTCAACCACAGTGGACCTCTGTCTTTATGCACCGCTGAAGCAGTCATGCTTCGCCCTGGGTGATTTCAGTAACTGGGAGCAGGATTCCCTTCATTATATGTACAAAACCCCCGATGGCAGCATGTTCTGGATTCAGATCAACAACCTTATCCCCCGGAAAGAATATATTTTTCAATACCTGGTCGACGGCACCCTGAAAATCGGCGACCCATACTGTGATAAGGTCAGCGACCCCAACGATCAGTATATAGATCCTTCAACCTATCCTGACCTGATTCCTTATCCTGAGGGCAAAACGACCGGCATTGCAAGCGTGCTTCAGACCGCTCAATTTTCATATCCCTGGTCATCGCAGGGCTTTACACCACCCGCTATTACCGACCTCGTGATATATGAGCTTCTGATCAGAGATTTCACAAGCGAACACACCTATCTCTCTCTTATCGACACCCTGAATTACCTGAAAAACCTGGGAGTCAATGCCATCGAACTGATGCCGGTCATGGAATTCGAGGGAAACATAAGCTGGGGGTATAATCCTGATTATTCCTTTGCTGTGGATAAATACTACGGGCCAAAAAACACCCTGAAACAATTCGTGGAAGCAGCCCATTCGAAAGGCATAGCCGTGATCCTTGACATCGTATGCAACCATCATTTCGGATCTTCTCCCCTCGTCCAGCTATACTGGGATTCACAGAACCAGCGTCCTGCCGCAAACAGCCCCTGGTTTAATCCTATACCCAAACACCCTTATAATGTCGGCCTCGATTTCAACCATGACAGTCCTTCTACAAGATCGTATATGCTGCGTCTCCTGAAATACTGGCTGCAGGAGTTCCATACCGACGGCTATCGCTTCGACATGTCAAAAGGTTTTACCCAGGTTAATTCATATCCCGACAATGTCAGCCTCTGGGGGCAATATGACCAGGACCGGATAAACATCCTGAATGTCTATGCCGATACTGTCTGGTCGGTAAATCAGTCAGCCTATATGATCCTTGAGCATTTTGCCGATAACAGCGAGGAAAAATTATTGGCCGCAGCAGGCATGATGCCCTGGGGCAATGGTAATGGAAATGATAATAACGCCTCCGGCGGATGGAACAGCGGCGGCGTTTCCGACCTCTCATGGGGTTCATACAAAAACCGTGGCTGGGCAAAACCAAACCTTGTATGGTATATGGAGAGCCATGATGAAGAAAGGCAGATGTTCAAAGATTACAGCTCCGGCAACAGCAATACCCCCCCTTACAGTTGTAAAGACTCTGCAACCGCACTGCAGCGCGGAGCTCTTTGCGCGAATTTCTTTTTCACTATACCCGGCCCTAAAATGATATGGCAGTTTGGTGAACTGGGATACGATTACTCTATCAATTATCCTTCAGGCACATCCGCCTCCAGACTTGATCCCAAACCTGTCAGGTGGGACTATTACTCAAAATGGGGTAGGAAATATTTATATAATGTATATCATTCTCTCATTGAACTGAAAAAGAACTTCCCCGTATTCAGGAGCGAATCTTACACGATAGATCTTACGGCAGCAAAAAAACGCATCGTTCTCACAGATGCATCGATGGACGCAGTGATCCTCGGCAATTTTGACGTGGTTGCGCAAAACATGATCCCCAATTTCACGAAAACAGGCTTTTGGTATGAATATTACAGCGGTGATTCACTGAATGTGACCGACGTAGCGGCTGCCCTGCCATTCACCCCGGGAGAATACAGGTTATATACCACGGTAAGGCTCCCGAAGCCGGTTTTCACCGGCATTGACAGTCCGACGGAACAGCCCTCATCAGGTTGCCAGGTAAAAGTGTTTCCCAACCCCTCCTCCGGACCTGTCAACTTTGAACTGCTGGCAGGGAAAACAACTGATGCTGAACTTGTCATTTATGACTTCAGCGGAAAGCCGGCCGGGACCGTTTTCGTTGGCATAGTCCAGCGCGGAACCCATGATTTCATATGGGATCCCGGCAGAGCGCTTAAGCCGGGATTGTATTTCTACAGGCTGGTGACATCAGCCGGTTCCTCTGGCGGCAAATTCATCATCCTTTAAAGTCCGGCTTTTTTGAACCTGCAGACTAAAACGCGCCTGCAAACGTTAATTTTCTATCTTTGCACCGCAATCTGCATTATAATTAAATGAAAAAAGTTCTTACTACTTTATGCACCATACTGTTCCTGACTGGCAGCATGCTCAAACCGATGAAAGCAACAGCAGCTGCTGACACTGTATTTGTTCTTTCCCTCGAAGTTAACATGACCAAAGCTGTGAGGAGCGGCATTTTCGACCCATCACTCGACCGTATTTACGCTGTCTTCGACTCAGCCATCCCTGATCAGCAACTCGTGCCTTCCGGCAATAACAGGTTCACGCTGCTGCTCACCCAGGGTTTTGATTCAGGCACGGTATACCACTTCAGGTTCAGGATCAACGATTTCATCACAGAAACTGTCGACCGCCAGGTTCTCATCCTGCAGGGAATAAATTATTATTACTGCTGGTGGAATAACGATTACCTTAATTATACCTGGTTCCAGGTCGATATGAGCTACATGGTGCAGCAGCATATGTTCAGACCCGACACAGATTACGTTGATATGGTCGGGAGCATGAACTACTGGAAAGGATCTTCTCCATTCACACGTATCGGGTCCAGCTATGTTTTTCAAACCTTGTACAATATCGATCCCGGCACAACATCCTCCTTTAAATTCAGGATCAACGGCGATACCAGCCGGGTCGAATTGAAAGGCAGGCCAAACAGGTTTCTCCTGTCACCCGACAGCATAATCCATCCCTTGTATTACTTCAACGACTATAATCCGGCTACCGTCCCTATGACATTCTATTGTAACATGAAATACATGACGAGGGCAGGGCATTTCAGCCGGCAATATGACCATGTGGATGTTGCAGGTTCCTTCAACCATAACGGAACCAATGATATCCTCTATGACTATGACAAGGACAGTATTTATTCCGCGACAATCCTCATCGACACAAGCTTTTACAACCAGAACCCTCTCAGCTTCAAATACCGGATCAACAGCAACTGGGGGACTGCGGAATTGCAGGACAAGCCTTTCCGAACCTATGTACTGCATGATACCATTTCAGGGAACAGGAATATCGACAGTTCCTGGTTTAACAACTGGAATCCCTCTGTTAATGCCCGACCCCTTGCTTACGACCTAAACATTCAGGGCAGGTATGCTTTCAAAGAAGCAGTTTCAGGAGTTTATTCCTATGAGAGCATCAATGGGATACCAGAAGGAGAAAGTACTTACCAGTGGTATCTCAGTACCGATTCCCTTGGCATCAATATAACACCGATTGACACTGCAAATCAAATCACTTATACGATAGACACTCTCTGCATTCACCAGTGGCTGGTTTTCGAAGTGACTCCCATCGCAGCAAGCGGCGATTCCGCGATCGGTCTACCGGTCAGGGTCATTACCAAATCATCCATTGGCGCCGTCGGTATTGCCAGCCAGGAGAATTTTATCTCAATGGTTTATCCGAATCCGGGCAGCGGTAAAATGGTTGTGGAAGGGCTCGCAGAAATACGCAGGATTGAACTTTATGACCTTACCGGCCGTATGGTGTTTGTCGTCGACGGGATCAACGACAGGCGGTGCGTAATCAACCCTGAGGGTCTCCTACCGGGTATATATTTCCTGAAAGCCAGTGGAAAGAACAATGAATCGGGCCACTCCAGGATCATCAGGCAATAAACCGCAATTCTTCATTCATTCATTTTTTCCATTCGCGGAGATAAACTTCATTAAAACGGTTCATCCAGGAATTTGCAGCTGAATACCGGCGTACTATCTGCTGAGGGTCGGCATTGCCATAAGCGGCTTTATCCTTTAATGCAAGAGAACGGGCAAGCTTTTCCTGGCAGCCCAGGGAACGTTCTTCCGGGAGTCCCTGAACACGTAAAAGCCCTAGGTAACGCAACGCTTCAACAGGATCATCCTGCCGCAAATAATAATCGATCGCCTGCATCGAAATAAACGGATTTGACTTCATCGTCACATAATCATACACTGAAGTCATGGGTATTCCGAAATGATCAATCCGCCCGGAAGTATATAATTTCTCATTGGCAACAAGGATCTGCAGCCCTTTTTCATACTCCCCGGCGACCATCGCGATATCAACTTCTTCAATATTTTTTTGGTATTCAGCAGCCCTGTTGTATTTGATCAGTGAATCCCGCATCAAACTGAGGTCAAAATTGCAGTATGCCATCTTTCCGGCCTGTTGTATGGCTGACTCCAGGATCCCCGCTCCCCGGTGATAACTATGTATAGCAAAGCATCTCCCCGCCCTGATATTAAACAAACCCAGGCTGTCTTCCATAAGTTCACAATTATGCCTGCTGATTCCGGATTTGAATAATGCTGTTGCATTCAGAATGTCAGGGTCGGTTTCCAGGCCTTTGTCTTGGGCTGTTTTGATGACAGTTAAAAGAAATCCGGCTGCTGAGTCGGGTTCATTGTTCCAGATCAGGCGCTGCTCCTTTGATATCCGGTCAAGAAGCCATTGTTTATTTGACTGCTGATATAATGAATCAGCAAATCGATCAGAAGGTATTGAATAAGCCGCCGAGATTTTCCTCGCCATTTCAAACTGAATGATTGCCCTTGAGAACTGCCGGTGAATGAAATAGGCCGATGCAAGTGCATTTATTTTTTTTACACGGATAATGGCGATGGAAGGCGACAGAGAATCAAGAGCCGGCATAATGCGTGCCCCGGGAGGAAGTTCATTGAGCATGAGGGTGCCTCTGTCGAAGTATGCCATCGCGCTATCGGAGAAGCCCTGAATAATTGCTTTCATGCTCTTCCCTGCCAGATCGGCGATGATTCCCATCCTTGCCTTTTCTTTTTTTGCAAGGATGTCAGGGGCCAGCACTTCAAGTGTCTGCCCGGAATATGTCTGCTCGCAGCTGTTAAGGCATTCCAGGGCCTCGGAATAATTTCTTTCATCCAGCAGGCTGTTGCAACGGTCAAGCTGCCCTATGAAGATCGACCGGTAAACCCTGTGGTAGAGAGAGTCTGAGGTGATGTAAACCGGGTAAAGCTCCCTGTATTTCTCCGCTTTCTGAAGGTATTCCATCGCGAATTTCACATTTCCCCCTTCAAGGCTGCTTGAGGCAATCCCGGCATAGGCATTATAAATCCCGTTCACAGCTTCCGACATCATATACTCCCAGCTGTTATGATTCTTCAGGTAAGGGTTCACCGCGGCCATACTGCGGGCATTTTCCATCAGGAGAACTGCATCAGAATAGTTATTTTCAGCGATCAGTTCCCTTGCTTTTCTCCGGTATGACCGCATCAGGCTCTCTGATGCCCATCCCGCAAGAGTATCAGGCCTGGCATCAGGAAACATGTGGATGAGCATTGATTGGATAAAACCAGGATCCTGCTCAAACACATGCATCGAATAATAGGTGCTCAAATAATCCTTGTATACCCTTCCCTGGATATTATCCATCAGTGAACTCAAACGGATAAAGCGCATCAGCCGTCCGATAAAATAATCGGAAACGCTGTCAAGGGAGCTGTAGCCATGCACTGCCCCTGATTTTTCGAGAGTTTCGGCCAAATTGAACAGGCAGGTCCTCGAAACCTTATATACAGCAAGGTGCTTATCAAGTAGATGCCTGGGGTCGTTTCCTCCTTCCAAAATAATCCGCCCGAAATCCCTTTGGCCAACCAGTTCTACAATCCTCACCAATTCAGAAAGTCTGATAAAATTATAGGGCATTTGCTGAGGGTCTCTCATATCCCAGCCCTGTTCTTCACGACTTAGGCTGTCAAGCAGTGCAGCTGAAGCATAATAATCGTCGATCAGGTTCTTTTTGTCGTAAAACTTCTGCCAGCAGGAATCAGAATAAATAAATGAAAAATTTCCCGCGATCAGGGTATCTGCGGCAGTATCGATGGCAAGATTCGGGGCGCTGAAGATCCGGCCCGGCATATTTCCTTCAAATTCGTTTACACTGCAGTTCAGGGTATCCAGTTTAGTCGATAGTCTTAGTGCAAGTCTGAATCCGGAAGGCATGAGGACACCGCTGATGGGGAAAGAACGGTATTGCAGGTCTCCTGACAGGTTGAAATCCGAAAGGTTTATTGTGGCGGTCCAGATTGAAGGAGTTTCAGTCTGCAGCCGTATCTCTTCCCTGAAATTTATAGTAAGGTTGACAAATCCCGGCGGCTTTAAAAGGTCCTTAGCCAGTTCTTCGAGGATATCATTCCCGAAATTAATTTTCTGCCTGAAAGCACCTGTATATGGAAGTTTCCAGGCCTTTCTGCCCGAATAATATACTGATCCCGGCTGGGAAAAGCCGGGAAAAGCTGTCAGCAACATCATCAAAGTTGTAATCAGAAGTTTGCGTATCAGCATTCCGGCCTTCCTGTTTAACGGCAAAATTAGAAAATGAGCATCAAATCATATTTTTTTTTATTAATAATTGAACTTTATTTTTAATTTTGACTTTGAACAAACAAATCCATCCCTTATGAATAAGAAATACATCAGCCGTTTGCTATCGCTTGTCGCGGTAGTTGCAATCATCATGAGCCCTGCATGCAAATCCAAAAACAAAGGGCCTCTTCAGGCTCCCGAGTTTAAAGTGATGCTACTGAAAGGAAGCACGGTGCCGATTTTTCTTGATATGGTCGGCCAGGCTGAAGGCATTCCTACTGTCGACATCCGGGCCAGGGTTGAAGGCTATCTTATGAACTGGTCATTCCAGGAAGGATCCATCGTAAAGAAAGGGCAGCGTCTTTTTACGATTGAAAAAGACCAGTACCAGAACAACCTGGATTATTCAAGGGCCGACCTCGACAGTAAAACCGCTGCCTGGGAGAAAGCAAAACTGGATGTTGCCAGGTTAAAGCCCCTGCTCGCAACCAACGCGATCAGCCAGAACGACTATGATGTGGCCGTTACGACAGAGAAGCAGACCAGGGCGGCAGTTGCCAGTTCGAAAGCCGACCTTGAACAGGCGACGTTGAATCTCTCTTACACCAGTATGGATTCACCTATTACCGGCTATATAGGATCGGTTCAGGTTCGGCCGGGCAACCTGGTCGGCAGGGGCGAAAGCACTTTGCTTGCCACCGTTTCGGCTGTGGATCCCATGTACGTTAATTTTCAGATGAATGAAACCGACTACCTGGCCATTATGCGGTTTGTTTCACAGCATAAAGGATTTCTCGCTAAAAGCGGCCCGATCAAGGTATACCTTACCCTGGCTGATAAAAGGAAATACCCTATTCCGGGAGAAATAGATTTTATGGACAGGAACATCAATCCTGCAACTGGGACCATTGCTCTGAGAGCTAAAGTGGCTAACCCTGAAAACATTATCAAACCAGGGAACTATTGCCAGGTACAGCTTGTTCTGGCTGAAAAGGACAGTACCGTAATCGTACCCCAAAGCGCACTTACCATCGTTCAGGGTAAATATTTCGCTTTCCAGGTCGGTGACAGTAACAAAGTGGTCAGAATCCCTGTACTGGTCGGCCGGAGCTTCGAGAATAAGATTGTCATCAATGCAGGACTTAAGCCAGGATCAAAAATCATGCTCGAAGGCTTCCAGAAGTTCCAGGAAGGGATGAAGATTAATCCTGTGATGATAGAAGACACCCTTACTCTTCCCGGACCGGGGGCGTTGTAAATAGCGAGGTAGCGAGGTAGCGAAATAGCGAGGTAGCGAGGTAGCGAAATAGCGAGGTAGCGAGGTAGCGAGGTAGCGAAATAGCGAGGTAGCGAAGTAGCGAAATTAATATGATCATACACGAAAAAAAATAAACATTTAGCATGAATAACCGGCGAATTTCAAATTCAAAATTCGTTATTTGTTATTCGAGTATTCAAATCCAAAATCACTGATATTATGCTCCAGACCTTTATCACACGCCCTATATTATCGTCAGTAATCGCAATCCTGATACTGCTCGTTGGAATACTATCAATGTTATCCCTTCCGATCTCTCAGTATCCTGATGTTGTTCCTCCGACAGTCACTGTATCTGCCTACTATCCGGGTGCAAGCGCTGAAGTGGTGCAGAAGACAACTTCGGTTCCCCTTGAAGAGCAGATCAACGGAGTCGATAATATGATCTACATGCAATCCCAATGTGCAAACGACGGATCATGCCTTATCACGGTCTATTTTGAAGTGGGTACTGATCCTGACATGGCCACGGTGAATGTACAGAACCGTGCCCAGCGTGCTTATAACGTTCTGCCCCAGGAAGTGAACCAGAGCGGGGTCATTGTTATGAAAAAGAATCCGTCCATTCTTTTGCTTTATGCGCTGAGCTCGGCCGATACAGCCTATGATACGAAGTTTCTTTCGAATTATCTTAACATCAATGTAGTCAACGTAATAAAAAGAATAAAAGGAGTCGGAGACGTATCTCTATTCGGCGGTGACGATTATTCGATGAGAATCTGGCTCAATCCTGAACGTATGGCAGGGCTGGGCATCACGGCCCAGGATGTTGAGAAGGCAATCAGGGACCAGAACCTTGAATCCGCGCCCGGGCAGATCGGGAAAAACCCGGCTGAATTGGGTCAGCAGGTCAGTTATGTGGTCAGGGTAAGAGGAAGGTTTACAGAAGAGAAGGAGTTCAACAACATAATTGTCAAATCGAACCCTGACGGGTCCTTTGTAAAGATCAAAGATATCGGCCGGTCAGAGCTTGGATTAAAGACATACGATGCCTACTCCAGGCTCAACGGAAAGACAGCGCCTGCAATTGCAGTATACCAGGCCCCGGGATCAAACTCAATTGCTGTCAAGAAAGCCTGCGACGAAGCCATGAAAGAACTTTCAAGGGAATTCCCGAAAGGGATAACCTATGAAACCGCCCTCGACACCACCTTATTCGTGACGGCATCCATCGACGAAGTAATCAAAACGCTTATAGAAGCTTTTATTCTTGTTTTCATAGTTGTGTTTATCTTCCTTCAGGACTGGCGTGCGACCCTCATCCCGGCAATTACGGTTCCGATCTCGCTTGTGGGCGCCCTCGCAGCCTTTTCCTTCTTCCATATGTCTCTCAACCTTCTCACCTTGTTTGCATTGGTTGTTGCTATCGGAATTGTGGTCGATGATGCCATCGTAGTCCTGGAGGCCATCCAGGAGAAGATCGACCATAAACATATGAAACCGCTTGATGCTGCAAGGGAAACAATGAAAGAGATTACCGGTGCGATTGTTACAATTACACTTGTTCTTTGCGCAGTGTTCGTCCCAACGACTTTCCTCGGAGGAACAACCGGGGTCATGTACCGCCAGTTTGCCATAACACTCATCGCATCCGTGCTTATCTCTGCTGTTCTTGCCCTCATCCTGAGTCCTGCGCTTTGCGCCATCATACTCCGGCCATCAACGAAGAAAAAAGGAATAGTCGGAAAATTCTTTAACGGGTTTAATACCGGCTTCGAGAAAACAGTCAGCGGTTATGGTAAATTAGTCGGTAATTTTCTTCATAAGCCTTTTAAGCCTGTAATGCTCCTGGTAGTGGTAGCCGTGCTCATGGTTTTCATCATGAAAGTGCTTCCAACAGGTTTCATTCCTACCGAAGACATGGGGTATTTCTTCATCAATGCATCAACCCCAAAAGCAGCCTCACTGGAGCAAACCGACAAGGTCATGAAGCAGGTTGAGAAGATACTCTCAGAGACAAAGGGGGTTAAATATTTCCTCATCGTACCGGGTTACAGTATTCTCGACAACTCCGTCAATACTACGAATGCCATGGCTTTTATCAGCCTGGTTCCCTGGGAAGAAAGGGAGCAATCGGCTGATGAGGTCATTGCAGCCGTCCAGGCGAAGATGGCCAAAATTCCGGGAGGGATCGCTATTGCATTCAATCCGCCAGCTATACCGGGTCTTGGAAAAACAGGCGGGCTTGAGTTCCAGATTGAAGACAAGACCGGTTCAGGTACTGCAAAGCTTGCCCAGGTCACCGGGGCTTTTGTAAACGAAGCAAAGAATCACAAGGAATTCTCTTCGATCTTTACATCGATGCGAATGGACGTTCCCCAGTTTTTTATTGACCTGGATAACGAAAAGGCCAAAAAAATGGGTGTGGCAGTCAGCGATATATACGGGGCCTTACAGGCAATGTTCGGCAGCTATTACGTAAACGACTTTAACAAGTTTGGAAAATCCTACCGTGTGATCATCCAGGCCGATGCAAAATTCAGAGCCAACCCTGAAGATCTTTCCAGAATTTATGTCAGGAATGACAAGGGAGCCATGGTACCGCTGGGAACCCTCCTTTCGGTCAGGCCGGTTCAGGGCCCCGATATTGTCAAACGTTTCAACCTCTTCAGTTCATCTGACATGACCGCCAATATTTCCCCGGGGTTTTCAACGGGGCAGGGTATCGATGCCATAAAGCAGGTAGCTGAAAAATCGCTGCCTTACGGATTCGGATACGAGTACTCAGGGATGACGCGCGAAGAACTAATTTCAGGAGGGCAGGCACCAATGATCTTTGCGATGTGTTTTATCTTCGTTTACCTGCTTCTTTGTGCACAATATGAAAGCTGGCTTCTGCCCCTTCCTATCCTGCTTGCCATGCCTTTCGGTATTTTCGGAGCGTTTGGGTTCCAGTGGATCCGCGGTCTGCAGAATAACATCTTTGCACAGATCGGTCTCATCATGCTGATCGGACTTGTCGCGAAGAATGCCATCCTTATAGTTGAGTTTGCCCGACAAAAATATGAGAGCGGGATGGACCTGTTCGAGGCGACCGTTGCGGGGGCCAAACTGCGTTTCAGGCCTATTCTTATGACCTCTTTCGCATTCATCCTTGGTGTTTTACCCCTGGTCATCGCTGCAGGAGCCGGAGCCAACAGCAGGCATGCTCTCGGGACTTCGGTATTCGGAGGGATGCTCGTTGCAACAATTTGCGGGGTTCTTGTCGTACCGACTCTGTACGTTGTTTTTGAAAAATTTGAGGAAAAACTGTTTAAGAAAAAAACAAAAGAAGCCGAAGCTTTGCCTGAGTCAAAATAGTATTCAACCATGTCTAACAACCCGATATGATCTCAAAAAAATATATTCTTACGGCAATTGCCGCCATCATGCTGCTGAGCATAGACAGCTGTAAAATCGGCCCGAATTACAAACGACCCACGACTGACCTGGGGAAGCAGTACAGGTTTTCAAACCTGCCCGACACCTTGTCGTTCGCTGACACTTCCTGGACGAAACTGTTCAGGGATACCGTGCTGCATAATCTAATCAGAAAAGGACTCCAGGCCAATTTCGACCTGCGGATCGCTTTTGCCAGGGTTAACGAAGCCAGGGCACAGTTTAAAGCTGCAAGGGCCGAGTTATTCCCTTCCATCGGGGCTCAGGGTGCTGCATTATATCAGAATGGCCAGACCCCTCCTTCCGGCACAGTTGAATACAAAGATGCTTACGCGGTCGGCAACCTTACATGGGAACTTGATATCTGGGGTAAACTCCGGCGTGCGAAGGAATCGGCCAGGGCCCAGATGTTATCCCAGGAAGCTTATAAACAAGCTACATATATCAACCTGATCTCAAGTATTGCCCAGGGATACTACAATCTGATCGAGTACAGGGATGAACTTAACATCACGAAGGACAATGTACGGATCCGTGAAGAGGCCCTTGCTCTTGTGAAGGCTAAAATGATAGCAGGAACAGCATCAGGGCTCGTGGTTGCCCAGGCTGAGGCCGAACTTGCAACGGTGAAAACCCAGATCCCTGCCCTGGAGAAGGCTGTAGGCATCCAGGAAAATGCAGTAAAGCTGTTACTGGGAGACCTGCCCGGCGAAGTTAGTATGGGCAAGCCTCTGATGGCACAAATCGATACAAACATACTTCCTAAAACAGGAATCCCATCCCGTCTGATAGTCCGCAGACCCGACCTCATCGCTGCCGAACAACAGCTTGTTTCAGCAAATGCACAGATCGGTGTTGCCAGGGGTATGATGCTCCCTACACTCAGCATCAATGCTAGTGTGGGATATTCCACCCTGGGGGCAGGGATCATAGGATCAGCCGTGGGTGGCCTTGTTGCACCGATCTTCGGATGGGGAAAACTCAGGGCAAATCTCAGGAAAGCCCAGGCATACCATGAAGAAATCCTGGCAACCTATCAGAAAGCAATCTATACTGCAATCGGCGAGGTTTCCGACGGCATGCTGTCTGTAAACAAAGAGCATGAAATGGTAATGCAGCAAAGGATCCTGAAGACTGCAGCCCAGACGGCGTTTGACCTGTCAAACCAGTTGTACAATGCAGGATACGCCAGTTACCTGGATGTGATCAATGCCCAGAGGTTGTTATACCAGGCTGAACTCCAGCTGTCACAGGCCCAGCTTAACTCGCTCCAGAGTATAGTTAACCTTTATCTTGCCCTTGGAGGTGGCTGGAGGTAAAATTATTACAAAAAATACAGGGATGCATAAAATATCTCAACTGCATAAGTATATTTTATTTATTACGCTTCTGCTGATGTCATTCTCAGCAAAACTAAGCGCCCAGAATAAAGCCGACAGCCTTACCGATGAGATTAAAGCGGAGATGTTCAGGAAGCTGAAACATTTCTCATTCGGGTTTTATGTTGATGCCTATTACAACGGAACCCTGAACAGTGCCGGCGACACATCCAATGTTGTTCCTTTCGCAAGCAACTGCCCCGTTCAGAATCAGATCCGTCTGAATATCGCTGCTCTCGAGATTGGCTATTCAGCCGAAAGAGTCAGAGGGAAATTAACTATTCAGTTCGGTGATGCACCCAACCTTCTTGCAACCCCTGAGTCCCAGTTTATCAAAAATCTGAGGCAGGCTAACTTCGGATGGCGGCTGACAAAAAAAATCTGGCTTGATTTTGGTTATTTCCTGAACCCGATCGGTATCGAGTCCTCCTGGCCGGTGCTCAATTACCTGAGTACCGCCTCGGTGGGAGGATATTATGAACCGGGCAGTGTCCTTGGCGTAAAACTGACATGGAATGCTTCTGATAAATTCTGGGGTGGTATTATGGTTGGAAATCCCTACTCACTTGCCTATGGGAAAAACACTCATATGGCAGGACTTACGTTCGTATTTTACAAACCCATCCCCCAACTTACGCTGAACTACAACAACTTTTTCGGCAACCAGGCGCTCACCAATGCGGAAGTCAACAATAATATCCTATACAATAACCTGATCATTCAGTACAATCCGATTGAACAACTGTTTTTCACAGGCCAGCTTGACTTTGCAGCCCAAACCAACAGCCAGATGCCACCCGATACGACGAAGGCGGCAACCATGTTTTCGGGCATGGTCGAGGCAAAATACATTTTCATTGGTAAATACGCTGTTGCTGCAAGTTATGAGTTCTTTAACGATTATGATGGGTTCCTCTCAAAACGATATTATTACAACCATAAACTTCGTGGCCTGATGACACAGGGTTTTACAGTCGGATTTGAGTATAAACCTATAAAAATAGGATATATCAGACTGGAATACAGGCATCTGTTTGCCGCTGACGGAAATAATATCTTCCTCAGCAACACCAGTGATCAATTACAGTCCTTAATCTTTACAACAGGCGTCAGATTCTGAGCATGATTACATTGTCACGAAATGATATTGAACAAAGGTATCGCAGAATTGCAGAAGCCATTTATGAAAACCGGTTTAAATCAGCACTCGACGAATTCTCTCAATGGATAAGGTTCTCAAGCAAGCAGGAGTTTTTCTACCAACTCGAAACCCTGGGCGATAATTACAGGACTTTGCTTCGTTACGCGTTTGAAGGATACAAGGACCCCCAGCAGGATACAATACTGAAAAGCCTTTCAGCTTCCCTTTTGTCACTTGCCGATGAATTACAGCAAAGCATGCGGGAACCGATGCTGCCTTTTTATTATCATGAAAAACAGGACCTTTTAAGGGAATTCGGGGATGGACCAGAACGTATCATCTCAACCATTGAAGAAATATTTGTTCATCGTGAATTAAATAAACTGATCGATACGGTTGAAACTGAAGCCGGGGATGATCAAAAAGCGATTCCTCCGGAAATGCTCGACAAAATGTTTAAACTGGTCTGGCTGACGGAAAAGATAAAAGACTATCACATTAACCTTGCCAGAAGGATCAACCGGTCGGATGCCATTGAATGGCATGAAAAATCCCTTATCGTCAGCGCCCTTACTCTGAGCCTGCTGAATTACTTTGACCCCCAGAAATTCAATCTTCTCATCGAATTTGCCGAAGCAGGGCAAAAGCAGGTTTGCCAGCGGGCTCTGACAGGTCTGATGATCGGGCTTATAAAATATGATCAAAGAATTTCGAACCACCCCGATCTTGTTGAAAAATTGCATTCCCTGGCCCGGGACCCCGACATCATGAAAAACATCGAAGTGATACTGATTCAGTTTCTCATGGCAAGGGAAACTGACAAGATCACAAGGGAGTTTGAAGAAGAAGTGCTCCCCGACATGAAGAAAATGATGCCAAAAATTGAAGATAAGCTTCAGCTTGGCGATCAGACGGAAGAAACTGATATGGAAGGGAAAAATCCCGGGTGGAAAGGCATTGTCGACGAGGTTCCCGGACTTTTCGAAAAGATCGAGAAGTTTTCTAAAATGCAGATGGAGGGAGGAGATGTGTTTATGAGCACATTTCAGATGCTAAAGCGCTTTGACTTCTTCAACCGCATGTGCAACTGGTTAATTCCGTTTTACAGGCATAATCCTGAAACCGGAATGCTCTTTCCGGGTAATGAAGACCTTAACCAAAGGCTCTTCGACAGTTTGGAGCATGCCTTTTATATCTGCAATTCAGATAAATATTCGTTTGTGCTGAATTTCCAGGCAATTCCGGCTCAGCAAAGAAACCTTATCGTGACCAATTTCGAAGCAGAGCTGGCCCAGATGAAAGAAATGGCATCGGAAGAACAGATGCTTGATCAGTCACTTGGGGAAAACGCAATCATCATTCAGTATATACAGGACCTGTATCGTTTTTTCAAGATATTCCCTAACCGGGGAGAATTCGAAGATATTTTCAGGAAGAAGATCTCGTTTAAAGATCTGTACTTCTACAAAACATTCTTTGAACAGGAGCAGTTCACCCTGAAACTTGCTGAATTTTATTTTGAAAAAGGTCATTTTTATGAGGCTATAGATCTTTTTGAATATCTTTCCGGACAGGGGAAACCCTCAGGGGAGTTTTATGAAAAAATTGCATTCAGCTATCAGAAATTGGGACGTTATAAAAAAGCTGTGGAATTCTATAAAAAAGCAGAACTTTTCGACACTGACCGCCTTTGGATACTTAAAAAACTGGGCTGGTGCTATATCCGGCTGAAAGATTACCAGGGCGCTCTCGAATATTTTAAAGAAGCCCTGGAGGTACAACCCTCTGATCAGACCCTTCAGACCCAACTTGCCCAATGCTACCTCAATCTTAAAGATTATGAGAATGCTTCACAGATATACTCCCAGTTGCTATTCTATGCCCCTTCGAACATTAAATATCTCCGGCCTGCGGCATATTGCGACTTCGTTACCGGGAAACTAAGCCAGGCAGAATCGGGATACAGCGAACTTTTAGCGAATACAAATAAACCTTCTGCTTACGATTATATGAATGCAGGCCATGTGTATTTATGCCAGGGCGAAAGGAAAGCTGCTTTGAATTATTACACTAAAAGTCTGGGATTAAGAGAGTTCAGCGAAACTGAATTCATGGATGCCTTTGATGAAGATGTTCCCCACCTGCTCAAATATGGCATCTTGCCGGAAGAGATTCCACTTATTAAAGATTACTTATCGTTTCAAACGGATAGGAATTAATAAAATCGTGAGGAAGTTTTCATTTCATTATTTCTTTGATCCGCTGTTTATTAGAAGCAGCTGTTTATTTCATATTCGTCCTCACTTTGGTTCCACCAGATTATGTTTCATTCTGGCTTTATTGGGATTCATCTTAAACCAGGTCCCGGCCCAAAATACATTTTATATCTCAGCTTCGGAATTTCACTGGAGCAGAGGAGCAGTTCGTCCGGTCATACAACAAAAAATCAGCCGGCAACTTATTCAAAACAAATTCCGTTCTGTCGCTGACAGCAATTCAGCCGATCTTATCATAAGGGTCAAATGCAATTCCTATAACAATGGCCAAACTCCATATTTTTTCTTTTGTTTGCTTGATGCAAGCCTGAAGGTTTTTGATAAAACAAACGGCAAACTTATTTATTCCACTGATATCCGGAGAATAAAAGGAGGAGGTACCAGTGTTGAACTCGCTGATGAAAAGGTCTATGCCAATGCATCCCAGATCATTGCTGATACACTGACCCGCTTCCTCTGCATATTAACCAACCGTAAACCAAACTCTGTTTCAAAGTCACCTCAGGCATTTGAACCTTTATGCGATGTCGATAAAAACATCCCAGAACTCCCTCAGGACAGGAGAAACACTTATGTTCTGATCATCGCCAATGATGCATACAGCCCGATGCAAATGGCCCGCTGCAACGCCGACTCTATTGATTATCATGCCCGGGATGCAAGGGTGTTCAGGGAATATGCAATCCTCACTCTTGGGATACCTGAGGAGAACGTTGAGATGATCATCAATGCCAAATCCTTTGAAATGCGAAGAGAGCTTATTAAACTTTCATCCTATTCAAAGGGAGTTAACGGTAAAGCCGAGCTGATTTTTTATTATGCCGGCTACGGCCTGATTGATGAAAAAACCCTTGAACCCTATATCTTACCTGTTGATATTGAAAACGACGACCCTAAATTCATCATCCGTATCAGCGATCTGTATACGATGTTACAGGAAGAAGCCTCAAAACGAATTACTATTCTTCTCGAAAGTTCCTTTGGTTTTGATGCCCTGAAACCAAAACAAGACAAAAGCAAGACATTAAAAATCACGCTGCGCTATCCCAATGTTCCTGCAAACGTGTTTTTATTGGCTGCCTGCACTCCCGGACAAAGATCCTGGTCTTCTCCCCAAGCCGGGCATGGATTATTCACACTTGCTTTGCTGACCAAACTGAAAGAAACCAGGGGATCAGCCACGCTCAGGCAATTGTCAGATTTTATTATTCAGGATGTTCGCGCCGCTTCACTCAAAATGAAACTGAAGGAACAGGTACCCAGCTCCCTCAGCGGGTCTTCGTTGACAAAAGACCTTATCCTGTTAAAACTTTAATCACTACGCATGAAGTATAGACAACCATTATCCGTATCAGTCCACAGGATTAATCCGGGATTTACCTCTTCGTGAGTTTAATCATAAGCACATCATGGGCCGGGAGGCTTCCTTTTACATTTTCGTATGTGCTTCCAATAGTTTCATGTTTCCAAAGGTCCCTTATCAAATATGAATCATCGATGACATATTTCTTGATCAAAGTTTTAAGGTCCTGGTCGATGGTTAGCGGTTCATTCCCACGGTTTATAAAGCAGAAAGCATAATCTCCACCCTCAAGTGGTTTAAACCAAATTTCCAGGTTACCGTATTTCATCCATCGTATTGCAGAGATGCCCAGTTTATCCTGGTCAATTGCCAGAACTTCTTTGTTGGTCAGAACAGATACCGTTTCCTTCGACATATTTCTCAGGTCATTCCCTGCCATAAGTGGGGAAGAGAACATAGCCCACATGCTCATGTGAAGTCTCTCTTCATTTGGTGTAAGAACCCCATTTCCAACTTCAAGCATATCGGCATCATTCCAGTGGCCGGGTCCGGCATAGGTTCCGATCTCTGTAAAGAGGTCGATGATTTGAACTACCCCGAGTCCGCCCCAGTAGTTCTTGCAGTCGAAACAGTTGATAATGTCTTCGGTTGATCTCCATAAATGTCCCACATCCTTACCCCATTCCCAGGGTTTGGTTGTGCCCCACTCGCAAATGCTTAAAACTACCGGCCTGCCGGCTTTGTAAAGTGCATCGCGCATTGTTGTGTATGAGGACTCACAATTCTGTTTCCCGTGATTACACCAGTCATACTTCAGGTAATCAACACCCCAGGAAGCATAGGTCCTGGCATCCTGGAACTCATATCCCCTGCTTCCGGGCCTTCCCTGGCAGGTTGCTGTACCCGCATCTGAATAAATACCGAATTTAAGCCCTTTCGAATGGATATAATCGCCCAGATTTTTCATACCCGCAGGGAAACGGGCCGGATCGGCAATGATTGTTCCGTTTGAGTCCCTTTTCACCTGCCAGCAGTCGTCTATGACCAGGTACACATAACCCGCATCCCGCATCCCGCTGCTTACGAAGGCATCAGCAATCTCCCTGATTGTTTTCTCATTTATGTCGCAGGCAAATTTATTCCAGCTGTTCCAACCCATTGGAGGGGTCCTCGCCAGTTCTTCGAATTTTTGGGCATACAGGGACGATCCGGACAATATCAGCACAACAAGCAAAGACCTTTTGATTAAAAGCAGGCACTGCTCCATCCGATTCAGAGGAAAAACAAAGATTTGCCCTGTTGCACTTGTTTGTTTGGTGAGTACATCCATTTGATCTGTGTTAATAATAAACCTTTTAAAGTAACACAAAGATACTTTTTCTTTTAAGCCGGGGTATGGGATATTCGACTATCATCAACGACGCTTCAGTTTTTACGATGAAGCTGTTTGCCCGAGACTGTTATTTGATATTCAGGTACAGATACATCGTTGGGTTCAACAGTTAGGGATTTACCTGACTTTCGGCTTGCTGTCTATTGCCAGATCGCAGATCTGGTGCACCCTTGCTTCTGACTTCCACCCGAATTGTTGTAACCGGCTCGTTATGCCTTCGTGCTTACTTTTCTGCCTTTATGAAAACGTGATGGGTTTGCTTGTTTCCCTTTCCTGTGATTTGTAAAAAATATACCCCCGTCTCAAGCCCGTTTAAGTTGATTCCGACCTTTTTTCCTGAATAGTAATTCAGTTCAACAGCCATTTTCCGGCCCAGGGAATTATAAACAGAACACATGCAATCAACGAGGTCCATTTTTTCCGAGGAAAGAAAGATCCAGTCTGCCGATGGGTTTGGCGAAATGATTATATCATCGGGAAGAGAATAATCATGAACAGAATTTGGGTTGCAGTTTATTGCATTTCCCGGTTGTTCTGAAAAAGTTCCGTTAATCACGCTCCAGTTCAGCCAGGTTCCGCCTGTTCCTGTTTTCCAGTCATTCAGATCAAATGTATTTGAGCCAGATACAGTTCCTTTCACTCTGTAAACCTTAACCGCTTCCCCACCTAAATACCAGGTCAGAGGATTTCCGGGAGTGCAGTTTTCAGGTGCCTGGACAGCTAATTCACAATTGTTTTGAACAAAGTAGGCATTATCATCATATGCAGGGTAGCCTCCATATACCTTGGCTATCCCATTAGGGTCAACGCAAACTGCCGTATATTCATCACAGGCAATCCCTTTTGCATATACGCCATAGTCGGTATAGATTCTCGCTAGAAACACATTCAGCCGGCCTCGTCTGTCGGGATTATCAAAATGGGTGTCGGTAATCACATTGCTCATGTAATTGCAACTTAAAAACTTAGCAGAATCTACTTTAACTCTGCTGTTGTATGGATTTGCCAGTGCCTCGGCAGAAGTGACAGTCCCGTGTTGAGCTGAGAAATAGTATTTTCCCAGAACGGCCATGCCGGCACTGGTTCCGCCAACAACAACATTTCTTTGCTGCATTGCGAGGTTTATTAAGCTGTCAACCGGCGTATTTCGCCAATACGATACATATTTCCACTGGTCGCCGCCTGCAAACCAGATGGCCTCGGCATGTTGAATTTTTTCCTGGACATATGGTTCATAACTTGCTGATGGGTTGTTAAATACGATAGATTCGACCGAATTAACAGGGGCACCAAGTGAGTACATATAGTCATTGTAACCATTTGAACCACTTGTTCTAAGGACTAGAATATCTCCACCATCAGCTCTTTGTAAGAACCATTTCATTGCATCATCGTCTTCTGTAGCCCCTCCCATCAGACAAACACCGCCAAGCGGATTGGTAACCGTATCATTTGGATTTCCTGTAAAATAAGAAGTGTAGTTCTGTCCGAAACCAGCAAATGGAAAAATAAGAATAACGAGGATAAATCTTTTCATACAATTGTTACAATAACTTTGTAATTGTCTATTTGTCTTTAAGCATTAGGTATAACGCCTCGCCGGCAGCCGCAGTGTGGGTTTTATTTGTCTTAAACTTTCAATTTCCAATACTATTTGCAGGTTTGGTGAATGCCAGCCTACGGAAACCGCCCGCATTGCTCGGCTGTCGGCTTATTAGGGGCAGATTGTTTTATTTTGTTTTGAAAAAAGTTAATGTGTCTTTTTGTGATTTATTATCTCCAAAGAAACTACTAATTCTTAATTTGGTTTTATCATCAGATATTACTGCAGCTTATCAATATGATAATCAGGCCATCACTAACCAAACAGGTTTTCCAACTTCTCAATCTGAATTCTGTGTTTCGCAGGATTTGCTTTTCTTAACCTGTGTATATTTAACAACTTCCACTGAACTCCCGGGAATTTGCTGAAATCATATGGGAACCACACAGGTTCGCCATAAGAGAAGCTTATTAAAAATTTTCGCTCTTTTTCGGTAATACCTTTACGTACAATATCGATCAGTTGATTTCTTGTTGCTTCAAACATGTCATAAGTAAAAGACTGATCTGTCATGCCACCAAACTGGGTTTCCAGAACCATGCGAAGATCAAGAAGCGATGGTTCCAGTAATTCATGAAGTGGGCGTTTACTGCTAAGCAAACAGAATAAGACGCCTTTTTTTAAGTCGTCATCATACGAAGTATTATTTAAAAGGGTTTTTATATCAAAAAGATCCCGTGGATGTTGCCTGTCAAGGGCGGCAACAATTTTTCCCCCATAAAGTTGTCCGAAAGGAACTACCTGTATTTCGCAATACATTTCAAACATTTCCTGTGCTCTGGAGCATATGCTTAATATTACAGGCTTATCGTAAACGCCCCGGTTTATTGTATTCACTTCAACCTTCACGTTTGACCCATCAGATGAAGTAAAACGCATCTTATATTCTTCAGATTCAATTACCGGTTCATGGGCATTAATCCCGGGAATATTTTTAGCAACTCTGGCCCTTAATGAAATAAGCTTTTCACGGATAGCCTGCAGGTCCGATTCTCTGTCATCAAACGGAAGCCATGTAAGGTCGAGATCAACTGACAGTCTCGGCATGTTTTTGTAGAATAAATTGACAGCAGTCCCACCGTGTAACGCTAATGATTCTTCCCTTGCTATCTCTGGTAAAATTCGTAAGAGCAGTTTTACCTGTTTTTTATACCTTGGATCAATCATATCAAACTTTTCGGGACTGTTATCAGATATTCCGGTACGAATACTCCGTCGGGCACGATCGCTCTTTTACCCTTGCCGAGATTAAGTTTTTTGGTTTGAATATGGTTAAACCAATTATGGCCGGCTTTTTTTGCAAGAAAAAGAAACAACCTGGTTACTTTAACAGAATTACATTGTTCGAGCAGTGACTGAACGACATCAGGTACAAGAAATGACAAACCTTCCATCAATTGATAAGCCTCATCCAGGCTAAACCTATCAGGAGCCATGTCAAGACATTCAAGCATTGCTCTGACCGGGTTAGAAATTTTTATCGACAGCCCTGACTCCATGTAATCAGTCAACCCTGACTTCGGCGGAAGAAAAGAGGTATTTATCAGAACAGGATCAGTATCCCAATTGTTCTGTAAGAGCCAGGCTGGTAATTTAACGCCACGGGCTGCGAAAAGGAGAGTTTCCTTTGGATTTAATTCAAGGTAATGGGCAAGTCCAAGCAATCCTATTGCTGTTCTGCCTCCAATATGGAGCAGCATTCCTGCCTGGTTCTGTAAACTATATATTGCGCCAACAAGCGTTATGCTATCCCCGGCGCGCTTCATTGCCCCATTGCCGATGCTCGTCAACCAACCACCTTTTCGATACCTTTGCTGCAATTCATAAGAATATCCCTGTGCCGAAAGCCATGATGATAATAATACAACTCCTGCCGGGATATCCTGCAGCAATTGGTTTATTTTTGTGCCAGTATTCATACCTATAGTATAATTACAAACACAAAGTTAAACTATTTGATTTAAATAACTTATTTTTCCAGTAGAGGGCAGAAACGTTTCCTGAATACTAATAACCGCTTTGAAGTGAAATTAATTGGGGTAGTGACCGCTAGAGTATCCTTTTACGAGACACCCTCTCGTAAATTACAAATACCCGAATTTTACCGTCACCTCTAAAAATACAAAACCCCGTAAGTGCTTATTTTACGGGGTTTTATCATGTTTTATTTGTGCCCGGAACAGGACTACTTAAATCACTTTTAGATACTTTTTGATTCATCTGCATCGCATTGTTTAACAATTACATGCAAGATATTAAAGCGTTTTGAGGGTAATCGAAAGTAATGAAATAACAAAAAAGTTTCAGTAGAGGTTTCAGTAATTTGTATATTTGACGTGGAATATTAAGTACTGTACCCATGGGAATTACTTTCAACCTTGAACTGAACAGCAAAGCTACTAAAAATAAGACCTACACCATCTTTTTGCGGGTTACCCAAAATAAAAAGCACATAAGGAAAAAGACAACGGTCGAGGTAAAAAGAAAGAGGGATTTTAATCCCAAAGCCAAACCTGGATGTTGGATAAGATCCTCCGAACCCAATCATAAAATCTGGAATGATGCACTAGAAAAAGAGTTCGAGGATGCAAAAAAATCGTATAGAAAACTGAAAAGCTCTGGTTTAGCTACCAAAGAGTTGATAAAATCGAAAATCCTTTCATCTGACACTTCTCCCTCTTTCCTTGAATTTGCAAAAGCACGCACACAGGATATATTTGACAAAGGAGGTTACCGGAATTATAAAAAGTACAACGGATTCTGCAATAAATTAGAAGCCTATCTGAGTACACTTCACAAGAAGGACATTCTGTTTTCCGAGGTTACCACCTCGTTTGGATATTCCGTTCTAATTGACACCTCATTTACGGTGTAAATTGACCCCATAAAGTTAACTCCCGGTTTTTAACAGTTATCATATCTGAGGATGCCTTAAGCAAAGTTAAACTTTATTGCATTGTTATCATATTCGTTTCATTTCTCATTCCGTATCTTTTTCTCAACGATTCTCCCTTAAGTTCGATCCTGTGTGCATCGTGTACGACACGGTCAAGGATCGCATCGGCGATGGTCTGTTCACCGATGATATCGTACCATTTTGCTACAGGTAACTGCGAAGTAAAGATGGTTGAGCGGTTTCCGTGCCGGTCTTCCATAATCTCAAGAAGCATATGCCGGTTCTGAGCATCCAGGGGTTGCAGCCCGAAGTCATCAATAATCAGCAGGTCCTGTTTTTCAATGCGGGCGATTTCCTTTACATAGGAACCATCAGCTTTACTCATTTTAAGCTTAACAAACAGTTTGGATGCATTGGTATATATGGCCGTATATCCAAGCAGACAAGCCTGGTTTCCCAGGGCTGAAGCAACAAAGCTCTTGCCTATACCGGTACTTCCGGTGATGAGGATGTTCTCATGCTTGTCAATAAAATTACAGTCGGCAAAGCGCATCATCATGTTTTTATCCAGGTTACGGTCAATGTCAAAGTGAAGCTGTTCAACATTGGCTTTGTAACGGAACCGGGCTCGCTGGATGCGCCGTTCAATACGACGGTTATTGCGATCATCGTATTCGGCATCGACTAAAAAGGCGATCAGTTCATCGGCTGTGAGGGCGTTTGGGGGAGCGGTTTCAAGGCTGGTTTTAAACGCCCGGTGCATGCCGTGGAACTTCATCCGCCGCATTCTTTCAAGGGTTTGTTCATTCATAGCGTTGGTATTTTAGGGGTTAATTAAAGTAGGATTCTCCACGGATATTCTCATGTTCAGGTAACAGTGTGTCGGACTTGGGTTCGCTTACCTCTTCCATGTCCAGTTGTTTTTCAAGGATAGTCTGTACGATCTTATAGTTGCATATGCCGTATTCGATGGCCCTGCGACATGCGTTGTTAAGTCTCTCCGGCCCCACTTTTTTACCTAAGCTTAATATCCCTGAGCAGGATTTAAACGCCTGGTCAGGATGCCGGGGCTTTTCAAGGATTATTATTACAAGGTCTTTTACCTGGTTACCTATAGCAGCAGCACGTTCAATCATCTTTTCCGGGGTCCAGTCCTTGCGGTACTGATGCTGCGGGGCCAGGAAGGCTTCGTTGGTGGTAAAATCAAAGGGTGTGCGGTCCCTTTTATAGGCAGCTATGCATTCATAATGATAAAAGATCTCGACCTGTTCTGCGCTATAGAGAACCGTCACTTTCTTATTATTGAACTGATACGGAACATGATAATAATGCTTATCCTCGCTCAGAGCAGCATATCCCAGGCGGGACACGGTGACCACCCTACGCTTTTTAAACTCATAGCCGATCACCGGCAAGGGTTGCAGCACCTCTTTTTCGATCTCATCGAACAACTGCCGGCGGCTATAGTCCCTCCCGGTTAGCGCCTTGTTGTTGTGCTCTTCCAGCAATGTTCTGATAGCCCTGTTCAACTCTTCCAGCGAATGGATCAAATCCAGCTTGAGCATGGCATAGATGCGCGTATAAATGATCTTAACCACGCCTTCCACCAGAGCCTTATACCGGGGACGATACGCTTTGGCCGGAAGGGCCGTCATGGAGTAATGCTCACAAAAGTCCTCGAACGCCTCGTTCAGCGTTGGCTCATACTTGTCGGATTTTGTCACTGCTGACTTAAGATTATCTGATACAATGGCCATGGGCATGCCTCCAAAATAATGAAGAGAACGTTCACAGGAGCCGATAAAATCTTCTTTCCGCTGGGTCATGGTCGCTTCTGCGTAAGTGAGCTGGCTGGCCCCAAGAATGGCCAAAAAAACCTCGGTATAAACAACTTCTCCGCTCTGTGGATCTACATAATGAAGCTTCTCTCCTGCATAATCCACGTAAACCTTATCTCCGGCCTTGTGGTCTATGTGCATGACCGAATCAACCTTGCGTATCCAGTTTTTGTAATGCTTGCAGAACTGGGTAAACCCAAACGCATGGCCATGTGTTTTCTGATATTCCGCCCACAACATCCCACGCGTCACTCCCCGGCGCTTCAGCCCTTTGTCTACTTTGGGAAAAAAAGCATGTAGCTGATCTAACCGCTGGGAGGGTTCTTTAGGCCCCTCCCGGATAAAATGCTTCTCCAGTTCGCTGTCGCTTAGCTTATTCAGCTCATCAAACGGAATGTTCAACGACCGGAAAATCAAAAGGTACTTCCTAATCGTATTGCGTGCAACTCCGGTCTGTTCACTGATGGCTTTCTTCCCTTTCTTTTGAAAGTAAAGCCGTAAAACATGTCGAATCTTACTCATAGTAATCGGTTTGTTTGCCATGGCATCTCATGTTGATTTATCATCAACATTAAGCAAACTTGCTTGAGGTAAGATAAATGTTAAAAATGGGGGGTCAATTTACCCCGGAAATAGGGGGTCAATTTGAAGCGTAATCAGGGGGTTACTTTAAAACGTATAGGTGGGGTCAATATGTGCGGATTCTCCAGGTGATGCATCAAACCTGTACTTGTGGGTAAGCATTACCGTTTCTCCAGTGGAAGGAATCTTGTATTCATAGGGCTCTGATTCCACCTTTGTCACAATTCCTGGCAGTTTAGTGCCAATTAACGATTTGCAAACATCCTCGTTAAAGGTGCTCGTAATACTTGATTTCCATGCAGTTGCATAGTAGTTCCCAGTTTTGCTCGACTTAACAAGCGTAACTCCACCCATCAATGAGAGGGTGTAAAATTCTTTACCTTCGGCATTCTGCCTCTTGGTGTAATCAATAATTGTAACCATGACTTTAAGTTTTGAAATTGTTTATAATTTATTATTACCCCCGGGGACATACCCGGGGATTGCTCCAACCAGGGGTGGGGTTGAGGGGAGGTGAGCTACTTTCTCATTCACAGAATGCTAAAAAATTTTAGAAAAAAAATTATTTTTTCTACCCGTAAAAAATTCAAAAACCCCACAATAAATTTGGAGTTGGCAACTATCACGTACACATGAAGAATTTTATCTAAGCGGTGATTTAGGTTGGAATTGGTAATTTGGAAAGTCTCTACGGATATCTAAGACGAATGAGTAAGACATCACCCCCATTATGATTTGGTCTAACTAAAATAGTTATACCTTCAAGGGAACAATAATCAAGTTAATGAGAGCAGAGAACCGATCTTGCTTTGGAAATCGAAAACCTAATAGTAAGCTCCCCCTTAAGCAGAAGCCTTTAAAATTAAAGATTTCCATTTATATTTTGTGTTCTGTTGAAATGTATGAAGACTAAAAGCTGAAGAAAGCTATATTAATAGT